>Ga0335078_10001348_pt1 | contig 37273 bp, 30 predicted proteins | sample Lox_Sample_32_FD_206711 | JGI IMG/M metagenome (GOLD analysis project Ga0335078, IMG submission 206711) | Soil microbial communities from Loxahatchee National Wildlife Refuge, Florida, United States - Lox_Sample_3.2 | ecosystem: Environmental > Terrestrial > Soil > Wetlands | place: USA... | reverse complement strand
CGCTACAGTCGAGAAAGCGAGCAAAAAGGCCAGGCTCGTGACCACCTGCGAGCGATAGCGCAGCGTGTGCACCACCATGCCGGCGGCAACGATGAACATGAGAATGCAATCGATGGTGTTCGAGCTGAGCACCGCCATGGCCGCGACGTGGTTCATTGCGTAAGTAGTGAAAAACAGCATCGCCCAACCGCCGCCGATTCCCGCGCGCGCCACGAGCCGATAACGATCCCGGCTTTCATAGCGAATGCCAGCGCCCAACATCGCCGCGCCCGCTGCAAACAGAAGCCCCACGCGCGCGCCCGGACCCATGGCGGCGAAAGCATATTGGCCGAGAAAGGCAAAGCCCAGCACGAGCAGAACAATGCCGATCTTGGCAAAGATGTTCATGCCCAGCAGTTCTTCAATCGGCAACGTTCCGCGCAGACGTTCTCGAATCGACTTCCGTGGCGGCCTCGGTTCTTCGTGAACAAATCGCGGAGGAGCTATAGAGCGTTGCTGATGCGCCGCTTCCGCCGCAGCGTGATCGAAGGCGGAAGCAACTGGTGTCGGCGATGGCGCTGCAGGAGACGGCGTGAACGCGGGGATGGGCGGCAACTCAGACCACTTCGGCGCAGGTGGAATGGAAACCGGTGGCAGAGGAGGAGCGGGCACGGCCTCAGGCTGCGGCGCTACCGCGGGAACGGCCGGTGTCTCGAATGGTTTGTGTTCTTCGGCTTTCGCAATTGCCGGTTTTGGAGTTGGCGGCGTGGCTGCAACTGATGGCGCCTGGGGCGTCTTTGCTGCTGTCTTCTCCGGCGAAGCACCGTGGGAGAAGCGCGAGAGATGCTCCTTCAACAGGAAAATTTCCGCATCAAGGCTCGAGATTTTGTCGCGAAACTCGCGGACCACGGCGTCCAGATCTCTACGAAGATTGGAAGCCCGGACAAAAGCAACAATTGCGATGATGCCCAGCAAAACAAGGAAGAACTCCATCGTGATGCCCTCCCTGACAAACTCTTAAACGCGACCCACCGCGGAACAAAACATGCGGCGTTTATGCTCCTACAGCTCATTCCGCGGTCAATACACTGCTCTTCATTGCATCTTCTGCGAGCGCCTTGATCGCGCGCAGATCCGTTTTACCCGTGCCCAGCAGAGGAATCGCATCCACATGAATAAACTGATTGGGCTTCGGCTTCCACAACGCGGGAAGATCGCATTGCGCAAATCGCTCGAGCACAGGCGCAAGTTTCGCTTCCGGCAGTGTGTGAATCGCCACAATGCGTTCGCCTTTTTTCTCATCGGCCACGGCAGTCACGGCAAAAACCTGCTCAGTGGTTTCCGCAAGCTCATTCAGCTTTTCTTCAATGCGGATGTGCGGCACCATCTCGCCGCCAATTTTGCTGAAGCGCGAGAGCCGGTCGGTGATGGTGAGAAAGCCGTCCTCTTCCATGGTGGCGATGTCGCCCGTCGCGTACCAGCCGTCGCGCAGAACTTCGGCGGTCTTCGCCGGTTTGCCGAGATAGCCGCGCATCACGTTCGGGCCCTTCACGAGCAACATGCCCGGGCTTCCCGCCGGCACCGGCTGGCCGCTGTCGATATCGACGATGCGGACCGAGACTCCCGGCAGCGGATGGCCGATTCTGCCACGTCTTGCTCCGACCTGGCGGAATCCTGGCGCGCGGAAGCCCTTGCCGCTGACCGTCACCACGGGCGAGCACTCAGTGCAGCCGTAACCCTCGAGCGGACGAATGCCGAATTGATCTTCGAAGGCCAGCGCCACGCGGTCGGGAAGCTTCTCGGCGCCAACTAGCACGTATTCGAGCGAGCCGAAGCTCTCCGGCGTACAGCGCCGCATGTAACCCTGCAGAAACGTCGGCGTGGCAATCATGAACGTAACCTTGTACTTCTCGACAAGCCCGCCGATCACCTGCGCGTCGAGGGGATTGGGATGGAAGACCACGCCCACGCCCTCGATGGCCGGCAGCCACAATCCCGCTGTGAACCCGAAAGAGTGAAAGAACGGCAGAATGCCGAGAATCCGGTCACGGCTGCCGAGCATAAACACCTGGCTCACCTGAGCGATGTTCGCCATGATGTTGAAGTGCGAGAGCATCACGCCTTTGGGATCGCCGGTGCTTCCGCTCGAAAAAATCACGGTGGCAAGTTGATCCATGCGCGACGCGCGGCCGCGTCCGGAAACTTCGATCGCCGGCTTCACGCGGTGCGCGCCGAGCAATCGCTTGATGAGAGCGGCGGGCATCGCCCATGCCATCGCCAGCGCCATGAACGTCTCGCTCATCCGTGGTCGGCCCAGCGCCTCTTCGAGCAGCAACGTCTGTCCGGGAATCTCGATGCCAGGAAAACGCTCCAAAAATGCCCTCGACGTAATCACCACATCAATGCTGCACTGCGCGGCACAACCGGCGATCACCGGGCTCGACGCCGTGTAGCTCAAATTTACGGGCACGCGGCCCATCAGCATCAACGCGTAGTTGGTGAACGCTCCGCCCACCGAGGGAGGCAGCAGCAGGCCCACCATGGTTTGCTCGCCGATCTGTCCTCGCAGCCGCCGCGCAACGAACATGGTCTTCGTGAGCGCCGAGCCAAAGCTCATCTTCGTGGTCTTGGCGTCTGCGGCGAAGAACTGCAGCGGCCGCCGGCGCGCCGTCTGCACAAAGGCGCGGTCGAGAGTTTTCATTCGCCGCTTGCGCTGCTCGAACGCGTCGGCCTGCAGCTCCGTCACGGCTGCACGCACGGCGATTGCGGAGCTGTGCGACGGCATCGGTTTACCGAAGCTCACGGTGACGCTATAGGGAATCTGGCGCGGCATCTTCCACAGAAATCGCCCGCGCTCAAAGCTGAAGATACTGCCCCACACTCCATCCAGATTCACAGGTACAATCGGCACTTCGACGTCCTTCATAATGCGCTCAAGACCGCGCCGGAAGGGAAGCATCTGGCCGGTGCGCGTAATTTGGCCTTCGGCGAAGATGCAGACGATTTCGGCGTTGCGCAGGGCCTCGGTGGCGACATGCAGCGAGTGCAGCATCTCGCGCGGATGCACTTCACTGGAGATGGGAATAGCTTTGACCATGCGCGCGAATGGCCGCACCAGCCAGTGATCGTAGATGCCCTGGTACATGATGAAGCGGATGGGACGGTCGGTCGCGGCCACCAGCAGCGCCACATCCACAAACGACATGTGATTCGAGACCAGCAGAGCGCCCGTGCGCTCGGGAAAGTTCTCGCGGCCCAGCACGCGCACGCGATAAATCGTCCGCGTGACAAAAAACAGAATCAGCCGACCGAACCACTGCGGCAGCAGATAGAGCACGTACGCCGTGCTGAAGGCCGTAATCGACGACGCGGCAACAATCACGCCGCGCGGATTGAGATGAACCCAAGTAGTGAAGACGAAGTACACACCGGCGGAAAGAGCGATGCCGACGAAAGAAAGAAGATTGGCCGCGGCGATGATTCCGCCTTTTTGTTCCGGCGTCGGACGGTGCTGGATGAGCGCATTCACCGGCACGGCATAGAAACCGGCCCAGAAACCGAGGAATCCGAGCAGCACAGCGGAACCAAGGAGGCCATGCGGCCGGATACCGAGCACGGAGCCCGTCACCGTCATGCCGATCGAGCCCAGCGGAATTAGCCCGTACTCGATCTTGTTGTCGCTGATCCATCCGGCAACCATGCTGCCCAGGCCGATGCCGATCGCGAGCGTCGCGTTCAGATAGCCGGTTTTGGTCTGACCGACGTGCAACACATCCGGACCGTAGACGACGATGGTTGAAAACAGCAGCGAACCGAGAAACCAGAAATAGGTGTTGCCTGCGACGGCGAGAAAAAGCGCGCGATCCTTGCGCATCGTGCCGATCTGCGTCCACACGTCGCCGAGCACATTCGCCTGGAAGGGCTTCTCAGGCGCGGCGGCAGGCACGCGATCGATGCCGAGACTGGTTACGAATCCGACCACGGCCAGCGCCAGCAGCACGTAGCCGGCGTAGACCTCCTGGCCGCTGAAATGCTCGCCCATCCACGCGCCGCCGACGGTGCCGAGGATGATCGCGATAAATGTTCCAAGCTCAATGACGCCGTTGCCCCAGGAGAGCCGGCGCTCGGGCAGAAGCTCAGGCAGCAATCCATATTTAGATGGCCCGAAGAGCGCGGCCTGGCTGGCAACGAGCGTCAGAGCTGCCAACGTCAGCCAAAGCGTGTGCGCAGCCAGGCCAGCCGTCGCCAGTAGCATCGATCCGAACTCCATAACCTTCGTCCAGATAGTTACCTGGCGCTTGCTGAATCGGTCGGCCAGCCAGCCTCCCGGCATACTCAAAATCAGGAAAGGAATCGAAAAGAGAAAGGTGACGACGGAGACGAACGTCTCGCGTTCGGTCTTCTGCATCTGCATGCCCACGATCATCGACAGCAGCAGATTGCGCAGGATGTTGTCGCTGAATGCTCCCTGAAACTGCGTGGCGATCAGCGCCCAAAAGCCGCGTTCGCTGCGCCGCCCGCTTGTGTTTATCGTTGTGCCGGGCAAGGTGGCTTCGGTTGCTTGGTTGATGCCCGATTGCATTCTGATCGCCTCTGGCTATACTGCACGAACATCCTGAGAGTAGCCGCAATTCGCACTCCGGAAAAGCCTATGCAGACAGTTTCTGGAGTGTCACAAAAATTGCGATGTATCGGAAAACTGGGCCAGATCTTCGCGCACGGCATCGGAAAGGATCGGGAACACAAAAATGCGGGGGCCTTTGGGCAGGGCGCGGTTTGCCGCAGTTTTGGCGTCGCACACGATCGCCCCGGTTTGCTCCAGCCCGCGCAGCCACCGCGGGCGCCGCGGGTCTCGCACCACAAGGAGTTCTGCATCCACTCCCGCTGCCTCCAGCATGGTCCGCCCGATCTCGCGAAAGTCGTCCCAATGCGAGACCACGCCAATCAGTCTCCCCTTGAGCGAAGGTAACTCCGGCCCTAACCATTTTGTGGCAGACCGAATCTGCAGAGTGACCAGCTCAAATCCGGCGGGCAAAAGCGCACGGACTGCGTCTGTCTTGGTGGGCCGGCAGAGAGGAAGGGCCGCGTCGAGCACGCCTGCACGCATCGTTTCGTCGAAGGAGATCGCCGTCACCGGCCAGGAAGTGATTTTCTGCAATTCTTCCAGCAGTAATTCGCGGGCGTCGGCATCCGGATCAATCAGCACAAACCGGCTCGGCGGCGGCCAAGCGGCCCACTCGGCGACGCGCTTGCGGATGGTCGCCGCTGGCAGGCGCAGCTCGCGTACCGCGCGAAAGAACGCCACTATGTGCTGGTCCAGGATCTGCTCGGGCGTAGTCGCTGGCTTGGCGCTCTTTACATAGACGCCGCTTCCGTGCCGCTGTTCTACCCATCCCTGTTCCGCCAGTTCACGATATCCGGCGCTCGCCGTGTTGGGATGAATACTGAAGCGCCGCGACAGCTCGCGAGTGCTGGGCAGGCGGTCGCCTGGCTTCAGGTCGCCGCTGAGAATTGCCAGCACCACCTGTGTCGCCAGTTGCCGGTAGATCGGAACGGCACTCGCCGGAGAAAACCAGAGCCGCACTGCGCGCTCCCACCCGTTCGTCATGAATGATTCGATTAGGCTAAAACAATAACACACGTGCGACTTTGCTCGAAACGTCGTTCACACAATGTCCCGATTAACAAGCGGCGCACGAAAACTAGTTCGGAGATTCATGAATATTGAATGGTTTTTCTGAGTCTCTCGGCACGGACCAAAGCCAATTGAAATTGCGCGCATGAAAGACGATAGGAGAGGGCAGACGCGATACGTTTTGCGATACGCCGAAAGGAAGGGATTTACGCGCTTACAAGGACTTAGATTGCCATCGAGGTCTTTTAAGGGCATAAACATACTTGACAAACCCAAATGATGTGGGCATACTGTCTTCATGAAGCATCCGAAGACTCTTACCGAAGCAATCCGATACTACGCCGATCCTGAAAACTGCATTGCCGTAGTGAAAGAAATGCGCTGGCCGGACGGTGAGCCTGTATGCCCGCATTGTGAAGGACGGCGGCATTACTGGCTGGTAAAGGTGATGCGCTGGAAGTGTGCGAAGTGCCGCAAACAGTTCACCGCGAAGACTGGGACCGTATTTGAAGACTCGCCGATTCCTTTGGATAAATGGCTCATTGGAATTTGGCTGGTTGCCAACTGCAAGAATGGTATCAGCAGCTATGAGATTGCCCGCGATCTTGGCGTCACCCAGAAGTCAGCATGGTTCATGCTCCACCGGATTCGCACTGCGCTCCAGAATGGCTCATGGGCGAAGCTGGGAGGCTCTGACAGCGGCCCTATAGAAGTGGATGAGTGTTTCGTCGGCGGCAAGCCAAAGAACATGCATGCATCGCGCCGGAATAGCCTAGAGCTTGCCTTTCGCGGGCGAGACAATAAGATTCCGGTCATGGGAATGCTAGACCGTGAGAGCCGTCAAGTTCGCACCAAAGTGATTCCTAACGCCAAGCGGGATGTGTTGCAGGCTGAAATTCTCCGGCAGATTGAAAAAGGTTCGACCGTTTATACCGATGGCGCGACTGGATACGATGATCTCGCGGCCCAAGATTACATTCACGAGACTGTCACGCACATGCAGGAGTATGTGCGCGGGCAGGTTCACACTAACGGGATTGAGAATTTCTGGTCTTTGCTCAAGCGGGGATTGAACGGCACCTATGTGGCCGTCGAACCGTTCCACCTTCACCGCTACGTGGATGAGCAAGCATTCCGCTATAACAACCGAGCGACCAAAGACAATCCGCTGACCGATCACGACCGCTTCATGCTGGCTTTGTCGCAGATTTCAGGGAAGAGACTGACCTATGCAGAACTGACCGGCAAGGTGGGAGAAACGCAAGGTGGGAACGGCGAGATTTTCTAAGGCTGGTTTCTGGATGAAGAGACAGCGGAGGGGGAAACGATAGGCCGGTGCCGCTTCTCTGGCAACTCGTTTTTCTTCACCCAGTCCTTAGTGGCTTCATCGTCTTCCATGCGCCGTTTGATTTCAGCGTGAGGGACCGTCACGATTCGCCTTAATAGGTTCGTGAAGTTCTGGTATTCCGGGCTGTCGGGGGACTGCGACTTGTTCTTAATCATTTTTTTCGCTCCTCCGTTGGAAAACGCGCCCGAAAAGAATATCTCTTTGCCTCATCATGTCCATCGAATTGCTGATTGATATTACATGTCTAGGGTCTTCATGTGGTCCCAAGGCACCGCTTTCAATCAGTAGCTCCAAGAGTTGGGGGACGCCATAGGATGTATGCAGAAAATCCTGCCAGGTCCCTGGAAGCAGTTGAGCAAGTCCCCACCGCATAGGATCATTCGGCCTATGAATTCGATTCTCGAATTCATGCGTAAATTCATAAGCAAAAAGATCAGCTGCCTGAAGGAAATTTAAGTCGTTGGCTGGAGCAGACGAATACGATCCCATCCATTTTCCAAAATGCGGATTAAAGTCCCTAATTGCATACCACAGGCTCTCTGCCCTACCCATGTTCTGTTGCGGTGTACCCTCCGGGCTTGAAATCGCACCAAATTGCTTTTGATAGGCATACACCATTGCGACTTTCTCGTTTTCCTCAAATTCCTTCCAGTCGTCGATATGATCGATTGAGTAGCTTAGTAAGTTCACTGCGGCAGCGCGGGTTACATCCTGAAAACATAGATAATACGGATCGAGTATGATCTGTCGCGCCGCCGGAATGCCATGACATATGAAGTCGTAGGCATCCAACGACACCACGGCTCCAACAGGACGTGCGCCAGATTCCTTTATAGCTCGAACTAAACCTCCTAGAAACTGCTTCCTTTTCTCCTCTTTCCATCCTTTGAAATGTTCCTGCTGGTTGGCAAAATCTGTCGCATGAAATGGCTTGCCTTCGCAATACTCGTCTAGGACGGCCTGCCAGTTGCCATCGAACTCAGTCCACGCAGCGGTAGGGGCGCATAGACCACCTATGCCCACAAAACGGCACTTCTCGTCTTCAGAGTGCCCGGATTCGTCAAAATAGGTAGTCACGCCAAGCATGAACTTGATTTTACTGCGGGTCGGATGAATCGCAGAGGCAAGATGTCGAATTGAAGTTCCGGCACACATCTCACCAGAAGAATGTATAGAATGGGTTTGTCATCTATATTTATGCCCTTTTAAGTTGTTGATTTGCTTAACTTAGAAACCTTGGCACGGAAGAGGTCGTTGGTTCGAATCCAATTGTGTCCGATGGTGCTGAATGGTGCTGAGGTTTTCCCCTTTGGCTCCGGTAACCGCAACAACGAAGCGACCGGTACGTGCAGAGCAGAGAGCAGTGGCACTTCCCGCCGCCCTGAAAGGACAGACTCCAAGGATTCCGCCGCATCCAGGGGTGCCGAGGAGAATGCCCTAGTAATCGCCACGGCCTTTCACCAGTTGATTGAGCACAACCCGCACTCCAAGCCGGAAAGGATTCCCAGAGCGTGGCAGCACCTGTGGACAGACGATTTCCGCCACCTGCTGGACATCTATACAGAGGAAGAGGTCCCCGAGTCCACCTCGTGACTGGCGTTGACGGACTACGAATCGGCGAGCAGCTTCATTCGCGGAGTTCCTCGGTGCGGCTCAAGGGATTCCAGAGCAGTGTACGGCATTTCCCCTTCAAGCCTCGGCATCGGATGGTACGCGCAAGAAGCGATCTGAGGCCAAGCCGGTTTTTGCTACAAAATCCGGCTAAATTCGGCGGCGATTCGTGAGGGCATAGTATTGACGCCACGGTACTTACGCCGTGCGCGCATACCCCAGGGGGGTATAGGGCTCTTCTTTTGTGGACTTCTTCCGGGGACCGAAGAGGCCTCAGTCAAGCGCGAGAGGCCGAGGTCCGGAGGCAATATTGATTACGCTTTGCGCGGCCACGGTGACCTCACCGAAATATTTCATCCCGAACGCAAACAAAATGCACTGACCGCTGCATCTTTAGGTCATAACCTTCGAGTTGTCCTCGCAATCAAGACTTCTGGAATCCAGTTACTGGCCAACTCGCGATATCGGAAGGCCTTAAATGTTCTACTAAGGCATTTTCCCTTTCGGATGTATTCCCTTGTGAAAAAACGTAAGGAGCGGCGGATTGGAACCGCTGCATCGGCGTAAGAACGGCTGGGGTCGCAGCGGACGGGTTCGCCTGGCGCGAAGCAAAAACCATCGATGCCGCTAAGTCCACTACATAAAAGTGGTGCTCAGAGAAACCAACGAAACGAAAGACTATCCAGAGGAGATCAAGTATGACAAACGCGCGTTTGGCAATCGCATTGGCGGCGAGTTATGCGCTGCTCGCACCGGGGCTATCGAAGGCCGCAGACGCCTGGACCCAGATCAAGAACGCCGTGGTATGCACTGAGTGCGCACCACCATATAACCTTCTCTCCGTTACAAACACTCCCAGCACCAAGAACAATGTGGTGGAAGATAACATCGACGTGTATGCGCAATGGGACCCTGGCTCGTCTGTCCGGGTCGCCAGTTGCGGACCTGTCGTAACCACCTCCACTTGCCCTACCTTCAGTACCGGCTGGGTGCCTATTCCTGGCACTACGGGGCCAGGTAATGTTCCGAGCGCCGTTGGATGGGGCACTCACCGGCAAGTATTCATCGTCGATGATACTCAGGGGCTTTCGTACGCCACTCGGGATGGCGGCAACGCCAACGCCTGGGTTGGCCCGTTTTCCCTTGGCTCGCCCCCGAGGGTGGCGGGAGGCATATGTAGTAGCGCCCAGGCAATATCGCAGGCGCCGGGTATGATCGCCGTTTTTGTGATTGGTTGCGACGATAACCTATGGCACATCTCTTTCCAAAACGGCCAATGGTCGCAATGGATCAACGTGACCGATCTGACGGAGCTCGGAGTTAATGTTCTCGATAACGGCAATAATTCGGACTTTGCTTTGAGCGTCGTCTATGACAACTTCAGCACCTCTGGGCATTCAGCCTACAACCAAATTCACGTGATCGTTAGCGATCTCTTCAATGAAATCTGGGATATCAACTACGTATTCGACGCCGCTCACAACTACAACCCCACGGATCCAGCGTCCTGGGAGGAGGACCTAACGCCCCTGACCTCGGGCGGGGAAACTACGGCCGCAGTAAGTGCGCCGCGGAATATCGGGATCTTCGGTAACGGGTCGAACGGCAATACTTCTCCCCCACAGCCTCTGGACGGGGTATCGGCGATCGAGCAATCGGACTCTTTTCCGGCGATCCCTTCCAATTTCACCGCTGAAACAGTCAAGGGTGGTCTGTTCGAACCGATCAACGGCATTTTCGTAACGCCCGCGGCGGTGACTTTCGGCAAACCCGGCGGCAATTGCAACACTTTCCCATCGTGCAGGAACGGCGTGTTCTTCCTGAACGGCGCACAGAACATCCAGTACTCAGTTTGGAACGTTGGCGGTCCCTGGGACACATCCTTCGGCATCAAGACGATTGGGGCCTCGGGCGACAAATTTACTGCCAATCCGGTGGCAGTGGTAAGCATGCAGGGCACGGACGCCGGCAAGCGGGCCTATGTGTTCGCCGTGCGTGGAATAGAGACAACCGATACGGGCGAAGTCTACTACGCAAGCGTCGTTCCGTAAAAGAACCAGCGAAACGAAAGACTATCGAGAGGAGATTGAGTATGAGAAATGCGCGCTTGGCAATCGTTTTGGCGGCGTGTTATGCGCTGCTCGCACCGGGGGTGTCGCCCGCCCAGACTTGGACACAGATCAAGAACGCCTCCGTGGACGTGGACGCTATGAACACCCCGCTTACGGCGACGAACATCCCGATGAGCGGGAAGGACAACATCGACGTTTACGCAACCTGGGGCGACGATACGACGCCCCGCGTGGCCAGTTGCGGGCCTGTCGTGAACACTACTTGCCCGACTTTCACTGGATGGGTGAAGATCAATACCCTCTCGGGCTTCAATTTTGGCACCGAAAGCGCCGTGGGATGGGGCACCACACCCAGCAACGCCCACCGGGCAGTGTTCGTGACGGCTCAAGACGTTGAGTACGCCACTCGGGATGGAAACCAGGCCTGGTCCCATTGGACCTCTCTTGGCACACCTCCGGCCAATGGGCCGTGTCTATTATCCGGCCCCCAGGCGATATCGCAGGCCAAGAACATGATTTCCGTGTTTTTGGTTGGCGCCGACTGTAATCTCTGGATCAACTACTTTCCTAAACAAGGCACCACGAACAGCTGGTCAGGTTGGCTCAACTTGACAGTCGGTCCGGGTTCCCCGCTCAGCAACAATATCCAATCGGTAGGCTCGCAAGGTTCGAGCATGGCTGTCGTCTACAGCAACCTCAACACCGGCAACCCCAAGCAGACAGCTCTAAACCAAATCCATGTTCTTGTTGTCGATAACAGCCAGAATGTCTGGGATGTCAACTATTATGACGATGCAACTATCGACTACGATCCCGATCCCACGACTGGATCGTGGTCCCTTACGGATACCAACGTTACGGTAGAGCCGAATTCCGGTGGTTGGAATGCGATTGGGGCGGCGGTAAGCCCGCCACAAGCAATCGCAGTCTTTGCCGACCAGGGCACAGTAAGCTCCACTGCCGGTTTTCAAGCACCACTACTGGGACAGCAGCTTATTGAGGAAGATGGGTCACTCCCCTCCACAACCGGCGCAATAACGGTTAACGGCCCCTTCGAGGACGACGACGATTTTCTGGCAGCGCCAGTACCAGTGACGTTCGGCAAACAGGACGCCAACTGCAACAGCTCCAGAGCGTGCAAAAACGCCGTGTTCTTTATCACCGACATACCGGGGGGGCCGAATGGGAACACCAAGGGCGGGAACATCCGGTACTCCATTTGGGGAGTGGACGTTCCTGCGGACGCCTGGAACCTAACCGTCGGCACCAACGGCATCAAGATGGTTGGGACGGCGAGCGACGTATTCAACGCCAATCCCGCGGCGGTCGTGAGCCAGGACGGCGCCACAGTTTACGTGTTCGCTGCGCGGACAAACCCGACACTGTGCGTTCAGAGCGGGGACGATTGCGGCAGTGTGTACTACGCTCGCTTCACTCCCTAAAAATTGTCGCAAGGGGGTAGCCGGCCACACTCACATTTAAGATCGTTGGCTGAGGAATTGGCAGCTTTGCCCTCCTTGCGGCGGACTTTCGGGGAAAGCCGGGTTCGTGAGCTACGGCAACTTCAGTCCGGCGCCGCGGCCCCATCGAAAGCCCTGCTCCGACTGCGCCCCGCCCGTATCTCCTTGGGCAACTGTTGCATCAAAAGTAACAAAGCGACGGTTGACGCGCCGCCCGGCTCGCGCTAATCTCGCAATACTGGATTTGGTACCCAATCCCAATCCGCGGCCCGCACGAACGGCCCAGCAGATGGACCCGGCTGTGCGCTGCGCTCTCTGGAACCCTTCACAATTAGCCGTTTGCCTGCAAGCGCCTGGGTGGCGCTTGCGTTCGCGTGGTGTGCTGTCCTCTTACCTCAAAACCAACTCACCTTCCCGGAGGATGTTGACTCTTTGAAGATCACTTTGGAGATCACGCCTAACCTCGAGCCCCTGTTCGGGACCCGCGATGAAAACCTGAGGCTGATGGAAGACTCGCTCGGCGTGCGCATCGATCTTCGCTCCGACGCCGTGCACGTGCAGGGACCGGAAGAGAGCGTTACCCGCGTGCGGCGCATCTTTGAAGACTTCGAGGCGCTACGCCGCCAAGGGATCCATCCCCATAACGGCGAATTGAACGGGATGCTGCGCCTGGTAGTGGCCGATTCCGCAGCTACTCTGCGCTCCGTAGCCGAAGCCGGCAAGCAGCGCTCGGTGGGCATTAAGCGCACCGTGCAGCCGCGCTCGCTCAACCAGCGCCGCTACGTGGAGGCCATCGAACAGAACGACATGGTGTTCGGCGTCGGTCCCGCCGGCACCGGCAAAACCTATCTAGCCGTCGCCATGGCGGTCGCGGCCATCAACGCCAAGCGCATCAGCCGCATCGTTCTGGTGCGCCCCGCAGTGGAGGCCGGCGAAAGGCTGGGCTTTTTGCCTGGCACCTTGCAGGAGAAGATCGATCCTTACCTGCGTCCGCTCTACGACGCACTCTTCGACATGCTCGACATCGAGAAGGTCGACCGCATGTTGGAGCGCAACATCATCGAGGTGGCTCCCCTGGCCTTCATGCGCGGCCGCACGCTCAACGACGCGTTCATCATCCTCGACGAAGCGCAGAACACGACAATCGAGCAGATGAAGATGTTCCTGACGCGCATGGGCAACAACTCGAAGACCGTGATCACCGGGGACATCACGCAGATCGATCTGCCCAACCCGCGCAAGTCGGGCCTGGTGGATGCCATCAATATTCTGGACGGCGTCGAAGGCGTCGCCTTCTGCCACTTCGACGAGGGCGACGTGGTCCGGCATCCGCTGGTGCAGCGCATCGTCCGCGCCTACGAGAGCGCCAAGCCGCAACAGCAGGAGCTGCCGCTCGAGGGCGCGATCACGGTGGATGTGCCGGCGCTCGAAGAGCGGCCGGAGGGACAGGCGAAGACGGTAAAGCCGCAGTAGTATCCCCAGCCTCCTTCGAGCCCGGTTGCATTTGATCGCGCGGGAGAACTATTCTCAGTTCAATCTATTCTCTGCCCGATAAAGGTCTAAACCCGATCAAGCGGGTGAATAGATCGTTCGGAGAAAGCCATGAGCCCGAAAAGAAGCGCGCTGTTTGTTATCGTGCTGGCGTTATTCGGTATCAGCCAGCAAACTTTCGCTCAGAAAACCACCCCCACGAACGCAGCCCCCGTATTTGTTACGATACCGGCCGACATTCAATGCTATATCGTGTCGGGGGCTACCCGGTTTGAGGCCGGCAATACTCCGCCTCCTCCTATTTGGGGAACCGACGATTCCGTCGTTTTGCTGGTTGTTCAGGAACTGGGCTGCCACATTGCCGGCAAGAGCAATTCAGACGATAAAAAAATAGCCCTTGCCTCAACCGAGGTCACTGACGGAATGCTGCGAACCAAAGACTTCGGCGAGCTAAGACTAGGCGATGGCCCTGGCGGGGTTGCCTCCGGCAACGGCATACGCATAGCCATCCGCAGCGACAAGCTGCAAGCGTTCAGAAACTTCCTCCAAAAATAGGCGGATTCGCGATCGCCGGTCGGCCCCGGTCCCGCCGCATTGTGGTTCTTGGCGGCTGCTACGGCTTTTTGGCGGCACGCAGCCTTCGCGTATCATCGAAATCAGACCCGGAGCCGCTTATGCAGGAGCACCGGCTCCGCGCACGATGATCCTCATCGACCCAGAATTGGACCTTAGACCTGCCCGGCGGAAGTCCGGGTCGTCCCGTTTGCCGCTGGTTGTGAGACGCGGTTCACAGCCGGCTGCAAAGAACTGTTCTCCGGGCGCCGGCTGGCGCCGCAGCGCACTATCTTGGGCCGGGCGGATGCCCGCTCCGCAGACGCTTTCGCGGTTCCTGGCCCAGGCGCAGAAGACCGTTGGCCTGCAGGGCGAGGTTACGGTGTTGCTCACCGGCGACGCCACGATGCGCGACTTGAACCGGCGCTTCCGCGGCCAAGACAAGCCGACTGATGTGCTCTCTTTCCCGGTCTCGAATCTCGTCCAAGACCGGAAAAATAAAGAAAAGGGCGATCTGGCTATCAGCGTGGAGACAGCTCGGAGGCAAGCTGCGGAACAGGGGCACGCTCTCACCTGCGAACTGAAGATCCTTATTCTGCACGGACTGCTGCACCTCGCCGGGCACGACCACGAAACGGATGCGGGCGAAATGCAGCGGTGCGAGCGGAGGTTGCGCGCGCGGTTTGGCTTGCCGCCGGGCCTGATCGAGCGGGCAGGAAGCGAGTCGGCAAGTCGGCAAGCCGGCAGGTCGGCGCAGAGACGAAATCCATGACTCCGCTCCAGATCATCGTCATTGCCGTGCTTGCGGTGGTGGCCGCGCTGGCCTCCTACATCAACCGCGTCTACTCCGAGTTCGGCAAGATTCTGAGCCGCGAGGTACAGGAGAATTTGGATGCGTGGGAGGACAGGATCGAGCCGCATATCGGCTTAAGCCGAGAACATGCTGCCTTGTGTGCGGCCGTACTGATGCAGCTTTCCATGGGCCTCATCGCGCTTGAGTTCGGTGTGATTCTCTTTGGCAATGCGGCGAGTGCCGGGGAGCTGAGCCCGATGGAGTTTGCCCAGGCAGTACTCGGCGTAGTGCTGGTAGTGGTCTTTTCGAACCAGCTGATTCCGTCGCTGCTCTTCAACCGCACACGCGGGCTATGGACGGCGCGGCTCTTGTGGCCGATCGTAGTGCTGCTGTGGCTGGCGACGCCGGTGACGGTCTTGATTCGCTTCTTTTTTTCCGTGGCCGCGCTGGCTGAGACGCCGGCCAATCCTGAAGAGGAGCCCGCGCCCGATGTGGAAGCGCTTATCGAGGCGGGCGAGGAGGAAGGCATCCTCGAACAGAGCGACCGCGAGCTGGTGCGCTCGGCCGTGGAGTTTGGCGACAAACTGGTGCGCGAGGTGATGACCCCGCGGCCCGAGGTCTTCGCAGTCTCCGAATCCATCACGCTTGAGCGCTTTTTGGAGATGCTGAAACAGCACAACTACTCGCGCGTGCCGGTTTATGCCGACACGCTCGATAACGTCAAAGGCCTGGCCTTTGCGCACGACCTGCTGCAGATCTCCGACGAGGAGGCGCGCACGCGCACCGTGGCCACGATTCTACGCCCTGCCGAGTTCGTGCCTGAGACCAAGCGCGGCTACGAGCTGCTGCGCGAGATGCAGCGCGAAAAACAGCATATGCGCATCGTGATTGACGAGTACGGCGCGGTAGCGGGGCTGGTGACCATCGAGGATTTGCTGGAGCAGATCGTGGGCGACATCAGTGACGAACACGAGGAGGACGGCTACGCCGAGGAGCCGTCGCGCGAGCCTTCGGGCGCGTGGCTTGTGCCGGGCAACTTTCCCGCCGATCAGCTCGCCGACCTGCTGGGCGAGCCCGTTGAACTGGGCGAAGACTACGAGGCCACGACGCTCGGCGGCCTGGTGAGCGAGATCGCAGGCCGCATCCCCAAAGCCGGCGAAACGGTTACGCTTGAACCGCTGGGGCTGCGCGTGGAGATTGTTGGCTCGACCGGACGGCGCATCGAACGCCTCCGGCTCTTTCCGCCCACGGCACGACTGCCGTTTCCAAAGGAAGCCTGAGATTTGCGCGCTTGCCGGGCTGACAGCGGGCAAAAGTTCAGGCGGATTCCTGCGCGCCGCGCGCTTTCCACGCTCGCCACTCCTCCGCGGTGATTTCCCATAACTCGGTGGCCAGACGGCCGCTGACGTAGTCTCGCTCTTCGACCGCGACCAGCCGCATGCCTTGAGAAAACGAGATACGGCATGAGGCGGTGTTGTCACGAGCCTTGGCGACGCGCAGTACCGGGAAGCCCAGCGTCTCAAACCAGTAGTCGTTGGCCCAAACGCAGGCTTCGCTCATCAGTCCCCGGCGCTGCCACGGAAGGCCGAGCCAGAAGCCGCGATTGTCATATGGGCCGCGGCGCAGGTTGATAATGCCGATGATTCTCTGCGGGTCGCTCCTGAGACGCAGCGTCCAAAACCACTGGTCGCCACGCACGACGGCAGGCAGGGCTAGCTCACGGATGTATCGGAATGCAGCGCCCGCCGGGTAGGGCCAAGGAATCACGCTGCGCAGATAGCGCACGATCTCCCAGCGGGGAAATAACTCTTGAATCTCCGGTGCATCTTCGATGCCGAGCGGACGCAGAATCAGGCGTGCGGTCTGGCCGTCGATCGTTTGGCAGTCGTACATTTGGCATTCGGGCGCCATGCGGCGATCATAACCAACTGCGGACTTTCGCTTCTGGCGCCCCTACTGCTCATACTATCTTTCCCGCGCCCTTATTGAAACCGCGAATTCAGTACGTTTTCCGGCTCTGGGCACGAATGCTCTTGATCTCGGCCAATGGGATATGCAGAAACTCCAGAAACTCCTGATGCTCCTCCGGCGCCGAGTGTTCAAACTCCTCGTGCCAGCGGCGCATCTGCTCTTCGCTCAACCCGCTGGCCTTCATAATCGAAACCCATTTTTGCTTGGTGATCATTTTGTCTCTCCTCAGACTTCCGTGGCTCAGTAATTTCAGGATCGCCGCCTGATGTTCGCGCAGAGCCCTGATCTCGCCGTCCAGTTCCATAAGCCGGCGCCGCAGCACCGCCGCGGCATCGCCGGCCGGACGGTCGAGAATGGCGCGAATGTCCGCCAGCTTGAGCCCCGCGTCGCGATAGGCGCGAATCTCGATCAGGCGCTTGAGATCCCGCTCTTCATAGCGGCGGTAGTTGCCTTGGCTGCGCGGAGGTACGCGTATCAACCCGATCGACTCGTAGTACAAGAGCGCAGTCCGGCTCAGGCCGGCCCGTGCGGCGAGTTTGCTTACCGTCCACATCGTCTACTCCCACTGTCAACCCTCTAGTTATAGACAGGTCAAGCGGCATTGCAAAAATAGATGCCGTACACTCAATCAGGAGCTGTGCTGCGCGTGAAATCCGGATTCGTCGCCATCCTTGGCCGGCCCAATGTGGGCAAAAGCACCCTGCTGAACGCCCTGACAGGCGAGAAAGTGGCCATCGTCACGGCCAAACCGCAGACCACCCGCAACCGCATTGCCGGAGTGGTGGAAGTGCCCGCGCGCAAGGGCGCGCATCCGGCGGCACAGATCGTCTTTGTCGACACTCCGGGCGTGCACAAGCCCGCCTCGCAACTCGACCGGCGCATGCTGCAGGAAGTGCACCAGGCGCTCGAATCGCGCGACCTGGTGCTGGTACTGATGGATGTGACGCGGAACATCCGGCTCGCCGAACCAGCCGTTCCAAAGGACAAGAGCGACCGCAGCGCGTCGAGCGAGGACGAGTTTCTCTTCTCACTGATCCGCAAGCTCGACTGCCCGGTGTTTCTGGTGCTGACCAAGATCGACCTCATCCGCAAGGATGAGCTTCTGCCGCTGATCGAGTCGCTCGCGAAGCAACACAACTTTGCGCAAATCATTCCCGTGAGCGCGCGCATGCACGACGGACTAGACGTGCTGGTGCGCAAAATCGTCGATGTGCTGCCCACGGGCGAGCGCTATTTTCCGAAAGACCAGTACACCGACCAACCCGCACGCTTCATGGTTGCCGAGTTGATCCGCGAGAGCATTCTCATCGAAACCGGCGAGGAGGTTCCGTACGCATCGGCGGTGGTGATTGAGCGCTTCGAAGAGCCTGAGTCTTCGTCCAAGGCCAGGAAAATAACTCGGATCATTGCAGCAGTTTATTGTGAACGCGAGGGACAGAAAGCGATCCTGATTGGCAAGGGCGGAGCAAAATTGAAAGCAATCGGCTCCGGCGCGCGGCGCAAGATCGAATCGTTGCTCGGTACGCAGGTGTATCTGGAACTGCATGTAATCGTGGAGCCCGGCTGGCGCGAGTCGAAGGTTTTTGTCGAATCGCTCGACTGGCGCAACCAGTTAAGCGACCTGGCAGCCAAGCAGGAAGGCGAGAAGGAATCCTAGCGCGGACTCGGGAGCGCGTCGCGCAGCAACAGCGTCTCGACGTCCTCTCTTCCTGATCCGATCTTTTGTGCCAAGACAGCATACTTCGGATCGCAATAGGCGTTTGCCGCGCGCAGCAGCGTGGACTCGATCGCGGAGGCGTGGAAGCCGCCGATCTGTTGGTAATCCCACGGTTTTTCACCGGCCGCATAGGGTACAAGGAAGTCGATAGCGGCGCGAATCGACCGGCCGTCGGCGGTCTTGAAGTTCCAAAGATCCACGCCGACCTCATCGCCGAGCGTAGCCAGCTTCGAAAGCCCATCGAGGTTGCCGTTGCTGTAGCCCCAGGCGTTGGTGCGCGCCAGCTCGAGCGGCTGGCGGCCGTCGGACTCGATCTGCACGGCGATGCGGCGCGTCTTCACGCGCTCCAGAGTTTCTACGGCCAGCGTGCGGTCGCCGAGGAAGAGCGCGACGCTGGTGACCTGCAGGTCATACCAAGTGCCGTGATTGTTCTTGGCCGCGTCCTCTGCTAAACCCTTTTCGCTGGTGCGCATCCAGTGCAGATATTGCGTGAGCCAATCGCGCAGGCCGCGATCGTCGGCAGCGGTCCAGGCAGGCGAGCCTGCGAGAAGCCCGGCCGCGTCGACAACATCGGCCAGCACGCGCGACTCGATGATGCCGATGCCGCGGCCGGTGTTGATGCCGGGAATGCCCTGCCCGAATTCGAGGTTGGGATTCATTCTGGTCGCGGGATCGAGGAACCAGGTGCGCAGCAGAAGCGCGGCGCGATTGGCGTAGGCGGCATTGCCGGTGAAATACCAGGCCAGTGCGAGCGCACGGGCGCATGAGCTCATGCGGCCCCACTCATCGTGATCGGAAATCTTCTTGATCTCCGGATTGTGCTCGCCGTCGCGGCGAATGTAAGGCAGGCCGTCGGGCTTGCTTGCATCGGCCCAAAAATACGGCGCATGGCTCATGTAGTCGTGCTTGTCGCCGCTCGGTGGCGTCGCCGATTTGTCCATCACCGAAAATGGGCCCTCATTTAGAACGCGATCGGCCGCGGCCGCGGCTGCACGAACCACTTCCCTTCGGCGCGGGTCCTTCGCATCGGCGGCGCGCAGGGTAGCGAGTTCCTGCGCGTTCAAGAGAAAAACGTGGGGCGGCGCGGGATTAGCGCTTTGCGGCGTGGGTTTCTGCGCAGCGCCGGGCAGGGCCGCAGCAAGCAGTAACGCAGTGATGGCGATCCATCCGGGAAAGCTCCCAAGATGACGCTTACACAATCGGCGCGAACTTGCCGCGTTCGTCCTTTTCCGCGCGGCATTGCAGATAATTACAGGCTTCTGTTGCATGATTGTTCTTGGAAGAAGGCTTGCTCGCTGCCTGGGCAAACGAGGCTTTGGAGCCAAAAAATAAATAAATAAAAAAAATTCGATACCCCCGTGGGTATATTTTGGTATTAAGTCGTTCAGAATCAATAAGCGCACCTCGAAAAATGTCGTTGCATTGCGCGGTGTTTTCTTTCGTAAGTGCCCTATTATCAATCGCCGTTGCAATAATTACGCCGCATTTTCTTTCGCAACTGCTTTATTATCAGTCGCCGTTGCAGTAATTATTGCATGATTTCGCGCCATCTCCGCGCCGCGTCGCGCGCCCTGCCTGCCCCGCTTCACGACCCCAAATTCAAATGCGATCATCGTGGCTTCGACTCCCTTGCCATGTGCGATCCCGCGGCGGCGAACTGCGGGCATTTTCTGTGCGGCTGCACCGTAGAAGCTGCACTCCGCAGCAGTGCGTAACCTCCCTTCAAGCGGAAATGTTCACGAAGGCCGGTGCGATTCCCTCACTGGTGACGCCGGCCGTAGACGATGCGCCGTTCGAGCGAATGGAGATGCGCGCCCGGCCGTTGTAAAGCTGCACGACACGCGAGCCGGTAGAGGTTCCCATGTTATCGATCAGGCATCCGCTGCCGGCAATAGAGAAGCGCACCACATTCTTCGCGTCGAGGCAATGCACACCTTTGGCGTCGAAAACTGTGGCTTCAACGGTGACGGTGTCCTTATCGCGAGCGACTTGCTTTAGCGCAAAACGTGCCGGCTTGTTCCACTGCGCCGTCTGGTAATCGAATTCGATCTCATCCCTGACGGTAACGCCATTCTTGCTTGCGACTACGCGCAAATGATTTTTTCCCTTAGCGAATGTCACCATCCAGCGCAGGCCGGCGGCGGGAAAATCCTGGCTGTTGCGTTGTCGCATTCCCGCGGATTCGCCGTTGACGAACAGCTCGGCCGCGGGACAGTTGGAATAGACCTTCACGATGTGCGGCTCGCCTTCCGCGCCCCAGCGCACCGGCCAGGTATGGCCATAGATATGTGCCATGGGCTCGTCTGTCCAATAGGACTGAAAGACAAAATACCCCTCCTTCTTCGTCATGTCGCGCTCGATGACGCCCTTCTGGTTCACGCGCGGCACGGGATTCTCGACGCGAAGAGGCGTGGTGAAATCCTTGAAGGCCCACTGCGCCGATCCGGTCAGCCAAGGCAATGTTTCCTGCACCTTCAGGTACCAATCGAAAAGGTTGCAGGCGTAGGTCTCGGACCAATCGCCGTCCCGCGACACCCGCGGGCCGCCGCCCGAAGGCAGGTAATCGAGACCCGTCTCAGCGGTATCCGCATCGGACGGAACTTTGGAAATGCCCTCCTCTGGAATTTCGGAGTGGCGGCGCGCATGGCTGTCGGCGCCCCACTCGATGTTGATGAAATGCTTGACGCCCTCATTCCCTCGTTCCAGCGCTTTCTGATATTCGGTGTAGACGCCGCTGTACCAACCGGCCCAGATCGACGGCGAGTAGACATCGGGAATGTCGCGCGCAAAATCGCAGCGGCGGTACGCGGTGAAGCGCGAGGGATCCATCGTGTGAGCGAGGTCATTGATCTCCTGCATGAAGCTGCGAATGGCGGCCTTGTCCAGAGCGGGATACTCGCCGGGCCAATCGTCTTCGTTGCCCAGGCCCCACATCAGCACACTGGGGTGGTTAAAGTGCTGATCTATCATGTTGGCCAGCATGAAGCGCGTCCGGTTCTTCCACTTCTCATCGCCCACGCCCGAACGGCACCACGGCACTTCCTCCCAAACCAGCAGACCAAGCTCGTCGCAGAGATCGAGCACCAATTTCGATTGCTGATAGTGGCCGAGGCGGATGAAGTTGGCGCCCATGGCCTTAATCAACTCCATTTCAGTGCGGATCAGAGCGTCGGGCTCGGCGGCTGCGTAGCCGGCGTGGTCCATATGGCGCTGCGTGCCGCGCAACAGCAGTCGTTCCCCGTTCAACTTGAAAGGACCGTGCTCCACAAACTCCGTGTGGCGCAGGCCGAACCGCTCTTTGACGGTGCTTTTGCCGTAGGAAGTTGCAAGAGTGACACTACAGGTGTAGAGATTGGGATGCGCAGGCGACCAAAGCGCAGGCGATGCAATGCCGGCGGATGCGATTTCCGTCTCGCCGTCCCATGCCGCGAGCGACTTCTCAAGATGCGCGATTGTCTTGCCGGCAGCATCGGCGATCTCGACCATAAGCGCGGCGTCTCCCGCAAACTTTAGTGGATTGTAGAGCCGTGCCACCACTTTGACCGTGGCCGTCGAGCCGGGGATAACTGAGGGCGAAATGTGAACGGCCTCCAGTGAGACCGCAGGCACGTAGGCCAGATGAACGTGACGGTAGAGCCCGCCGTAAAGACTGAAGTCGCTCAAGTCGGAGGGCGGCCGCTCCAGATTCTCTGAGTTGTCGCAGAGAACAGCGATAGGAATGCCACCCTTGGTCGCAGGCGCGGCCGCAACCGTATCGGTAATGTCGAGGACGAATTCATCGTATCCGCCCACGTGCGCGCCGGCCAGCGCATTGCCCACGTATATATGCGAGGCTTGTCCGGCGCCTTCGAAGTACAGTAAAGTGCGGCCGTCCTTGATCGGATTGGCGATGGGCAGGCGGGTGCGATACCAACCGTGGCCGCGATAGTAGGGAGTGTCGGGATCGCACGCATCGTAGGCATTGAAACAGTGGGGCAGCGAAACCTTTTGCCAGCTTGCGATCTCGTTGCCGCGCCAGACCTCCCACGGGCCGTCAAGTGCGCCGCGAAAATACTCCCAACCGGTGTCAAGACACTCGGAGGCCGAGCAGGCTTCGGCGTTGGCAAGAACCGGGCGCACAAGGGATGCAGGAAGCGCCAACCTCCCCTGGCTGGCTGCCGCAATTGCGGCCAATGATCTTAGGAAGCGCCGACGCGAATAATAAGACGAATGCGGCATAAGTTTTCAATCCGTACTTTCGGCCTTTCAGGAAACCGTGTGACGCGCGTTGCGGATGTGCCATGGCATTTTCGGAAATAGCCGGTCCTTGCGGAGCCCCTATGAGGCCGTCGCTTATTGGCTCTCCGTCGATGAAGACCTGAGGCCGGTCTCGCCGGCTTGGCGGTGTCTTTTCGATCTGCGGTGTTTTCGAAAATGCTTAGGATTGCCAATTCTCCGCTCAATGAAAACGTTTCCGAGAACCCTGCCAATCCTACCTTAAGAACTCTCCTATTTGCTCTGAAACGGATGCTTGTTCCGTCAACAACTTGTTTTCCCGCTCATCTTGGAAAAACATAGTGCGGACTTCAGTGATTGAGGATCGTTCGTCAAGCGCGGCCACGAAATGCCGCCAGACTGTCCACGAGCGATCCACGCCGTTCGCCTCCTGGTAGGAAAATCCGCCCGGCCTGTTTGTTGCTGCGCGCGAACGGACCTCTTACATCCCTCCATCAAGTACCGTATCGCGCGCATCCGAAACGCTTGCTCACTCAGTGGTTTTTGATTCCTCCCCCTCGGGGCCCGTTCTCCGGTCTCCGCGATGCATGAAGATCCCGCATCGCAGTTGGTCATTGACCGGCGAACGGAGCCCCGTGCGCTTGCCCGCCAGGACTCGCTAGAAATCATGCCCCTGCGAGAACTTTGCCTGGCGAGCAGAGCCGTTCGGAGCCGTCGACGGAATCTACATGCCGGCACCGCTCCAATTCATAGAATCTTGGTTGTTCATTAGGCTGAGTGCGATCATGTTGCATTCCAACCGCCGATGGAAAAAAGTCCCTCCGTATGGACGTTCTTGATGCCGATACGGAGGGTCTGAATTTTCACCTATCGAGACGTTCTACAAAGGTCTGAATTGCATTGACAAGTGACTCACCGTTTGCATCTACTCAGGGGAACATTAGCTACTATTTAATCAATTAGTTATGACGCAAGTCGGCTCCTGTGACAAACGGGTCGACCGGGTGCTCTCCTGCCGAGTTTCGTTCGGGAATTTTGAGGAGGCACAGCAGTACTTCTCGGCCAAATTGCCTGATGACAGTGCGCAAGGCGGCGGGCAATGTTTTGCGTGAAGGCGGGCAGACGTTACTGTCGACCCCCGGCCCTTGGACGCGACCGGAACAATAATTTAGCGGAGGATTTTAAGAGCGGCGGCGGGCCCTCTAGACGCGCCGTAGTCGGAATCGAAACCAAGCTGCAACTTGGCCGCTTCGGACATGCGGCTCTTGTCCCAGGGTGGATCGAAGACGACCTCGACATTGACCTCGCGCACGTCAGGTAATGCGGCCAGCTTGCGTACGACCTCGGCCTTGATGACGCCGGACATGGCGCAACCTGGAGCGGTGAGGGTCATGCGCACCTCAATCCTCTTGCCGCCTTCGACGTCGAAAGCACTGGCTGCATAGACAAGTCCAAGATCGACGATGTTGACCGGGATTTCCGGATCACGCACGGTCTTCAACTGCTTCCAGATCATCTCTTCGCGGAAGAGCCCGGAAGCAAATGCTGTGCTCGGATTGGAGGAAACGTCGGCTGCCACGAAGTGCTCTTTATTCGGTCGAGACGGGTTCTTGCCTCTCTTGGTCTTCAAGGGCAGATTGTAGCGTGTGCCAGGCCAGCGTGGCACATTTGACGCGCGCCGGGAACTTAGAAACGCCCGCGAAAACGGCCATCTTGCCAAGCTCTTCGGCCTTGGCCGTGTGGTCCTTTCCGGTGACCAGGTTGTGGAACTGCTCGAAGAGCTTTGTTGCCTCCGCCCTCGTCTTGCCCTTCACCATCTGCGTCATCATCGATGCCGAAGCCCGTGAAATGGCGCAGCCGGAACCTTGGAAGCCGATCTCCTTGATGGCTTCGCCGTCCATGTCGATATACACCGTGCAGCGGTCGCCGCACAACGGATTGTAGCCCTCGGCCTCGTGATTGGCAGATGCTGGCCGGCGAAAGTTCCGTGGCGCCTTGCTGTGTTCGAGAATCAGTTCCTGATACAGTTCGCCCAGTTCTGCTGTCACGCAAACACCTCATGCGCCTTGCGGATTCCCTCGACCAGTGCGTCCACGTCTTCGCGCGTGTTGTACACGGCGAACGACGCCCGCGCGCTGGCGGGAATGCCAAAACGATCCATCACCGGCTGCGCGCAGTGGTGGCCGGTGCGGATGGCAATGCCTTCGCGATCGAGAATCGTCCCTAGATCGTGCGGATGCACGCCCTTCATGACGAACGAAAGCACGCCGGCGCGTTCTGCGGCCGTTCCGATTAGGCGTACGCTAGGCAGCGCACCGACCTTTTCCGTTGCGTAGGCCAGCAGGTCCCGCTCGTGCGCCGCAATGTTCGCCATGCCCAACTTGCCGATATATGCGAGCGCGGCGCCCAAGCCGATGGCACCGGCAATGTCGGGAGTGCCGGCTTCGAACTTGTACGGCGCCACATTGTAAGTCGTCTTTTCGAACGTGACGGAGCTGATCATATCGCCGCCGCCCTGGTACGGGGGCATCTCCGCGAGCACTTCCTCTTTCCCGTAGAGAACGCCGATGCCCGTAGGCCCGTAAACCTTGTGGCCGCTGAAGGCGTAGAAATCGCAATCGAGCGCCTGGACATCGACCGCGAAGTGCGGCACGGCCTGCGCTCCATCCACTAGCACGGGAACTTCCTTGCGGTGCGCCAATTCAATCATTTCGCGCAGTGGAGTCACCGTGCCCAGCGCATTTGAAACCTGCGTGACGGCGACCAGCTTGGTGCGCGGGCCGATTAGCTTCGCGAACTCGTCGAGTTCGAGTTCGCCGCGATCGTCGATGGGCGCAACGCGGAGATGCGCGCCTTTCCCCTCGCAAAGAATCTGCCACGGCACGATGTTCGAGTGGTGCTCCATGCCCGTGATCAGAACTTCGTCGCCGGCATCGACATGTGCGCGGCCGTACGTTTGGGCGACCAGATTGATGGCTTCCGTAGCACCGCGCACAAAAACAATTTCGCTGGCCTCGGCAGCCTGGATAAAGCGCCGCACCGTCTCCCGCGCCTCATCGTGCGCCTCGGTAGCGCGCACGCTGAGCGTGTGCACACCGCGATGGATATTCGCATTGTCGCGCTCGTAATAGCGCACAATCGCATCGATAACCGCGTGCGGCTTTTGCGAAGTGGCGGCATTATCCAGATAGACCAGTTTCTTGCCGTGGATCGTCTGGTCGAGGATGGGGAAATCGCGCCGGATCCTGTCCACATCCAGCGGTACTGAACCGAGATCGGTTCGATGTACTGCGGTGCTCATCCCACTTCCTCCCAGGTCTGTACTCCCTCTTCTTCGGCTTCGCGGGATGCGGCGGATTGCGCGGCGCTTGCTAACTGCTGAAGCCGCTCGCGAATCAGCTTCTCAGCGAACAGACGCGCCGGCGATTCCTTCATGCGGTCCAGGCATTCGGCCGCGAAGGCGTAAAGCAGCAGGTTGCGCGCATCGGCCTCGGCAATGCCGCGCGAGCGCAGGTAGAAGAGCTGCGCTTCGTCGATCTGGCCAATGGTGGCGCCGTGCGTGCACTTCACGTCGTCTGCGTAGATCTCGAGCTGCGGCTTGGTGTCGATGCGCGCGTTATCGCTGAGCAGCAAATTGCGGTTGGTCTGCTTGGCGTCGGTTTTTTGCGCATCCTTGTGCACCACGATCCGGCCATGAAACACGCCGCGCGCGTGATCGGCGAGAATGCCGTTGTAGAATTGGCGGCTGCTGCAGAGAGGGCGCGCGTGCTCCACCAGCATAAAGTTGTCCATATGTTGGCCGCCGGCGTCATGCTGGCGCCCCGCGCCGACAAATAGGCCGTTGATCAGGCACTCTGCGCCTTCGCCGTTCAGCACGGGATGTACGTTGTTGCGTACCAGACCGCCGCCGAGCAAAATGGAGTGCGAGTCGACATTGGCGCTGCGCGACTGCTCAATACGCAGCGTGGAGACGTTGAAGGACGCCAGATTTTCGCGCTCCGCGAGAAAGTGCGAGATTACGGCGCTCTGGCCGACCGCCAGCTCGGTGACGGCATTGGAAAATGCGGCTTCGGTTCCAAGTGAAACGTAATCTTCAATGATCGTCGCCTGGCTCGCATCTTCCGCGATGATAAGGGTGCGCGGATGGGTCGCAATCTCGGCGCCCGCGCCGGCCGAAACGTACAGGAGATGTATCGGATGCTCCAGCGCCACCCCGCGGCGAATGCGCAGATATGCCCCGTCTTCCCACAGTGCTGTATTGAGCGCGGTAAAAACGTCGCGGCCCATGTCGGCATAGCGGCCGAGATGCTGCTCGATTCCCTCGGGAGCGCAGCCTTCCCTTCCGCAATCTATTGCCGTGGCCAACGAGCATACCAGAAGACCTTCGGGCAGATTGCCCAGCTCGGAAAGCGCTGGCGCAAAGTGGCCATTGACGAAAACCAGTCGGCAGGCAGCGCCCGCAACGCGATACGGCTCGAGATGTGCTGCTGAAATTACGAATTCACCTTTTGCCGCGCGGCGGAAGGGTTTCTTCGCCAGCGCTGCAAGGTTGGTAAAGCGCCAATCCTCGTCGTGCGTCGAGGGAAATCCTTTGGCGCTGAAACGCGCCCAGCCGTCCTCGCGCAGCTGCTCGAGCCACACCGGCTCGCGTTCCATCCCTTGCGCACGCACCTCTTCGCAGGCTTCGAAGTATTTGCTCAACTGCTCGGTTCCCGTTGTCATCGTTCTCTCGTTTCCATTGTCCATGCCGTGGTTCTCACGTTGTCAACGCCTGCCGCTCATCGGCTTCTGCCCAGCCGTATCCCTTCTCTTCAAGCTCCAGCGCCAGTTCCGGCCCGCCAGAGCGTGCAATCTTGCCATCCACCAGCACGTGCACAAAATCGGGCGTGATGTAGTTGAGCAGGCGCTGGTAATGCGTGATCACCAGAAAGGCGCGATCCTTGCTCCGCATGGCGTTTACGCCCTGCGCCACGATGCGTAATGCATCGATGTCGAGGCCGGAGTCGGTCTCGTCGAGAATGGCCAGCTTAGGCTCAAGCATGGCCATCTGCAGAATTTCGTTGCGCTTCTTTTCGCCGCCCGAGAATCCCTCGTTGACCGAGCGGTTTATGAGTTTCTCGTCCATCTCGAGCAGCTTCATGCGCTCTTTGTAGAGCGGAAGAAAGTCCATCGCGTCCAACTCATCCTGGCCGTGATATTTGCGGATTGCGTTCACGGCAGAACGCAGAAAATACGCGTTGCCGATGCCGGGAATCTCCACCGGATACTGGAAAGCGAGAAACACGCCCTCGCAGGCGGCTTCCTCGGGAGGCATTTCCAGCAGGTCCTTGCCGTTGAGCAGAATCCTGCCGTTTGTAACCTCATAGGCGTCGCGGCGCGCCAGCACTGCGGCCAGCGTGCTCTTCCCTGAGCCATTGGGGCCCATGATGGAATGCACCTCGCCCCCATTTACCGTCAAATTTACGCCCTTCAAAATCTCGTTGCCGGCGACCGAAGCGTGCAGATCCTGAATTTCTAACAGTGCCATTGGTTGTTCTCTCCGTACATGCGTTGGGGAAATTTCCCCAGGGGCTCAAGCCTCAATCAATTCTTTTGTCTTTCTTCCGGCACGCCTAAAGTCATGCCCTTACACTTCGTATGTTCCCGAGGTTGACCTAACTGCAACCCGACACCCTGATCCCTGTCTTACCCCACGCTGCCTTCCAGGCTCACGCCTAGCAGCTTCTGCGCTTCCACGGCAAACTCCATGGGCAACTCCCTAAAGACGGTCTTGCAGAAGCCGTTCACGATCATCGAAACCGCATCTTCGGCCTTGAGACCGCGCTGGCGCAGATAAAACAGCTGATCTTCGCCGATTTTGGAGGTGGACGCCTCGTGCTCCATGCGTGCGGTGGCATTGCGCACGTCGATGTAAGGGAAGGTGTGCGCCCCGCACCTGTCGCCGATCAGCAGCGAATCGCACTGCGTGTAGTTGCGCGCGCCCGCCGCGCCCTTCATGATCTTTACCTGGCCGCGATAGGTGTTCTGCCCGAAGCCGGCCGAGATGCCTTTCGACACAATCGTCGACCGCGTGTTCTTGCCGATGTGAATCATCTTGGTGCCGGTGTCGGCCTGCTGGCGATTGTTGGTGAGAGCCACCGAGTAGAACTCACCCACAGAGTTGTCGCCTTGCAAAATGCAGCTTGGATACTTCCAGGTAATCGCCGAGCCGGTTTCGACCTGCGTCCAGGAGATCTTCGAGTTGCGTCCTAGGCACTTGCCGCGCTTGGTGACGAAGTTGTAGATGCCGCCGCGGCCTTCCTTGTCGCCGGGGTACCAGTTCTGCACCGTCGAGTACTTGATCTGCGCGTTGTCGAGCGCAATCAACTCCACGACCGCTGCGTGCAGCTGGTTGGTGTCGCGAATCGGCGCCGTGCAGCCCTCGAGATAGCTCACGTACGCGCCCTCGTCGGCCACGATCAAGGTGCGCTCGAACTGGCCCGTCTCCGCGGCGTTGATGCGGAAGTAAGTCGAAAGCTCCATCGGGCAGCGCACGCCCTTGGGTACGTAGACGAACGATCCATCGGTGAAGACGGCGGCGTTGAGCGCTGCGTAAAAATTGTCGGTATGCGGCACAACCGTGCCCAGATACTTCTTCACCAGCTCGGGATGCTTTTGCACCGCCTCGGAGAACGAACAGAAGATGACGCCCATCTCGGCGAGCTTGTCTTTGAAGGTAGTCGCGACGGAAACCGAGTCGAAGACCGCGTCGACGGCCACGCCGGAAAGCCGCTTCTGCTCTTCGAGTGGAATGCCGAGCTTTTCGTAGGTCTTCAGCAACTCGGGATCGACCTGGTTCAGGCTCTCAAGCGAGGGCCTCTGTTTGGGCGCGGAATAATAGACGATGTCCTGATAATCGATTGGGCCGAACTTGATATTGGCCCACTTGGGCTCGCCTTGCTCGCGCGCCATGTGAAACCAGTTGCGCAACGCGTTCAGCCGCCACTCCAGCATGAACTCAGGCTCGCATTTGCGCGCCGAAATCAGGCGCACAATGTCTTCATTCAGTCCCTTGGGAACGCGGTCTTCATCGATCTCGGTGATAAAGCCCCACTTGTAATCCTGTGCGGCAAGATCGCGAATTGTATCGACACTCGAACTCATTTTGATCTCCAGGGCATCAGCGTTGATCCATTGAAGCCCACCGAGCCTATCGGCCACCCCGCTGGCTTCCCGGCGCGCGCCGCTTTCGGCGAGGCGAAGAAAACATCAGTCCAGAATCCCGTAATATAGGACTGATTTAGTCCTATATCTATTCTGAGTGTACCCTCAGGCCTCTTTCTTTTCAAGCGGCAGAAACAACCAACACATTGAAGAGTGCGGCGAATACGCCTTTAAATGGATGATCCAGTTACAGATAGGATGCAGGAATTGTGCAGGCGTCCTCGGCCTTAGTGGAACTCATTACGCCGGTGCGGTCCCGGCTCGCGAACGCGGCTGGCTTCGAAGCTCACAATCTTCCATGCCCCCTCTGTATCCCGCACGTAGACGCGCGTATAGCGATAATCGCCCGTAACCTGCCCGTCGGGGGTAATGGCGCTAATGGTGGCGAGCGAAGTGACGACGGCGGTGGTTCCGTAGAAACGTACCTTGCGGTCCGTAACCGTGAGCGAAGTAATATGGAAACGCCCGGAGCGCATGTTTTCGAGCGCCTCGTCGCGCGACTGAAGAGTACCGGAGGGCGTGATGGCCATGTAGTCGTCGGCCATCAAGGAATCCAAGGTCTTGACGTCGCCATTGAGGATTGCGTCGCGCCATTCGTCCTCAAGCTGATCGATCTCATGGCGGATTTCGTGCTTCTGCGGCAGCGACAAGCCACCGGCAAAAACAGGAACCGCGCCGACCGCCAATGCAAGCGTTGCGGCGACGGCCCACCGGGGATTCAACCGGCGAAAGCGAATGGGGCTCAATACGTCGTTCGACGAACCCACCATACGCGTACACGGTAGTACCGGAACTGCGCAATGGTCAAATGGAATTCTCATAAAAAGCGTGACGGAGGTTCCAGCGAGGGATTACCGTCGATTGCCGCCGCTTTTCCGAGCCTCGGGGGTTTGGACGGAAGAAAAGAGGAAAAGGGGAGCACAGCAGGGGCCGCTTCTTCCGTGCCGCATCCAGCTCTACTGCCTTGGTAAGGCTCGTAGACTTAGTAGCCGGCTTGCTGCCTCTCACGCGTGAAGGCTCTCGATCGCGCCGGCAAACTCCGGCAGCAAAATGGTTTGGTCGCGGTCGGGCCCGGTGGAGATCATGCCTATTTTGGCCCCGCTCTCACGTTCCTGGAAGGCGAGATAATCGCGCGCAGCCTGTGGCAGCTTGTCGTAGTCGGTAATGCCCTCCGTGGACTCGCGCCAGCCCTTGAGCATGGTGTAGACAGGCTTGATGGACTCGAACCCGCGCACATCGGCGGGGATTTCATCGCTCATCGTGCCATTGCTCTCATACCCGACGCAGACTGGAATTTCTTCAAGCTCGTCGAGCACATCGAGCTTGGTGACAACCAGCCATTCTGCGCCGTTGATCTGGTTGGAGTAGCGCAACAGTGGAATATCGAGCCATCCGCAGCGCCGCGCACGGCCGGTGACAGAGCCGTACTCGTTGCCGCGCGCGCGCAGTTGGTCTCCGGCAGCATCATGAATCTCGGTCGGGAAGGAACCGCCGCCTACGCGCGTTGCATAGGCCTTGGCAACGGAAATAACTAAGCCGATCGCCGCGGGTCCCACGCCGGTTCCGGTCGACGCCCCTCCGGCCGTCACCGAAGAGGATGTGACATAGGGATACGTGCCATGATCGATGTCGAGCAGGGCGCCTTGCGCGCCTTCGAACAAGACGCTGCCGCCCTCGGTAAGGATGTCATTCAGCAGACGTCCGGTATCGGTGACGAAAGGCCGGATCTGTTCGGCAGCCGCGGCGTAATCGTCGTACATCTTCGCGGGATCGAGCGGGCCCGAACCGATTTGGGAGCCGAAGAGCGCATGAGCGACGGCGTTCTTCTCCGCGCAGGCCGCCTCAATGTGCGTCTTGAGCAGCGACGTATTCAGCAGGTCCGCGATGCGCAGGCCGTTGCGCGCCATCTTGTCACCGTAGGCCGGGCCAATGCCCTTGCTCGTGGTGCCGATCTTCTGGCGTCCCGGCGCGGTTTCGGCAGCCAGTTCGATCATGCGATGGTAGGGCAGGATTACTTGCGCCCGGTTTGATACGAAGAGCCGGCTGTCGATGTCGGTGCCCATCGCCCGAACCCGCGCAAGCTCGTCAAGAAAGTAAATCGGGTCCAGAACCACGCCGTTCCCGATCACGCATTTGCATCCCGGCCGCGCCGCGCCGCAGGGAATGAGCTGCAGGACGAATTTGTGCTCGCCGATAATGACGGTGTGCCCGGCGTTATGTCCGCCCGCATAGCGCGCCACGGCGGAGAAGCGCTCGCTCAGCACGTCGACGATTTTTCCTTTGCCCTCGTCACCCCATTGCGCGCCCAGCACCACAGCCGTCTTCGCTCGCATTGCCTTCCTCTTCCGCAATTCCACACAACAACCTGCCGCAGCAAGTTCTTGGACCGCTGCGCGCGGGACATGGGTTTGGCTGCGGTGGACTTCGCCGCAACCACTTCAATCTTAACCTGCTAAGTTGCAGGCTGCCTGGAAAAGGTTTCCGTGGTGTTAACCACCTCCCCGTGCAATTCGTTGTCTGTACATGGAAGCCGAAAGCCATTGCCAGCAAGGAGACGTTATCATGAACCGTCGCAATCGATTTTTGCCCTGGGCTTTAGCTGCGGTGGCTGGGACCGCTTTAGCATTTGCCCATTGCGGTGCAGCGCAGACCCAGCCCACGCCGCCGGCGCCGACAGCAGCACCCACTGAAAAGGACGTAGTTGACACTCAGGAGCAACTGCTGCGCCTGCTGCGCCTGAGCCCGACGCTCACTGCTGCGGTCGCAGCCGACCCCACGCTCTTGGCCGATCAGCAATACGTGGCCCGCAACAATCCCGAGCTGGCGCAGTTTTTGGTACGGCATCCCGAAGTTGCGCGGAACCCGGATTTCTACCTTTTCAGCAACCTCGATTCGAAGGGCGTGCGCCGCGACAAAGCGCTCGAGCGCGTGATTTGGCCGGAGATTGCCGAGCAGAGCGACCCAGGAAAAACCTACATGGATTATCGGTACAGTCCGGCAGGCTTGGCGGAACACATCACCGGAGAGACTCTGGTGACGATCGGCTTCCTTTTCTTCCTTGGCGCATTGATTTGGTTGATTCGAACATTCGCCGAAAGCCGCCGCTGGAACCGCACGTTCAACCAGCAAAGCGAGCTGCACACCCGGTTGATTGATAAATTTGGCACCAGCCAGGAGCTGGCTGCGTATCTGGAATCAGAGGCGGGCAAGCGGTTCCTGATGGCTTCGCCCATCGCGCCGGGGGCCGAATCAGGCCAGCGCATGCCGAACACCGTGTCCCGCGTGCTTACATCGCTTTCTTGCGGCATCGTGCTGGCGCTGCTGGGCGTTGGATTTCTGCTGCTGCGCAACGCCGGGCCCGATACGCCGGAGCCTATGCTGATTACGGGAACGCTTCTGCTGATGCCGGGACTTGGGTTTATCCTCTCGGCAGGAGTCACCTGGGTTCTGGCCCATCGCCTGGGCCTGATGCCCGAAAAGGAAGTTGCCGAGACCAAGGCCTCCGCGCCCTTCGGCTCACAGGATCGCCAGTGAGCGGTGAAGGAGCCGGACGTGGCCCCGACAGAGAAACGAACGCGTATGTCGTGGGAATTCGCATTGCCGGATGCATGGGTGGGCGGCGCGAAAGATGCCGCCCACACCGCTGAGCCTGCCATGGAGAACGAGGCCTTCGCCGGTTTCTATGAACGCTCGGCGCGCCCGCTGTGGGCTTATCTGGCGCGGTCTTCCGCCGATTCTGCGTTGGCCGACGACCTGATGCAGGAGAGCTACGTGCGTTTCCTGTGCGCGCCGGGCGCTCCCTCTCTCGCCGCGGATGGCGAAGCGGCGGCGCGGCTTTACCTTTTCCGCATCGCCACCAATTTGCTGCGCGACCATTGGCGGCGACCGCGGGCAGCGTCGATTGAGGAGATTCCGGAGGAGTTTTTTGCGGCGCGGGGCAATACGGCGCAAACCGAATTGCAGATTCTGCTCGAGCCCGCGCTCCAGCAAATGAAGCCGCGCGAGCGGCAGATGCTGTGGCTGGCCTACGCCGAGGGTTATTCGCACCGCGAGATCGCGAAGGTGATGGGCCTGAATGCGGCCAGCATTCGGCTGCTGCTTTTTCGCGCGCGCCGCAAGATCGCCGTTTTCCTGCGCGCCTCGACCGTTGCGAACGGCGTTGGGAGGCCGTCATGATGCTTCAGCGCAGCTCTGCCTTGAAAGGCCACGACTTTAGTCGTGCCGATGGCGCCGCAAAATTTGCTGGGGCTTCAGCCCCCGCGGGAAGTTCCGAATACACAGGAGACCTCCCATGCTGACCTCTTGCCGTCACGAAAACGAACTCCGCGAGCTGATGGCGCGCGGCCAATGGCCGGCCGCGTGCCCGCCGGACCTTCGCGCTCACCTGAGCGGTTGCTGCGCGTGCGGCGATCTGGTGATGGTCTCGGAAGCCTTCCAGCAGGCGCGCGTGGATTCGGTTGCCGCGGCGCGGCCCGTGGCTCCTGCGGTTTTGCTGTGGCGCGCGCAGTTGCGCCGGCGAAATGCAGCCGTGGAACGTATCGGCCGCACCCTGTTAGGCGCACAGATTTTTACTTTCGCGGTTTCTGTTGTTGCCGCGTTGGGATTTGCGGGGTTCGAGGCACGGGGCGGAGCCGAATGGACCACATGGAACTATTGGAGCGATTGCCTTGCTCAGCTTCCGCAGGCCGCCGCGTCGCAATGGGGCAGCTTGAGCTCCGGCGCGCTTGCCGGTTCCGGCTGGAGCTGGATGCTGCTGGCCTCCGCGCTGGCCACGCTTCTGCTGCTGGGAGGCGTCGCCGTCTACCTCGCAACCGACAAACAATAGGAAAACCCCTTACGAAAGGAAAAGATCGCACGATGATCGCGCGTATTTTCACGAAGCTCTGTGCATTTTCCATCGCAATCTCACTCTTCGCATTACTGCTGATCGCTGCAGGACGAGCGGCGTTCGCGCAGGCCGCGGCGCCCGCAGCGCCTGCGTTCGAAGCAGCCACCATCAAGCCGGTGAAGACTCCTGATCCAAGCAGGACGCGGGATCGGGAAGAAGGGCGCCGGTTTTCCGCGTATAGCGTAACCCTGAGAGAACTGATCATGATGGCCTACAGAATAGATGCGCGGGAGATTGCAGGAGGCCCCGCGTGGATGGCGACGGACGAATACGACGTTGAAGCCGTGGCGGGCGATGGGGTTCAAGTCAACGAGCATTTGGGAGAACTGCTCCAGAAACTGTTGGCCGATCGCTTCCAACTGACATTTCACCGGGAGCAACAGATGATGCCAGTCTACGCGCTGACCGTGGCAAAAAACGGATCGAAGCTGAAAGCGGCAGAGACAAGCGGAGGGCATGGCGCCTCATGCCAGCACATGGGGGTGTGCAGCTTCAGGAGCGAGCCGCTTGCGCATTTCACGCGATGGCTGTCATTCGTGGTGCTGGACCGGCCGGTCGTGGACAAGACTGGGATCACGGGGACGTTTGATTTTACTTTAAAGTGGACCCCGGATGAGACACAGTTCAGCGCCTTGGGGCTTCGCGCGCCCTCCCCGGAAGACAATGCGACGGCGCCGCCACTCTTCGAGGCGCTTCAGGAACAACTCGGGCTCAAGCTGGAACCGCAGAAAATTCCGGCGGAGGTGCTCGTGATCGACCACGTCGAGCGGCCGTCGCAGAATTGATTCGCTTCTACTCGGGCTCGGCCTGGCGGATTCGCTACTTCTCTCGATACAATAAGACAATCGAAGCACTCACTCAGGAAAGGCATGGCCGCACGATGACCGAACGTTTCCACTGTCTGCGGATGCTTACCCGGCAGGTCTCGATCGCTGCTATTTGCTGTATTGTTTGCGCCGCTGGTGCCGCGGCTCAGTCTACGCCCGCTCCGGAAAACCCGCCCGCAAAAGCGCCCAGCTACGAGGTTGTCTCCATCAAACTTAATAAGTCGGGGGGCGTTGTTGTGTTGGCGACCCCCCCGGATGGCATCCGGTACCTGAATGTGTTGCTCCTCCCGCTCGTGGTTCGGGCATATGGAATCATGAACAGCGAAACCCAGATCGTGGGATTGCCCGGCTGGGCACGATCCGAGAGGTACGACGTTGAGGCGAGGGTCGATGCGGATACGGCGGAGGCGTGGAAGAAGCTTTCGGTTGAGGAGCGAAGGAAGCAGGAGCAGCCGATGATGCAAGCGCTGCTAGCCGACCGCTGCCGGTTCAAGGCGCATCTGGAGACTAGAGAACTGCCGGTCTACGATCTGGTGATCGCCAAGGGCGGTTTGAAGATGCAAGAAGCGCCCGCCGGCGAGCCTTCAACCGAATATGTTCAACGGGACAGCATCACAGCGCACGCCATTTCAACGCAATACCTTGCGAACAGCTTCGCGAACTTCTTCTCGGGACTGGATGGGCGCATGATCATCGACAAGACCGGGCTCGGCGGAAAGAGTTTCGATTTCGAGTTGAAGTGGACGCCGGAGGAACAACACACCGCCGATGACGCGCCCGACGCAGGCCCTTCTCTCTTTACTGCGTTCAAAGAGCAGCTTAGTTTGAAACTCGTTCCCTCGAAAGGACCTGTGGAGGTTCTGGTGATCGACCAGATGGAGCGGCCGTCGCAGAATTGATTCGCTTCTACTCGGGCTCGGCCTGGCGGATTCGCTACTTATCTCGATACAATAAGACAATCGAAGCACTCACCCAGGAAAGGCATGGCCGCACGATGACCGAACGTTTCCACTGTCTGCGGATGCTTACCCGGCAGGTCCCGATCGCTGCTATTTGCTGTATTGTTTGCGCGGCTGGTGCCGCGGCTCAGTCTACGCCCGCTCCGGAAAACCCGCCCGCAAAAGCGCCCAGCTACGAGGTTGTCTCCTTGAAACTTAATAAGTCGGGAGGCGTTGGTATGTTAGCGACCTCCCCGGATGGCATCCGGTACCTGAATATGTGGCTCCTCCCGCTCGTGGTTGAGGCATATGGAATCATTGACACCGAAACCCAGATCGTGGGATTGCCCGGCTGGGCACGATCCGAGAAGTACGACGTTGAGGCGAGGGTCGATGCGGATACGGCGGAGGCGTGGAAGAAGCTTTCGTTTGAGGAGCGAAGGAAACAGGAGCAGCCGATGATGCAAGCGCTGCTAGCCGACCGCTGCCGGTTCAAGGCGCATCTGGAGACTAGAGAACTGCCGGTCTACGATCTGGTGATCGCCAAGGGCGGTTTGAAGATGCAAGAAGCGC
>Ga0335078_10001347_pt1 | contig 37312 bp, 26 predicted proteins | sample Lox_Sample_32_FD_206711 | JGI IMG/M metagenome (GOLD analysis project Ga0335078, IMG submission 206711) | Soil microbial communities from Loxahatchee National Wildlife Refuge, Florida, United States - Lox_Sample_3.2 | ecosystem: Environmental > Terrestrial > Soil > Wetlands | place: USA... | reverse complement strand
AGGTTCTTGATCCGCGTCGTGATATCAATGACTTACGTAAATCCCCGACCCATGCGCGGCCGGTCTACATTTCGCGCGTTGCGCGGCCCCGAAGGGCCGCATAAAGGGCGAAAGCCGAGTCTGAGGCTTTGCTATCGACGACAGAGGCCGCTGTCTCGTGCTGGATGTGCCCTCGACCAAGCGGACGAGCGGCGCCAGCCGACTCGAGCGGAGTGGACATCCGAATGTGGGTCTGTGAGCACGCCCCTCCCGCCCCTCAAACCAGCGGCTGCTGTGCACGCATGACCGGGTGATACCCAACCGAGGAAATAGGGGCCCTCCTTGCCGACAGCTCGGACCCGGAAAAGCCGCCGGGCCGCCCACTGCTGCCTCCCGGGCGCTGCGCCGCGGGCTACCCGGCCGCAGGCGCGCCGGAACGCGAGGTCCGCAGAGGGGGCACCGGCCGCGCGACTTGGGCGGTTTGCCTACATCGTCCTGTTTCCGGACCGAGAAGTCCAAGGTCTGGAATACCTCAACCGGTGCACCGGTGAAGTGGCCTTGTTCGGGCACGTTACGCCGAACAACTGTCGGTACGTGATGTGCAATCAGGGACCGGTAGGTAGCGGGCCAACCGCTCTGACGCTCACGAGAAGGGGTATACCCCCGGGAGTTCGATTCCATGCTTGCGCGCATGAGACTGGGCAGCCAAGTCGTCGTAGCCCTCACCGCAGCACTGGCCGTGTGTCTCGTCATCGGCGGCGCTGCCTTGTTCGGTAACGCCACCCTCAGCGATCAAATCCGTGAGGTGGCCGGCGAACGGTTCCCGGCGGTGGTCGGGATCCTCGAGCTACGCGATGGCCTCGATGCGACGGTGCGCGGCCTCAACGTCCTGCAGATGGAACGATTGAGCATCGCCGATCGGCACGAGATCGCCAATCCCATTCTAGAGCGGGCCGAGCAGTCTCTGCGTTCTGGCCGAGAGGCGTTCGAGTCCGTGCCTCACACCCCACAGGCGGCCCGCCTGTGGGAGGACGTCCTTCCGACCTACGAGCAGTGGCGGAAGGACGTGGTCGCCACGCGCGAGTTGCTCGCCCAGCGCGACGCGCTAATCGCGACGAGAGGTGCCAGGGATCCTTCGGTGGAGGACCTGTCCAATCGTGCCCTGGAGGCGTGGCATGTCACGCGGAAGATCGGGGCCAGCGTAATGAAGGGCTGCAACGAGGTCGTTGAGCAGACGCGCCGCGACGTGGCCGCCAGCCAGGCACATGCCGCGCACGCCGTGTCGTCCACCCGAATCCTCGTTCTCCTCACGATACTGTGCGGGGCCTCTCTCGTGATCACACTCGGACTCTTCATCTGGCGGACGATTTCGCTCAGGCTGCGGACGGTCGTGCGCGAGGCGGATCGCCTCACGCGGGCGGTAGCAGCCGGCGAGCTGCAAGTGCGCGCGGATCCCAGCTCGGTCCACGAGGAGTTCGGCACCATCGTCCGAGGCATGAACGCCACCCTCGACGCATTTGCAAGGCCAATCCAGGTCACCGTCGACTACGTGGCCCGTATGTCGAGGGGCGACCTGCCGCCGAAGATCACCGACCATTACGAAGGTGACTTCAACACCATCAAGCAGAATCTCAATCAATGCACCGAGGCGATCAGCCGCCTGGTCGAGGACGCCAAGGCCTTGTCCGGGGCTGCGGTCGAGGGAAGGCTCTCCACACGTGCCGAAACGTCCAAGCACCAGGGTGACTTTCGAAAGATCATTGAAGGTGTGAACCAAACACTCGACGCTGTGACGGGCCCAATCAACGAGGCCGCGCGCGTGCTGGATCGACTCGCTGAGCGCGATCTGCGCGCCCGCGTGGCCGGGGACTACAACGGTGAGCACGCCAAGATCAAGGCGGCCCTCAACGCGACGGCGCTCGCCCTCGACGGGGCGATGGCGCAAGTCGCAACCGGCGCAGAACACGTTTCCTCGGCCGCGGTCCAGATCGCAACCTCAAGCCAGGCGATCGCTCGTGGTGCAAGCGAGCAGGCCGCCTCGCTCGAGGAGACCACCTCTGCGCTCCAGTCGATGTCGGTCATGACGAAGCAGTCCTCCGACAACTCCCAGCAGGCAAGCGGCCTGGCTGCGGCGGCGCGCACCACGGCCAGCGACGGGGTTCAGGTCATGACTCGCATGAGCGAGGCCATGGGTAAGATCCGCGCCTCCGCCGAGGGCACCTCGCAGATCATCAAGGACATCAACGAGATCGCTTTCCAGACCAACTTGCTTGCACTCAACGCGGCGGTCGAGGCCGCCCGCGCTGGCGAGGCGGGCCGAGGTTTCGCGGTGGTGGCCGAGGAGGTGCGCTCCCTCGCCCTCCGCTCCAAGGAAGCCGCCAACAAGACCGAGGAACTCATTCGCGAGTCCGTGAAGCAGGCCGACGAGGGCGAGGCCACGTCTCGCCAGGTCTCCGACAAGCTGCGCGAGATCGCAGGCGCCGTCGGCGAGGTGAACGACATCGTCGGCGAGATCGCCGCCTCGGCGAAGGAGCAGGCGGTGGGCATCGAGCAGGTTTCAAAGGCGATGGAGCAGATGAACCAGGTCGTCCAGCAGAACGCTGCCAGTTCCGAGGAAGCCTCCTCGGCTGCCAACGAGCTCTCGAGCCAGGCGGAGGAACTGACCGGCATGGTGGGCTCCTTCCAATTCGAGCGCGAGCGCAACGTCACGCGAACGCCTTCGGTCGAGTTGCCCGGCCGCCGCGAAGTCCGCCCGAGCTGTTCCGGCACCGCTCACCCACGCCGAATCGAGGAAGGCCGGATGGATGGCTCTCGGCCTTCCGTGTTCGTCCCCTTGGAGGGCGACGCGCGGATCCCACGCCTCTGACCGCGGATCGCACACCGATCGTCACTCACAGGGTGGCTTCGGCGTCCCCGATGGTACAGCTGGACGAGTCGCGGGGCTAAAGAGGGAAGGAAGCGCCCATGGCACCAGCCTGTCACGATTTCGCTGGTCGCCGGGGTCGAGCTTCCAATTAACGAATTGCCGAACTAGCGCAGGCACAGGGAGGCCGTCCCTGCGAGCGGATAGTACCCTTGCCGGCGGGTCTGGCCTTCCCGGTGTGCCCTGTTGTTGCAGCCAGGGGGGCGAGCTCCCGGGCGGTAGGCCCATCCACCCAGGCCGTGTCCATTCCGCACGGCTCTCCCTCGTGCCAAAGTCGCCGGGGGAAGAAGTGTTGCGCAACCACTCTGATACGACCTACGACGGCGGCTACGCCTTCCACGTCGGGTGGATTAGCCGGCTGCGCTCCCTCCACAACGCCGAGGCGTCCTGCGCTTCCCGATGGAGCAGTTCGCGTTCCATCCACAGGTGGTTCGCGAGGGGACTGCATCAGCCGAGCGGGAACGTTTGCACGAACTTGGACGTGATGAGGAACGGAGGGAGGCGCCGTGGAGGTCGGGCCGGCACTCGTGACGAATAGCCAGCCTGGAATCGAAACAACCGAAGTATGGCCGAGCCGCATGTCGAATCACCTACACCCACAATCCGGCCGAACGGCCTTGTTCTCGGCAGGCCTCCGCATGGGCGAGTCGTTAGCGCTCGTGAGGAGGGGCCTCGCCGCTATCTGCTCGGGTCTTCCCGGGGAGGTGCACTGGTGCACGTTGTCTTTACCCACCTGAAGCACGGGCGGAAGGGCCGGCGCGTTGCCTCGCGCCGACCGCAATTCGCCCGTTCCGCCCTGGCCTCGCCGCCCCTTGTCCTGGCAGGCTCGAGGCGTCGAGCGCGGCGCGGCACCCGTCGATGGCCGAGGCCAGCTCGAGGTCCTCGAAGGAGATCTCCTCGGCGCTATTGGCCGGACCCCGGCCTCGTTCCGATCACGCGACCGGCTAGTTCAGCGGCCGATTCGCACCCGACTCGCGCGACCTGCGTTGAAGAAGGACCTCACCCGATGCCGCCGATGCGGGCTGACCCTGAACTTCGTTCATGGCCACATGAAAACTGGAGACCAGCGTTCTCAGATCGCCCGAGTGCGCGGTCAAATCGGCGGCCGAGGAGGAGGACTCCTCGGAGCTGGCGGCGTTTTCCTGGGTCACGGTGTTCATCTGCCGCATGGCGCTGTTGAGCTGGTCGATTCCGCTCGCCTGCTCTCGCGAGGTCGTGGCGATGCCAGCTACGATCTCGCTCACCTGCGAGATCGCTCCCCCGATCTCGCCCAGGGTTGCGTTCACGTACGTGGCGACCTTCTCGCCTTCACACGCCTGCGTCACCGACTCCCGAATGAGTTCCTCCGTCTTGCTGGCAGCGCCCTTGGAGCGCAAGGCCAGGGAACGCACCTCCTCGGCGACGACGGCGAATCCCCGCCCCGCCTCCCCGGCACGGGCCGCTTCCACGGCAGCGTTGAGTGCGAGGAGGTTGGTCTGGAACGCGATTTCGTTGATGTCCTTGATGATCTGGGAAGTGCCCTCGGCAGCGGCGCGGATTTTTCCCATGGCCTGGGTCATTTGATCCATGGCCGCGCCGCTCTTCGCTGCCGTGGTCTGGGCCGACTTCGTGAGCGCGTCCGCCTCTTGGGCATGGCTGGCCGAACTCTTGATCGTCGAGGCCATGGACTCGAGCGCGGAGCTGGTTTCCTCGAGCGAGCTTGCCTGTTCGCTGGCGCCCGACGCCACCGACTGGCTGCTCGAAGCGATGAGCGTCGCCGCTTCATCGATCCGCTCCACCACGGTCGCGACCTGGGCGAGCGCTCCTTCCAGGGCCGACGCGGTCTGGTTGATGGCTCCCTTCAACTTGGCGTACTCCCCCGCGTAGTCGCCGGCCATCCGTGCTCGCAAGTCACGCTGGGCCAGCTGTTGCATGACCTGGGTCGCCTCGCGAAGAGGAGCCGCCACCGCGTCGAAGAGGGCCTTCATCCCACTCACCAGACGAGCGTCCTGACCTCGATAGCGCGAAGCATCCACCGACTGGTCGAGCTCTCCCGAGCGCGCAGCGGCCAGGAGCGTGCCGAGGTCCTTGCCGCGACGCTCCATCACCTCGATGAGCGTGTTCCAGCTGCGTTTCACCGTGTCGAACTCGCCTCGATACTCCTGCGTGATGGCGGGCGGGACCTCGCCGGCCGCGACGAGGCCGGCATAGCGTGCGCTGAGCCGCACCGGGTCCAAGAAGGCGTTCATGATGTCGTTCAGCCCCTCCAGCACCGGGCGGAACTCTACGCTCACCTTCTCGAGGTCGGCGCGCACGTCGAGTTCGCCTCGGGACACGCCCTCCCTCAGGTGGGAAGCTTGTCCGGCGAGCACCTGGACCGGCCGCAGAACGAGCACCGAGAATACGGCCAGCAGAACGGCTACCAGGGCGACGTCGACCGAGACGATCTGCACCAGCGTGAGCCACAGCTGGGTCTGCAGACGCTTCGTCAGCTGTCGTTGTGAATAACGGATGGAGCCGGTCGCGATCTTCTTCCCTTCCCAAGCTATCTCGAAGGTCCTGTCCGAGCCCGCCGCGAGCTCGCCGCCCGCCCCCTCTACTTTGACCGGGTTCCCGTCCTTCTTGGCCATGGCGGCAAAGACCGACCCATCGTCGCTCCTGACGACGATAGCCTCCACGTCGGGGAGGGACACCTCGGCCTTCAAGAGCTCGAGGGCCTGATCCTTCGACATGTTCCATACCGGCGCTGCCAAATTGCTGGACAGGCGGCCTGCGGCGCCATCGACCGCCCCTTCCAGACCCTGTTTGAGCTGCGCGCGCTGAAGGGAGAATTGGATGGCACCCAGCGCGACCAGGACGGCGGTGATCGACAGGACGCTGAAGATCACGAGACGAGCCTTGATGCCACGCGGTGCTGTGCGTCTTGCCTGCGGTGCCGCAGCTGATGCGACCTGATGCGAAGCGCTAGGCTTTTCCATCGATCACTCTCCGGCGCCCATTCGTGGAAACAAACCGGCCGTCGCAAACTGGGGCCGAGCGCCCGCCACTCGGGGGCGCTCGCCGGTCCTCAGAGGCCTTACTCGTGCAGCCCCTTGGCCAGGATGGCCTTCAGGGCCCCGTCTTGAGTCATCAGGTCCAAGCCCTTGTTGAAGTCCTTCACCTTCTTCTGATAGTCGGGCGCCTTCTTCGAGAAGCAGTTGTAGAACTTGAGGGTCTTGATGGGCGGGTCCAGCGCGACGACGGCGTCGGCGGAGTCAGGGAAGCTCTTCCGCAGCGCCTCGACGACCACGGCCCGCTTCTCGGCGACGAGCTGAACGCGCTCCGCCAGGAGCTTCTTCACGTTGGTGAGGAAATCGGGAGCCTCCTCCTTCTTGATGAAGCTAGCCGAGTCGAAGGCGGGGGTGACCACACTGTTTCTGACGACACCCACCGTCAACCCCTTGAGCGACTCGAGGCCGTCGTAGCGGATGTTGCTCTTCTTCAAGGCGAAGAACACCATGTCGGACTGGCCGATGGTTTCGGTGTACTCCATCTTCGCCGCGCGTTCGTCGGTTCGCTGAGCGCCGAGCAGGGCCTCATTCGTTCCATCCATCACGCCCGCCAGAGCTCGTGCCCACGGCTGGTAGTCGACCTTAACCGTGTAACCGACCCGCTTGAAGGCTTCCTTCGTGATTTCGATGAGGTACCCGCCGTCCTTCTCCGGGTCGGTCACGAACGAGACCGAGTTCTCTACTGCGCTCGCGGTCGTCGAGCCGAAAAGTCCGCCCACGATCACGAGGGCTCCTGCCAGGTGTCGCATGGTCATGTTTCAATCTCTCCGTGGCAATGAAGAGGCATTCCGTGAACGCCAGTGACCCGGCCCGGGATCGCACAACTCGTGCCGGAGAAAACCCGGTTCTGCTGCGCAGAATCGCCTTTCATCCACCTAGCTTCGCGCGGACGAACAGGCCGGCCCGGCACGGGTCGCGTGAGAGACCGGGTGCAGCGCGCCCCCGGTAGACAGCTGGAGGTCTGCCCGTTCGAGTGTCACCTTGCCCGCTCCGGCGCTGCGGTGCCCACTCCAACGCAATCGTGGAGGCGGGGCGCTGTGGGGCGGGGGACGGCTAAAAAGGCCTCGCGGGACCGTCGCCTTGTGGCGCCGTGGGGGAAAGGCCAGCCGGGTTGCTTCATCTGATGTTGTTCGGCGCGGCTGGCGGGTCGCGGTGCGCCTTCCTGTCGCGCACAGGGGAGCCTGTGGTCCTCGGCCGCGCCTACCCGATGGCGGGATACGTCCCGGCTCCGAATCCACAGCTTCGGGATCACACTGCAGCTTCACTCATCGGTTCGGGAAGCCAGAGTCGACTACCCCAAGGCGACCTAGAGGGGAGCGTCCCCGGCAACTCTCGCGCCCTGTTCGCGGGGGAGGAGCAAGAGCCGCGGGGTTTTGCGGCGGGGCGAAATACCTGCCCGCTTTCTCCAACCTACCCAAACTAGGAAGAAATTCGACGCCCGGGGCGAACTCGGCCTTGCCAGATCGATCGTTGTAGTGTAAGTACACACGTTGTTTTTCTACTACATAGGCGGCCCACGCTGCTAGGCCGGTGCCCGCATCTGGCCCAAGTGAGGTCGAAGTGACGCAATGTGAACGTCGACCGGAGTGCAAGTTGATGGAGCGGCGCTAGCTGACCCAACCGGCAGTGCCTTGGAGGCTACCATGGTCGAGCAGGCCCCGAGCTCCTCCCTCGCTGAGCGTGAACGTCTCTTCAGGAAAGTTCGCCGGCGACTCATCCCCTTCCTCGTCGTCTGCTACTTCGTCGCATACATCGATCGCGTCAACGTGGGTTTTGCGGCGCTGGGCATGAACAAGGACCTTGGCTTTACGCCGCTCGTCTACGGATGGGGGGCCGGCATCTTCTTTCTCGGCTACTTCGTGTTCGAGGTTCCGAGCAACGTCATCCTGGATCGGCTGGGGGCGCGCTTGTGGATCGCACGCATCATGCTGACCTGGGGCGTCATCTCGATGTGCATGGCCCTGGTGCGCGGTGCGTCGAGCTTCTACGTGCTGCGCTTTCTCCTGGGCGTTGCGGAGGCCGGCTTCTTCCCCGGCATGCTGCTCTACCTCACCTACTGGTTCCCGGCCGACCAACGGGCCAAGGTGGTCGGCCTGTTCATGCTGGCGAATCCCATCTCGACGGTGATCGGTGCGCCGCTCTCCGGAGCGTTGCTAGGCATCGAAGGCTTCTTGGGGCTCAAGGGATGGCAGTGGCTGTTCATCATCGAGGGGATCCCCTCCCTGCTGCTCGGGCTCTCGGTCTACTTCTACCTCACCGACCGGCCGGCTCACGCGCGCTGGCTTGCGCCGGAGGATCGCCAAACCCTGGAGCGCATCATGGAGGACGACCGGTCCCGGCGGCAAATCCAGCACCGGTCCTGGGCGCAGGGCCTGTCGAATCCGCGCGTGCTCGCACTCGGGCTCATCTACTTCGGTGCCTGTGCCTCGAACTACGGACTGTCATTCTGGCTGCCACAAATCGTGAAGACTTTTGGTGTGACCAACTTCCAGACCGGGCTCATCGCGGCACTGCCTTACGCCTGCGGGGCGGCCGCCATGGTGTTCTGGGGCGCTCACTCCGATCGCACGGGAGAACGGACCGGGCACGTGGCGTTCCCGCTGGTGCTCACCTCCGTCTGTATCCTCGTTAGCAGTCAGATCGCGAATCCCTACTGGAAGATGTTCCTGCTGTGCATCGCCGGGTTGGGCATCTTCGCTGTCCTGCCCCCGTTCTGGACTCTTCCCACCGGCCTCATGACGGGTGCGGCAGCGGCGGCCAGCATCGCGCTCGTCAACTCGATCGGTAATCTCTCCGGCTTCGTCGCCCCCTACATGATCGGTTGGATCAAGAACAGCACCGATAGCTACGGCCTGGCACTGGCTGCGCTGGCCGCCTTGCCGCTCATCGCGATGGTGGCGGTGCTGGTGCTGCAGCACAGGACCCATCCGTCCACGCCGAACGTGGCGGTCCCTTCTCCATAGGAACCGGCGATTCGAAGTCCCTGCGACGCAGGAGGCTAGCTGAATTCAAGGGCACCGGCGGTGTTGCTGTCGCCCTGGGTGAAGTGGGTGGCCAGCTGAAGGCTGGCATAACGAGGAGCCTCACATGAACAAGAGGAGCATGATTGGCTTGGTGACTGTCGTCGCGCTGGCGGCCCCATCGCCAGCTCACGCCGCTGCGAAAGGCATGCCCGGCTACGAGGTCGTGGCCGAGTGGAACCACATCCCCTATGCGTTGGACGATGCGGCGGCGGAACGTGCCTACGAGGACGGCAAGGTTTACCAGAAGGTGCTGATGCAAGGAGTGAAGGTCGACTCGCAGGGCAACGTCTATGTCAGCACGGCGCGCTGGGGCGGCCCCGAGGTCCCGGCGACGCTGTCCAAGATGGTGGTGAAGGACGGGAAGAAGGTGCTGCAGCCCTATCCCAGCACGGCCATGAACGAGGTGGGCAACGGCCGAGCCCTGCAGGCCGTGCTCGGCTTCGAGATCGATCGGAATGACGTGATGTGGATCCTCGATCAGGGTCACATTGCCGGGAAGCCGTCCATCCCGGGCGCGGAGAAGCTCGTCCTTTGGGACATCAAGCAGAACAAGGAAATTCAACGCATCGAGTTCAACGACGAGCAGTCGGACAAGAAGTGCTCGTTCTTGAACGACGTGGTAGTCGACAACGACACGGGCTTCGCCTACATCACGGATAGCGGTATCTTCTGCGATCCGCTGGCCGGCGGCCTCATCGTCTATGACAGCAAGACGAACAGGGCACGTCGCGTACTCGACCGGACCGTCTTCACCCAGGACCAGGCCGGGTTTGTCTTCCGCATCGACGGGCGGCCCGTTCTCGAGAAGACGCCCATGCGCACCGGCGCCGACGGCATCGCGCTGTCCGGTGACAAGAAGACCCTCTACTGGACGAACCTTTCCGGGGATGTCCTCTATGCGCTCGACACCGCGCTCCTGCGCAATTTTGAGGCGAGCGAGGCCGAGATCCGCGCGTCGGTGAAGCGGGTCGCGACCATTCCGTCCAACACCGACGGCATGACCTGCGACCGCAACGGCCAGCTCATCATGACCGCGCTCATGATGAACGGACTCACCCAGTACGATCCGAAGACCGGCAAAGTGAGCACCCTCTTCATCCACCCCGAGATGTCCTGGCCCGACACGCTGGGCTGGGGACCCGATGGTTCGCTCTACGTCACAAGCGGCCACCTTCACATGTTCGTCGACAACGTGATGAACTTCGAGGATCCGTCGGTCCCGAACTTCAGGATCTGGAAGATCAAGACGAGCCGCCAGCCCTACACTGCCAAGTAGCGTTGCACTTGTGGCCGGAGCTCCCCGGTTCCTTGGGCGCCCGGGGAGCTTCTCGGCCGTTTCTCCCTCGGACACGTGTTCGGGAAGAGGACGTTGCGAGCCGGCTCGCGGACCTGCTGAACGGGCCCATCCACCTGCAACATGCCGGGCGCCCTGGTTTGGTAGCCCGCGCTGCGCACTCTCGAGGCCATGAACGCAGAACCAACCCGAGTCCTGGCGGTCGACATAGGCACCTCCTCGGTGAGGGCCATGATCTTTGACGCAACGGGCAAGGTCCTGGCCCAGGCGCGAAAGAGCTACTCGACCCTTCGTCCGGCCCCCTACTACGAGGAGCAGGATCCCGCGCTCGTTCGGCGCAAAGTGTATGAGGCTATCGCGGGCTGCCTAGACCAACCGGGCGCTAAGCCCGCCACCGTCCGCGCACTCGGCTTTTCGTCTCAGATGTACGGGGTGTTTCCCCTCGATGGCATGGACCACCCTCTTGCGAACAGCATGCTCTGGTCCGACGGCCGCGCCGAGTTGCAGGGAGAATGGCTGGAAGACCAGCCCGGCGCTGCGGAGCTCTACCGCACGACCGGCTGCCCAGCGAGTGGCATCTTCCCTATCGCCAAGATCACGTGGCTGCGCGAGCAGCGGCCCGACCTATTCCTCTCCGCCCGGCGCTTCGCCTCCATCAAAGAGTACGTGACGCTGCCACTCGTCGGCGAATGGGTGGTCGATTATTCGATGGCGTCCTCGACCGGGATGTTCGACATCCGCTCGCATGGCTGGCACGGCCAGGCGCTCGCGTGGGCCGGCATCGGCGGGGATCGCCTTTCACGGCCGGCCTCGGGGCTCGAGCCCTTCGCCCTGCTCGAGGATAGTCCGCTCGCCGGCTTGGGGCTCGAGCCGGGCATCCCGGTGTTTCTGGGAGCGGGAGACGGTCCCTTGGCGAACCTCGGGTCCGGGGCGTCCGCGGTGGGGGCCGTGAACATCGACCTCGGAACGTCCGGCGCGGCCCGCTGCGTAACGGACGCGGCCACAACGGACGACACGGCCAGCTTGTGGTGCTTTTGCCTCACCGACGACCTGTGGACCTGCGGGGGCATCGTCACGAACGTCGGGAACGCCTACGAGTGGCTGGGCTCGAGCCTGCTTGCGCCGACACTCCCGGCGGGCGAGGCCTACGCACTCATGAACCGGCTCGCCGAGACGGCGGCGCCCGGAGCGGATGGCCTTCATTTCCTGCCGTTCCTTCGCAAGGTGCGGTCACCCTATTGGGACCGCCGGCTGAAGGGGACGATCTACGGGCTCACGGCCGACCATGGGCCGAAGCACATCGCCAGGGCACTCCTCGAGGCCATCGCCTTCGACCTGCGGGCCATTCTATGCATCATGGGGAGGCGGGTCCGGACCCTGCCTTGCATCGTGCTGACGGGGGGACTCGCGAAGTCCGCCATCGTGCCGCGCATCCTGGCAGACGTCCTCGGTCGTGAGATTGCTGTGCCCGAGGAGAGCGAAGGATCGATCGCAGGCGCCGCTCTGATGGCGCTCCAAGGAATTGGAGCTGTGCAAAGCTTCGCATTCTCACCGGGGTGGTTACGAGCGAACCGCATACCACCCGACGCGGCGGCGCAGTCGGTCTACGATGAGTACTACCTCCGCCATGCGCGGCTCGTAAAAGCCCTGCGGGAGTTCGATCCGGGAGAAGGTCCTCTCAACCCCTCGAGGCGGGTCGGGGTGGGCCCCGGGAGCGGAGCGCAACCATGAAGGTACTCGTCACCTCCAAGTCCTTCGGTCGTCACGCTCCAGAGGCCCTGCGGCTCCTGGAACGCCATGCGATCGAGGTGGTGTGGACCCAGCACACCTCGCCGACCCCGGCGCAGATCGCGGCGGAAGTCCCTGGTTTCGATGCACTGGTCGTGGGCAACGATATCGTCGACGCGGCGGTGATGGCTGCCGGAGATCGCCTCAAGCTCATCCACATGCACGGTACCGGGCTGGATGGTATCGACGTGGCGGCGGCGACCGAACGCGGAATCCTCGTTGCCAATGCGCCCGGCGCCAATCGCAATGCCGTGGCGGAACTCACGGTGGCCCTCATGTTGGCCGCCGCTCGAAAGCTCGCCTGGCACATGGAGGTCCTGGAGGCGGGAGGCTGGGAGCGCAAGGCAGGATTTGAAGTGGCCGAGAAGACGGTGGGCCTCGTGGGCCTCGGCAACATCGGGAAACGGGTGGTGGAACTCCTTTCAGGATTCGAGGTGCGCGCCTTGGCCTTCGATCCCCGTCCCGATTCCTCCTGGGCGACCGCTCACGGGGTGCTTCTGGTCGATTCGGTGGATTCCATCTTCGCGGAGTCCGACTTCGTGGTGCTGGCCCTTCCCCTGACGGCCGAGACGCGGCAACTCGTGGACGCGCGGCGCATCCAGACCATGAAGCGTCATGCGTTCCTCATCAACACCGCCCGGGGCGGTCTCGTCGATGAAGAAGCCCTCGCGGCAGCGGTACGAGAGGGTAGGCTGGCGGGCGCCGCCCTCGATGCCTTTTCCGAGGAGCCCCTGCCCCTGGATTCGGTGCTGCGCCAGCCGGGGATCACCCTCACCCCTCACCTCGCGGCGACTTCGATCGAGACCGCCGCCAACGTATCCAAGATCGTGTCACGGAATGTGGTCGATGTGCTCGTTCACGGAGACCGGACTTGCGCCATCAACGGCGTGCATTCTTCCGGCGCGCGTGAGGCACGATCTGCAGGTTCGAGATAGCCTTTCACAAGGGGAGATCTGGCATGGCCATCCAAGGATCGATCGTACCGAACATCACGCTCTTCGACTCGGCGGGTCACATCGACCAGGCGAGGACCCGCTGGCACATGGGGTGGATGTTCAAGCATGGGGTGGACGGGCTGTTCCTCACCGGATCGTACGGTGCGGGTCCCCTCATGACGGCGGAAGAGCGCGTGTCCATTTTTGCCTTGGCCAAAGAGGTGGTCGCAAGTTATCCGGGAAAGATCTTGATACCGCACGTGGGATGCATCGACGCGGAGCAGGCCGTCGAGCTGGCGAAGGCCGCGGAGAAGCTCGGAGTGGACGCGATCGGAGCAGTCCCTCCCTTTTACTATAAGCATACCGACGAGGCGATCGTCGAGTATTACCGGGCCATCCTTCAGGCCGTCAAGATCCCGGTATTTGCCTACAACAACCCGGAAACGACACGCTACACCTTCAACCTGAAGACGGTCCGGAGACTCCAGGAACTCGGGCTGGCGGGCCTCAAGGATAGCCCGCTCTCGCTAGGATTCGCGACTCAGGTGACCTACCTCGCGCAGGAGGCGGGCAGCGATTTCCAGTTCATCCCGGGCACCTCCACCGGCTGGATCCCTCTATGCTACATGGGACTCAAGGCGGTCATCGCCGGAACGAACAACTGGGCGCCCGAGATCATCACGGAGTTGCTCCGCGCCACCTTTGCGGACGAACGAGAACGAGCTCGCAAGGTGTACCTGGTGATGATGGACTTGTCGACGAAGATGCACTTCACGGATTCGACCATCGCCTCCCACATGGCCCTCTACGCCCGCGGCTTCGATGCCGGGTTCCCGCGGCGGCCCATGCTCCTTCCCCGCTTCGATGACCCTAAGTACGCCGAGATTCGCACCTGGCTCGAAAGGAGCTTTGCCGACCTCCATCTCGCGCTCGACACCGGCAGCTTAGCGCTCTAAAGAAGTACGGTGCGAGGAGGCCAAGGAGCGGGATGAAGTTCATTACCGATCATTACGGAAAGCTCCGCAACTCGGAGTTGAAGGTGGGCGACTATGTTCTCGAGCACGCCGGCGAGGTGATCCACGAGTCGCTGAGCGAGCTTGCGGATCACGCCGGGGTCAGCGAGCCGACCGTGATCAGGTTCTGCCGTGCCCTCGGGTTCAAGGGCTTTCAGGATTTCAAGATCCACCTCGCCCAGAATGTGATCCCGGCGGTGCGCAGCATCCACGAGTCCGTCAGCGAAGGCGAAGAGGCCCCTGAGCTCATCAAGAAGGTGTTCGACTCCAACGTGAGCGCAATCCGGAGCACCCTCGGCACACTCGATTTTCGGGCCATCCAGGACGCCATCCAGGAGCTCGCCCAAGCCAAGCGGATTGTCTTCCATGGCCTCGGCGGGTCCGCCGTGGTCGCAATGGACGCTTACCACAAGTTCTTCAGGACCGGCATTCCGTGCAATTGGTACGACGACGGGCACATGGCGCTCATGGCCGCCGCCATGATGCATCCCGGAGACAGCTTCGTCGCCATCTCACATTCGGGCTCAAGCCGGGACGTCGTCGAGGCGGTCGAGGTGGCCAAGAATGCGGGGGCCTCCACGCTCGCCATCGTCAGCTACATGAAGTCCCCCCTTTCCAAGGTGGCGCAGCGCGTCTTGCGGGTGGCCTCGTCAGAAACCGACTATCGTTTCGAACCAACCGCATCCCGTATTGCGCAGCTGAGCGTCATCGACGTCCTATCCGTCGGGGTTTCGCTCGCCCGCCGCGACGAGGTCCTCCAGAACCTCAACCGCTCCCGCAAGGCAGTCGCGCGGAAGAGATACTGACGCCCGACGGCTTCTCCCGGTGGACGAGGAGCCTCGCCGCGAGCAGGCTGGGCGAGCCACATCTCGCCGCCGGCATCAGGGGCAGGATCAGTCAGCAGCAGAACACCAGGAGCCGACCCAGGAGGTGCGCGCTCCTCTCCGACCGCCGGAAAGATAGGGGACCCGGAACTCCTGCAGGGAAGGGTTCCCGGGAGGTACTCATTCCCGCGACCGGACGAGGGGAGGCGAATGGACCCCCAGCGCTGCGGGGCGAGCACGCGCGGCACGTTTTGAAGACGGGGCGGAACGGCCCAAGCCTCGGGCCGGCGGACTCCAAAGAAGCAATCTCGGTTGAGCAGCGGAGCGAAACACTTCGCCGCGAGGCGTCCCCGACCTTCACCCATAGGCTCGGAAAGGACGCGAAGCCCGTGGCCTAGTGCAAAGGGGGCCGCCTATTAGGTGCACGATGGGGCGCACCAACTGGGGGTCGATTCCGGCGGGAGCCAGCGGCATGTTGCCTCACTCGCAAGCGGGGATAGACGCGTGGGAGCGGACCGCGCATTCGTTGCAGCGCTCGGTGTCTGCGCGAGCCCAAGCGCAAGGCCCTGATTGCAGGGCAGATAGAGCCGCAGGCGTGGACCGACCTCCACCGGCTGGCTGGGGCGCCTCGGGAGACGAACCACGCCGGGGGAGCTCTTGCCTCCCTTCCTCCTCGGACCAGGCCCGGTGGGAGGATGTACAATGCGGGTAACTGCGATAGGGGTCTAGGGTGGCTGGCGGGTTTGGTCGATTGCACGGACCTGGGCTCAATCCGGTAGGGCGGGTGAACGCGGTTGAAGGGGTGCTCCGTGAGGGGGAGCCTCTCGTGTGTGTTCTCGATAAGTGAACATTCCCTCTCGGGAAAGCGGCGGCGGCGTGCGGTGACGGAGCGCAGTGGCCTGGGTCGGCAGGACAGAAGGGCTCGTTGAGGCGGCCAAGGCGCCGCGCTTCGTGAGCCCCAAAGGGGTCGAGCATGGCTCATCAGCTGACCACCTGCACGTTCTGCGGGGTCGGTTGTGGCCTCTACCTCGAGACGAAGGGGGGGCACGTCGTCGGGGCCTACCCGAGCGTCTCCCATCCCTCCAATGCCGGCCGCATCTGCGTGCGGGGCTGGCACGTGCACGAGGTGGCGAGTTCTCCCGACCGATTGAGGGCGCCGCTTTTGCGCAAGAACGGTTCCCTCGTTCCGGTCACCTGGGGCGAGGCCCTCGCCTTCGTGGTGGAGCGGCTCACCCACATCCGACAGAAATACGGCCCCGATGCCATCGCCTTCCTCAGTTCTCCCCGCTGTTCCAACGAGGAGATCTACCTCCTGCAGAAGCTCGCCCGGGCCGTGATCGGGACGAACAACGTCGACCACGGCGCGGGCGTGTATCGCCACAATTCGATCGAGCTGTTGATCGAGATGATGGGCGTCCCCGCCGCAACGAATTCCATCGCCTCGCTGGACGAAAGTGAGGTCATCCTCGTGGATGGCCTCGATCTCGCCCGTCAATTGCCCACCATCGGCGGTCGGGTGATCCGGGCGAAGTTGAACGGTGCGCGGCTCATCGTGGTGGGCGAGCGTCGCCACCGGGTGGCCGACCATGCCGACTATTTCTTGCAGCTCAGGCCGGGGACGGAGGCCCTGCTCTACGGGGCTATGGCCAAGGTCATCGTCGACCGTGGGCTCATCGACCGCGCTTTCGTGAAGTCGCGCTGCAGCGGCTACCCGGAGTTCCTGGCGCGTGTTCGCGACTACGACCTCCTTGCGGTTGCCCAGGCCTGCGGCCTCGACCCGGCCGAAATCGAGGGCGCCGCGCTGACGTTCGGGCGGGCCGGGTCGGCGTCCTTGCTCTATTCCACCGTCCAGACCACCGGAGGTGAAAACGCCGTGCGGGCCGCGGTGAACCTCGCTCTGCTCACGGGCAACCTCATGAAGGAGAGCGGTGGGCTCTATCCGCTCGCCGAGCACAACAACCTCCAAGGCGTGTGCGACATGGGGTTCATGCCGGGCCGGTTCCCCGCCTACCGCAAGGTGTGCGATGAGCAAGCCCGGCTCGAGGTGGAACGGCTGTGGAGGGCGCCGCTGCCCGTGAAGCCCGGTCTGTCGGCCGGCGACGTGCTCGATCACCGCGGACATGGCCTCGTCCGGGCCGTCTGGCTGTGTCGCTACGACCCGGTCGGCACGGCCTCGTTCGGTGCCGCCCCCGACTCGCTCCAGCAGTGCGAGCTCGTCATCATGCAGCACATCTTCCCCACCGAGACGGCGCGCTTCGCGCACGTGGTGATTCCCACCACCGCATTCGGGGAGGAGCGCGTGACCTTCACCAGCACCGACCGGCGGATCCAGATCGCCGAGCAGGCCATCGATCCGCCTCCCGGCATCGCTCCGGCCTGGCAGCAGGTACTGGAAGTCGCACGCAGCCTCGGGGCGGACTGGCGCTACGAGAACGCCGCCGCGATCATGGAGGAGATCGGGTCGGTCGTCCCCTTCTACGGCGGGGCGAGCTACGAGAACCTGCTGCGCAACTACGGGCGTGTCTGGCCTTGCACCAAGGACAGGCCACTTGGGACCTCGCGTCTCTTCGCCACCGCCTCCAGCGCCCGTTTCCACTTTGCGCCAGTTGCCTTCAGTCTCCCCGAGAGCCAGCCCGACCCTGACTTTCCCCTCACCCTCGTCTTCGGGCATTCCAACTATTACTGGAACCAGAACGTCCTCATTCAGCACAGCGAGACCTTGCGCCGCGAGTACCGAATCCTCCTGCTCGACTATCCGAGCGGATTCGTCGAGCTCAACCCCGAGGACGCGAAGAAGCTCTCCATCCGGGATGGTGAGACGATTCGCCTGTGCGCTCCGGGGGGCAGCGCGCAGACCGCGGCCCGGGTCACTCCCGAGGTCCGCCGGGGCGCGGTGTTCGTGCCCTATTTCGTCCCTGAGGTGCAGCAGCAGGTCGGGGGCTCCACCGAGGCCGCTCCTGCCCTGCTCCCCGTGCGCGTGGAAAGGGTCGCCTCATGAAAGCGCGCGTCGTCGACCGGGACGGGGCACTCGCGATCGTGGACCTCTTGCGCCGCGACGGCTACGAGGTCATCGCTCCCTTCAGCGGACACGGTCGTGACACCTTCTTCGACGCGGTATCCGATGCGAACCGGGGAGACATCCTTCTTCACTTCCGGAACCCGTACTACCCCCCCAAGCGCTTCGTCCTGCCGCACATCGACCGCCTCTTCCGCGTGAAGAAGAGGGGACAGGAGCTGTTGGTCGAGCCGACCTACGAGGCGCCCCGCCTGGCCCTCTTTGGCATTCGGTCCTGCGACGTGGCGGGAATCTTTCACCTCGATCGCTTCTACCTGGGAGGAGCTCACCGCGACGTCTACTACGAGAAGCGACGGGCGTCCCTCTTCATCGTGAATCTCGCCTGTACCGACCCCGAGCAGGACATCGGCGACGAGTGCTTCTGCATGTGCGCCGACACGGGCCCCGCTGCCCGCGGGCACTTCGACCTGCAGCTCATGGATCTCGGCGGCGAATTCATGGTGGTGGCCGGGAGCGAGGGGGGCGAGGCTCTCCTCACCAAGGGCTCTTTCGGGAGGCTGACCCCGGCCCACATCGAGAGGCGGCGAGCCCTCCTCGCGGAGATCCGTGCTTCCTTCAAGGTCACCACGAGCTGGTTCTCGGCGGCGGTGCGCCTCGTCTCTCAGGGTCGGGTGCCCGAGAAGACCTGGGAGGAGATCGGCAATCGTTGCCTGGAGTGCGGCGGCTGCACGTACGTCTGCCCGGCCTGCACCTGCTTCACGGTGAGCGACCGGCCGGTCGGGGTGGACGAGTTCGAGCGCGTGCGCATCTGGGATGCCTGCGCGCTTTCCGGGTTCACGCGCATGGCGGGGGGCCACAACCCCCGCAAGGCGGTGCACGACCGGCGCAACCGCCGCTTCTTCCGGAAGCTCGCGCACTACTTCATCCAGCGCGAGCTCTCCATGGCCTGCGTCGGATGTGGGCGTTGCGCTGAGGTCTGTCACGGTGATGTGGGGATGCCGAGCGTGGTGGAGCTCATCCGCCACGCTGCTGCGGAGATTGAACGGCATGAGTCCGTCCACTGAAAACGTCTACCTGCCCAAGGTGGCCGTCCTCGACCGGGTGAGTGACGAGATCCCGGAGGTGAAGACGTTCCACTGGCATTTCGTCGATCCCTTTGAGCAGGAGGCCTTCCGGCACTTCCGGCCGGGCCAATTCGCCCAGGTCTCCCTCTTCGGCGTGGGCGAATTCCCGGCCTCCTTGCCGCCCAGCCCCACCGAGGGAGAGACCTTCTTCACCGTCCGCCAGGTCGGGTCCTGCACCGCCGCCCTGCACCAGCTCAAGGAGGGCGACCACTTCGCTGTGCGCGGTCCCTACGGCAACGGATTCCCGATGGAGGCCTACTACGACAAGAACCTCGTGTTCGTGGCGGGCGGCATTGGCCTCATTCCGCTGCGCTCCTGTATCGTCTACGCCCTCGCCCACCGGGAGCGCTACCGCAGCATCCAGATCTTCTACGGCTCGAAGAAGCCGACTGAGCTCATGTACTTGCCGAACCTGCGCAGCTGGGAACGTGCGGACGGGGTCGAGTGCTACCTCACCGTCGACCGGGCCGACGCGTCCTGGAAGGGCCACGTGGGCGTGGTCGGGACACTCTTCAAGCGGCCCGGGGTCTCCATCCCGGTCGACGACACGATCGCCTTCGTGTGCGGCCCACCCGTCATGTTCCGCAACGTCATCAAGGACCTCCTCGCGGTGGGGTTCCAAAGCCGGAACATCGTCTCAACGCTCGAACGCTACATGAAATGCGGGGTGGGCAAGTGTGGCCACTGCTGCATCGGCATGGCTTACGTCTGCGTCGACGGCCCGGTCTTCACCTACGAGCAGATCCTGAAGCTCGGGGAGGCCATCTGATGAAGGCCTGGCGCGAAGTGCTATCCACCCTGGCGCGCGGCGGCACCGCGTTCATCGGCCTCGGCCACCCGGAACGGGGCGATGACGGGCTTGGGCTCGTCCTGGCGGAAGCTCTCGCTCGAAAGTTGGGCGAACTCGCGAGAAGCGACCTTCGCGTGGTCGTAGCCGGCCTCGATCCGGCTCGGCCGCTGAGCGAGTTGCTCGACGCGCGGTTCAGGCACCTCGTCTTCCTCGACGCTGTCGACTTCGGTGGCGAGCCAGGGGACGTGTTGCTCTCGGACGCGGCCGAGATGGAGGCGCTCCTGCCGCAGGTCTCGACCCACCGCCTCTCGTTGGGACTCCTCGGCCGCTACATCGAGGCCCGCGGGGCTCGGGCTTGGCTCCTCGGCGTGCAGCCCGCATCGCTCGCTCCTCGGGCCGGGCTGTCGCGTCAGGTGAGCGCGACCGTCGAGGCGCTGGTGTCGCTCCTCGCCGGCCTGCTTCCAACGCGTGAGGACGCCCAGGAACGGCCGGCGCCTCCCGGACCGGTCCGCTCGATTGCGAGGGTGAACGCATGACGCCCGAGCAGGCCATCTTGGTTTCGATCCTGATCTGCGTCGCCGGCGCCATCCTGACCGCTCTCGTGGCGAGACGGCAGGCGTTGGCCGGGGGCATCGCCCTTGCGGCGGCGGTGTGCACCGCAATTCTTGTCGGGATGGCCGCCGCCCGAGTGCTCGCGGTCGGGCCCTCGGTCGAGCCGGCCGCCTTCTGGAACGTCGCCTGGCTCGGCTTCTCTCCCCGTTTCTACGTCGACGGCCTCGCCTCCGTTTTTCTCGGCCTCGCTGCCTGCTTGGCCGTGCCCATCGCCCTCTACTCCATCGGCTACCTGAAGCTCCGCCACCCCGGGCAAGGCTCCGGCCATTACTACCCGTGCTTGCTGCTCTTTCTGGCCGCCATGTACGGCCTCGTCAGCACGACCGACATGATGTGGTTCTTCTTTGTCTTCTGGCAGCTCATGACCTTGCCCGGCTACGCCCTCATCCGTTTCGAGAAGACAGCCGCCAACGTCCGCGCCGCCAACAAGTACCTCGTCATGATGCAGATCGCCTGCGTGGCTACCATGGTCGGCGCCGAGATCCTGGTTTCGAGCGGCGGTGGCGTCGCCCACCCCGCCGGCCCGAGGTACGACTTCGATACGGTCAGCCGGCACCTACCCGTCCTGCTCAGCCATAACCCGGCCGCGACCGCACTCGCCTTCGGTCTCTTCCTTGCCGGCTTCGGGATCAAGATGGGCATGTGGCCCTTCGGGCAGGTTTGGCTGCCCGACGCCCATCCGGCAGCCCCCTCGCCCATGAGCGCGATGCTGTCCGGCATCATGATCAAGACCGGCGTGTATGGCCTGCTCCGTTACTTCCTCTGGCTGGTGCCGGCGGCGGCACGGGTCGACTTCCCGCTCGGAAGGTGGGGTCTGGCCGTCGCCCTGCTCGGCACGGTCACCCTGTTCAGCGGCACCATGCAGGCGCTTCGCCAGGAGCAGTCGAAGCGGCTTCTCGCCTTCCACAGCATCGGCCAGGTCGGATACATCTTGCTCGGCTCCGGAACCTGCATGGCTCTCCTCGCCAGCCCGAGCACCGGGGTGACGGCGCTCGCGGCCCTCGGGCTCGCCGGGGCCCTCCTGCACGTCCTTAACCACGGGCTCTTCAAGAGCCTGCTCTTCCTCGATGCCGGCTCGATGTTGTGCGCCACCGGGACCCAGGACCTGAACCGCATGGGCGGGCTCATGCGGTTCATGCCCCTCACCGGCCTCACCGCCATCGTGGGCTCCTTCGCCATCTCGGGTGTACCCCTCTTCAACGGCTTCGTGAGCAAGTGGAGCATTTACGTGGCCGCCGTGCAGGGGAGCGCCACCGCCCACTACCTCGCCCTCTGCGCGCTCGTCGCCATGCTCACGAGCGCGCTCACCCTCGCCTCCTTCGTCAAGTTCTTCGGGGCGAGCTTCCTCTCCCGCACGAGCGCGCTCGTCGAGGCGCGTGCGCGGGAGCGCAGGCTCGAGGCTCCCTTCTCCATGCTCCTGCCCATGTTGGCGCTCGCCCTGTCTTGCGTCGTCCTGGGCGTCTTCCCCGCGCTCCCCTTCCGGCTGCTCGAGCGCGTGCTGACCTCGAGCCGAGGGGGTCTGAGCGCGGCGCTGGCCGACGCCGCCCTCGAGTTCGGCGCTCCGCTGGCCGGGGTGCAGGCGCCCGGAAGCAAGGCGCTCCTCGTCCCCGTGGCTCTCCTCCTCGTGCTGGGGATGAGCTTCCTCGTGGTGGTAGGCCTCTCCGCGCTCGGGGGGGGCCGACGCCGCGCCACCTCCCCCTGGCTGTGCGGCTACGTGCGAGAGGCGGACTGCCACCGCTACTCGGCGCACAGCCTGTACTGCGAGGTGAAGGACCTGTTCCGTTGGCTGGGCGGCACACCGGCGCGCCTGCCGGGAGGCCCGGCCGGGCCGAAGGAGCACTGACATGCTGGCTCGCGAGGTCCTCGAGAAGCTGAAGGCCCGCTTCGGCGCCTCGGTGGAGCGGGCCGACATCCCCGCCGATAACCGGCTCTTCGTGTTCGTCGAGCCGTCGGCGCTGAGGGCCATCTCGGAGCACGTCTTCCGCGATCTCGGTGCTCGCTACGTCATCTCGGTCGGCTCGGACGACCGGCTCTTCTCCGGGAAGTTCTTGGTGGCGCATGATTTCGCGCTCGACAGGGATCGCCTGCTCATGAGCCTGGTGGCGCTCGTCTCCGAGCCGGCGCCCCGGGTGGACAGCATTTCGCCAGTGGTGCCTGCGGCGAACTGGGCCGAGCGGGAGATGAGCGACCTTTTGGGTATCGAGGCGGTCGGCCATCCCTACCCGAAGCGGCTCGTGCTGCCCGACGGCTGGCCGGAAGGGGTTTACCCGCTGCGCAAAGACGTCCCCTGGAACCACGTTCCGGAGGGGTTCGACCCGGCGCGCGAGTTCGAGTTCGGCGAGCCGCCTGCAGGTTGTGTGGTGGTGCCGTTCGGACCCTTCCACCCGACTCTCGACGAGCCGGCCCATTTCCGCCTTTACGTGGAGGGAGAACGGGTACGCGGCTGCGAGTACCGCGGCTTCATGGTGCACCGAGGGATCGAGAAGCTCGCCGAGTCGGTCCTCAGCTACAACGAGATCCCCACGATGGCCGAGCGCATCTGCGGCATCTGTGGCTGCGTTCACAGCGTGGCCTACGTACAGGCGGTGGAGTCCGCCGCCGCCCTGAGGCCCCCGGCCCGCGCCGAGTACATCCGCACCGTCATGCTCGAGCTCGAGCGCCTGCACAGCCACCTCCTGTGGGTGGGGCTCGCCTGCCACCTCGTGGGCTTCGACACTCTGTTCATGCAAGCCTTCCGCATTCGCGAGCCGGTCATGTGGGTGGCCGAAAAGATCACCGGCAACCGGAAGACCTACGGGCTCTGCCTGGTGGGTGGAGTTCGCTGGGACATCACGGGCGAGGCGCGGGCGGAGCTGCGGCGCGTGCTCGACGTGCTGGAGCGCGAATGGCGCGTCGTGGCCGAGGCGGTGAGCGGCGACAAGAACCTCCAGAAGCGCACGCGCGGAATCGGGGTGGCCGACGCGGCCCAGGTGCGGGAGGGGGGCCTGGTGGGCCCGGTGGCCCGCGCCGCCGGGGTCGACATCGACTGCCGGCGCGATCATCCCTACGCGGCTTATGACCGCGTCGACTTCACGGTCGTGACCGCCGAGGGAGGAGACGTCTGGGCGCGCCTCCTCGTGCGGGTCCGAGAGGTCTTCGAGTCGATCCACATCATCCGTCAGTGCCTCGACCGGATGGAGCCCGGCCCGCTCCAGCTCCGGATCGAGGACGAGCTGCCGCCCGGCCGGATGGCCATGTCCTCGGTCGAGGCGCCGCGGGGCGAGAGCCACCACTTCCTCATCACCGGCGAGGGCAACCGGCCGCGGCGTTGGCGGGTGCGCGCCCCCACCTATCAGAACCTCCAGGGTGTGCCGGCCATGATCAAGGACCAGCGGCTCGCCGACATGACCATTTCGCTCGGCAGCATCGATCCTTGCTTCTCGTGCACCGATCGGCTGGAGACGGTCGACGTGAGGACCGGTGCGTCGAGGGTCTGGTCGGGCCGCGAACTGGCGGCTCTCTGCCAAGGCGAGGCTGGGGGTTCCCGCTAGGAAAGGGCGAGGCAAGCGCCATGGAACGAACGATCCCGGAGGCGGTGCTGGGGGCCCTCGCGAACGTCCTCCTCGTGCTCGCGTCAGCGCCCTTCTTCCAGGGCGTCTTGCGCAAGATCATGGCGCGCATCCAGTCGCGGCAGGGGCCTCCGATCTTCCAACCTTACTACGACCTCTTGAAGCTACTCGGCAAGGAGGACCTCGAATCGGGCGAGGTGCCGGTGCTCCAGCGCTTGGCGTCCTATTTCTCCTTGGCCACCATCCTCACCCTCTCCACCTTCGTCCCGCTGGGCTTCCGGCCCCCCTTGGCCGGGGCCGGGGACGTGACGGTGCTCATTTACCTGCTCATGCTCTCCGGGATCTGCACGCTTCTCGCCGGACTCACCGCTGGCTCCACCTACGCGCTCGTCGGTACGAGCCGCGAGATGATGACCATGCTCGCCCTCGAACCCATTCTCGCGGCGGCGTTGATGGTGGGGGCCCTCCACGCCGGCTCTTTCCGGCTCGACGCTGTGCTCGACGGATCGGTCTACGCCGGCCCCTCTCCGGCCTCGGGCCTGGCCATGCTCATCGTGATGCTCCTCGCCTTCCAGGCCTTCGTGGGGCGGGTGCCCTTCGACATCTCCGAGGCGGAGACCGAGATCATGGAGGGTCCACTCCTCGAGTACTCCGGCCGCAAGCTCGCCCTCTTCCGCTGGGCGCAGATGGCCAAGCTCGTAGTTCACAGCGCGATCTTCATCGCCTTGTTCATGCCCCTCGGGCCGCGCTTGCCCTTCCCGCTCGGTTTTCTCGCGTTCTGGGGCGAGGTCTTCCTCCTAGTCATACTCGTGACCCTCATCGCCTCCACCCACGCCCGCTACCGCATCGACCAGGCCATCCGCTATTACGCGGGGCTTTTGGCGGTGTCCTTCGGAGCGCTGGCCCTGGCGAGTTATGGCCTGTAGAGCGGGGACCCCATGTCCATAGCGAGCAAGTTCAAGGAAGCGCGGCTCTGCCTCTCGGCGGGCCGGGTGACCCTTCCCTATCCGGCCAAGCCGCGGCCGGCGCCGCCCGGCTTCCGGGGTCGCCCTATCTTCGACCCGAAGAAGTGCACCGGCTGCGCCGGCTGCGCCAACAACTGCCCGGCCCGCGAGATCCTGGTCTTTGACGTCTGCCAGGAGATCCGGATCATGAAGTACCTCGGACGGCGCTGCACCTACTGTGGCCGCTGTGCCGAAGTGTGCACCGAGAAGGCCATCACCATGAGCGGGGACTACGAAACCGCCACCGACCTCGTGGCCGATCTCCAGCAGCGGCTCGAACTCTTCATGAGTACCTGCCAGCGATGCGGCCGCTGCTTCGAGCCGGCGACACCGCTCGACCGCCTGAAGCAGAGGGGCTATCGGTTCGACGACCTCGCGAACGAGCGGTGGGTGTTGCGCTCGCAGAGCTTCCTCGATGGGGAGCCCCCGGTTCGGGACATCGAGATCGAGCTGGAGGACTGACTGTCATGTTGGAGAACCTGTGCCGGAAGATGTTCGGGCGTTCGCTCTGGGTCTACCACGCCAACAGCGGAGGATGTAACGGCTGTGATATCGAGGTGCTGAACGTCCTTACGCCCTACTATGACGCGGAGCGCTTCGGCATTCGTCTCGTCGGTTCACCCCGCCACGCCGATGTGATGCTCTGTCAGGGGCCCGCCATGCGCTCCACCTTCCAGGCCCTCCGACGCGCATATGAGGCCATGCCCGCCCCGAAACTCGTCTTTGCCATCGGTTCTTGCGCCGGAGGAGGTGGCATCTGGCACGATGCCTACCCCGTGCTGGGAGGCGTCGAGAAGGTCGTGCCGGTCAACTTTTATATCCCCGGTTGCCCGCCCCGGCCTGAGGCCATTATCTGGGGGGTCGCGGTGGCGACCGGTCTCGTCCCCAAGGCGACGGCCCCCATCGAGTTCAAACAGGTCGAGTACCCCATCCCCGCCTACCACCCCGGCGATCTCCGGACTGAGGGAGACATGGTCATCTACGAGCGCCTGGAGAAGGTCTAAGTCCTGGCCCATGCAGGGCGGTCCCCGCGCACCGACGGAGAGGTCGTATAACGAATCGTGAAGCCTTCAGCGTACGGTGTTTCCTACTTCGCGGGGGGAGGGCAGGGTCCCCAGGAGGCCCGGCCACGACCCCGACGCGTGCGCGAACGGAGGCGACCTCCCATTTGAGGTCGTGAGCAGTCGGGGGTGAACTCGTGTATCGACGGCGCTGGTCTGGGCAGCTGGCTCAATCCCCCGCGAGGTGAGCGGTTCGAGCCGGCTCCTCAGCCGGAGGTGTGCCCGAAAAATGACGATTTAGAATGTAGTTCCGTGTGGCAGGAAGCAGGAATTGTCCAGGGTCAAGACCAGCCCCTCGCCTCGAAAGGAACGGTTCCTTCCCACTTTCTTGCGGTGGATCAGGTCGGCTCGAGGTTGCGTCACGGTGGAGGAGTGCCCAAATTAGGCCCTGCCGCGGTGCTTGGGTAAATGCTTTAAGCCGAATTGCGCATGGCACGCGTTCTGATTGTAGACGACGATCTTGACCTCCAGGATGCCCTAGCCGATGCGGTTCGTCTCGAGGGCCACGAGGTCAGGGTGGCATCGAATGGGCTGGAAGGATTGGTGGCCCTGCGCAGCCATCCGATCGATCTCATCATCCTCGACATGATGATGCCGGTGATGGACGGGCGAGCGTTCAGGGCAGAACAGCAACGTGATCCTCAGCTCGCCGGTGTCCCGGTCGTTGTGGTCTCGGCTTCCTTGCCCATCCCGGACGTCGGTGCAGCCGAGACGCTGCCGAAGCCCGTCGACCTCGAGGTCCTCTTCGCCGCAGTGGCTCGTCACGCTCTCAGGACGCGTCCCCACGCGCACGAGAAGTCCCGGGCGGCGCCTGTCAGCTCGGCGTACGGTGGCTGATCGGTCAGTCGGCCGCGCGGCGAGGGACGCGTTACACCGCTGCCCCCCGCGCGCTGAGCTGCGGCATTCCTCGTGCCTGAGACGCGTCGCCGAGCGCAGACCGGCAGATCGGTCTTCCCCAAAAACGTCCCCGATCCCAAGGTCCTGAGTCCGCAGAGAAAGCGTCGATCCCGTGCGAGCATGGCGAGCAGGCCGACGCTTTGCCGAAGAGGGCTAGCCTCAAGGAGGGCAAGGCATGCTCACCCTGGGCGGCGAGGGGGTCGGCCGCCCTCGAGGCGGCCGCGCTTGCTGTTCGTTGAGCGCCGGCGCAGAGGGGCCCCCAGGGCGTGGACCCGGCGCTCGTCGACCGAGAACATCCGCTGGTGGAGGAGGCACGCTGCGCCCCAAGCAGTGCCCCCGGCGCCGAGTGGCGAGACTTCGATCGCTGGCATCGGGAATCCCTCGAGGAACTCCTTGCGCATGGCCGCCTGGACTCGGTCGGCGACCTGCAGGTAAATCGGCGCGACGGAGCCTCCCAGGACGATGCGTGCCGGATTCACCACGTGGACGATGTGAATGAGCCCCTGTGCGAGGCGATCGCCCCAGTCGCGAGCGGTGCGCAAGGCGGCAGGATCTGCGCGCTTCAGGTCCGACAAGAACTTCGGGAGATCACAGGTGGCCGGCCCCCCATGAGTTCGGTATCGGGCGAGCACGGAATCCTTCCCGATGTAGGACTCGAGGTGGCCGGGCCGGTGGCGTCCCTCGCAGAAGCCGACTCCGCCGAGTGGCAGCTGTCCGAACTCGCCTGCGAACCCGGTGGCGCCCCGAAACAACTCGCCCCCGATCACGATCCCACCGCCCACGCCGTTCTCGATGTCGAGGCACACCACGGTATCCGGGGGGGTGGACGCGGCTCGGTAGGTGACCCCGATGGCGAAGGCATTGGCATCGTTCTCAACCAGTACCGGCAGGCGCCGCTCCAACTCGCCCTCGAGGAGTTGCTGCAGTGGAACGTCCCGCCAGCCGAGCATGAGCCCGTTCACCACCCGGCCCTGACGGACCAGCGCGGGCACGGCCACGCACACCCCCTGGATGCGCCCCCGCCGATCGCCGAGCGACCGGGCGGCCGAATTGAGGAGCCCAGCCAGGCGGTGGATCCCGATGGCCGAGGGTCTGGAGCTCGTCGGGTACTCGACGGACCGGTGAAGGAACTCGCTCCCCTCCAGGTCGACGCCCACCACCGTGATGTGGTCGACCCCGATCTCGGCACCCACGAACAGGGCCCCGTCCGGATCGAGCGTGACCACGATTCCCGGCCGGCCCGCCCGGGCTTTGACCCCCGGGCGTTCCGGTGTCGCCTGCTCACGTGCCAATCCGTCAGCCAGCAAATCCTGGACGATGTAACCCACGCTGGCTCGGTTGAGCCGGAGCGAGCGAGCCAACTCCGCCCGGCTCATGCCACCGCCCCGAAACAGCGCGTTCAGGGCGTGCAGCTTGTTCAGGTAGCGAATGGATTGAGGCGTAGCCACGAGGGCCTATCGGGTACGAGGCTTGAGGGCTTAAGCGCAGCCAGATCCGACTTGCAGCTGAGGGCCCCCGCTGGCGGTCTGAAGAAGACGATGAGTGCACCCCGGCTCCCCCGTCTATTCAATCCGAGGTTAGCTTGAAGTTAGCGCGATCGCCAGCGGTCCGGCCCGGGGTCGTCTTGACTTCGCATTGATGAGCTGACACTCTCAACAAATACTGTCAGGCTGACGGCAAGGATCCCAATTCGAGGGAGGCCGAGGTGGCCAGCATCTGGACCATGGGCGAGTTGCTCGTCGAGATCATGCGGCCCCGGGCCGACATGTCTCTGCGCACCCCGGGCGAGTTCTTGGGCCCATTCCCGAGTGGTGCCCCGGCCATCTTCATCGACACGGTAGCGCGGCTCGGGCAGGAGGCTGGGATCATCGGCGGCGTCGGGAACGACGACTTCGGCCGCTGCCTCCTCGACCGCCTGCGGGCGGACGGCGTCGACTGCAGGTTTGTCTCGGTCGTGGAGGGGATCGCGACCGGCGTCGCCTTTGTCACCTACCGAAGAGATGGGTCGAGACAGTTCATCTACCACATCGGCAACACCCCGGCGGCGATGCCGAAGGCACCCGACATCTCCGGGCTAGCACCTCCAGCGTTCTTTCACGTCATGGGCTGCTCGCTCCTCGCCAGTCCCACCTTCCGTGCCGAGATCCTCAAGGCGGTGGCCGCTTTTGCTGGTCGCGGCGCGCGCATCTCGTTCGATCCGAACCTGCGCGTCGAGCTGTTGGGACCGGGGGGGCTGGAGGAGGTCGTGAAACCCGTGCTCCAGCGCTGCGCGGTTCTCATGCCAGGGGTAGAGGAGATCCAGATGATCTCCGGGCAGCCGACCGTTGCGCAGGCGGTGGCGAAGCTGTTCGAGAGCCCGGCGCTCGAGGTCATCGCCCTGAAGCGCGGCGCGAAGGGCTGCACGGTGTTCACACGCGGCGCGAGCTTCGAGCTGGGTGTCTATGCCATCGAGCCGGTCGATCCCACCGGAGCTGGTGACGCCTTCGATGCGGCGTTCCTCTGTGGGGTCATCGACGGGCGGACACTCGAGGAGTGTGCCCGCCTGGCCACCGCTGCCGCTGCACTCAACACGGCCGCTTTCGGCCCGATGGAAGGCAAGATCGATCCGCGGACTGTCGGCGAAATGATGCGCCGACCGCTCCAGTGAGGCCGGCATTTTCGCAAGCCGGCGAACAACGTCAGGAACAAGGTCGGGCTGCTCTTCAGATACTGGCCGACCGACTGAATCGTGGATTTCCCCGCGGTGGCGCGTCGAGATCTCGGGCTTGACGCTTCGACTCGATGGCGATTCCCCTCTCCATCCCACGAGCGGCCGCAGGCGAGGAAGGCAGAAATCAGGCCGTAGCTGACGACCCGGGTCCGGGGATCATGTTGCGAAGGCCTGGAGCAGGACTTCGCCTTGCCCGGGACCGGCGTTGCGCCGCGCGAGGCGAGGACGTGGAGGGACGATTTGCCATTGCCGTCGCCCTCGTCATGGAGCCGTTCCGCCCCCGTGGTGTTCTAAACTGTGACGTACCCGCTTCTACCCGTGTGGTGGAGCGAGTTTCGAGGCGATCGTCGGCGCCCTGTCCAGATTCGGCTGCCTGCATCCGGCGGAGCTGCGCCAGGGGCGGCCTCTCAGTCAGGGGTAGGAGCCACCCCTGGTGGACCCAGGGCAGGGCGGCGAGGAGCCTGGGGCCTCGGTGTCTTCGCGAGCGGTGCTTCGGGTATGATCGACCGAGTGATGGGCGGCTAACTTCCGTCGTAACGGCGACGCCATGACCAACCCACTTCACTCGCTGGCGCATGAGCGTCGGCAGAACGCGCCGCGCGGCATCTACTCGGTCTGTTCGGCACATCCTCTCGTACTCGAGGCTGGAATGCGGCAGGCCCTCGACGACGGTGACTCGCTGCTCGTCGAGGCCACCTCAAACCAGGTCGACCAGTTCGGCGGCTATACCGGGATGCGCCCGGCCGAATTCCATTCATTCGTTCACGCGCTGGCCGCGCGGGTGGGGCTTCCTCCCTCGCGCGTGCTCTTGGGCGGGGACCACCTGGGTCCGAATCCGTGGCGCTCCCAGCCGAACGAGCAAGCCATGCAACGGGCGGAGGATCTCGTGGCGGCCTACGCTGCGGCTGGTTTCGTCAAGATCCACCTGGATGCCAGCATGGCCTGCGCTGACGATCCGGCCCGCCTCGACGACGAGACGGTGGCGTCTCGCGCCGCCCGGTTGTGCGCCCGAGCCGAGGCGGCTGCTTTGCCAGAGAAACCCCTCTACGTCATCGGAACAGAAGTCCCAACCCCGGGGGGAGCCACCGAAGAGCTCGCCGGCGTGGAGGTCACCCGGCGTGAGGCGGCGCGGCACTCGCTCGCTGTCCACGAGGAGGCCTTCCGGGCCGCGGGTCTCGTCGACGCGTGGAAGCGGGTCATGGCACTGGTGGTCCAGCCAGGCGTGGAGTTCGATCACCTGCACGTCATCGATTACCGGCCGGAGCTGGCGAGGCAGCTCGTCGGGCTGCTGGACGAGGAACCGCAGCTCGTCTTCGAGGCGCACTCCACCGACTACCAGCGGCTCGAGTCCTTGGAGCAACTGGTCCGCGACGGCTTCTGCATCCTCAAGGTCGGCCCAGCCCTCACCTTTGCCATGCGCGAGGCACTCTACGCGCTCTCCGAGATCGAACGCGTCCTCGTACCGTCCCATCGCCAGGTCGGACTGCCTGCCGTCGTCGACGAGGTGATGCGCAAATCGCCGGCTCGCTGGGAGCGCTACTACCCGGGAGATCCTCGGACACAGGCCGTCCTGCGCGTCTACAGCTACAGCGACCGCATTCGTTACTACTGGAGCGAGCCGGTGGTCGCAAGTGCTCTCGGCGAGTTGCTCGCCAGGCTCGGCGAGGTGGACATCCCCGAGAACCTCCTGAGCCAGCACCTGCCCGGCCAATACCAGGCGGTCCGTGCGGGTCGCATCGACCGTCAGCCGCTGTCGCTCGTCCTCGATAGGATCCGCGATGTGCTGCGCACGTATGCCGCGGCCTGCAGCCCGGGGGCGGCGGCGCACTGAGGGCACGAGAGGTCGGCATCGTCTTTTGACGAGCCGAATAGGAGCGACCGTGCAGTAGGTCCCGAGAGAGTGGGAGCGGAGATCGGTCAATAGGCTGGCAAAGACGGTAGGTCTCGCCGAGCCCGGCGAGTCCACGAGAGACTCGAGAAGCGTGGATCGGGGCCAAGACGCCCGGTCAAACAGGCGTAGCGGAAGACGTGACCGCTCTGACCGGTCGGACACTCGGATCGGCCTGCATCCAACGAGATCCGAACGCTCTTGTCTTGACAGAATCCTCAAGGGCAGAGCCCCGTCTCTTCGGAGCGTTCCTAAAACTGAGAGTCTGGGCTGCGTCTTCGGGCCGGCAGCCGTTCCCTTTCAAAGTAGGCTCCGAACGAGGCTGTTGACTTCTGGCGAACCGAGATGTGCGTCATCCCGTACGCAACCCAGGAGGGCGAGATTTCATTCTGCGTCTACAACACGGGAGTCTGCTCGCGGCAGATCGTCGAGAACATGCACTCGGTGGCCCGCACGAGCGGATGGTTTCAATCTCGCGAAAGTACAAAGTCTACGCGGGCGATCGCCCGATGTGGCGGGAGCAGAAGTGCTCGTGCTCGGTGCTGGGCGGCTTTCAGCGAGGGTGTGCCTCGCGCACCGCCTTCGTCTTCGGGTCCCGGAGAGGCTCGATGCGTCTTTCGACCTCCTGGGCCAGGGCCGCGATAGGGCACCGAGGGACGTTTCGGTTGTTCGCGCGAGTTCTTCTGGGGCCGACTGAGAATTCGACAGGCTGAGCGGTCCGAGGACGGAGGAGACCCTTCGACCTGTCCGGGTGCCGGCCGGAATGCGGCCGCCTTTCGCCGCGATGAGGCGCGAAACTCGAGAAGCTCCAGGGTGCGCCGTTGGCCCATTCTGCCGCAGGTCGCGATGAGCAATCTCACAAGCACGCGAGAGGGAGAGGTGGGGTATCCTGGGCAGGAGCGCCGTGACCCCAGAGGGTCTGGAACGCGGTCAAGAAGCCGGCGCAGGACGAGCCTCGCAAAGGCCTTTTCTCGCATCGGCCAGACAGGAGATGAGTGTGTCCGACATCCTAACTGTGATTACCGGCACGGAGAGCCATCATTCCATCTTCGAGGAGTTCATCAGGAAGCTCGACGTCTCGGTGTGCGGAGTATTCCAGGAAGGTAAATCGGTTGCGCCGGTTGCCTTCGAGACGAGTTCAGAGACCGTTTCCACGCACGACTCCCCCCAGGTGAACGCCAAGTTCCCCCTCACCTCCTCCGCGTCCGGAAATAAGGTCCTCCGCGGCCGCGGCCGGAATTCTTCGCCCCCGAGGGGCAAGCGCGTGGCGGTACTCTTTTCCGGAGGCCCTGCTGCGGGTGGCCACAATGTCATCGCCGGTCTCAAGAAGGTGCTCGGGCCCGGCAACACGCTTCTCGGCGTACGAGCCGGACCGAAGGGTCTTCTCAAGGGTGATCTCTTCGAGATCACCGATGCTGCGGTGGCGAGCATCCTCAATACCGGCGGCTTCGACTTCCTCGGATCCGACCGCACCAAGATCAAGACCGAGGAGCAGTTCGCCGCGGTGAAGGCGACTTGCTTGGGTAGTGACCTCGACGCCATCGTGGTCGTCGGCGGTGACGATTCGAACACGAACGCAGCCATTCTGGCCGAGTTGCTCTACCAGAAGGTCAAGAAGGACGGCCGCGGCGTGCAGGTCATCGGGGTGCCGAAGACCATCGACGGTGACCTCCAGGTGGGGGACCTGCTGCCCATTTCCTTCGGTTTTGACACCGCCACGCGGATCTACGCCGAGCTCGCGGGGAACATCCTCCAGGATACTCCCTCCTCTCGGAAGTATTGGCACTTCGTGAAGCTCATGGGTCGTGCGGCCTCCCACGTGGCGCTCGAGGTAGCCTTGCAGGTGAAGCCCGCGGTCGCGCTGATTTCCGAGGAGGTGGCCGAGAAGAAGACATCCCTCGCTTCGATCATCGACGGGATCGCAAGGGTGGTCGTCCTGCGTGCCCACAAGGGAATGAACTACGGTGTGGTTCTCGTACCCGAGGGCCTCGTCGAATTCATCCCCGAGATGAATGCCCTCATCGCGAGCATCAGCCACGAGATGGCTGTCGGCGCCTCCGAAGTCGACCCGATGTCACCGGGTGACCGGGTGGCGTTTGTCCAGCGCAAGCTGACCGGAGGCCTGGCGGCGCTGTTCCGTTCCCTGCCCGCGTACGTGCAGACGATGCTGGTGGCGGATCGCGATTCCCATGGCAACGTCCAGGTGTCGCTCATACCCACCGAGCGCCTGCTCAAGGACATGGTGGCGACGCGAGTCGTGGAGCTCGATCCCAAGGTGAAATTCGACACGCAGAGCCACTTCTTCGGCTACGAGGGGCGGTGCGGGGCGCCGACCCTGTTCGATGCCGCTTACACCTACAACCTGGGCCTCACCGCGGGCTCGCTCATCCTGGCTGGCAAAACGGGTTACATGGCGAGCATCACGCAACTCGAGGAGGGGGGGGCCCCCGTAGCCATACCGCTCACCGGCCTTCTCAACATCGAACAGCGACACGGCAAGGACGAACTCGTGATCGAGAAGGCTCTCGTGAAGTGCGATTCGCCGGCCTTCCGCTATTTCGCCTCTCGCCGCGAAGCTTGGGCGGAGGGCGACCTTTTCTGCTCACCAGGACCACGACAGCTCTGGGGCCCGGCCTCGAAACAGATCCCGATGACGGTGGCACTCAACCGCGGCTACGGCTCGCTCGGGTTCAAGTTCTGAGCAGGAGCGGGTTGACGGCGACGATCTCGGGGCTCTTGCGAGGAGGCGCTTGCATGAGCCCCGGTCGCCTCGATCGAGCGCCTCCGCGGCCACTCCCGTCTGAACCCGACCCGGGTTCGCCTTCAGGGCCTCGCCTCGGAAGGGATCGGGACCGCGGCATGGCTTCCTTGGACGTAACCTTGAACCAGGTTCCCGCGTATGGCCCACGACCTCGTGTTCGAATTCTTCGGTGAGTCCAAAGCGGCTGGTCCTCGCGCGGTTCTTCCTTCAACAAAGAGTGGGCCGATGACGGCTGCTCGACGGCCTCGCCTGGGAGCTGCAATGTCTCACCCGGAGGCGGACGCCGGCGCGGTCTTCTCATCCATGGCCTCGAGCGCTCCCTAGACGAGGAGGGTCATGGAGTCGCCGAGGAACGCTTGGCGCATGGCCTGCGTCGGTACCGAGCTGTTGAGCACCTTGACCCGCTTGGGTCAACGCTCGCGCCAGGCCTGCGCAGCTACACCGTGAAACGTGGGGACGTGCGCTAGTCACAAACAGTGTAGAAGGGTCAGCGAAACCATGGTGCCGCTCGTGGTGGTGAGCGTCGCCTCGCCACAGACCCCGCTGAAGGCGAGCGTTTCCGTGTCGCCCTGGTAGGGTCCGTTCTGGAACGTGGTGGTCACGCTCCCGCTGGTAGGGAAGCAGCAGCCCACCTCGTAGCCGACATCGTTGAAGGTCGCGACCGCGGTGTACTTGGCCAGATTGTGTTGCACGGTCACCGCGCCGCTCAAGACGCGTCTCGTACCCGAGGGCGTGAAGGACATCGGCCCCCTGGCTGTCGAGACCGTATGGTCCCAGATGGGGATGGCAGTCCCTCCGCTCGGCGTCACCGAGCCGGTGAGGTGGCTGCCGTTGATGGCGAGCGTGCCGCCGCTCGACGGGCAGCCCGATGCACCACACGTCACGACGACCCCGGTGTCGCTCGGCACAGGGGTCACCGTGGAATCCCAGCCCGTCCCGGCACCATCGGTGTCATGGGTGACCGCATACGAATTGCCATTCGGGCCAGTGATCGTGCGGGTGTTCCCCTCACTCGTCGTCGTGCGCGTCACTGAGCAACCCGGGCCCTGATTCCCCACCCACGGATGCGTGTTGTCACATGTCGAGCCGTAGTCAAGAGTGAAGGAACCTGACCACAGCGACGAGCTCGTCTTTCCGTTCAAGAAGGTCACACTGCAACTGAGAGGCGTGAAGAGGTACGGATCGAGCGAGGGACCGCCAAACGTTGGACTCAGCGAGCCGCCTGTGCACGTCCAGGTCGCGGCGTAGGCCTTCTTTACAGGGTTCAGCTCATCCCTCAGCCGTTCGAAGAAGAGCGGCTTGCGGCGTGGGAGTAGGTTGAAGCCCAGGGCGCTTCCTGCTGAGTTGTTGAGGGCGCCGCTGACCACGCTCGTTGCCACCTCCGAATCGCTCGGCGTGTTGTTCGCAGCTGGACTGGATGACGAACCGCAACCGGAAGCCATGAAGAGAGCCGCAAGGAGTGCTCGTCGCATAACAATCTCCACGAGGGACAAAGACAGCCTTGCGATTTCCCAACACGCTAGCGGCCTTGGAGTTTCAGCTCGAACTCAATTGGGTCGGTGTAGTCGAGGCAGTTGGTACTGCACGGCCTCGCTTAGGCGGCCGGCTCGCTTGACGGGGTGGCGCCGTGAAGCGCGGGCGTGGCCGGATCATGCCGCATCGTGTCGAAACCCATGCCTGCCAGCCCCCATCCTGCTCGCGGGTTCGAGCGGAAAAGGGTGTATGACGAGCGAGATGAGCGGCGCGCCCGAGCTCGTCGGTCCGAGCAGGCGTTCGAGGCCCAGCTCCGCTTTCGCCCCCTAGGTGCCCCAACGAGCGGTCGCAAGTTCGGGTCACCATACAGACGAGAGGCGAGAGCCGGTGCACGCTCCAGCGCGGCCCGAGGGCGACCGACGGTGGTCAGGATCGCGTAGCGCGGCTGCCCGCCCAAGGGAGTCTTGCCGGTGACCCTCCAGTCCCATGCCCGGCATTTTGCAGTGCGGGCTGCGCAATTTTTGGCTGGCCCAACCGTTCGATGGTCGCAACATCGAGGGTGACCGCCACATAGAGGAGGACAGCATGGCGCTTCTCGAGAGCAAGATCCTTCGGCAGTTCGAAGCGCTCGAGCGTGAGGGAGCCGCGCACGATGCGGCCGAGGCCGAACGCCGGCGCAAGCGACTCAACCTCGAGCGGCCGGCGGCCGAACTGCTCTATCTGCTCATGCGCTCGAGCGGCCGGCGCCGCGTGCTCGAGATCGGCACCTCGAACGGCCTCAGCACGCTCTGGATCCAGGCAGCGCTGCGAAGTACCGGCGGAACGCTGGTCACCATCGATCGCGAGCCGTTCAAGCTCGAGGAGGCTCGCAGGAACCTGCAGGCAGCTGGTTTACTCGCCGGGGCGACGCTCCTCGAAGGGGAGGCGACCGAGGTCGTGCGTCATCTCGAAGGACCCTTCGATGCCGTGTTCTTCGACGCCGATCGCGTGAGCGCGCCCACGCAGCTGGCGATCCTCTTGCCCCGCCTCGCGCCCGACGTCCTGCTCGTCACGGACAATGTGCTCTCCCACCCCGAAGAAGTGGCGGCCTACCTCGCTGCCTGCGACAGCCTGCCCGAATTCGTCTCGACGACGGTTCCGGTGGGCAAGGGGCTCCATGTGGCTCATCGGTGCCCCCGCCCGCCCCCCTGAGGGATCTCACCCGACGCTCTCCCGCTTCATGCCCTGGGTGAGACGATCGGCTTACCTTCGGCCGCCTATGGCGAAAGGTCAGCGCTCACGTCGCATTGTCGCGGGCACTGAAAACCTGATGTGGAACGACCGGGTCAAGAGCACTGTACCTTTTGTTCACCTTCCCTTCTCGCCGGTGCGGCAGACGAGGCAACGGTCGAGGCAGCTTACGCGACGGTTGATCAGACTGATGTTCGCGGGTCGGAACCGCATGGTCGTGATCCGTCGGGAGCTATCTCGGACTAAAGGCGCGGGTCGGGCCATTAGGCTCGCCGCATAGGCTAGACGAGGGTTCTCCTTTCCGTGTGCCCCTCGACCGCTGCCTGATCTGCCGCACCGGCATTTGGACCTTCCGTTATGCCACGAGTCGCCTTTGCTGGGGCGTGTGCT
>Ga0335078_10001346_pt1 | contig 37315 bp, 32 predicted proteins | sample Lox_Sample_32_FD_206711 | JGI IMG/M metagenome (GOLD analysis project Ga0335078, IMG submission 206711) | Soil microbial communities from Loxahatchee National Wildlife Refuge, Florida, United States - Lox_Sample_3.2 | ecosystem: Environmental > Terrestrial > Soil > Wetlands | place: USA... | reverse complement strand
CGCCACCCGTTGCGCGTAGGGCCGCACATCGAAGACCTCATTGCGCGCAATCCCCGCCCAGGCGCAGGTGGTGACATTGCGCACCGTGTTGTAGCAGGCCTCTCGGTTGGTCAGCCCGGCGTCCGCCAACACATGCATCAGGTCCGCCACGCGCGCCAGCGATACGAAATGAAACTGGATATTCTGCCGGGTGGTCAGGTGGCCTTTGCCGCCGCCGAATTCGTCCGCGACACGCGCGAATTGCTCGGCCTGCGCCGCTGTCAGCATGCCGCCCGGGATCTTCGAGCGCACCATCTGCACACCCGCCTGGCGCTGGCCATAGATGCCGTGCTTCAGGCGGAAGGGACGGAAGTCGTCTTCGGTGATCTGGCCATCCAGGAATGCCCGGGCCTTTCGGCGGAAGACCTCGATCTCCTCCCGAACCAGGCGATCGTGCTCAATTTCAAACAGTTGCCGCTCGGTTAACGGCTCTTCAGCGAGGCTGGCCATCACAGCATCTCCTCATCTCCTATGGATTATATCACCTATTTGTCAATTGAGATTCGGTAAATAGATGAACCAGCGAAGACGCCGGCCCGTTGGTACCATCAGATGTTGCGTCAGGTTGATTTCGAAGTGGTGGCGGAATGTTCGCGGACGCGCGCCCGCGCGGGTCTGCTGCACACGGCGCACGGCGTGATCGAGACGCCGGTGTTTATGCCGGTGGGGACGCAGGCGACAGTTAAGGGACTGAGCTCACGGGACCTCGCCGAAGATCTGGGCGCGCGCATCCTGCTGGCCAATACTTATCATCTTTATCTCCGGCCCGGTCCGGAGACGATCCGTCGGATGGGGGGACTCCATCGTTTTATGGACTGGCCGCACGCCATCCTCACCGATTCGGGTGGCTTCCAGGTGTTCAGCCTGAGCGGCCTGCGCAAAATCGACGACGGCGGGGTGACGTTTCAATCGCACTTGAACGGTGACTCCCACCGTTTCACGCCGGAATCGACCGTGGAGGCGCAGCTTGCCTTTGGGAGCGACATTCTGATGGCGCTGGACGAGTGTCCGGAATACCCGGTAAGCCACGAATATGCTCGCCAAAGCATGCTGCGGACGGTGCGCTGGGCGCGCCAGGCGGCCGCGCACCACGCAGACCGTGTGTCCGGGATCGAAACCCGCCACGCGCTATTCCCGATCGTGCAGGGCAGCATGTATCCAGACTTGCGGCGCGAGTGCGCCACGGGACTCGCCGAAATCGATGCCGACGGCTACGCGATCGGCGGTCTTTCGGTGGGCGAGCCGCGGCCGCTGAGCCTGGAGATGGTGGAGGTTAGCGAAGCCGCCCTGCCGCGATCGCGCCCGCGCTATGCCATGGGGGTGGGAATGCCTGCCGAACTTGGCGAGTACGTGGCGCGCGGGGTGGACATGATGGATTGCGTGCTGCCCAGCCGCAACGCGCGCAACGGCTACCTTTTCACCAGCGAAGGACGGGTGGTCATCAAGCAGGCGCGGTATAAAGATGACGCGGGGCCGCTCGACCCGCGCTGCGGATGTTACACGTGCCAACGCTATTCGCGGGCCTACCTGCGGCACCTGTTTCTCGCCGGCGAGATCCTGTTCGCCATGCTCGCCACCCGCCACAATCTGCGGCGGTACCTTGACATCATGCGCGAGATCAGGCTTGCTATAATATCCAATTCGTTACCGGAATATTTAGAGCGCGCCCGGACGGCGGAAGACGCCGGGTAAGGCTCAGTTTGGCCATTACGTGATTCTGACATTTTATCTGCAAACAGGGACGCCCTCCGGACCGTTGGGCTCGCTGGCGGGACTCCTCCCCATCCTCCTGATCTTCGGAATTTTCTATTTCCTTCTGTTCATGCCGATGCAGCGGCAGCGCAAGCAGCAAAAAGCCATGCTGGCAGGTTTACAGAACGGCGTCGAAGTGGTGACCTCGGGCGGGATCATTGGCACCATCGTGGCCATCGACGACGACAAACTGGTGCTGCGCGTGAAGCCGGACAACATCAAGATTCAAGTCACCCGCGGCTCGGTGGCGAACCTCGCTTCCGGTGAAGTGAAGAAGGCGCAATCGTAGCAATCTCTAACTGACAGGCTTTTCCAATCCATGACACAGAATTTGACGTGGCGAACCGTGGTGATTGTGGCAACGATTCTGCTGTGCGTTTTCGGCATCATCGGCCTGCCCAAATCCAAATCCGACCTGGTGCAGAACCTGAAGGACAACATCCGCCTTGGGCTCGATCTCAAGGGCGGCAGCCAGCTGGTTGAGGAGGTGCATGTCCAGGACGCGGTGGAGGCGGATGCGGACCAGACGATGGAGCATCTCAAAATAGACGCGGCCAAGCAGAATATCGCCATCACCAGCATGGACCGCAACGATCCGCAACCCTCGACGGTGGCGGACGCCGACAACATCGTAATCACCATAAAGGGCGTGCCCGCGACGGAAGCGAGCGCATTCCGCGGCCTGGTGGCCGGAAGCTATTCGACCTACGTGCTCACCACGGTGAATTCCACCGATTACACGATGCGCCTGAAGCCTTCGGACCTGATCGCGCTCAAGCGCGACACGGTGCAGCGGACCATCGATACGATTGGCAACCGCATCAACGAGCTGGGCGTGGCGGAATCGAGCGTGCAGCAGTATGGACGCGCGGGCGCGGACTACCAGGTTCTAGTGCAGCTGCCGGGAGTGGACGACCCGGCGCGGGTCAGAGAGCTGATCGGCACCGCCGCGGTGCTCGAGATCGATTCGGTCGATGATAAAGTCGGGCCGTTCCCGAGCCGCGAGGCGGCACTGGCGCAACTTGGCGGCGTTTTGCCTTTGAATAGCAAGCTGGCCAAGGCGAAGCCGCGCGGCACGGCGGCGGGCGACGAGTGGTACCTGCTGGGGCGCCCGGCGGTGATCATGGGCAGCCAGATGCGCAACGCTCACGCCGGCCAGGATGAATATCGCAAGTGGGAAACCGACTTCACTCTCTCCCCGGATGGCGGGCGCCGGTTTGGCGCCTTTACGGGCGAGAACATCGGCCATAAGCTGGCGGTGGTACTGGACAACCAAATCGTCAGCGTGGCGACCATCCAGGCGAGGATCGAGGATTCGGGGCGCATCACCAACCTGGGCAGTGCCGAGGAGGCCGATGACCTCGCTCGTTACCTGCGCTCCGGGTCGCTGCCGGCCACTGTGTCTCCCGTGGAAGAGAGATCCGTGGGGCCCTCCCTCGGCGCCGACTCGATTCACGAAGGAATCCAGGCGGCCATTGCCGGCCTGCTGGCGGTCGTGGTGGTGATGCTTTTTTACTATCGGCGCAGCGGAGTCAACGCCGTGTTGGCCCTTCTGCTGAACACGGTGATCCTGCTGGCGGCGATTTCCTATTTTCATGCGGCGCTCACGCTGCCGGGAATTGCCGGCGTCATTCTGACCATCGGTATGGCGGTGGATTCCAACGTGCTGATTTTCGAGAGAATCCGGGAAGAGTTGCGCGCCGGCAAAGCCGTGGTGGCCGCGGTGGATAACGGGTTCAATAAGGCCTGGTGGACGATCGTCGATACCCACGTGACCACCATTGTTTCCTGCGCTTTCCTCTTCCTGTTTGGGGAGGGCCCGGTGAAAGGGTTTGCCGTCACCCTGACCATCGGTCTGGCCGCCAACGTTTTCACCGCGGTGTTCGTGTCGCGGACCATCTTCAACTACGAACTGTCAGGACATCGGCGCATGGAGACGCTCAGCATTTAGTACAATGTGCGAACGATAAACAGGAGCGAGGGCTGGAATGGGGGCGGCGGGTGAGAGCCGGCCGCCCGAAGAGTAGCGGGAACAAAATGGAAAAGGCTGGTGTCCAACCTTACAACGGGCGCGAGCATGGCATGTCTCGATGGAATTATTTAAGAACACAAACTACGATTTTCTAGGCAAGAAGTGGCCGTTTATCATCGCCAGCCTGGTGCTGACAGCGGCCGGGTTCATCAGCATCGGGGCCAAGGGCGGGTTGAAGTATGGGATCGACTTCAAGCAAGGCGTGATGATGACGGTGAAGTTCGCCTACGCGCCGCCGCTCGACAGAATCCGCTACGCGATGTCGCACTCGCCCAAGATCAAAGGCGAGGTTTCGGTGCAGAACGAGACCAGCGCGCAGAACACCGTCGAGATCGGCACCGAGGCGCCGACCGAGGGGCAGATGAACGTCAATCGGCAGGATATGGCGGACGTTCTGGCGGTCACCTTCGGCGAGGGCGCGGGCGGGAAGCTCGATTTCAATAATTCCGGGCACGACGCGCTGGCCGAGCGGTTGCGCGACGCCCTCGCGCGCAACAATGTGGCCGCGAGCGAGCAGGATCTCCAGAATCTGGTGACGGCGCTGCTTTCCATCCGCGACACCCAGCACTCCGGCCTGATCACCGATTTCGCCCAATTATCTTCCACGCCTGGCATGAATACTGGTATCATGAACACTCTTCGCGGGGAGTGCTATCTGGCTCCTTTCCACATTGCGGGAGTGGAAATGGTGGGACCGAAGGTGGGCGCGCAATTGCGTCAGAAGGCGGTGCTGGCAACCCTGTATGCGCTGGCTGGGATGCTGGCTTATATCGCCTTCCGTTTCGAGTGGATTTACGGGTTGGGCGCGGTGATCGCCTGTTTCCACGACACCATCATTACCATCGGCTTGTTTTCGTTGTTTAATAAGGAAATCACCATGACGGTGATCGCGGCGCTGTTGACGCTGGTGGGCTATTCGATGAACGACACCATCGTGATTTTCGACCGTATCCGCGAGAATTTGAAACTCTCCCGGCGCGAGCCGCTGGAGGCGGTGATGAACCGCGCAGTCAACCAGACGCTGAGCCGGACGGTGATGACTTCGGGGCTGACTTTTCTGACCGTGATCGCACTGTTCCTGTTCGGCGGTCCGGTATTGAATGGATTTTCATTCGCGCTCGTGTGCGGCATCCTGGTAGGAACGTATTCTTCGGTTTTCGTGGCGAGCCCGATTGTGTTGTTCTGGCACGGGTGGACGGACCGGCGGGGCAGCGCAAGGACCGCCCCGGCGGTGGCTGCCGCGCCCCGGCCGCAAGCTGCGCGCAAGAACGCGGCCAAGGCCGTGAAGTAGGGTCGTAGAAGTTGCGCCGCTCACTGGGGCGGCGCCTGAGTGAAGCTGGAAAGGAAGTGCCTGATGTTTGAGCAGACATTTGTACAAACAGGGAAGACCAACAAGGCATGGACGGTCTTGATATCGACCTTGATCCAATTGTTCGCGATCGGCGTGTTCGTGATTCTGCCCATGATCTACTTCGACGTCCTTCCCGCGGCCACACTGCAGAGTTTCCTGGTGGCCCCTCCGCCTCCTCCGCCTCCGCCACCGCCGCCGGCGGCGACACCGCCTCCCAAAGTGATCAAGGTGATTCCGCGCCAGTTCGATGCCGGCAAGCTGATGGCGCCCAAGACGATCCCCAAAGAAATCGCGCAGATTAAAGAGGATGAGCTTCCGCCTCCGTCCACCGGCGTTGGGGTGGTCGGTGGTGTGGCCGGCGGCATGGCCGGCGGCTCCGTGGGCGGCGTGCTGGGCGGCATCATCGGTGGAGTTCCTTCGGCCGCGCCTCCGCCTCCGCCTCCACCCAAGCCGGTCACCCCGCAGCGCATCCGCGTGGGAGGCCAGGTGCAGGCAGCCAACCTGATTAACAAAGTCACGCCGCAGTATCCGCCCCTGGCCAAGCAGGCGCGCATTCAAGGCACGGTGGAGCTGAGCGCGATCATCGGCAAGGATGGCAGGGTGCAGGATTTGAAGGTGGTCCGGGGCCATCCACTGTTGGTGCAGGCCGCTCTGGACGCGGTCAAGCGGTGGATCTACAAGCCGACGATGCTCAATGGAGATCCGGTCGAGGTTTCGACCACGATTGATGTCAACTTTACGTTGCAGTAGTACCCCGGCGCCCGGATTCGGGCGTCGAGAGAGTAGTAACATTTCAACTCGCAGGAGAAAAAATCAGAATGTTCGCGCATGTGCATTTCGCGTTCTTGTATTTGCTCCAGGAGGGCGTAGGCTGGGACCTGCCTCACCTCTGGAGCCAGATGGGCACGCTGGCGAAGTCCGTCGTGATCCTGATGTTCATCATGTCCGCTTATTCGATCGGCGTGATGATCGACAGGCTGATGGCTTACAGCGCTGCCCGCAAACAATCCCGGCAGTTCGCTCCGGCGGTGGCCGGAGCCCTGCGGGAAGGCAAACTGGAGGAGGCGGTCAAGATCGCCGACCGCTACAAGAAGAGCCACTTGGCTAAGGTTGTGGTTGCCGGTTTGCAGGAATTCCAGGCGCACCAGATCAGCTCTGAGATCCCGGGTGAGGAGATCGAAGCTTCCAAGCGCGCTCTGGATCGTGCCCAGGCCATCGTGCACGCCGAGCTGAAACGCGGCGTCTCGGGCCTCGCGACTATCGGTTCCACAGCTCCCTTCGTCGGTCTGTTCGGAACCGTCGCCGGCATTATCAATGCGTTCCGCGGTATTTCGACCGAGAAGTCGACCGGTCTGGGTGCCGTGGCCGGCGGTATTTCCGAAGCGCTGGTGACCACCGCCATCGGGCTGTTCGTGGCCATCCCGGCGGTTTGGATGTACAACTACTTCACCAACAAAATTGAAGCCTTCGATGTGGAGATGGGCAACTCCAGCTCCGAGCTGATCGATTACTTCTTGAAACGCAGCCAGCGCGGCGCCGGCGCCCGCAAGTAACGGCTGGCCCAGCGAGTCGAACATTTGGAAGTCCCGGCGAGTTGAAACGGCGGGGAGCCGGTCGTGGCTCCCCGCAACTGTAGCCGGCCTTCCAGGGAGAAACAACGATGGCGATGGATTTCAAAATACACACGGCGCCGCCGCCGGTAGCCGACATCAACGTCACTCCGATGGTGGATGTGATGCTCGTGCTGCTCATCATCTTTATGGTCATCACGCCGATGTTGACGCACGGCGTCAGCGTGAACATGGTGAAGACCAAAAACCCGATACCCATGCAGGCGGCCGACAAGAGCGATGCGGTGCTGATCGCGGTCACACGCAACGGGGGAGTCTTCCTCAACAACACAAAAGTGACGCCGGACGAACTCGCGCCTAAAGTGAAGGATATGCTCACCAACCGCTTGGATAAGGAGTGTTTTGTCCGAGCCGATCAGCGCGCGAAGTACCAGGTTGTGCTGGATGTGGTGCAGAACCTGCAGTCCGCCGGGGTGGACCAGGTCGGCCTCCTCACCGAACAGATCGAGGAAAGGCGTCAACCCGGGGCGGCGAAGAAGTAGGGTTAGAGGAACTTCAAAAAGGAGCAATTTTTATGTCAATGGCAGTGGGCGGAACGGGCGGCCCGAAATCCGACATCAACATGACGCCCATGATCGACGTGCTGCTGGTGCTGATCATCATCTTCATGGTCATCACGCCGCTGACGCCGAGAGGTCTCGAGGCTTTGATTCCGCAGCCTCCTCCCCCAGGGCAGCACTCGGACCCCTCCGATATCCGCACCGTCGTGATCAGCATCAACGCGGACCACAGCATGCTGATCAACCAGGATCCGATCGAGGAATCGGCCCTGCAGAATCGACTGGTGGACATCTTCAAGACGCGCGCCGAACGCGTTGTGTTCGTGAAGGGCGATCCCGATCTGGAATTCAGTTGGGTAGCCAAGGTGATTGACATCGCGCACGGCGCCCAGATCGATAAAGTCGGGTTGATGCCGTACAAGGACCTCGGACAACAATAGGAGACCAAACGCGATGCGCAAACTAATTGTTCCCGCCGCGATTGCGCTGGCCCTGGCGGCCACCGGCTGCAATAAGCTGAAATCGCGCTCTCAAGTGAATGAGGGCGTGCAGGCGTTCAAGGGCGCGCAGTATCCGCAGGCCGTCGAGCACTTCAAGAACGCGGTTGACCTCGATCCCACATTTCTTTCGGCCCGGCAGTATCTGGCTGTCGCCTACTATCAGCAATACATTCCGGGGGCCGACTCGCCGGAAAACAATCAAATGGCCCAGGCCGCGTACGACCAGTTTCAAAAGGTGCTCGAGCAGGACCCGAAAAACCAACTGGCCCTCGTTTCCATCGCCAGCCTGTTCCTCAATGAGCGCAAGTGGGACGACGCCAAAGAGTGGTTTGAAAAGGCCATCGCGGTGAACCCGAACAACGCGGATGCCTACTACAGTCTGGGATTCATCGCCTGGTCGAAGTGGTTCCCGCAGTTCGGCATTGCGCTCGCGAGCGTAGGCATGAGGCAGGAGGACCCCGGTCCGATCAAGGATAAGAAGGTCAAGGAAGCGCTCAAGGAGAAGTGGGAGCCGGTGATCGCCGATGGGCTAAAGGACCTCGACAAGACGTTGGAGATCAACCCGGAGTACGATGACGCTATGTCGTACGAGAACCTGCTGATCCGGGAGCGGGCTTACCTGGCCGATACCAAAGAGGAGTACGAACAACAGGTCAAGGTCGCCGATGCCTGGCTCGATAAGGCGATGACCACCAAGAAGAGCAAGGAAGAAAAGAAGGCTAAGCAATCCTCCGGCGGCATCGTCAACGACACCAAGTAGAGCGGCCGCACGGCCACTGATTTCCCGGGCGCTCGCGGCTCGAGCTTATGGCTCGGGCCGCGAGCGTTCGTGTTTATGGGCCAGTTGCCTTGGGACGCAGCGCACGCAACCGTGCGAGCACTTCTCCGAGCGTCCTTCCCCTATTCTTCCCGCAACACCCGGTTTGGGTCCAGACGCGCCGCGCGCCGCGCCGGGAGGTAAGCTCCGGCGAGCGTCATGGCGAACAGGACCAACGTGACCGGCACAGCCAGCCGCCAGTCCAAGCGGGGAAGGAAGGGGCTTTTGCCCAGGGCCCCGGCCAGCGCGAGGCTGAGCGCCAGGCCAATCGCGGATCCGACAAGGCCGAGCGTGCCTCCGCTTCGGAGCACCATGTTCACAACGGCGGTCCGGTCCGCGCCCACCGCCATGCGAATGCCGATCTCGCGCCGGCGCCGGGCCACCGACCAGGACATCACGCCGTAGATGCCCGAAAGCGCGAGCGCCAGGCCCAGCAGCCCCATGCCGCCGACCATCGCCGTCAGCGCGTGCATGACTCTGGTCGCCCGTTCGTTGAAGTACTGCTCGATGCTGCGCAGCGCGAATACCGGTTGGTTGGAATCGATGGACTTGACCAGCCGGCGCAGCGGCTGCGCGAGATCGTCGGAGGGCCCAGTGGTCGCCATCAGCAAGGTCATCTGCGTGCGGAAGTTTTGCGCCAAGGGGAGGTACACGAACTCCGCCGGCGGTTCGACCAGCCCGAGGTACTTGCTCATCCGGGCCAGGCCGACGACCTCGACCCACTCCCCTTGCGGACCACCCAGCCGCAAGCGTCTGCCGATGGGATTCTGGCCGGGCCAGTAAGTTTCCGCGAAGCGCTCGTTGACCACCGCCACGCGGGGCGCCTTCTCGCCGTCGGTCTCGAGAAACCCGCGGCCGCGCAGGATCGGGATGTCCACGGTCCGAAAATAGTCAACGTCAACCGTATTCGTGAACACCTCCAGCGAACTTTTGTCCTTCGGCAACTGGTAGCCCTCCGGCAGTATGGCCGCCGAATCCACGTGGTTCGACATGGGAACCAGTTCGGCCAGCGCCGCGGAGGTCACGCCCGGCATGCGGCGGACATCTCCCATCAGGCGGCGGTAGAATTCGCGCGCCTCCGGATTGCTGGAGTGGACCAACTGCGGGTCGAAGCTGGCCATCAGCATCTGGGAAGAGCGGAATCCGGGAGGTGTCGCGAGCTGGTGCATGGTGCCGCGGTACATCTGAACCGTCACCACCATCAGAAACACGCTTCCCGCCACCTGAGCGATCACCAACGCGTTTCTGCCCCAGGAGCGCCCTTGCGACGTCGCAGTCCTGGCGCCCGCCTTCAAAGCGGTTGCGATATCGGTGCGGGTGGCCCGGATGGCCGGCATCAATCCGAACAACAACGCGCTTGCCAAGGCAGCGCCCAATGCATACAACAGCGCCCGCACATCCATCCGGGCGTTGATTTCGATGGGAATTTGGGACGGTATGCGCCAGTGTTCGAATGGCGTTATGATTCCTTCGGCGAGAAGCGCGCCGGCAGCGGCGGCGGCCACGGCGATCAGGAGACTCTCCGCCAGCAGTTGGCGGATCAGCCGCCAGCGTCCCGCTCCAATCGCCAGGCGCACCGCGATTTCGCTGGAACGGGCCAAGCCGCGGCTCAGGGTCAAATTGGCCACGTTGGCGCAAGCGATCAGCAGCACCACGCTGGCGAGTGTCAGCAGCATGGCCACCAGAATCGTGTCCCCTACCGATTCATTCACCCGGGACTGGAGCTCCGTGCGAACAACGACGGTCCAATCGCGGTTGGTCGCGGGATAGGCCTGGGCGAGAGCGCTCGCAATCACACGCACCTCCGCCGCAGCCTGCGGGGCGGTAGCGCCCGGCCGGAGGCGCCCCTTCACTTGCAATTCGCGGACGTCACGGCTGCTGAGCGGGTCGTGATGATCGCCCGACAGGCGCTGCGCCATCATCAGCGGAATGTACAAAGCGGGACGAAAATACTGCTCGGTGCCGGTGAAGCTCTCCGGCGCCACGCCGACAATGCTGAACTCGATGCCATCCACCAGAACTTTTCTGCCAAGGACGTCGGGCGCACTCCCAAACTCCTGCTGCCAGAGGTCGTGGCTGATCACGGTTACCGCGTCGCGCCCCTCCACGGCATCCTCCTCGCGCCGGAACACGCGGCCGAGTTGCGGGGCCACTGCAAACACGTCGAAGAAGTTACCGCTGACCAGCAGTCCGGCTCTCATCTCGGGCAGCGCCTCGCGGTCAGCGGCAAATCCGAAAGTGCCCAGCCGGAAGGCCGCCAAACCGGAAAACACACGAGCCTTCGCCTGGAAGTCCGCGTAATCCGGGTACGACATCAGAGCTGTTCCATGGCCGCGAAGCTGAGAGCGCAGGTTGAGCAGCGCCGATGGATGAGGCGCCGGAACCGGCCGCAACAGCATCGCGTCCGACAGGCTGAACATGGCGGTGTTGGCGCCGATACCCAAGGCGATGGAGAGCGCCGCCACCGCCGCAAAAGACGGGTTGCGCCAGAGCGAGCGCAGAGCAAAGCGAAAATCGCTGAGCATGATAACTACTAAGAGCAGGTACCGTGCCCAATGTGGCATGGCTACCGCCCTTTGATTGGAATCACATAGCGGGATTTGGCCGCACTGGGCTGTTCGCTTCTGGGATAATCTGCTGCACGGACGGACGGCGCCGGCCTATTTCTTGTAATACGCCGCGTTGCGCTCCGTGAAGGACGCCCATTTCTCGGGCAGGTCATCGAGCGCAAAAATGGCCGATACCGGGCACACGGGAACGCAGGCGCCGCAATCGATGCATTCAACCGGATCGATGTAGATCAACTCCTCATTCGCGAAGTTGGGCTCGTCTTTCTTGGGGTGGATGCAATCCACCGGACAAGCGTCCACACAGGCGGTGTCTTTGGTTCCGATGCAGGGTTCTGCGATTACGTAAGCCATTCGTCTTTACCCAGGTTTACTATTGATACCACAGCGGGTACCGGGAGTACAATCGGCACCTTGCCAACGCCTCGGTCTGGGCTTCAAACTGTAGAAGATGCCAGCCAAAGTGCGTAAAGCCGTCTTCCCTGCCGCGGGGCTCGGCACGCGGTTCCTGCCGGCTACCAAGGCGCAGCCCAAGGAGATGCTCCCGATCGTCGATAAGCCGATCATCCAATACGGGGTGGAGGAGGCGATCCACTCGGGTATTCAGAACATCATCATCGTGACGGGGCGGGGAAAGACGGCGATCGAGGACCACTTCGACGTCAGCTTCGAGCTGGAGTACCTGTTGGAGAGCCGCTCGAAGAAAGAGCTGCTGGCGATTGTGCGTGGCATCTCCGACATGATCAACGTCTCTTATGTTCGTCAGAAAGAGGCGCTGGGGCTGGGTCACGCGGTGCTGCGCGCTCAGGAACTGGTGGGTGACGAGCCGTTTGCCGTGGTGCTGGCGGACGATCTGATCGAAGCCGAAACCCCCTGCCTGCGGCAGTTGCTGGATGTCTACAATTTTTTCAATGCGCCGGTGATGGCGGTGATGGAGGTGCCGCGCGACAAGATTTCGGCCTACGGAGTGATCGATGCCGAAGCGGTCAGCCACAACGGTTCGAGCGACCGCGTTTACCGCATCCGCGACCTGGTGGAGAAGCCGAAGGCGGCTGAAGCACCCTCCAACCTGGCGATCATCGGCCGCTACGTGCTGACGCCGGAGATCTTCAGCTGCGTGCAGGCAATTGACCCCGGCGCGGGCAGCGAGATCCAATTGACCGACGCGCTGCGCTATCAACTGCGCACCCGGCCCCTGTATGCCTGCCGTTTCGAGGGCAAGCGCCATGATGCCGGCGACAAATTGGGGTTCCTCAAAGCCACCGTCGAGTATGCGCTCCGCCGGCACGATCTGGGCGGACCGTTTCGCGAGTATCTAAAAACGCTGAAACTGTAGCTGGGACAGACCCCTGGTCTGTCATCTTCTTCGCGGCGCCGGCTGGCTGGGTGAATACGGTTGCAACCGCCTACCTGGCCGAGAAGGCATAAACCGTGGTGGTCCGGTAGGTGGCGCCCGGCTTCAGCTCGGTAGAGGGGAAGGCCGGGTGATTGGGCGAATCCGGGTAGTGCTGCGTTTCCATGCAGAATGCGCCGCGGCGGGGGTACACCTTTCCGCCCTTGCCATGGAGCGTGCCGTCCAGAAAATTGCCGGTATAGAACTGCATGGCGGGCTCGGTGGTCCAGACTTGCATGACGCGGCCTGCGGTTGGCTCGTACACTTCCGCCGCCTTGGTCAGCCCGGAGCCGGTCTTGTCGAGCACCCAGTTGTGGTCGTAGCCCTTGCCGAACTGGAGTTGCTGATCGTCGGACCCGATGCGCGCGCCAATCGCGGTGGCCTGGGTGAAATCGAAAGGTGTGCCTTTGACCGCGCGCAGTTCGCCAGTGGGAATCAGGGTTGCATCCACGGGCGTAAAGCGGCTGGCGTTGATGGTCACCTCGTGGCCGAGGATGTCCCCTTCGCCCGCGCCCTTCAGATTGAAATAGGCGTGGTTTGTGAGGTTCACCACCGTGGGCTTGTCCGTAGTGGCGGTGTAGTCGATTTTTAGCTCGTTCTTATTGGTAAGGGTATAGACCACTTTGGCCGTAAGAGTGCCCGGGAAGCCTTCTTCGCCGTCTTTGCTGAGGTAGGTGAACTCCACCGCCGGCCCTTCGGCGGACGCCACTTCCCGTGCCTGCCACAACTGTTTCCCGAATCCCTGCGGGCCGCCGTGCAGCGTGTTGGGCCCATCGTTGGCGGGCAGGTGATAGGTCTTGCCTTCCAGGGTGAACTTGGCGCCCCCAATACGGTTGCCGTAACGGCCGATGAGCGCTCCGAACCAGGCGGTCTGGCTGCGGCAGCCGTCCAGGGTGTCCATTCCCAGCACTACGTCGGCAAAGGCGCCGCTACGGTCGGGCGCAGTCAGCGATACCAGCGTACCGCCGTAGCCGGCCAGGCGGGCCTCCATGCCATTCGCGTTGGTGAGGACGTACAAGTCCACCGCTGTGCCGTCCGGCATCTTTCCGTACAATTGCTTCTTCACGTGAGGGTGTCCTTTCTTGGCCGGTGTCTGAGCAAAGCAAGCGCACGCAAGCAGGGCCGCGCACACGGCGACCGTCGAGTGGTGTAGCATCATGCCCTCTATGGTAAGCGATTGCGCCTGGGCCTGGTTCCGTTGTTGTGAGCACTTGTTACGATTCGTCCCGCGGCTTGCGCCCCGTCGCAAGGCATTCGTAGAATCGTAGATTCGCATGCGCGAGCCGCAAACAGTGCTTATCGTGGACGACGATCCGCAGATTCTGCGGCTGGTGCAGAAAATGCTCGGCGCGCGCAAGGTGAATGTGCTCGTGGCGCCGCTGCCATCGGCTGCGCTGGAAATCTGCGAGCGCCAGCCCGTCGATCTGTTGATCTCCGATATCGCCATGCCCGAGATGGACGGAATCAAGCTGACTGAGCGGGTGCTGAAATTGCAGCCCGGCACCCAGGTCCTGCTGATTTCGGGCGCGGCTAAGGACGCGCCGATCTTGTCGAAGTCTCGCCGCGTCCGCTTTCTGCGAAAACCGTTCTTTCCGGCGCAGCTGATCGAGTGTCTGCACGAACTGCTGCCGGGGGCTTGAGGCAGCCCCTCACTTCTGACCGGGAAGGCCGAGCGCCGATTTGGATACCGTCTGGCCGGGCAGGTTGAGCTTGAGATCGCAGCCGCAATCGTCGCCCGCATTGTGCGCCGTCTTCTGGTATTCGATTTCGAAATCGATGATACTCTTCAGCGAGGCCCAGTCGATTGCCCGGTCGATGCGCCGGCCGTTTACAAACAGCGTGGGCGTCGAATTCACGGCCAGCTCCCGGCCCTGCGCAATGCTCTTCTCTACATCGGCCGCGCTCAGCTTGTTGTCGATACACTGACCCAGCTTTATGTTATCGATCTGGCTTTGCCCCTTGGCCCACTCCATCACCTGGTCGCGCAGGTTCTCGGAGGTGATCTGGTCCTGGTGGTCGAAAATCCAGTCGTGGTAGGCCCAGAATGCATCCACGCTCTGGCGTTGCACGCAGCGCGCGTCCAAAGCAGCCTGCTTGGCCCATGGATGAAGGCCCTCGAGCGGAAACTCTTTGAAGTACAGCTTCACCTGTGTGGGGTAAGTGGAGAGCAGGTTATCGCGCAGCAGCTTGGCTTCCTCCTTGCAGTACGGGCACTCGAAGTCGCTGAACTCGACGATCGCCACCGGCGCTCCCGAGGTCCCCTTGCCCGGCGCGCCGTCGGTTTTGAGTTTATCGAGCTCGGCCTGGAAAGGGTTGCTGCCGATGTCAAACACCGTTCCCTGCACGATCTTCTTGCCGTCCGCGGAGATGTGAAAGAGAATGTCCTGGCTTTGGGCGCCCATGGTAGCGTGCACCGTCACCTGCTTGAAGCCCGGCATTTCGTCGGGCTTGGGGTCGGAGATCTGGACTCCGATCCGCGAGTCCATGACATACATGTGACGGACATAGGCTTCAAACGTGGCCTTGTCGAAGGCCGATATTTTGGGCGCCTTCGTCTGGCTATAAGCAGCCAGGCACACGGCTACCAAGGAAAGCGAAAACTGGCGAAGCATCCTCTTCTCATTATAGGAGCGTTCCGTCTCCGCGTAGCTGGCTACATCACCGGGCCGATTCGCCAGGGGACGAACTCCTGGTGTCCCAGGCGCTCGGCCGAGGTTCGCCGGCCGGATGCTACGGCGAGCATCAAGTCGAAGATCTCATGGCCCACCTGGTCGATCGTGCATTCGCCGTCGGCGATGCGGCCGGCATTCACATCCATGTTGTCGCGCATGCCGCGGAAGGTTTGGCTGTTGCTCGCGATCTTGATCACGGGAACGGTGGGGAAGCCGATCGCGCTGCCGCGGCCGGTCGTGAAGGCAATCAGATTCGCGCCACCCGCTGCCAAACCGGTGAGTGAAACCGGGTCATAGCCAGGGGTATTCATAAACGCGAAGCCCGGGTTATCGATGCGTTCGGCATAATCATAGACCTCGATCAGTGGCGAGGAGCCGCTTTTTGCCGCGGCGCCGAGCGATTTTTCCAGAATGTTGGTGAGGCCCCCTGCCTTGTTTCCGGGGCTCGGGTTGTCGTCAAAGCTGCCGCCGAAGCGCGCCAGGTATCGCTTATACTCGTCAATCTTGGCAAGCAGTCTTTCCGCCACCTCGCGATTGCGCGCGCGCCCCACCAGCAGGTGCTCTGCGCCGAAGATCTCCGGGGTTTCCGCGAGCACCGGCGTGCCCCCCAGTTCCGCCAGCCAATCCGAGCAGCGACCCAACGCCGGATTTGCGGTGATGCCGGAAAAGGAATCCGAGCCGCCGCAGTTCAGGCCGAGGACGATGCGCGAAGCCGGGATGGGGCGGCGCGATTCGGCGGCTGCGGCTTCGATCAGGCGCGCGATTTCGCGGCGCGCGGCCTCAACGGTGGACCGCGTTCCACCGCTCGCTTGCACCGTCATGCCCACCAGGGGCGCGGATCGCCGTCCGGCATCCCCCAGGTAATGATCGATCTGGTTGCCCTCACAGCCGAGCCCCAGAATCACCGCGGCGGAAACGTTGGGATGCGCCAGCACGCCACCGAGCGTGCGGCGAAGCTGATCGAGATCGGCGCTACCGGAATGCCCGCAGCCTTCGCCATGTGGGAACGCCACCACACCATCCACGTTTGGCGGCAGCGTTTCGCCCGCGTAACTACGGGCAATTTGCTCGGCGGTATGGGCCGCGCAATTAGAGGCCGCCACCACGGCGATGTAGTTGCGCGTGCCGGCGCGCCCGTCCGAGCGCAAATAGCCGAGGAAGCTGGGCCCGTCTTCCCGGCGCGCCCCTACCGGCATCGATGTGGCCGGAAGCTGGTACGCCGCACGGCGTTCGTCGAAAGCCAGGTTGTGGGTGTGTACGTGGCTGCCGGGCTCGATCGATTCCGCCGCCAGCCCGATGGGCTGCCCATAGCGGAACACGGTCGCGCCTGCGGCAATCTTCCGCAGAGATATCTTGTGGCCGGCCGCCACGGCATCGCGCACCCTCAGCGCTTCTCCGCCCGTGCGCAACACGGTTCCCGCTGCCAGCGGCACCCGCGCCACGGCGACGTTGTCCGCGGGATGAAGCTGAATCGCCGAGTTTTCTGCCGTCGGTAAGCGGTCGATTTCGAGCAGCACGGACGACCCCCTTCAGCCGTGGCGGAAATTTGAAAAGTGGCAGACCGCGGCGGCCAAGCGCCGGCGCCACCGAAACCGCCGCTCCGCCTGCTCCTACCAGCTTACATGTACATGCCGCCGTTGACAGCCAGTACGTGTCCTGTAATATAAGACGCGTCATCGCTGACCAGAAATTTCACCGCGCCCGCAATATCCTCCGGCATGCCCATTCGGCCCAGGGGAACGCTGGACAGCATCTTCTGTTTGAGTTCCTCCGGCAGGTCCTTGGTCATGTCGGTAGCAATATAGCCGGGAGCAATCGCGTTGACGGTAATCCCACGGCTGCCCATTTCCTGCGCCAGCGACTTGGTGAGCCCGATCAACCCGGCCTTCGAAGCCGCGTAATTCGCCTGCCCCACGCTTCCTGCCTGCCCCACCACGGAAGAGATGTTGACGATGCGCCCCCAGCGGTTGCGCATCATGCCGGGCAGAACCTGCTGGCTGCACAAAAAGGCGCCCTCCAGATTTACCTTCAGCACCAACTGCCAGTCCGCCGGTTTCATTCGCACCGCCAGGCCATCGCGCGCAATACCGGCATTGTTCACCAGCACGTCAATCCGGGTCTTGTCTTTGATGGTTTTGGCGAAACCTTCTTTGACCGACTCGGGCGACGTCACGTCCAGATTCAGCGTCACTGCTTCGCCGCTGCAAGCGCGGATTTCGGCAGCCACCTCTTCGTTCTTCTCGATTTCGGGCGACGCCACCACGATATCGAATCCGGCGCGGCAGAGTGTAAGAGCGATCGCGCGGCCGATGCCGCGGCTAGCGCCGGTGACGAAGGCTACTCGGTTAAACATGCTTTCTCCTAGGGGCGTTTTGGTGTCAGCTCAATGATAACCGATGGCTGTGCGGCGGGTTTTCTGACATCCGCCGCGCAGTCGCCGTCAGTGCCATGCCAGCGACGCTGCGCGATCCACGCGCACTTGGATCGAGGCAGAAGTGGGCGATTCCGCATCTCCCGCGGCAATTCTTTCGCCGGCGCGAACCAGTGACCAGCTGTTCGATTGGTTACGCAACGTAACAAAATCTCCGAACCGATTGGCCGCGTTTTACACTCCAAGTATCAGCAGGTATTCCGGAGGTTGCATCATGAGAGGCACGCAGGCACTTCACCATCTGGGCCAGAGCATCTGGCTGGACAACATCACTCGCGACATGCTCGAAATCGGCACGCTCAAACGGTATATCGACGAGCTGTCGGTGACCGGTCTGACCTCAAACCCCACCATTTTCGACCATGCCATCAAGAACAGCTCTGCCTACGACGCTGCGATTCGCGGCAAATTGAGCCGGGGCCAATCCGGCGAGGAACTATTCTTTGCGCTGGCGCTCGAGGACCTTTCCGCCGCAGCGGAGCTGTTTCGGCCCATTTACGATCGGACCGACACTGTGGACGGATGGGTCTCTCTTGAAGTATCGCCGCTGCTGGCTCACGACACAGCCAGCACGATCGCGGCCGCCAAGAATCTCCACCAGCGCGCCGGGCAACCGAATCTGTTGATCAAGATTCCGGGCACCAAAGAGGGTTTGCCGGCAATTGAGGAAGCGATTTTCGCCGGAGTGCCGGTCAACGTCACTTTGTTATTCTCCCGGGAGCAATACCAGGCGGCCGCGGAAGCGTACCTGCGCGCGGTCGAGCGGCGCATCGATTGCGGACTCAAGCCGGCAGTGGCGTCCGTAGCCTCGGTATTCATCAGCCGCTGGGATGCCGCCGTCGCCGGCAAGGTGCCCGAGTCATTGCGTGACCGCCTGGGCATTGCGGTCGCGAAGCGCACGTACCGGGCTTACCGCGAGTCGCTGGACTCTGCGCGTTGGCAACGGATCTTCAATGCCGGGGCGCGCCCGCAACGGCTCCTGTGGGCCAGTACCGGAACCAAGGATCCGGATGCCTCCGACGTGCTTTATATTCAGTCCTTGGCGGCGCCATTCACGGTAAACACAATGCCCGAGAGCACGTTGCAGGCTTTCGCCGATCACGGTGAAGTCGGCGCGGCCCTCCCGGCAGACGGAGGCGATTGCGAGGAGGTGCTGGCGGAGTTCAGCAGGAATGGCGTCGATGTCGAGGGTTTGGCCGCCAGCCTCCAGGAAGAAGGGGCGAAGTCGTTTGTCAAATCGTGGGACGACCTGATGAAAGTGATACGCTCCAAGAGTGCGGCCCTCCAGACCATGACGGCCGGCTAAAAAAGGCAGACGATGACGACTACGAATGTGGCAGCTGATGGAGCGGGTTCGCATAGCCAGAACCTCGCGCCGCTGACATCACGAAAAGCCTGGAAGGCGCTCGCTGCGCACTATGAAGAGGTTCGCCAGATCCACTTGCGAAAGCTTTTCGCCGATGACCCCGGCCGCGGAGAGCGGATGACCCTCCAGGACATCGGCATCTTCCTGGACTATTCGAAGAATCGCATCACCGGCCAAACGCTGGCGCTGCTGGTGGAGTTGGCCGAGGAATCGGGCCTGCGGTCGCGCATCGATGCGATGTTTCGCGGCGACAGGATCAACGTCACGGAAAACCGGGCGGTTCTGCATATCGCCCTGCGCGCGCCTCAGGGGACGTCCATCGTGGTCGACGGGCAGGATGTCGTACCCCAGGTCCACGGCGTCTTGGATCAGATGGCGGCATTCGCGGATCGCGTTCGAAACGGCGAATGGAAGGGGCACACCGGCAAGCCGATTCGCCATATCGTGAATATCGGCATCGGCGGCTCTGACCTGGGTCCGGTAATGGCCTATGAGGCCCTGAAGCATTATTGCCAGCGAGCCCTCACCTTCCGCTTCGTTTCCAACGTCGACGCCACCGACTTTGCCGAATCCGTCCGCGACCTCGATCCCGCGGAAACGCTGTTTATCGTCTCGTCAAAAACGTTCACGACTCTCGAAACCATGACCAACGCCCTCTCGGCGCGCGCGTGGTTGCTGGCCGGCATGCTGGGCGACGAGAAATCGATCGCCCGCCACTTCGTCGCTGTATCGACCAACGCCGCCGAAGTAACGAAATTCGGGATCGACACCGCCAATATGTTCGGATTTTGGGATTGGGTTGGCGGGCGCTACTCGATGGATTCGGCGATCGGCCTTTCCACCATGTTGGCGATCGGACCCGCGCAGTTTCGCGCCATGCTCGACGGCTTTCACCAGATGGACGAGCACTTCCGCACCGCCCCATTCGCCCGTAACCTGCCCGTGCTGATGGGCCTTCTCTCCGTCTGGTACAGCGACTTTTTTGGCGCGCAAACCGCCGCCGTGCTGCCTTACGAACAGTACCTGAAACGGTTCCCGGCCTATCTGCAGCAGTTGACCATGGAGAGCAACGGCAAACGCGTCACGCTCGAAGGAGCCGAGGTGACCTATGCGACCGGCGCCATATACTGGGGCGAGCCGGGAACCAACGGCCAGCATTCTTTCTATCAGTTGATCCACCAGGGCACGCGGCTCATCCCCTGCGATTTCCTCGCGTTCGCCCAGCCGTTGAACGCGCTGGGCCGCCATCACGATATGCTCATGGCCAACGTCTTCGCGCAGAGCGAGGCTCTGGCCTTTGGAAAGACGCCCGAGCAGGTCAGGGCCGAAGGCACGCCGGATTGGCTCATAGCCCATCGTGTGTTCGAGGGTAACCGGCCATCGAACACCATCCTCGCGGACCGTCTGACTCCCCAGACTCTCGGTAAGCTCGTCGCTCTTTACGAACACTCCGTGTTCACCCAGGGCATCATCTGGCAGATCAACTCGTTCGACCAATGGGGCGTGGAACTGGGCAAGAAGCTGGCGCAGCGGATTATTCCGGAACTGGAAAGCCCGGGTGAGCAGGCGCTCAACCACGACAGTTCAACCAACAACCTCATCCGCTGGTATCGCAAGAGCAAGAGGACCGCCAAAACGGCGCGTTGATGAGATACCTCGTCCCCCGGCCCTGCGCGTGAGCCGCACCGTAGGCCGCTCGGTTGCTCACCGCCAGAAGCGGCTGGCCAAGCCCGCCGGCCCGGGCGACGGATCTCTTCCCTCGGCTCGAACTCCACCGTCGCGATGCCAGGCCCATCGCGCCTAAGTAACTGACGCACTCCCCTCGGAGCCGCGCCGTCTGGCCAGCATTTCCCGGTAGGCGCGCCGCAGATCGGCCATTTTTTCCGGGTCCACGTCGCGGACTGTGGGACAGTCTCCGTAGTTATGGCACAGTTCGATACTGCGCTTCAGGCTTTCGACGAACTGGATGCACTCGGGACAGCCGTGCAGATGTTCTTCTAATTCGCGGCACGTGGCGGGGGAGAGGTCTTGATCGAGGTATTCGGACAGAAGCGCGAAGACGCCGGCGCAATCGCTATCGTTCATACCTGCTGCGCTCCTTTTGCGCGAAGGTAATGGTCCATATGGTGGCGCAGGGCCAGCCTGCCCCGATGCAACCTGGTCTTCACCGCATCCGGGCTGATTTCGAGTACGTCCGCGGTTTCCAGCGTAGTCAGCTCCTCCACATCGCGCAGCAGAACCACGCTGCGATAGATCTCGGGCAGTTCCCGGATCGATCGAGCCAATGCATCTTTCAATTCGGCGTCCAGGAGAAGATTCTCCGGCAATGCCGTCCAATCGGCGATCTCAATTCCATGCATATCGCCGTCATCGATTCTCGTGGGCCTCAGCTCGTCGAGCGACAGCTCCACCGCCGGCGCGAACACGCTCTTCCTACGCTTCATGAAGCACTCATTCTTGGCGATCCGGAACACCCACGACTTCAGGCGGCTCGGATCGCGAAGCTGGTCGATGCTCTCGAACACCCGAAGAAGCGTTTCTTGTGCAACCTCCTCCGCGTCTTCTTTATGCCCGCACATCAAAAAACTGTACTGCGACAATCTCGCGTGAAAGGCGTTGACAAACTGCGTGAACGCCGCCTCATCGCCATTCAGCAGATTCGCCGCAAGCTCGGCGTCGGACTTGGCTTCAGGCACGCTAAGATCGTAAACGATTTGCGATCTTTCTGTCGAGCCTACGAGCCGGCACCCAGCTTGCGCAGGATGGTCATCATCGGGCACCAGTTGGTGAACGCCGACTGCAACAGGTTCAACCCGACGAACGCGGTGAACAGGAACCAGGCGGGATTGACCCAATAACCCAGCGCGACGCTCAGCATCACAAAGAGACCGGCAATCAGGCGTAAATAGCGTTCGATGGTCATGCGAGTTCTCTCCTTCGATTAACCGCAAAGTAGACAATCGGCACGGTCATGCGCGAGAGCGCCAAAGAAGCCACTTCTCCGGCCATCAGCGCGATCGCGAGCCCTTGGAAGATCGGATCGAAAAGGATCACTCCGGCGCCGACAATCACGGCCGCCGCCGTCAGCATCATGGGCCGGAAGCGGACCGCCCCGGCGTCGATCACCGCCTGGTCGAGCGGCATCCCTTCCTTCAGGCGAAGCTCAATGAAGTCGACCAGGATGATCGAATTGCGCACCACGATTCCGGCTCCGGCAATAAAACCGATCATCGAGGTCGCGGTGAAGAACGCGTTCATCAGACCGTGCGCCGGCAAAATGCCAACCAGCGAAAACGGAATCGCCGCCATGATGACCAGCGGCGTAAGGAACGATTGAAACCATCCCACCACCAGGCCGTAGATCAAGATCAGCACCGCGGCGAAGGCAATGCCGAGGTCGCGGAACACTTCGTAGGTGATGTGCCATTCCCCGTCCCACTTCATCGAATAGTGTTCGGAATCGGTGGGAAGCGCCGCCATATGCTGTTCGATCGCATACCCGCCCGGCGCGCGGAACTTGTCCATTTCCGGCCCGAGCTTGAGAATGGCGTACACCGGGCTTTCCATGGCGCCCGCCACGTCGGCGGTGACATAAGTGACGGGAATCAGATTCTTGTGGTAAATGCTCTTGTCTGCCCCGGTCTCCCGGTCGTGGACCAATTCACGAAGGGCCACCAACCGGCCGCTGCGTCCGGCCACTTTGAGGTTCTGAATCCGCTCCAGGTCGGACCGGGTGGCGCGATCCAATCGCAGCATCAGGGGCACGTCCTCTTTCGCGGAGTCCGAGTGAAGCAGGCCGGCCCGGTACCCGGAGGAAGCCAGGGCCAGGGTCTGGGCGATGTCGGCCTCCGAAATGCCGTTCAGGGCCGCCTTTTCCTTATCCACCAGGAGTTGGTGCTTCGGCTGGTCGTCTTCCACGTACCAATCGACATCGACGATGCCGTCGGTCCGTTTCCACAAATCGCGGACGCGCCGCGCGATGGCAATGCGTTCATTCAACACAGGGCCATAAACCTCGGCTACCAGAGTCTCGAGAACGGGCGGTCCCGGCGGCACTTCCGCCACCTTGATGCGCGCTCCATACCGCTCGGCGATCGGAAGCAGCCGCTGCCGGACCTGCTTTGCGATCTCGTGGCTTTGCAGCGTGCGTTCGCCTTTAGGAAGCAGGTTCACCTGAATATCGGCGACATTCGCCCCTCGGCGGAGATAGTAATGCCGCACCAGCCCGTTGAAGTTGAATGGCGACGCTGTGCCTACGTAGGTTTGGAGATTCAGCACTTGCGGTTGATCGAGCGCAGCCCGCGCCAGTGCGTCAGCAGTGCGCGCCGTTTCCTCGAGCGTGGTTCCGTTCGGCAGATCGACAATTACCTGGAACTCGCTTTTGTTGTCGAACGGCAGCATCTTCACTTTGACGAATTGGAAATAGAACAACGAGACCGAGCCAATGAGCAGCGCCACCACACCCACCAGAAAACCCCGGCGCAGCGATGCCGAGCCCAGCAGTTTTCCCATGACGAGACGATACGCCCGTGTCATGACGTGCTCGCGATCATGGGACGCCAGGTGCCCCGACTTGAGAATCCTCACCGCGGCCCAGGGCGTTACCATGAACGCCACCAGCAGCGAAAATACCATGGCTGCGCTCGCCCCGACAGGAATCGGGCGCATATAGGGCCCCATCAGCCCGCCCACAAAAGCCATGGGCAGGATGGCTGCGACCACCGTCAGCGTGGCCAGAATGGTGGGGTTCCCCACTTCATCCACGGCCTCGACAGCAACCTCGAACGGTTGCCGCGCTCGGTTCGCCGGCAAGCGCCAGTGGCGCACGATATTCTCCACCACCACGATGGCATCGTCCACCAGAATGCCGATAGAAAAAATCAGCGCGAACAGAGTGATGCGGTTCAGTGTATAGCCGTAAAAGTAGAACATCGCCAGGGTCAGGGCGAGAGTCACGGGAATGGCGATGAATACGATCAGCGACTCGCGGAATCCCAGCGTGATCGCCATCAGGATGCTCACCGAAACCACGGCTATCAGCATGTGGAACAGCAGTTCGTTCGATTTCTCGGCAGCCGTCTCGCCATAATTCCGCGTGATATCAACCTGTACATCCGATGGGATCACCCCGCCCTTGAGCGGTTCGATGCGCTCCAGAACGTGGTTCGCCACGATGACCGCGTTGGTTCCTTTCCGCTTGGCGATGGCAATGGTCACCGCCGGCAGAAATTCACTCGACCCTGCGTGCGCCATGCGAACATACGCGGAAGGCTCCTCGCCTCCGTCGCTCACCTCGGCAACATCGCGCACAAAAACCGGTTTGTCATTCGCTACGCCGGCCACCACGTTGCGCACGTCTGCGGCGGTGCACAAAAACTCGCCCGTCTCGAGCAGGTACTCGTGGTTTGCCGTGTCGAACTGTCCCGAAGGCAGGCGCTGGTTGGAAAGCCCCAGCGAAGCGGCCACCTGAAGCGGCGAAAGGCCATAGGCCGCCAGTTTGCCTTCATCGAGAACGATGCGGATTTCCCGGCGCTGGCCGCCGATGACCGTGACGGCGGAAACGTCCAGCACCTGCTTGATCGTGTCGTCCACCTGGGTCGCGATGCGGCGAAGCTCGAAATCCCCGTAACGCTTGCTCGCGAGCGTCAGCGCCAGGATCGGCACGTCGTCGATCGATCGCGGCTTTACCAGCGGCTGCGAGGCGCCGGGAGGAATGATGTCGAAGTGTGCGGCGAGTTTTTGATTCAGGCGCACGACGCTCTTCTCCTCGTCCTGTCCCACGTAGAAGCGCACAATTGCCAGGGATGAGCCGGGACTCGAGGTCGAGTAGATGTACTCAACCCCAGGGATCTCCCACAGCAGCTTTTCCATCGGTTTCGTGACGCGCTCTTCCACCTCGCGTGCCGATGCGCCCGGCATCTGCACGAAGACGTCGATCATCGGCACGATGATCTGCGGCTCCTCTTCGCGCGGCAGCTTCCAGACCGCGAAACCGCCGAGGAGCAGGGCGCCGGCAATGATCAAAGGCGTCAGCTTGGATGTGATCCAGGTCCGGGCAAAGCGCCCGGCCGGCCCGAGGCGCCGCGGTGTCGAGGACTCCCCGCTCATTGTCGAGCCTCCACGCGGGCGCCATCAACCAACGAGGATTCCACAAGGCCCACCAGAGTCTCTCCTTCGTTCACTCCCGAGAGCACTTCGATGGCGTTGCGATCGCGCTCGCCCGTCGTCACCAGGCGCGTATGCGCCACGCCGCCTTCAATCACGAAAACCGATTGCAGTTGCCCCCGTTCCACCAGGGCCGCCGGCGGAATCGTGATCGCTCTGCGCGTGCCCAGGGAGAACCAGGCTCGGCCGAACATGCCGGACCGCAGATTCGGCAGGCTGGGCAGGTCGATCTTCACCACGTAGGCGCGCGAAGCCGCATCCACTGTGGGCGCGATTTCCGACACTCGCGCGGCAAGCCGTCGATCCAATGATTCCAGGCTGACGTCGACGAGTTGGCCGGGCTTCACAAAGCGAAGCCGCGACTCGTCCACCGACGCTTCAAGGCGAAAGGCGTCATTCCGCTCGACCGTCAGCAGCGGAGCGCCCGGGGCGGCCAGGTTCCCCGGCTCCACGGACTTTGCGGTCACGATGCCGGAGAACGGCGCTGAAATGAACGCGTAGCCGCGCATGATGGTGGCAGCCTTGATTTCCTCCTGCGCCTGCGCGCGTTTGGAATCGAGCTGGGCGCGCTTCGCCTGGGCCATTTGGTATCCGGCCTGGGCCGATTTGAGGCGCGCCGATGCCTCATCGAACTCCTGAGCCGAGATCGATTTCTTGGACGCCAGCTCTTCCATGCGCTGGAAAGTGCTTTGCGCCAGATCCAGGCTGGCCTTGGCGGCCGCCACACCGTTATCCGCTTCCAGGATGGCGCTCCGAACCTCGGCGTCGGCGGCTTCGGCCCGTCGAACGTTGGCGTCCAGGTCCTGCGAATCCAGGGTGACCAGAAGCTGGCCCTGATGAACCGGATCGCCCGCCTGAACCGCCACCTGGCGCACGTATGCCATCACCTTGCTGGAGAGCACCGCCGCCGTGCGGGCGCGAACCGTCCCGGTAGCCTCGTAGACGTCGGGCCACTGCACCGCTTGCACCGTCGCGGATTGCACCGGAATGGCGGGAGCATCGGAAGCCGCTTTGGTCTGAGGCTTGCCGCCGCCGCAACCGCCCAGCGCAACTGCGGCACCGAGAACGAGGGAAAAACGGAATCGCATTAGTTCAATACCTCCGAATCGGGCGAGAGCCGCCCCGAAGCCAGCTCCAGCATGGTGGCGGCCACGCGTTGGGCATGCACCGCGGTCAGGTACCGGGTGCGGCTTTCGAGTACCGCCGTTTCGTTGCGCAGAAGATCCGTGACGTTGGTCATGCCCGCCTCGTAACGGTTCTGCGTGATCCGCAAGCTTTCCTCGGCTTCGGCCACCGCCGCCTTGGCCACCTCGATGCGTTGTTGAGCGGCCTGCAAATTAGCCCACGCGCGCCGCACTTCGAGCCGCACCGCCGAATCCATCCGCTGCTCGTCGGCGTGAGCACGCTCGAGCCAGTGACTCGATTCCTCGATGCGCTCTTTGTCGGCCATGCCGTTGAACAGATTCCAGCGCAATCCAATCGAAGCCAGCCAGTTTGCTCCGCCGCGATCGGCGAATCCTTGCCGGTCTGCCTCAAAGGCCGCGTGGAAAGCGACTTGCGGATACAGCGCACTGCGGGCCGAGGCCGCCTGCGTTCGGGCGAGTTCCGCTCCGAGGCGCACCTGGCGGTTCTCCGGCCGCGCGCCCGAGGCCTCCTTTTCCAAAGACGCCAGAGCAACGTCTGGCAGGTTTATCGGGTTCAGCGAAGTAGTCAGGACATGAGCGGTGTCCAGGGGCAGCCCAAGCGCATCGTTGAGCGACGACTTGGCCACCGCGAGGTCGGCATCCCGCTGAATCCGCTGTTCGGTCATCGCTGCAAGATGCACGCGGATCGATAACACGTCGACATCGGTGGACATGCCGGCCGTGTGAACCGATTCGGCCCGCTTCAAATCAGCTTCCGCCGAGATCATTGCCTGCTCCGCCGTCTTCAGGCTCTCGGCCGCCAGCGCTACCCCGTAATAGGCATCGGCTACGCTTGCAATGACCTGCATTTGGGAGCGGCGCTGGTCTTCCCCGGCAACCTGCCGCGTGAGTTCGGCCGATTTCACTGCATTGCGGGTTTGCCCGGCGTCGTAAAGAACCTGGTCGATCGCCAGTTGCGACTGGAAGTTGTCTAGCGAATCCGGGCGGTTCAGCAGGCCGACGTCGAAGTTGTCCGCGCCAAATTGGTGCTGGGTCAGCAGGGAGCCGAATACAAAGACGGGATTGTCGCTGCGCGTGAAGGATTCGGAATAGTTCACTTTGGGGAGCCAGCCGGAGCGAGCCTCATCGACGCGCACCGACGAAGCACGCATCCCCGCGCTGGCGGCGGCAATGGCTTTGTTTTCCCGCAGCGCTAACCGCACGGCTTCGCGCAGCGAGAGCGAATCCTGGGCCAATACCGGTGACGCGAGGAGCAAGAAAAATGACTTTCTCATGATATTTGGGGTCGCGAAATTCGACTTCAATCTGCAGGATGCAGATCCCGGCTGCCGGTGACATTGTCACGTCGGCGAAATTCCTGCATCCTGGTGGATGAGGCAATTTTTCTATGGAAGTGGAAATCCTGCACCTGGGCGATGTGAAGTTTGAGGCGGTCACCCGCGGTCACCACGTGATCTGCGATCAGCCGGCCGCTAACGGCGGCCTCGATACCGGCATGACGCCGCCGGAGTTTCTCCTGGTATCGCTGGGGACGTGCGCCGGGTTTTACGCGGCTCAATACCTCAAAGCGCGCTCTCTGCCGGCCGATGGACTCAGAATCAGGGTCAGCGCGGAGAAAACTGTGCAGCCGGCGAGGCTGGGACGGTTTCAAATCGAAGTGATGGCTCCCGAGATGAGCCAGCAGCACCAGGCGGGGATTCTGCGCGCCGTAAAATCCTGTCTGATTCACAACACGCTGCTGAATGCGCCGGCGATCGATATCGTCTTGAACGCGCCCGCTGTCCGATTCCCGGATTAGCGCGCCGCCACCGGGGCGGTGGCCGACTGCCGGCTGAAACGCGATGCGCCCGCGCCCGCAGCTCTCACAGGCTCCCCTTGAGCCCTAATGCTTCTGCGCGGGATTGCATCGCCTTCACACAGAAATCGATGTGCTCGTCGAGCGGCACGCCCAGCTCGGCCGCGCCATCGATGATGTCCTGCCGGTTTACCGAGCGCGCGAACGCCTTGTCCTTCATCTTCTTCTTCACGGAAGCTACGTCCACTTCCAACACGCTGCGGTGCGGCTTGACATAGGAAATCGCGGTGATGAATCCGGCCAGCTCGTCGCAGGCGAAGAGCGTCTTTTCTAGCGGCGAGATGCGCGGCACGCCGGTATGATTGGCGTGCGCAAGGATGGCTCGGCGAATTTCTTCATCCACGCCGCGCTCGGCCAGCAGGGGTTCGCCCAGTTGCGGATGGCCCTCAAGCGTCGGATGAATTTCCCAGTCGAAATCGTGCAGCAACGCGGTCAGCTGCCACATCTGTTCATCTCCGCCAAGCCGCTTCGCGTACGCCACCACACACGTCTCCACCGCCAGCGCGTGTTTGCGCAGTCCTTCCGACTGGGTGAACTCACAGAGAATGTTCCAGGCCCGCTCGCGATCCATCATCGCCATTCATCATAGCCCGACCGCGGCCTCGGTAGCGCGCCTGCCTTTGGCGCCGGAGCCGCGCGGAACTTCCGCCCGCGAACCGGTGTCTATGGGGGTGAGCGCGCAATTCGGAAACCGGTTTCCCGGAAGCGAAGACAGAGGCCCAAACCCAAAGGGACATGGTGAGCCCGTGGTGTGTTCGTGCCCGCGAAGGAGGGACGACGATGTTCGAGCAGACTGTTCTTGCCGGCGAAAATTCTTCCAACCGCATCGGGAGCACATGCGCCGGGCTGGCGGCGCAGATGCTGCTGGTTCTGGCTGCCGCCTTGGCGCCCATGGTGTGGCCCGATGCCTTGCCGCGCGCGCAGACGCTGGTATCCTTGATGGCGCCCGGGCCCCCGGTAAGTTCCGAACGCGCCGCGCCGGCTCACCAGGCTGCGCATGTCGCGGCGGTGCGCCGATTCCAAATGGCGGACAACGTCTTACGATTGCCGGCCGTGACCCCGGCGCATGCAGAACGCCTTGAGGAGCCCCTGGCCGATCTGCCCGGCCTGCCTGGCGGCGAGTTTACCTCGGGAAAAGATGGCGTGCCCGGTGGTGTTCTGAACGCCCTTCTCGGCCTCCGCCCGCCGGTGCAGCCTCGCCCGATGGCAAAGCCCCCTGCGGCCCCTTCACCCGCGTCCGCGCCGCTCATCCGCTTGCAAGGCGGCGACGTGCGCCTGGCGCGCCCCCTCTATCGCGTGGAACCGCGCTATCCGCAAATCGCCATCGCGGCGCGCATTTCGGGACGCGTGGAGCTTGAAGGGATCATTGGCACCGACGGCCGGATTCGCAATCTGCGGCCGCTGAGTGGCAACCCGCTGCTGGTTCCCGCCGCGCTCGATGCCGTGCGCCAATGGGTTTATGAGCCAACCTTGCTGAATGGCAAGCCGGTCGAGGTGATCGCCCCGATCACGGTGATTTTTCGCCTGGCGCAGTAGCCCCAGCCGGACACAGGCCGCGGAGAAACGGGCACGCGCGGCAGTGGTCCGCCTCATTCAAGGGGAACTGCAGGCCGTCCTGCGCTTCCTGAAAGTCGCGCACCACCTGGCTGGGAGATTCGAGCAGCGATGGGGAAAGATCCACCTCCACGGCCGCGTTGGGACGTAGGAAGTAGAGGTAGGCACGATCCACAGCGCGGCCCGCCAATTGCTCCACGGCCAGGGCGTAGAGCCGCAGCTGCAATCCGTATTCGTGCGCGCGGGCGTGGGCTTCAGCCAGGCTGACGGCGTGGGTCTTGTAGTCGACGATCACCAGCTCACCGGCCTCTTCGAACCACAAGTCCACCTGCCCGCGGAGCACCAGGCCTTCCACGGCCATCGCAAAATCGAATTCACGTTCCATGCGGGTCGCCTTGGCGGCGCGCCGGCCCAGCGGGCTGTTGCGAAAGTTGTCAGCCAGGCGCAGCGCTTCAGCGTCCGGATGGGCGGTCGCGCTGCCGGCCAGCACCTCGTGTACCTGGGTACCTAGCTCGCTCGCCGGCAAGCTCTCATCCTCCGTGGGCTCCGCCGCGCGGCGCGTGCGGCCGTCGAAACCGAGGTAGTGCCCGAGATAGTAGCGCCGCGGGCAGCGCGCGAACTCCACCACTGAGGTGACGGTGGCGTTGGTGTCCTGCTGCTCCGTTATCATCGGCGCGTCCAGCCACGCGACCGCAGGAGGCTCCGGCCCGGACGCCCGCGCCGCGGGAGCAGGCATCAGCAGCTCGGGCGCGCTATCGGCGACCTGCAGCCGCAGCGTCCACGGCTTGCCGTCGGGGCTTGCGCATTCGATCAGGTGGGCGCCGCATTCCTCCAGGGGCAGATCCAGGCTCTCGGTGAGTCGCTTTGCCCAGTTGTCGAACTTTTTGCCGGTGCCCGAAAAGGTCAACGCAAGATGCTGCTCGGCGCGGGTCATGGCCACATAAAACAGGCGGTTGCTTTCTTCTTCCTCGCGCCGTTTGCGTTCCTCCCGAATGGCATGCTGGAACAAATCGTCCTTATCGCCGCCATCGGCCGGGTTGCGCCAGCGCGCGCCGAGGCCGAGCCGTGGTGAAAACGCCACCACCGGCGGCCCCGTGGCAACGCCCTTTTGCAGCGCCGCCACGAATACGATGGGAAACTCAAGGCCCTTGGCGGAATGGACGGTCAGTATCTGCACTGCGTCGGATGAATCATCAGGCGGTGCGTCGGCTTCGCGAAAATCGGAATCGCGCAGCAATTCAAGCTCGGCGACGAACTCGTCGAGCGAGATTCGCTCGCTGGCCGCGCGCGCTTGCGCCAGCAGTTTATCGATATTGGCCGCGCCGCGAGCGCCATTCGACGATGCGTAGCCGCAATCGTCGATCGCTTCAGCCAGAAGGAGGTCAAAGCGGACACTCTCCCGCAGAAGCCGCCAGCGCCGCAAACGGTCGCGGAAATGCGTGAGCGCGCGCAAATCGTCGGGATCGAAATCGGATGCGCAATCCGCGCCAAGGCGAGTCAGGGAGGCGCTCAGGTTCTCCCCCAGCAGGCGCAAAGCCAGCAGGGCTTCGTCGGAAACCGCGACCAGTGGCGAGCGCAGCACCGTTGCCAGGCTGACCTCGTCACGCGGGTTGGCGATGATGCGCAGCAGGTGAACCAAGTCGTTCACCTCGCGCGAATCGTAAAAACCTTTGCCCCGATTCACCACATAAGGAATCCCGGCTTTCTCGAGCGCATCGGCGAACTGGGGAATCACGTCGGTGTTCCGCACCAGCACCGCGATGTCTTTATAAGTGAACTCCGGCGATTCCACGAGCAGCTCGACAACGCGGCGCGCCACCCAGCGCGCTTCGCTATCCAGCGCCGCCGCGGCCTCTTCCGCCGTTGCGCAGATCACTTCGACAGCGATGCCGCGCGGCGATGCAAATTCGCGCATCGCGCGCAGCGTTCGCGGCTCGATGCCGTTCGCGCCGCGTATGATCGTTTCCACCGCGCTGAGAATTTGCGGCCGGCTGCGAAAGTTGTCTTCGAGCGGCACCGGCTTTCTGCCGGACGCCTCGACTTGGTCGCGAAAGCGCAAGAAGCCGGCAGGCTCCGCGTGACGAAAGCCGAAGATCGACTGGTTGATGTCTCCCACTGCGTAGAAACGGTCCGGCGAGCGCACCAGTTCGAGCAGGCGCGCCTGCTGGGGGTTGGTGTCCTGGAACTCGTCCATCAGGATGTGGTCGAACTGCGCCTGCAGCCGGCCGCGGGCGTCCTCATTGCGCTCGAGAAATCGAACGGTGAACTCCTCGAGGTCGGCAAAATCCAGCGTCCCCTTGGATTCTTTCCGCCGGCGGTAGATCTTATCGAATCGCCGCAGGATTTCGAACAGGGTGCGGCGCTCGTGCCGGTACAGTTCGGTGATCAGCGAGTAAGTCAGCTCCTTCGCCTGGTCCTTAAGCCGGCTCACCAGCTGGTAAGCCGCGGTGCCGCTTTTCATCCTCTTCAGATTCGCCGGGAAGGCTTTGAGCTCGCACAAGGCTTCGCGAGCATCCGGCGCGTGCACGATGCGCAGGGCGCTCTCACGGACTTCGGCCAGGTGCTGTTGCTGCGCGTAGCTCCAGGTGCCGGCGGGCTCGGCCGCCAGGGCGGCCAGGGTGGCGGCAAAATCCGCCGTTCCGGTTCCGGGTGGTTCGGCGTAGCCGGCGAGGTCTTCCACCCGCTTGCCTGCCGATCTCATGGCATCGTAAGCCGAAAGCATCGCCGTTTCGAAGTCGTAGGCAGACAGCCCGCGAATCAGCGCCCGCACGGCGTCCGGCTGTTCGCCGAAAAGTTCTTCGAATGCTGCTCCGACGCACTCCTGCTGCAGACGCCAGGATTCGTTGGCATCGGCGACGGAAAAATCCGGGTCCACCCCGGCGAAGACAGCGTTCTCCTTGAGCACCCGCGCGCAGAACCCGTGCACCGTGGACACCCAGGCGCGCTCGAGCTGTGCGCGGACCTCAGCGCCTGCGCGAAACGCTTCGCCCAGCTTGGCGCGCATGTTGGCCGCGGCCTTTTCGGTGAAGGTGATGGCGAGGATTCGCTGCGCGCTCACGCCGGCGTCCACCAGCCGTCGGAAATGTTCTACCAGCACCGTGGTCTTGCCGGACCCGGGACCGGCCACCACGCAGGTGTCGAGGGGCGGCCCGGAGACGTCGATCGCCGCCAGCTGCGAGGCAGTAAACGTCACCTCCGTCATGCGTTCGCCACCTCTGCCGCCGCAACGTCCACACGGCAGACATCCCGGCACTCACAGAAACGGCAGGCATCACGGTCCGCCGGCTTCACTGCGATGCGGCCGCTGCGGATCTCCTCCACCGCGCGCTGCACACGTTCCAAAGTGCGGGTGAACCAGTCCTGCGGTATCGGATGCGAGCCGAGTTCCCCGGAATCGCTCCATCCCGCGTACTCCACGCCGGCCTTCAAGCCAACATAAAACATGCCGGCCGGCGTCAGGCCGAATTGCCGCTCAGCGCCCATGAGATAAAGCGGCGCCTGCAAAAGGCGCTCATCGCTCAGCTTCTTCCGCGTGTTTTGCGCGTTGCTGTATTTGTAATCGAAGACAAAGGCCCGCCCGCCGGGTGCTTCATCCAGGCGGTCGATCTTGCCGCGCACTTCGGTGCTGCCGGTGATCGGGTAAGCCAGTTTCGCTTCCGTACGCGCGGGATACCGGCCGCGCGGCCAGGTGGTGTCTGCGGCGAAGACCTGCAAATCGTCGAGCATCGCGTTGCGCAGCCGCTCGGTGTGATAGGCCGTGGGAATGCGCGCCGCCTCGACCGCGTCCTGGAACACTTCGTCGAAGACCTTCGCAATCTCTCCGCCTTCAACCCACCAGCGCGCCAGCACGGCGTGAACGATGTTGCCTTGCAACATGAAATCGAGCCGCTGTTCCGGCCGCGGCGGCCGCGGCTGTAACCTGAGGGCGTAACGGCCGAAGTACTGAAAGGCGCATTGCCCATAGCTCTCGAGCGATGTGGGTGAAACGTGCGCCGTGGTTTGTTCCAGTGCCTGGAGCAGGGAAGGGCGGGAAATGAGGCGCTGCCCCCGCGGCTCGCGCCGCAAACGCGAGCGGGGAGCGGCCGGTGCCGCCGATTGCGGCGGCCCGACGAAGTCCTCGAGAAAAATCGAGGGCAGGCTGGATTCACCGCGCGGATTCAATTCGGGATAGGAAAGGGTGACCAGCATGGTCGCCCGATTGATGGCGGTATCGAACAGCGCGCGTTCTTCCCGCTCCCGCTCGACCGCCGCGCGCACGCGTACCCCGGCAAAGTTCAGGCGGCGGCGTGCGTCATCGGGAAAGAACGCGTCTTGCGGATGAAACTGCGGGAATTGCTTCTCCACCATGCCGCAAACGAACACCGCCGGCAGCACCCACTGCCGCGCTTCGTGTGCGCTCAAGACGTGCACCACGTTGCGGCGATCGTCGGCGAGCCGCAGCGGTTTGAGGCGCAGCACCGATTCGACCGTCCGGCAGAACGGCTCGATCGGCATCTCCGCCGCCGGATCGAGCGCCATCGCAGCCTCGTCCAGCGCTTCGTCAAACGATCTGAGAGCGGCGGCCTGGCCGCGCCACATCCGCACCAGCTCGCGATCCGGGAGATCGGCCGGTGCTACCGCGGGACGGAACAAATCGCGCAGCGTGGCGAAGCGGCGGGCCCAGTCCGCGGGCGCCAGCACGAAGGAGCGCCACTCTTCGAGCGCGCCCATCTCGTCGAGCAGCGGCAGCAGTTTCTCCGCGCGAGCCTCGCGCGCTAATTCCTTCAAACCGCCCAGGCCTGCATTGGGAGCCTGCTCGCGCAGGGCGAAATCGAAGCGGTCCATCGCGCCGGAGGCCGCAAATCGCGGCGCCAGGCGCAGCACGGCGAGCGTTTCCAGATGGTCCCAGCCGCCCAGCATGGCGTGGATGGCGCCCGCCAGGAATCGCGCCACCGGATGACGGTCGAGCGGTTCATCGAAGTAGAAGCGCGCCGGAATGCCGAAGCGGCGGAAGGTGGTCCGCAAAACCGGTACATACGATCCCGGCCGTACCACGACTCCGATTTCGCGAAAAGGCCGGCCCGAAGCGGCTTGCTCCAGGATGCGCCGCGCGATCTCCCCGGCTTCGCGCTCGACGTTCACCGCGCGGACTACTGCCACCGCGGGCGTGGGCCGCACGCGCGGCATGCGCTGTTCTGCGAAGCCCAAATCCAGCAGACGATTCTGCCATTCGGAATCGGCGGAATCGAGCGTGACCACGGTCTCCGCATGGCGTCCAAGCGCGGCCAGAACTGCCAGTTCCGGGTCCGGCCACGCCTGGAACCCGTCGAGCCAGATGGTGCGAATGCCCGCCAGCCCTTCCTGCGTAATGCGCGCGGCCGCCAGTTGTAGACAGCGGGCTCGCAATGCCAGGCCGCGGCGTTCGAGCGCGCCTTCCACCTCCTGGTAGACGCCGAGAAACGCAGCCGCGAGCGGCGCATCGGGAAGGTTTCGCCGCAGGCGCAGGCTGTCGCACCCGGCGGAGGAGAGTTCCTCCAGAGTCCGTGTCAGCGCGCTCGAAAAACCAGTGAGTTGCGCAACCTGCCGAAACTCCGGTCGATCGATCCTGCGAACCGCCTCTTGGACCGCCAAAGCGATCACCGAATCGGGCGCTTCAACCGTCGGTGCGAACCATGGCCGCACAAAACTCGACAGCGTTTGAATCACGCCGCCGCGCATTGCCATGCCTTCGCGCGCCAACTGGTTCTGCAGGTGCTGCGCGAGCGTAGCCGTGGGAACCAAGAGCCGCACCGCCGGGCCAGCCGTGCGCAAAGCATCGCGCAGCTCATTCAACACGAGGCTGCTCTTGCCGGAACCGGCGGGGCCGGTGATGAGGCGCATCGGCTCTAGTGTACCGCAGGCGAAGAAAATACGAAAGGCGGAGCGATGTCCTGTCAGAACTGCGCTACCCGCGCCCGGTCAGGCCTTTTCCCAGACCAGCAGCGCTCTGGTGCTGGCGAGCCGGCCGATCGCGCCGGCGAGGCGTTCGCAGCGGTCCGCCACGCGGATCGCCATGCCTGGCATGCTGCGCTTGCGGCTGAAGCCGAGCGTTGCCAGGTAAGCGAGCCCCAGGAAGCGTTCGCAGCGCACCAGCTTGAGACCGCCGGCCGGTTGAGCTCGATGGCTGCGCACCACCAGGTACGGGATGGCGGCGTTGCCGTCGAACGCTTGTTTCCCGGCAGCGCCGAACGGCTCGGCGATGTCGATCGAGAGCTTGCAATCCTCGTGATGAAAGTAACGGTAAAGAACGTAGGACGCCGGCGTGATCCAAGGTTCAATCGCTACCAGGCGCCCTCCCGGCCGGAGAATCCGTGACATCTCGGCCAGGAAATCGAGCGGCTTGGGCAGATGGTGGATCACGTCGAGCATCACCACCGCTGCTGCACTCGCCTCGCGAAACGGCGTGCGGCACCCGTCACAGACCACATCGACCCAGCGGGTGAAGATGACGTCGGTCGAAATCGAGTCCGGACAGTACTCGTGGAAGAAGCCGGGGCCGGCGCCGAATTCCACGATCGGCCGGCCGGCGCCCGCCGCCTCCAAAAGCGTCGCAAAGAAGCTGTGGTAGACGGTTCTCAGTTCCGGGCGGTGCGTCCAGATTTCCCGGTGTTGCCGGACGTATTCGAGATCGGAGACTGCCGATTGCGTCACTCAGCCGATTATACGCGGCCGCTACCGGTCACCTAGACCGATCCCGCCGCCAGGCGCCAGCCGGCGTGCAGTGTAGAAACTCCACGTCTGGGTTAACTCGATGCGGGATATGTCGACCCGATTGTGGCACAACACCCAAAATCATCTCGCGCGGAGCCGGCAACTGTGTAATTTGACGCACGGCTGTGGCCAAACCGCCATTTGGGCTCCCGAACAAATAAGAAGGGCGCGGGATGTTCCCGCGCCCTTTGTGCCGACACTGGCACGAGGAGTCGAATCAGGACGTTTACGCCGCGTCGGCCAGGAACTCGTCGGGAGTGTCGTTCGAGTCGGACTCGAACTCGTGGCGGTCCGCAGCTTCCTGGCAGGAAATGCAGTATTTCGTCCAGGGCACCGCATCCAGGCGCTTCGGCTTAATCTCTTCTTCGCAATGCAGGCAAGTTCCATAGCTTCCGTCGGCTACGCGCGCCAATGCGCCCTTCACCTGGCGCAGCAGGCTCGACTCGCGGTCCAGCGTACGAATCGCCAGTTCGCGTTCCCCCGCTAATTGCACTTCATCGAGTGCATCGGGAGTCTTCTCGATCGCAATATCGTCGCGTTTACGTAGCCCGGCCGCCAGTTCCGCCTGCTTCGCTTCCAGCACCCTCTTGTATTTTTCCAACTCTGTCCTGTTCATGACGCATCTCCCTTCAATCCCATGGCCTAATTTCTTTTCATTTCTTTGTCTTGGGCCATCTCCCTCCAGCAAATTAATAGACGGCAAATGTTGCTGAAAGTTTCACTTCCTCGAACCCCCTCAATAGGGCTACCCCAGCCCCTTGCTGCCCAAGAGAGCTGGACGAGCCAGTTTACGAGCAACCGTGATGCCAAATCAAG
>Ga0335078_10001345_pt1 | contig 37318 bp, 39 predicted proteins | sample Lox_Sample_32_FD_206711 | JGI IMG/M metagenome (GOLD analysis project Ga0335078, IMG submission 206711) | Soil microbial communities from Loxahatchee National Wildlife Refuge, Florida, United States - Lox_Sample_3.2 | ecosystem: Environmental > Terrestrial > Soil > Wetlands | place: USA... | reverse complement strand
ATCGCAGCGATGAAAACCCCCACCAAAAGCCGTGCTTTCATATGTCCTCTATACAACGAATCCCGCTCTTGTTGGACGCACCAGAACACGAAACGATGGATCTGTGTGCTAGAAAGCCGGGCAACATGCGGTTTTTCCAGATGGCGCTGTGCATCACCACGCTCGCGGTTGAGGCGTGCGGCGGTCCCGACGCGAGCTCGCCTTCGAGACCGCTGCCTGCGTGGGAGGGTCATCAAGCCGATTTGTTCGACGACGCGATCGATCCGCGCGCGGTCGGGTTGAACCTCGACGAAGGCCGCACGCCGCAGACGGACGCGGCGGTGCGCGAGCGGACGCAAGTCGGTGACGCGGTCGTGCGCGCACGCGTCGACACGGTCACGCAACGCCGCAACGGCGACGACGTCGAGTATCAGCTCGGCTTTCAGCTGGTCGAGAAGCTCGGCGGCCAGCATCCGCCGCCCGACGAGTTCGTCGTTCCCATCGGAAAGAGCTCGCCGAGCGCCGGAATCGTGCGCAGCTTGGACTCGCGCCTCGGAGGCAAGACGTTCGTGGTTTTCATTCGCGAGTTCAAAGGTCCAGACGGCGAGCCGCGCTTCTACGCGCACTTCGCCACCGACTCGAAGGACGTCATCGCCGCCGTGAAAGACGCGATGGCGCTTTCGGAGTTCAAGTAGTTAAAGGAAGAAGTCGTGTCGGTCGAGCTGAAGAGCCAAAAGGAAATCGAAGCGATCCGCGTCTCGTGTCAGATGGCCGCGGAGACGCTGCTTCTCGTCGGCGAGAAGCTCCGCGCGGGGATGACCACGGAAGAGATCGATCGCATCGTGCACGAGGACACGATCCGCCGCGGCGCCTACCCCTCCCCGCTCAATTACAAAGGCTTCCCGAAGAGCGTGTGCACGTCGATCAACGAGATCGTGTGCCACGGCATCCCGAGCGAGCGCGACGTGCTCAAGAATGGCGACATCGTGAACGTCGACGTGACGAGCTTCTACAAAGGATTTCACGGCGACACGTCGGCGACGTTCTACATCGGCACGCCGAGCCCGATCGCGAAGCACGTGACGGAGACTTGCCGCAAGGCGCTCGACCTCGGCATCGCGGAGGTGCGCGACGGCGCGCGACTCGGCGACATCGGCGCGGCGATTCAGGAGTTCGTCGAGGCGGAGGGTTGCAGCGTCGTCCGCGATTTCGTCGGACACGGCATCGGCCGAAGGTTCCACGAGCCGCCGCAAGTGAAGCACTACGGCAAGCGCGGCACGGGCGATCGTCTTCGCGCGGGGATGGTCTTCACGATCGAGCCGATGGTGAACGCCGGCGGGTGGGAAGTCGAAATCGATCCGAACGACAAGTGGACGGTGCGCACCGCGGACGGATCTTTGTCCGCCCAGTTCGAGCACACCATCGTCGTGACAAAGGACGGGTGCGAGGTGCTGACGCAGCGCGCGCGCCCGCTGAAGTTCAGCGAGACCGTCGCGAGCGTCCTCGCGGTCTAGTCTCGTCGGCGGAAATCACCTGGTCTCGAGCGCCGGGGATGCAGCCGTGTGCGCGCGCCCACTCGAAGACGCGGCGCGCGTTCGTCCCGAAGATCTTCGTGACGTCTTCGTCGCGGACGCCGCGCGCGACGAGAAGCGCGCGGACGCGCGGCCACACGGACTCGCCGTCCGCGTCGGGCGGCGCCTCGATGCTCCCGTCGAAGTCGCTGCCGATCGCGACGTGATCCACTCCGGCGATTTCGATCGCGTGCGTCATCGCGTCGACGTAGTCCGCGAGCGTCGGCGGCGCGCCCGGAATTTTTCCGACGTGCCCGCCGTGCATCGAGATCCCGACGACCCCGCCGGACTCCGCGATCGCGCGCATGTGCGCGTCGTCGACGTTGCGCATGATCGCGCGCTGCGAGCGCACGCCCGTGTGCGAATCGACGACGGGCGCGCCCGCCGCGCGCGCGATCGCGAGGAGATCGTCCATCGTCGCGTCCGATGCGTGCGCGAGATCCAAGATTCCGCCGCGCGCGACGACGTGCGCGGCGAGCGCCTTGCCCACTTCGCTGAGCCCGCGCGCGCGTTCGTCGCGCCGCGGATCCATGCTCGCGCCGCCGAGCGCATTTCCACGATCGTGAACGAGGCCGACGAGGCATGCGCCGCGCGCCATCCACGCGTCGATCGCGCTCGGATCGTCGGCGAACCCATCGGCGCCTTCGAACGAGAGCCACGCTCGCGTCTCTCCGAGCGACGGAATCACGCGAAGAAAATCTGCCGCGATGCGATCGTACGCGGCGCGAGCTTCGCTCGGCGTCATCGCGTAAGCGCGCGGCACGAACATCGGCGCGAGGATGACGGCGACTCCGCCGCGCAGAAGACGCGACGGGCTCGCCTGCGCGTCCTCGAGCGCGACGTGTTTGTTGTGCGTCGCGTGCGGCAGATCCACGTGCAAATCGACGACGCCCGCGCGCGTCGGTTCGCTCTTCGGCGCTCGCGCGCTGCGCGCTTCGGGCTCAATTGGTCTCGTCGCCGTGCACGCAGCGATCACGAGCGCGACGAGCGCGCGGGGCGCGAAGCGAATCACTTGGGATCGTAGTAGCCCGTCGCGACGACGCTCGCGTCGACCTCGCGATCCTCGCCGCCGACCACGAACGACAGCGTGACTTGTTTGCCGCGATCGATCTCGAGAGCGCGCGCCAACGACTCCGCGCGCACCGTGCGATTTTCGACGCGGAGCGCGAGATCGCTCAGATGCGTCGTCTCGTGCTCGATCTCGATCACGCGCAAGACGACGCGCCCGCCGTGCACGAACGCGCGCACGCGATGCTCGTCGGTTCCCGTCGACGCGACGCCGCGCCGATTCGCGAGCACGACGAACGGCTCTTGATCGCGCCCGTCGCCGTCGCGCATCACGATCCACGGACAACTGATGCAGAGCCACGTGTGCACGAGGTCGCTCGGCGCGATCGTGATCGCGGTCGACGCGTTCACGGTGAGCTGGCGCTTCACGCCGTTCTTGTCGTACGCGCCGCGCGCGTCGAACGTGCCCTCTTCCCCCGCGAGCAAGTAGTACGAGCCCGCCGTCGGCGCGAGCAGTCGCGTGTAACTCGAGGTGCAGCGCTTCGCGGCGTACGGACGGAGCCCGCGGTACTCCGTTCCGTTCCAGAAGCTCGGTTCTTTCGTGAGACCGATGAGCGACTGCATCAGGAACGATTCGTCCTTCGGATATTGGCTCGCGGGCAAGAGCGCGACCCAACCTTGCGGGAACGTGCAGCGCACGTCGATCGCGAAGCCGCTCGCGGGCGGAGGGGGTGGAGGTGGTGCGCTCGCGGTCGCGGTCGCGGTCACGACGGGCGACGCGGACGCGGACGCGGCGAGCGGCGCGGTCACGGACGGCGCCGCGATGGCGACCGTCGCGGTTTCGACGGGAACCACCGGCTCGACGCCTTGCATCGCGACGCACTGAGTTTTCTGCGGATCGAGCACCGTGCCCGCCGGGCACAAAACGACCTGCGACTGCGCGCTCGTCGCTCGCGACCCTCCGCACGCGCTCGCAGCGACGAACGACAAACCGATGATCGACCATCCCCCTCGTTTCATCGCGTCCTCTTCGATGCGCCGCGCGACGCGCGCAGCATTTCTTCCGCCGCGCGCCGTGCCGCGTCTCCGATTTTCAAACCGCCGAGCATGCGCGCGATCTCCTCGACGCGCTCTTGTGGCGTGAGCTTCTTCACGTTGGTCGTCGTGCGTCCGCGCGACTCGCTCTTCGTGACGACGAAATGCGTGTCGGCGAGCGCGGCGATTTGCGGAAGGTGCGTCACGCAGATCACTTGGCGGTGCTGCGACACGTCCGCGATCGCGCGCCCGATGACCTCCGCGATCGCGCCCGACACGCCCGCGTCGACTTCGTCGAACACGTAGAGCCCGGCGGGTCCCTTCTCGGCGAGCACGCGCTTGAGCGCGAGGAGCGCGCGACTGAGCTCGCCGCCGGACGCGATGCGCCGGAGCGGACGCGGGTCTTCGCCCGGGTTCGGCGCGATCAAGAACTCGACGCGATCGATGCCGCTGCGCGTGAGGCGCGCGCCGTCGACGGCGAGCTCGGTCTCTTGCGCGGCGGAGGTGGCGACGTCGACGATGACGCGCGCGCGGCCCATCCCGAGCTGCTGCAGCTCGCGGCCGATCGCGTCCGCGAGCTTGTCCGCCGCTTCGCGCCGCTTGCGCGAGAGAGCGCGCGCCGCCTCCGCCGCCTTCGCGAGCAGCGCGCCGCGCTCGGCTTCGAGCGCCGCGCGGCGCTCTTGCGACGACGCGAGCGCATCGAGCTCGCTCGCGAGCGCGTCGCGCTGCGCGCGCAAATCGATGCTCGGTCCGTGACGACGCAACAACTTTTTCAGCCGAAAGAGCCGGTCTTCGACCTCCGCGAGCCGATCGGGATTCGCTTCGACGGCGTCCGCGTAGCGCGAGAGCGCGCGCGCCGCGTCCGCGAGCTCCGCGCGCGCGTTCTCGATGGCGCGCGCGATCGGACCGAGCGTGCCGTCGAGCGCCGCGACGCCGTCGATCTCGGACGCGACGCGCCCGAGCTCGTCGCACATCGCGCCCTCCGCGTCGTACAAACGCTCCGCCGCGCGGCGCGTCGCGTTGCCGAGCTTCTCGGCGTGCTTCAACCGCCCTCGCTCGTTCTCGAGCTCGGTCTCTTCGTTCGGCTTCGGATCGAGCTCGTCGATTTCGCGCAGTTGGAAGCGCAAGAAGTCTTCGCGCTCGGCGCGGATCTTCTCCGCTTGCGACGCGCGATCGAGCTCGGCGGTCGCGCGGAGCGCCGCGTCCACCGCGCTCTCGAGCACGACGCGATCTTCGGTGAGCTTGCCGAACGCGTCGAGGTACTCGAGGTGCGTCGACGGATCGGTGAGCGAGACCGACTCGTGTTGCGACGCGATGTCGCACAAATCGGGCGCGAGCTCGGCGAGCTGCGCGGCGGTCACCATGCGTCCGTTCAAATACGCGCGACTCCGACCTTCGCTCTGAATCACGCGCCGCACGACGAGCTCGCCTTCGTCGAGCGCGATGCCCGCCGCGTCGAGCTTCGACGCGACGCGCTCGCCGGGCGCCACCTCGAAGAGCGCCTCGACCGTCGCCTCGCGCTCGCCCGTCCGCACGTCGTCCGGGTTGGCGCGACCGCCGAGCACGAGGCCGAGCGCGTCCACGATCATCGACTTTCCTGCCCCGGTCTCGCCCGTGAGGACGTTGAAGCCGGGACCCGGCTCGACGGCCGCCTCGGTGATAAGCACGAGATTTTGTGCGGCGAGGCGTTGGAGCACGATCACGCAATAGGCTTGTTTTGTGGGCGATCGCAAGCGATTGTTGACTTCGCTTTTCCGACTTCATTACCCTCCGGCGACCCCGCTGAATGGCCGCCAAGTCCTCTGCCAAGCGCGGTAACGCGCGCGCCGCACCCGCTGCGCCGCCGCCGCCGCCGAAACCCATGACGCTCGAGCAGCGCACCGCCTCGCTCGAGTTGCGTCTTCAAGCCACCGACATCGACTTTCAGCGCGGTTACAAAGAGAACCTCGACATGTCGTGGATTTATCACGACACCGCGATCGAAGGCGTCGTCTACACGGTGCAAGAGCTTCGCGCGGCGATCGATCCGTCGTTCCAAGCCGACGTCGACTCGAGCATTCAACCCGTCGTCGAAGAGATCCGCCGCCACCGCTAGGCGCTCGACTTCATCCGCGATCAAGCGGTGCGCCGCAAGCAGCCGATCACCGTCGACCTCATCAAGAAAATTTTCCTCATCCTCCATCCCGAGGAGGGCGACATCAAGACGGTGAAGTACCGCAAGGACATCCCGCAGCATCGCCTGTACTTCCACGAGTACGCGCCGCCCGACAAGATCACGTACAAGGTTCGCCAGATCGTCGATTGGATCAACGATCCGGAGACGAAGCGGACGCGCACGCCGGTGCGTCTCGCCGCGCGCGCGCATTACGATTTGCTTCGCGTGTTTCCGTTCGCGCAAGACAGCGGGAAGGTCGCGCGCCTTCTCTTGAACCTCCTCCTTTTGCGCTCGGGCTACCCGCCCGCGATCATCCACTCGACGGATCGCCAGCGCTACTACGAGGCGCTCAAAGGATCGTCGGCGACGATGAACTCGATCGTGCAAGAGGCGATCGACAACAACCTCGCTTCGATCGAGAAGCTCCTCGACAGCTATGAAACGCGAGGACAAAGCGCGATGATGCGCTGAGCGGCATGCTCTGCAAGCGGATCATTCCCTGTCTCGACGTTCGGGACGGGCGCGTCGTGAAAGGAACTGCGTTCGTCGATTTGCGCGACGCGGGCGATCCGGTGGAGCACGCGGCGCGTTACGACCGCGAAGGCGCCGACGAGATCGCGCTGCTCGACATCACCGCGTCGCACGAAAATCGCGGCACGCTGCTCGACGTCGTCGCGAAGACCGCGGACGCGACGTTCGTTCCGCTCACCGTGGGCGGCGGCGTGCGCAGCGAAGACGACGTGCGCGCGCTGCTCCACGCCGGCGCCGACAAAGTGAGCATCAACTCGGCCGCCGTGAAAAATCCCGAGCTCCTCGAGCGCTGCGCGGGCGCGTGGGGCTCGCAAGCGATCGTGATCGCGATCGACGCGAAGAAGAACGGCGCGCGCTGGGACGTTTACGTGAACGGAGGCCGCGTGAACGCCGGATTGGACGCGATGGCGTGGGCCGAAGAAGCGGTGAAGCGCGGTGCGGGCGAAATTCTTCTCACGAGCATGGATCGCGACGGGACGCGCGACGGCTACGATCTCGAGCTCGTCGCGCGCGTCGCGGACGCCGTTCCCGTTCCCGTGATCGCGAGCGGCGGCGTCGGCACGCTCGAGCACTTGCGCGCGGGGCTCGTCGAAGGGCGCGCAGACGCCGCGCTCGCCGCGTCGATCTTCCACTTCGGCAAGCACACGATCGGCGAAGCGAAGCGCTACTTGCGCGATCACGGCGTGCGCGTTCGGCTCGAAGAGGCGCCTCCGGAGCGCGCGGCATGAGCAACATCACCGAGCCGCTCGACGCGTCGGTGACGCTCGAAGAAATCTTCGCCGTGGTCGCTCAGAAGCGCGCGCCGCTCGCGCCGGAGCTCGCGGGGTATCTCGTGCTCGAGCTCGCGGAGGGCGCGGGATCCGCCGGTGAAATCGATCCGCGCTACGTGTACGTGAGCGAAGAGGGATCGGTCGCGCTCGTGCGCGGACCGAACGAAGGGGGCGGCGACGCGGAGGCTTCGCTGCGAAGGCTCCTCGGGAAATTGCTCGAGACCGCAGGCGCGCAGACGCCGGCGCTCGCGTCCGTCGCGCGTCGCAAGGGCGGCGGCGGCGTCGCGGTGCTCGTCGAAGAGCTCGAGGCGTCGCTCATTCCGGTGAATCGATCGGCGGGCAAGCGCGCGCTCGCGCGACTCGCGCGCGAGACCAAGCGCGTGACGAATCGCGTCGGTCGTAACGCGTCCGCGCCGTCGATCGATCTCGTCGTGGGCGATTTGAAGTTTGCCGACGAAGAAATTCCGACGACGAACCGGCGCGACGTGCCCGCCGAGGTGCTCAAGGCCGCGGTGCCGTCGATCGAGCCGCCGTCGCCGCGCGCGCCCGCGCCCATGAAGACGCCGACGCCTCCGCCGATCTCTCCGGACGAGAGCCAGAGCAACTTGCCGACCGTGGGCATCAGCAAAGACGAGCTCGAGGCGGCGCAAGTGCGCACGAAGCGCGACTCGGTCGACAGCTTGCTCGATTCGTTCGAAATCTCGGGGCAGCGCGAAGACAAGGCGGTCGCGAAGGATCTGAAGATGATGGCCGGGCTCGAGCCGACGAAGACGCCGCCGCCCGCGCAGCCCAAATCCGAGAACGCGCGTCCCGAACGATTGTCGACGGACGACGCGCTCGAGTCGCTCCTCGCCGAGAGCGCGCCGCCCGCGCCGTCGTCGCTTCGCAAGGAGACGGGAAAGGAATCGCCGGCCGCGCGACGAAGCTCGTCGTCGCATCCGCCGGCCACGAGCGCCTCGTCGGATCCGCCGCCGCCGCGTGGGCGTCATCACTCGTTCGCCGAGGATCGCCAGCTGCCGACCGCGCCGTCGCAAGTGAAGAAGGTGCAGCTCTCGCTCAGCAGCGAGGCGGCGTTCGCGCGCAAGAAGCGGACGTCGGGCGTCGGCGTGATCCTCCTGCTCGCGCTGATCCTCGCGGGTTTCGCGGTCGCGCTCTGGCTCGTGAAGCCGGGATTTTTGACCGGGCGAACGCCGGAGAAAATCGCTGCGGAGCGCGCGGCCGCCGAAGCGGAGAGCGCGCGCATCGCCGCGAAGAACGCGACGCCCGCGTGCCACGCGACGCTCGTCGTCGCGAACGCGCCGAAGGACGCGGAGATCTTGGTGCGCGCGGGACAAGCGCCGACCGACGTCGATCACATGCCCGTCGGGACGCGGCTCGAGTTCGTGGCGACCGCGGAGGGTTATGCTCCGAGGCGCGCCGTCGTGAACCCCGAGGACAAATGGGATACGGCGAGCGGCAAGCCGCGCTTCGATCTCCCGATTCAGCTCGACAAATCGAAAGCGAAACCCGGCGCGGTGGATCCGTGGCCGCCGGGCGAGCCGGGGAGCGAGGTGGGCGGAAAAGGAAATCCCGGCGTCGTTCACGTGAACACGTCGCCGAAGGGCGCGGAGGTTTGGATCCTCGCGGGGATCGGACCCGACGCGAACATCGAAGAGATCGTTTCGTGCGACACCGACGTCGACGTGCTCGTCGCGGGGCCTCCCGGACCGGGAGGAAATTTTCGAAAGCGTCTTCACGTCGCCGCGTCGAGCTTCGTTCCGGATGCCAGCGCGGGCGGAGGCAAAGCGAACGTCCGCGTTGCCCATCTCAACGTTAAATAGGGTAGGCTCGCGACCATGCACGACCAGGACTTCGCCATCGTGAAAGCACTCGTGCCCGTCGCGTGGGCCGACGGCGTGTTCGAGCAGCGCGAGAAGGAGACGATCGAAGCGCTCCTCGACGCGTTCGGCGCAGACGACGTGGAGAAGGAAAAAATCCGCGCGTTCGCCGAGACGAAGAAGACGCTCGACGACATTCAGCTCCAAGATCTCTCCGCCGACGATCGTCGCATCCTGCTCCAGCACGCCGTGCTCCTCTCCTTCGCCGACGGCAAGCAAGACGACTCGGAGCGAGCGTTCCTCGACGAGCTCGTGAAGCGCCTGAAAATCCCGGCCGACGAGGCGAAGGCCATCATGGAAGCCTCCGCCGCGCGCGCGAAGAAGTTCCTCAACCTGCTTGGCTGAGATGCGGATTCTCATCATCGAAGACGCGGACGCGATCCGCCGCATGATCGAAGCGCTCGTCGCGGGGCGCGGGCACGAGGTCGTCGCGGTGCCGAACGGCGCGCGTGGTCTCGAGGCGGCGCACGAGCGCACGCCCGACGTCATCTTGCTCGATCTGAATTTGCCGGGCGCGTTCGACGGGTTCGAGGTGTGCGAGCGTCTGCGAAAAGACGAAGCGACGAAGCTCGTGCCGATCTTGATCATCAGCGCGATGGACGACGCGCGCTCGAAGGAGCGCGCGCTCGCCGCGGGAGCGACCGCGTATTACACGAAGCCGTTCTCGCCCACCGCGCTCCTCAAAGAGATCGAGTCGCTCCGCAAGAACGCGAGCGGCGCGTTCAAGCTCGACGTCAAGAAGTAGCTAGCGCGAGAACGTGATGCTCACGCGGAGGCCACCGGTGTCGGTGTCCGCGATTTCGAACGTCGCGCCTTGCCACGACGCGAGGGCGGCCGCGATGTAGAGCGGCAAGCTCGTCGGGCGTCCGTACGTGCCCGGCTCGGTCTCGAGGCCGACGAACTGTTTCCGCGCGGCCTTCGGGAGCGGCGGGCCGGCGTCGTCCACTTGGAAGCGCGGGCCGCGCTCTTCGTCGGTCACGCGCACGCTCACCGTCGACCCGCGCGGCGACGATTGGATCGCTTGATCGAGCACCGCAAGGACGAGCGCGCTGATCGCGCGCGCCGACGCGCGAGCGTGCGCCTTGGCTTGCGTCTCGTCGTTCACGACGACCGTGACGCCCGCGCGCGCGGCGCGCCCTCCGAAGAGCGTGACTTGCTTCGCCACGATCTCGCCGAGCGACACGGGCCCGGGGAGCTCCTGCACGTCGATCTCGCCGACCGTCTGAAGCGCGTGCGCGAGATCCTGCACTTGTCCGAGCTCGCGACGGATGGTCTCGAATTTCTGCTCGTCGCTGTCGTCTCGTCGAGCGCTTGCGAGCGTCGCGATTTCTTTCACGGCGGGCGTGAGGAGGCTGCGGAGCTCCGCGGCGACTCCGCCCGCGACGCGTACGAGCACGGCGACGCGATCGCCGACGTCGGTGCCCGCGAGCGGCGGCGGAAACGTCGACGGGCTCACGCCTTCTTCGGTCGTCGTGAACGCGGCGGCGAGCTCGCGCGCGTAGGCTTCGCCTTGTTTGCGCGCTTCGTCGAGCTCCTTCTCGAGCGCCTCGCGCTCGACGCGCTCCGCGTCCGCGGGCAGAGAGAAAATCTCCATGCCTCCTTCGAGATCGAGTCGCCCGCCGTAGCGCACCGCCATGCGCGAGAGCCACGCGCGTTCGGCCTCCGCGGTGGCCGTCGCGTCCGGACCGAGCACCACCGCGACGCGCACCATGTCGCCGTCGCGCTTGATCGTCACTTGCGATCCCGCGCCGCTGCCGTGCTCGACGAGCAGCTGCAACATGCGACGAAGCTCGGCTTCGTCGCCGAAGACTTCGGTGCCGCTCGCCGACGACGTACCGACCTCGATCGCGGCGCGCGCCTCGGGCGCAACCTCCCACAAGAGCGCCGCGAGATCGACGCGCCCGCGTCGCCCCGTCACGCGCACGGGGCGATTGTGGAGCGACGAGAGCATCTTCATCGTGTCGTCGAGCGCGTCGAGCGTCGCGTCGAGGCCCGCGCCCGATCCGTCTTCCGGCGGCGGGTTCGATTTCAGAATCTGCACGCCCGTTCGAAGACGCTCCGCCGCGCCTTGCGCCTCTTGCGTGAGGAGCCAGCCGAGCTCTTGTCGCGTGAGGCGTCCCTTCGACATTCGCCGAAGGCTATCACACGCGCTACGCTCGAAAAGCCTACATGATCAGCGACCGCAAAGCGACGTTCGTGCGCTCCGAGGGACGCGACTGCGTGATTGGTTTCGAGGGGGACGCGCCGCGCCTCGGCGACGCTCAAGTCCTGCTCGACGCGCGTGGCAAATTGGTCGGCGTGGATCTCGGCGGCGGCGGTTTGGATCGCGTCGCGATCATGATCGGTCGTCACGAGGACGTCGCGCGCGCGGAGCCTGCGCGCGTCGTGTTGAACGGAAGCACGCTGCGCGTGCTCGACGGCGCGACCCTCTGCTAACCGATCACTTGCGCACGACGAGCACGTCGTCGGTGGGGAGCGCGCGCGGGACGCTCACGCGCACTTGGCGCTTGAAGCCGCGGGGATCTCCGAGCACGCCCGTCGCGACGGCGTACGCGAGCGTCTCGGGCGACGCGACGATCGTGCGCGGAGCGCGCGCGCTCGGACGGTCGAACGACTGGAGCGCGAGACCGTGCGCGCGCGGCGGGTAGAGCGCGCCGGTCGCGACGCGCGCGTCGGGCTCGATGATGCGCGCGCCGGTCGCGATGAGATCGCCGAGGGCGCCCTCTTGCGCCAGGACCTCGAGCATCTGACGCGTCGGCGGCGCGAAGAGAAAATCCACGCCAGACGGCACGCGCTTGCTCTTGAGGAGCATCGCGACCGCGAGCAGATCGCGCAGCGTCGCGCCGGTGTCCCCGCCGAGCACGACTTGCGACACCGCTTGGTTCGCGAGCTCGCGGATGCCGCGCACCTTGCCTCGATCCCCGAGCGAACCGTCGAGCACGAGCGGGTCGACCGCGCCGAGATCGACTTGGATGACGTCCGCGAACGCCGCGCCCGCGTCGGGAGCGAGCGCGCGGTGCGCCTTGGAGCGGCGTTGATCGCGCAAGAAGACCTCGGTGCGCTCGTCGCTCGGAAACATCGCGCCGGCCGCGCCGACGCGCGGGGCGATGCTCGCGAGCACGCTGCGCTCGCCCACCGAGAGCAGCCGCACGCCCGGTCCGCCGAATTCGATCACGACGCGCGCGCCGTCCTTGCCCGCGCGCGCGACGACGTCCGCGAGTCCGCGACGCACGAGCTCGAGCGCCGCGTCGCGCACGCAAACGAACGGACGCGTGCGACCCGAGAGCTGGACGTTCACGCTGCGAAACTCTGGCAGCGCGATCGGCTCGCCCGCGAGCGCGGCGCCGAGCGTCGATGCGTCCGCGACGTGGAGCGCGAGCATGCCGATGCCGCCGACCGAAGCGAGGCTCGCGTCGTCCGTGACGCAGAGTCGCGCGGGCGACGCGAAGCGCTCGAGGTGCACGGGACCGGGAAAGCCCGCGCCCGCGCGCGCGACGAGCACGCCGTGCGCGAGAAGCGACGCGACGAGCTCGTCGCGCGCGCCCTTCGCGTCGCCCAACACGTCGCCCCGCACGTCAGCCGGCACGTCACCCGTCTTGTCGGCGGGCGCGCTCACGCATGACGTCTCGTAAGCGACGGCCGCTTCGAGGTCGGCGCGCTTCATCCCGCGCGCCGTGGCCGCATCGAGCGCGCCACGCGCACGGCCCGCGAGCGCCGCCTGATCCACGACGAACGTCGCGCCCGACGCGCGTCGCCCGTCGAGAATCTTCTGCGTCATCGTGCGAGGCACGTCGCGCGCGGCGCGCGCGCCTGATGCGTCGCGCGTACCCGAACCGTCGCGCGGGTTCGTCCGCGAAGATCGCAAAGCGCCCGCCGGCATCGGGCGAGTGACACTATCAAGGAGTTGACCACATCGCCAGCCGCCTTCTACGCTGTCGAACATGTTTAAAGACGCGCTGAAGGATCTCGTCGAGGGCGTCGACGGCGGCCTCGCGTGCCTCATCATGGACTCGAGCGGCATCGCGCTCGAGAGCTACGCGAAAGAGGGCGCGCCGTTCGACATCGACACCATCGGCGTCGAGTTCAGCGTCGTCATCGGCGCGATCAAGCGCGCGAGCGAAATGCTCGAAGCGGGCTCGGCGCGCGAGATGGCGGTCGCCACCGAGAAAATGATCACGCTCATTCGGATGGTCGGCGATTCGTACTTCCTCGCGCTCACCATGAAGCCCGACGGAAACTTCGGCAAAGGCCGCTTCATGATGCGCACCGCCGTGCCGAAGTTCGCCGCCGAGCTGTGAGCGCGCCGAAAATCCTCTGCATCTCGGGACCGAGCCTCCAGCTCCTCGGGACGCGCGAGCCGGAGATTTACGGGCGCGAGACGCTCGAAGAAATCCACGCGCGACTCAAGGCGCGCGCGAAGGAGCTCGGCGCGACGATCGACTGCAGGCAGTCGAACCACGAAGGCGAGATCGTCGATTGGATCGGCGCCGCGAAGAAAAAGAAGTACGACGGCATCCTTCTCAACGCGGCCGCGTACACGCACACGTCGATCGCGATCTTCGACGCGCTGAAAGCGATCGCACCGCTCCCGTGCGTCGAAGTGCATTTGTCGAACCCCGAGGCGCGCGAGGCGTACCGCGCGCGATCGCGCATCGCGCGCGCGTGCGTCGCGAAGGTTTCCGGCTTCGGCGGCGACAGCTACGCGCTCGCGCTCGACGGGCTCGTGCGTTACCTTCGCGCGCGATGAACGCGCGCGTCGTGCTCCTCGTGTGGGCGATCGCGGCGTGCGATTCGCGCAGGCTCAGCTACGCCGACAACGTCGATCTCGACGCGATGCGCGCGTCGTTCGGCTGCGCGTCGTCGCCCGCCGGCGACCGCGCGCAAGCGTGCCGCATGATCGAAGACTTCGCGTCCGCGAGCGCGTTCACGGACGCGCCGAAGAAATCGCTCGAGACCTGGTTCGGTCGCAAGGTGTGCCTCGACGCGCTCGATCGAAAGGACATCATCCTCTTCGGACAAGTGCACTTGAAGCCGGGCGTCGGAACGGCGACGTGGCCCGACGACGTCTCGACCGATTCCTCGCGCGACGTCGCGTACGCCGCCGAATTCGTCAACGCGAGCGTGGGCGCGATCGCGCCGACGTCGCTCTACGCCGAGTACGACAAAGCGATCGACGCCGCGTCCAAAGGCGCGACGCCCGATTTCTCGAACCTCGGCCCCTTCGAAGCGTCGCGCATGACGAGCTTTTGGGAATCCGTGAAGCGCCCGCCGAGCGCGTCGAAGACGTGGGCGCGGCTCGTGCGTTCCGACGGCAAGAGCGTCCTCGGCGGACCCTCCGCGAGCAAAGACGGCGTCGCGACGTATTTCATCCGCGCGCAGGGAAATCGCATGCTCCTCGTGTACGCGTCGAAGGCGATCCCGTGCGTCGCGGAGCTGTGGAAGATCCACGCCGAGTAGCGTAAAGTCCGCGCCACTTTCATGACCTGGGACCCTGACAAGCTTCGCCCGCTCCTCGATCTTCTCATCGAAAAAGACATCGCCGAGTTCGAGCACGAGGACGAGGCGTCGCGCGTTCGCATCGTGCGCGGGAAGATCGTCGCCGCGGCGCCCGTCGTCGCCGGCCCGCAACCCGTCGCGCACGCGCACGCATCGCCAGGCCCGGCAGGTCCCGCTGTCGAATCCGACGTCGTCGAGGTGACGAGCCCGTTCGTCGGCACGTTCTACAAATCGCCGAGCCCCGACGCGCCGTCGTTCGTCGAAGTCGGCTCGATGGTCCGCCCCGGTCAAACGCTCTGCATCATCGAAGCGATGAAGCTCATGAACGAAATCGAATCGGACGTTTCGGGCACCGTGATCGAGGTCTCGGTGCCGAACGGAAAAGCGGTCGAGTTCGGTCAGAAGCTTTTTCGCATCAAGAAGGCCTGAACGACGACGATGTTCAAAAAAATTCTCATCGCGAACCGCGGCGAGATCGCTCTGCGCATCGTGCGCGCGTGCAAAGAGCTCGGCGTGCGCACCGTGGCCGTGCACTCCGAAGCTGACGCGCGCGCCCTCCACGTTCGCTTCGCGGACGAAGCCGTGTGCATCGGTCCGGCGCCCGCGTCGAAGAGCTACTTGAACATCCCCGCGATCATTTCCGCCGCGGAGATCACCGCGGCCGAAGCGATTCACCCCGGCTACGGATTTTTGTCCGAGAACGCCGAGTTCGCGCGCATCTGCGAAAAATGTGGCCTGCGCTTCATCGGACCGACGCCCGAAGCGATGCGCGCGTGGGGCGACAAAGTCACCGCGCGCGGAAACGCGCACCGCTTCGGGCTCCCGCTCCTTCCCGGCAGCGAAGTGCTCCGCGACGTGCCGCACGCGATCGAAGAAGCGAAGCGCATCGGGTTCCCCGTCATCCTGAAGGCCTCGGGCGGCGGCGGCGGGCGCGGCATGCGCATCGTGCGACGCGAAGAAGAGATGGAGTCGAGCTTCCTCTCCGCGCGCCGCGAAGCCGAGACCGGGTTCCGAAATCCGGACGTGTACCTCGAGAAATTCGTCGAGAAGCCGAAGCACATCGAGTTCCAAATCTTGGCCGACGGCAAAGGCAAAGTGTGGACGCTCGGCGAGCGCGAGTGCTCGCTCCAACGCCGTCACCAGAAGATCATCGAAGAAGCGCCGAGCCCCGTGATGACCGAAGACCTGCGCCGCGAAATCGGCGACGTGATCCGGAGAGCGGTCTCCGAGACCGGATACCGCTCGCTCGGCACGCTCGAGTTCATCATGGACGAGAATCGCAAGCTCTACTTCCTCGAGATGAACACGCGCGTTCAAGTCGAGCACCCGGTGACGGAGATGGCGACGGGGCTCGATCTCGTCGCGCTGCAAATCAAAGTCGCCGCGGGCGAGCCCATCGACTTGCCCGACACGCGCCCGTGGAATTTTCGCGGTCACGCGATCGAGTGCCGAATCAACGCGGAGGACCCGACGTCGTTCGCGCCGTGGCCGGGGCTCATCACCGAATATCACCCGCCGGGCGGCGCGGGCGTGCGCATCGACAGCGGCGTGTACGGCGGGTGGAAGGTGCCGAGCGACTACGACTCGCTCCTCGCGAAGCTCATCGTGCACGCGCCGACGCGCCAAGAGGCGCTCGTCCGCATGCGGCGCGCGCTCGGCGAGTTCATCGTCGGCGGCATCCGCACGAACATCCCGCTGCACAAGAAGCTCATGGACGATCCCGAGGTCATCTCCGGCGAGATGACGACGCGCACGATCGAGCGCCTCCTCGCGGAAGAGCGCGAGAGCGTTCCGCCGTCGAGCTAGCTCAGTTGCCTTCCCACCGCAGGCTCTCGCCCGTCGTGCCCGAGATCTTCTGCTGGTTCATTCCGTTCGGGTTCGACGTGTAGATTCCGCCGCCCGCGCGCGTCGAGAAGAACGCGACGACGCGTCCGTCCGGCGAGCACGCGGGGTACGTGTTCGATCCTTGATCCTGCGTGAGGCGCTTCATGCCGCTGCCGTCCGGGTTCACCGAGAAGATGTCCCACGTCGCGCCGTCGCGACCCATGAAGAGGATCTTCGTGCCGCCGTCGGGATCGTTGCACCACACGGGCGACATGTTGTACGTGCCGCGCGAGCTCACGCGCGTTCCGTCGACGTAGATCTGCGGGCTGCCGCTCGCGTTCGACACGTACGCGACCTTGCCGCCCGGGCCGAACGCGGGGTGCGTGTTCAACCCGCCGTTCGTGAACTTGGTCATGTTCGAACCGTCGGTGCCTCCGATGAAGATGTCGCTCACGCCGTTCTGCGACACGACGAGCGCCATCTTCGACGGGCTGAACGCGACGCCGAAAATCAACCCCGCTTGGCGCAAGACCGGCGCGTTCGCGCCGACCTTGAACAGCGCGTACCCGCCGTCCGCCAAACCACCTGCATAATACACGTTTCCGCCGGGCCCGATGGCGGGCGCGAGCGCGACGTTCGACGCGGTCGCCAAGCGCGCGAGCCCGCTGCCGTCGCTGTCGATCGTGAAAATTCCTTTTTGTCCGCGGCCCGTCGTCGCCGAGAACACGAGGCGCGTGCCGAACGAGCCGGCCGTGCCCGTGAACCACTTGATGACTTCGTTGACGAACTGATGGACCGCCACGCGCGCGCTGCCCGCGGGCACGTCGTAGTCGCGCTTGAGCACCGCGTCCGGTCCGCGCGACACGACGAAGAGCTTGAGCTCGATGTGGAGCGCGCCGCCGGCGCGCACCGACGTGTAGCCCTTGATGACGCCCTCGGCGCCCACGTTGCGCCACGACGTCGGATCGATCGAGTTGCCTTCGGCCGCGAGGTTCGCGGTGAAGCTCTGCGGGTCGAGCACCTGGAACATGCTCGAGAGAACGAAATCGCGCGACGCCGTCTCGACGGCGCCCTTTCCCGTATCCGCGTCCCCTCCCCACTGCGGCAGCGCGATCTTGAAGAGCGAACGATTGCCGCCCGAGACGACGATTTGCGTGACCTGTCCGCCCGTCGGCTGTTGCACGGTGGGCAGCGTGTTCTGCGCGTGCGCGACCGTCGCGAAGCAAACGAGCGTGGCGAGCAGTGCAAAAAAATTCTTCATCGGCATCGCGAGGCATCTCCGTGCATGTCGCCCGTCAACGTCAGGTCCACCGTACGCCCTTTGAAGCTGTCGGCCACCTCGTTCGGAGGATCGGGCAACGAGGTGCGATCGTCGAGCAGCTTCTGAAGCATGCTGCGCGCCGAGTCGTCGAAGAGATCGTTTCCGCTTTTCTTGATGGGTTCGGTCCGCACGTGCCACACGATCATGCGCGGGCTGATGTTGATTTGGAAGACCACGCAGAGCCTGCCCGCCTCCGCGTTCGAAATCACCGTCGGGATCGACCAGCGATCGTGGAAGAACGCGGAGAGCTTCGCGGCGTACATGTCGCCCGCGCGGACTTTGTTCGGATCGGTCTCGAGCCCGCCTTCGATCCCCGCGTCGCTCCCGATCGCTTCGAGCGGACGCCCCGCGTCTTCGGGGAACGGCTCGTTCTTGTCGGTCTTCACGCGATCGGGATTGTCGATCGCGTTTTCCGGCGGAGGCCCCGCGTCTTGTTGGTGAAGCGGATCTTCGCGCGACGCGAGGATTTGTTTCTTCGGCGCTTGATTCTGCTTCGGCACGAGCCGATCAGGGAGCTTCTTCGGATCGAGCGGGTGCCCGAGCTTGAGGATGTTCGCCGCGATGACGGGCTTCGCGACCGTCGGCTCGTCCTCGAGGTTCGACGCGAGCGGGTGCACGACCTTGAGATAGACGAGCATCACGGGAATCGCGTGCAGCGCGAGCGCGACAGCGATGCCGATCGCGATTTCGTCGCCCGTGTAGTGCGGAACGACCCAGGCTCTTGTGCTCTTCGCGGGCAAGGTTCAGCTCGTGTTTATTTAACGATGAGCGGGTCCGTCACCATCCCCAATTTTTCGACGCCTGCGGAGCGCGCCGCCGCCATCACGCGCAAGACGGCGCCGTATCTCACGTTCTCGTCGGCTTGCACGTAGAGCTCCTTTTCTTCTTGGAGGCGAGCGTTCGTCTTCAACTTGTTTTCGACGTCGCCGGTGATTTCGTCTTTGCCCAAATAGACGTGCTCGTCGCTCGTCACGATGACGAGCAGCTTCGAATCGTCGGCTTGCATCGGCGCGCTCTTCACCTTGGGCAGCTCGACTTGAACGCCCGTCGTGAGGAGCGGCGCGGTCACCATGAAGATGACGAGCAGCACGAGCATGACGTCGATGAGCGGCGTCACGTTGATCTCGTTCATGCCGCCGAGGCGCCGCTTGCCGCGCCCGCCTCCGCCTCCGCTCATCGCCATCGGTCAGAGCCCCCCGAGCTTCGCGCGCGCGGCGACGTCTTCGGCGAACCCTTCCATGCTGTCCGCGATGACCTGAACCTTGCGCGCGAAATAGTTGTACGCCATGACCGCCGGGATCGCGGCGACGAGGCCGATCGCGGTCGCGATGAGCGCCTCCGCGATCTTCGGCGCGACGACGGGAAGGTTCGCGTTCTGCTGATTTCCGATGCTCAAGAACGCATCCATGATTCCGTAGACCGTGCCGAACAAACCGATGAACGGCGACGTCGATCCAATCGTGCCGAGCACGCCCATCCACGACTCGAGATGCGAGACCTCTTGCGCGGCGGCGCGCCTCGTCGCGCTCGCGACGTGCGTGTGTTGCGCTTCGTCGAGGCGACCAGCCTGCCCGTGCGTGACGCGGCGCATTTCGTCGTAGCCGACGGCGAAGATGCGCGCGAACGGCGAGCCGCGAAACGCCGCGAGCCCCTGCGCGATCGCGTCGAAGCTCGGCGTCTGATCGAACACGTCCAAGAATCGCTTCGACTCGCCGCGCGCGCGAGACAAGTGAAGCCACTTCGCGCCGATCGTCAGCCAGCACACGATCGAAAACATGACGAGGATCACGAGCACGGCCTTCACGGGAATCGACGCGTGCACGACGAGCGCGACGGGATCGAGCTTCGGCGCGTCGCTGGAGGGTTGGTCGGCCATCAGCATGTGAATCATCGAGTGGCGTTCTACCAGAACTGAGTTGCCAACGCGCGAGCGGCGTGCTTCGTTTCGCGCCGCAAGGTGAAGCGACTTTCCTTTTTCGTGAACGAGCTCCTCGGCTGCGCCCTCTTGGGCGGCGTCGCCGCGATGATCGCGTGCACCACGACGGCGAGCAGCGTCGCTTCGTCGGTGGTGACCACGTACGCCCCGGTCACGAGCATCGAGGTCGGCGCCGATCAGCTCTTCGAACGCATCGGCTGTGGAGCAAACGCGGGACAAGCGTACAAGTACGTGACCGTCGTCTACGAAGCGGGCCCCGACGGCTTGCGCATCAAGGACACGCCCGACGCGATCGCCGTGACGGATTGCTGGACCGACGCGCTCTTCCAGAATTTGTCGAGCAGCGAGCTCTTCGCGGCGTCCGCGTATTTCTCCCTCAGCGTCTACGTCTTCGACGAGCCGACGTACGATCTCGTCGAGCCCGAGGTGAAGTTCGAGAGCCTTCAAGTGACGGACTTCACCGTCGACGAAGACGCGGGAACGCTCGGCGGGCGCGGCGCGCAAGTCGCTACGGACGCGCTCTACACGACGGCGTGCACGGCCCAGCAGCTCCCCGAGGTCGAGTCGATCGCGGCGTGCGACGCCTTGCAGGACTGATCCGGCGCTTTTACGCTACACACGATGGACGGCGCGCCGCAATTCGCTCTGCCGCGGCTCGGCCGTGGAACCAAGGCGCTCCTTTGGATTTACGGAGTCGTCGGTCTCGGCGGCGCGATCCTCTTCAACTACGTTCCACGCGCGGGCAGCGCGATGTGGCGCTGGCTCGCGTGCGTTCCCGAGTACCTCCCGCAGCACGCGTGGACGCTCGTCACCGCCGGCTTCCTCACGGACCCCGAGCACTGGACGCACCTCGTCTTCACGCTCGTCACGCTTTTTTTCCTCGGGCCCGATCTCGAGCGTCGTTGGGGAACGTGGCGCTTCGTGCGCTTCGTCGTGATCTCGATCGTGTTCGGGTTCGTGCTCTCGCTCGCGATGTTTCCGATCACGCCGGCCGAGTCGGGCGTGCTTCATCCGCGGCTGATGTTCGGTCCGGCCGCCGCGATGGCTGCGCTCGCCGTCGCGTGGGGACGCGAGAACGCGCACGCGCAAATTCGCTTCTACATGATCCTGCCGATCACCGGCCGCGCGCTCGTGTGGATCACGCTCGGCTTCTGCGTGCTCGGCGTGTTTTTTCCGGCCAGCGCGGTCGAAGGCGTCGTCACGCCGTTCGGAGGGTTCATCGCCGGGCTTCTCCTCGCGGGCTCGCCGTCGCCGCTCCGCGCGCTTTATCTCCGCGCGAAGCTCTTCTTCATTCGCCGACGAGGAACGAGCGTCACCGTGGACTTGGGCGATCGACCGAAGTCGAAAAAGCGTGGGGGCCCCCCGCTGCGCGTGGTCGTCGGCGGTCGTGACGATCGCGGAAATCCAAAAGACAAGCGTTACCTAAACTGAAAGCTCGGCGGCGAGCCTCATCGCGCTGAGCATCCCGCGCGCGTCGGCGTCGAAGCGCGCGGCGCGATCGTAAGCGGTGCCGTGATCGACGCTCGTGCGCACGATGGGCAAGCCGAGCGTCACGTTCACCGCGTCGCCGAACCCGAGGAGCTTCATCGGGATGGTCGCTTGATCGTGGTACATCGCGAGGACGCCGCGGAGCTCGCCGGCCGCGCCGAGACGAAACGCGGTCTCCGCCGGCATCGGTCCGACGAGCTCGATTTTCTTCGCGTCGATTTTTTTTTGCGCGCGCGCGATCCCTCGCGCGATGCGCGACTCTTCGTGCCCGATGCGTCCGTGCTCGCCGGCGTGCGGATTGAGCGACGCCACCGCGACGCGTGATCTCGCGCGCGGCTCGCGTCGCGCCACGAAATCCGCGAGCCAAAGCGCGGAGCGCGCGACCGCGTCCGCCGTGATCGCGCGCGGCACGGCGGAGATCGGAAGGTGCGTCGTGACGAGCGCGGTGGCGAGCTTCACCGCGCGCGTCTCGGTCGAGAAGCACATCACCGCGTCCTTCGCGTGAAGGCGCGCTTGCAAATGTTCGGTGTGCCCGAGGAACTGCCGCGCGCCGCGCGCGCCGCTCGACGCGATCGCGTCTTTGCTGACGGGCCCGGTGACGAGCGCATCGGCGCCGTCGGTCCCGCGCGCGCGCGAAACCAAGTCGCACGCGGCGTCGATCCACGCGAGCTGCGCGGCGCCGCCCGCGCGCGACGGATGACCGAGCGCGCGATCGCGCGCCGCGAGCGACTCCGTCGGTTGCCAAACGGAGACGCGACCGCGCCGAAACTCGGGGGCCTCCACGCGTTCGATCGCGCGCAGCGAGATTTTTCGTGCGCGCGCGGCGCGATCGATCGCGCCGAAATCTCCGACGAGCAAAATCGCGTGCGCGTTGCGGAGCGCGCTCGCCGCGACGATCGAAACCTCGGGCCCGATCCCGCTCGGACATCCGATGCTCACCGCGAGGCGCGCGCTCATTTGACGACGCGCAACGCGGCGCTCGCGTTCGTCTCGTGCGTTTGCGCGGGAGCGTTCGCCGCGCGCACGAGGTACCCCGCGCCACGGAGCGTCTCGATGGGGAGCGCGTCGCCGAGCTTCGCGCGGAGGCGCCGAACGTGGATGTCGACGGTGCGCGCGCCGCCTTCGTAGCGCGGTCCCCACACGCGCGCGAGGAGCACGTCGCGCGCGAGCACGCGCCCGCGATTCTGCGCGAAGAACGCGAGGAGCGCGAACTCGCGCGCGGTGAGCTCGACCTTGCGCGCGTCGAGCGTGACTTCGTGGAGGGCGCGATCGATCACCATGCGCCCGATCTTCATGCGCTCGTTCGTCGCGAACTCGCTCTCGCCCCACTCGAGCTTGCGAAAGCGCGCGTAGAGCTCGACGGGCGTGGCCGGGAGCACGATGAAATCGTCGAAGCCGCTCGCCGGATCGAACTGCTGGACCCACCGCGGCGGGAGCGCGACGAGCGACGGCGCGCGTTCGGTCTTCGAAAATTTTCGCGCGTGGCGCAGCGCGCGCGGCGCGAGGTCCGGACGCGCCGCGCCGTCGACGACGAGACAGCGCACGTCGTCCGCGTCGCGGACGAGCTCGTCGATCTCCGCGAAGAGCGTCCCCGCGCGCACGTCCGCGCCGAGGCGCGCGAGCGCGGTCGCGACGTCGTCGCGCGACGCCGCGGCATCCTCGATCGCGGGTCCCAAGACGACGACCACCCCAGCCACGCGTTTGATTTACGCGTCGCGTGATGCAGGCGCAAGCAAGACGACGAATCCAGCTTGTCCGTACGCGCGCCAAATCATCTCGACCGCGCGCGCGCGATCGCCGAACGTCCGCGTAAGGAGCGCGAGGTGCTCGCTCGGCGCGATCGGAAAGAACGCCGTGCCCTCGCGCGCGAGCGCCTTTTGAACCGCGTCGGCGTCGCGTCCTCGATCGCGCATCCACCGCGCCCACCGCGCGCGCTGCAGCGCGTGACCCGCTTCCGTCTCCGCGCGCACGTTCTCGAACGTGACGAACGCGCCGCCCGGCGCGAGGAGATCGCGACACCGCGCGACCGCGCGCGCGCGCGCGGCCGCGTCCCCGTAGTGATGACACTGGATCGCGGTGATCACGTCGAACGGCGGGAAATCCGGGAGATCCTCGCTTGCATTCTGCACGAATCGATCGGCGCGCAAATCCGCGTGGCGCGCGCGCGCGAGGTCCAGCATCGCGCGCGACGGATCGGCGATCGTGAAATCAGTCTTCGGCGTCGCGGCGCGCGCGAGCTCGACGAGCGCGCCGGGACCCGCACCCGTGTCGAGCCAGCGCGACGGTGACGGCACGGCCGCGAGCGCGACGTCGATCGCCGTGCGCAAAATCTCGGCGTGGAACGGGATGGTCTTCGCGACTTCTTTTTCGTAGTCGCTCGCCGCGTGCGCCGTGGCGTTGTCACCCAACTTTGGTCCCGCCGACGGTGATGCCCGAGATCTTGATCGTCGGACACCCGACGCCGACGGGAACGCTCTGCCCGTCCTTGCCGCACGTCCAGATCCCGTCCGACACCTCGACGTCGTGACCGAGCATCGTCACCTTCCGCAGCACGTCGGGGCCGTTGCCGATCAGGTTCACGCCCTTGAGCGGCGCCGTGATCTTCCCGTCCTCGACGAGATAACTCTCGGTCAGCGAGAACACGAAGTCGCCGTTCGAGATGTCGACTTGTCCGCCGCCGAACTTCTTCGCGAACACGCCGCGCTTCACGCTCTTCAAGATCTCTTCCGGATCGTGCGGCCCCGCGACCAAGATCGTGTTCGTCATGCGCGGCATCGGCGCGCACGCGAAGCTCTCGCGTCGTCCGTTGCCCGTCGATTTCGTCTTGAAGAAATTCGCCGAGTGCCGGTCCTGCATGTAGCCGCGCAGTTTTCCTTTTTCGATCAGCACCGTCGACTGCGGCTCATTGCCTTCGTCGTCGACGTTGATCGATCCGCGCGATTGCAAGAGCGTCGCGTCGTCGATCACCGTGCAGAGCTCGCTCGCGACGACGTTTCCGATTTGGTTCGTGTAGTTGCTCGTGCCTCGCCGGTTGAAGTCCGCTTCGAGACCGTGACCGACCGCTTCGTGCAGCAAGATCCCGCTGTCGCCCGGCGCGAGGACGACTTCCATCGTGCCCGCTGGCGCCTCTTGCGCGTCGAGCATCCGGATCGCTTGCTCCGCGGCGAGCTCGCCGTGGTGCTCGGGCGTCTTGCCGTCGAAGTAACCGAGCGTCGTGCGTCCGCCGCCACCCGAGCTTCCTTCTTGGCGTTTTCCGTCGCGCTCGGCGATCGCGCGGATGCCGAAGCGCATGAGCGGCTGCGAGTCGCGCGCCATCTTGCCGTCGCTCGTCGCGACGAGGATCTCGCGGATCTCTTCGGCGAGGCTCGTCTCGACCTTAATAATGCGCTTATCGAACGCGTGCGCGGCGGCCGCGGCGCGCTCGAGGATGCGTCGTTTGTCGGGTCCCGGCTCGTCGAGCGTGACCTTCGAGAGCTCGTAGCGCTTCGGCAGATCCAACGCGCGGATCGGCGCGGGCTTTCCCGCGGCGCCGCTCGCGATTTGCGCGGCGGTCTCCGCGGCGTGCTTCATCGCGGCCCAATCGAGATCCTCGACGTACGCGTAACCCGTCGCGTCGCCTTTTTGCACGCGCACGCCAAGCCCCATCGACACGCCGCGCGACGCGCTCTTCAAAATGCCTTCGTCGAACACGAAGCCGCCCGCCGCGCGATACTCGAAGAACAAATCGGCGTAGTCGCCGCCCTTCGACAGCGCGACCGCGAGGAGCTTCTCCGCGAGCGCCGCGTCGATCTCGCTGCGCCCGCCTTCGCCGAACGGAGCCTTGTAGAAGTTCGAGTGCACGCGCGGACTGTACTACGATCGTGCAGAAGAGCATGTTCGCAAACTTCCTCGTCGTCTTGCACGTGACCGCCAACCTCGTCTGGATCGGCGCGATCGCGTCCGTTGGGTGGCTCACCGCCGCCGCGTCCAAAGCGAACGACGCTTCGGCTGCGACCCTCGCGCGAAACCTCTACCTGCGCGCCGCCGTCCCCGCGTTCCTCGCGAGCTTCGTTTTCGGAGGGTCGCGCCTGCTGCTCGATCCCGCCTACTACATGCACCTGCATTGGTTCCACGCGAAGCTCACCGCCGCGCTCGCCATCATCGCGCTTCATCACGTCATCGGCGCGCGCGCGAAGAAAGTCGCTGGCGGAAGTATGCAAGAAGGCCGCGTCGGAGGTATCCTTGTGGGGGCTCTTCTTGCCTGTGCGTTCTTGTCCGTCGCCTGCGTGCTGCTCAAACAATCGCTCGTGCCCTGAGCGATTCGGCGCGAGGCATCGGCGCTTGTCGTTCGTGCCGCAACAAGCTCAGGGAGTTCTCTGATCCGTGCCCATTGATCGCGAAAAGGTCCTCGAGGCCGCCACCAAGCTCGTAGAGAAGAAGCGCTACGACAAGGCGATCCTCGAGTACCAAAAATTGATCGAGAGCGATCCGAACGACGTTCGGACGCTGCTCAAGATCGGCGATCTGCAGCTCAAACAAGAGGCGTATCCAGAGGCCATCGCGACGTACGAGCGCGTCGGCCGCTACTACGCGCAGCAAGGTTTCGCGCTCAAGGCGATCGCGGTCTACAAACAAATTCGCGAGATCGTCGCCAAGCACGTCCCGCATCTCGAAGAGCGCTACGCGCACATTCCGCCGAAGCTCGCGGAGCTGTATCAGCAGCTCGGATTGGTGAGCGACGCGCTCGCCGCGCTCGACGAGGTCGCGATGCGCCTCGCGCGGCAGCAGCGCGATCAAGAAGCGCTCGAGGTCTTCAAGAAGATCGTCCAGCTCGATCCGACGAACCCGCTGCCGCACTTGCGCCTCGCCGAGGCGCTCTCGCGATCGCGCGACGCGGACGGCGCGGTGAGCGAGTTCGGTCAGGCCGCCGCGCTCCTCATCAAGCTCGGTCGTCGCGACGACGCGCTCAAGGTGCTCGAGCGATTGCTCCATCACCGCCCCGAGCCCGCGCAAGCGCGCCTCGCCGCCGAGCTGTATTTGCAGCGCAGCGCGCCGAACGACGGGATGCAGGCGCTCGCGAAGCTGCAGATTTGCGTCCAAGCAAACCCGAAGGATCTGACGACGCTCGATCTCCTCGCGCGCGCGTTCGTGCAGCTCGGTCAACCGCGCAAAGGAATCGAAGTTCAAAAAGAGATGGCGCGCATCGCGCGCGATCAACAGCGCTACGACGTGTTCGGCGAGCTCGTCGACAAATTGCTCGCCGCCGCGCCGAGCGACGAAGGCGTGCAGGAGCTCGCCGCGGCGCGCGACGAAGTGCTCGCGCGCGCGAGCGAGGTCGAGGAGATCCCCGCGGAGGCCGAGGTCGTCGAAGAGCTCGACGGGGCCGCGATCGAAGAGGTCGTGCCGGACGCGACGGGCTCTGCCGAGCCCATCCTGCTGCGCAACGAAGACGACGCGACCGCGCTCGACAGCGCGCAATACGACATCATCGACGGCGCGCCCGAGGTGAGCACCGCGGACGAAATCGTCAGCGGCACGCAACCCGATGAAGATCCGCGCGTCGTCGCGCTCATCTCGGAGGCGCAGTCGTATCGCCGCGTGCGCCTCTACGATCGCGCCGTGCGCGCGCTCATCTCCGCGCTCGAGATCGACGGGCGATCCATCCCCGCGCGCGCGGAGCTTCGCGACGTGTACCTCGAAGCGGGCGAGCAGGGCGAGGCGATCGTCGAGATGCTCAACATCGCGTCGTTGCAGCTCGACGCGCTCGACGGCGACGGCGCCGCGCAGACGCTCCAAGACGTGCTCGCGCTCGATCCCTCGAACGAGCGCGCCGCGCAGATGCTCCGTGAGCTCGGCTACGAGCCCGTCGAGGAGGGTCAACCGCAGATGCCGCCGCTCTCGTCGACGTACGTCGATCAAGAGCCGCCGCCGTTCTCTGCGGGCACGCGGGCGCGCATGCCGAGCTACGATCCGGAAGCGCCGCTCCCGTCGTACGATCTCGACGAACCCGGCACGGCCGAAGCGCAGATCCCCGGTGTGGCCGCGCCGCTCCCGAGCTTCCAACTCGACGACGCGGACGCCGTCGCGCCGCCTCCGATCGACAGCGCGGCGTCTTTCGATCTCGTCGCGGGAAAGAGCGCCGAAGCGCCCACGTCGAGCTACGCGAAGCCGACGAACGAGGAGATCGAAGAGGCGCTCGAAGAGGCCGACTTCTTCGCGTCGCGCGGTTTGTTCGACGACGCCAAGACGGTGCTGAACGAGCAGCTCGGTCGCGCGCCCAACCACAAGCTCCTCATCGAGCGGTTGCGCGAGATCGACGAACAGGAGGCGTCGGCGCAGCGCGGCTCGGGCACGCGCGCTCGCCCGCAGTCCGCCGCGCCTTCCCTCGCGCCCGACGACTTCGACATCGCAGCTTCGCTCGAAGCGCTCGACTCGCTCGAGGTCGCGCCCGAAGCGCAGCAGATGCTCAACGAGACCGGTCAGGTCGACGTCGAAGAGGTCTTCGCGCAGTTCAAAGAAAAAGTGCAGCAGACGCTGTCCGCCGACGACGGCAAGGCGCACTACGATCTCGGGCAGGCCTACAAGGAGATGGGCCTCGCCGACGACGCGATCAACGAGTTCGAGACCGCCGCGCGCGATCCGAAGCTCGAGGTCGAAGCGCGCTTCTTGATCGGGATGATCGAGACCGAGCGCAATCGCCTCAACGAAGCGATCGCGGCGTACCAAAAGGCCCTGACCGCGAAGCTCCGCACGCCCGAGCAGGAGACCATCCTCTGCTTCGAGATCGGCGCGGCGTACGAGAAGCTCCGCATGAACAAGGACGCGCTCAATTTCTACCAGCGCGTCATTCGGCGCGATCCGAATCACCGCGACGTGCAAGAGCGCGTGCGGCGGCTCTCGCGGCCCGAAACGAAATCGCCGATTCGGCAAGTCGCGGTCGGCGCGGACGACGAGTTCGATCGCGCGTTCGACGAGCTGCTCGGCGACGGAAAGCTCGGCGGCAAGTAGCCGACGAAGCGGCTCGGCACGCGCGTTGCTGAGCAGGCCCTCCCATGAGGGCGACTGTCATTGCATCCGCATTTCTCTTCGCGTGCGACGTCGGCGTCGCGACCGGCTCCGACGCCGACTACCAATCGATGGTGCTCAACCGCGCGAGCATCGAATTCGACTGTCCCGCAGCGCAAATCACGATCATCGAGATCGATCACTACACGTACATGGCGGAGGGTTGCGGGTACCGCGCGACGTACGAATGCATCGTGTCGGAGGGCGAGACCGGACCGAACGAGTGCCAGCGCGCGCCCGATCTCGAGCCGATCGACGCGGGGTCGAAATGATCGCGCGGGCCGCGCGCACGGGACTCGCGTGCTCCATGACGCTCGCGCTCGTCGCGCTCGTCGCGCCGCGCGCGCGCGCCGAAGACCGGCGTTCCACCGCGGACGTCGTGCAAGACACGTCGTACGCGCAGTTCGACATGGGCGGCGGGTTCATCCAACCGAATTTCTCGAACACGACGTTCACGACGCTCGACACGTGGAACGGACAACACACGTACTACCACGCGAGCGGATCGCAGCTCGGCGCGCCGAACCCGATGGGTTGGATCATCAACGTGACGGCGCACCTCAATCCGTTTTCGTTTCGCGGCATCGGCCTCGTGACGACCGCCGAGTTCGGCGGCATCACGGGCAACACGACGCAAGCGACGTCGCCGTTCGGCGCGATCGACGCGACCAACAACTCGTATTGGAGCGTGCTCGCCGGACCCGAAGCGCAGCTCCGACTCGGATCGTTTTTCGCGCGCGCAGGCGTGCTCGGCGGGGGACGCTACACGCAGATCGACGACTACACGGCGTTCGAGTGGCGCGTCGCGCTTCGCGGACAATTCGATTGGGTGATCGGCGACGTGCGCCGCAAGGACACAACGCTCACGCTCGGTTTGTTCGGCGGCGCGGACGTCGTGCCCGCGCTCGGATGGAGCGGCGGGCTCTCGCTCTCGATCGCGCTGCTGTGATCACTTGCGGAGCGCGTCGAGCAAACGTGCCGCGAACGGATCGCTCGTCGCCACCTTCGCGAGCGCCTCCGCGCGCGGCGCGCGTGAGAGGAACACGGCGCGAAAGACGCGATCGATCTCCGCGATCGACGCGCTCGGCACGCCGCGCCGCTCGAGCCCGACGCGGTTCACCGCGCGCACGCGCGCGCGATCGCCGGCCGCGATGCAAAACGGCGGCACGTCGCGCTCGACCATCGCGCCCGCCGCGACGAACGCGCTCTCGCCGATGCGGACGAACTGCGCGACGCCCGCCAACCCCCCGAACGTGACGTAGTCCTCGACGACGACGTGCCCCGCGAGCTGGACGCCGTTCGCGATCGTGCAGTGCGATCCGACGACGCAATCGTGCGCGACGTGCGAGCCAACCATGAACAAATTGTTCGAGCCGATCTTCGTGAACGATCTGCGGGTGCCGCGGTGGACGGTGACGTGCTCGCGGAAGACGTTGTCGTCGCCGATCTCGACGCGCGTCGGCTCGTCGCCCGCGCGCTTGTCCTGCGGCAGATCCCCGAGCACGGCGAACGCGTGCACGCGATTGCGCGCGCCCATCGTCACCTCGGGAAAAATCACCGCGTGCGGGCTGATCATCCGATCAACCGTTGCGATCGACGACCGACGCGAGGAGCTCGCCTTGCGCGCAGAGCGTCCCGTCGACGAGCGCCTCGCCGCGAAACTTCCACACGTTCGTCCGGTGCTGCACGACGCTCACTTCGAGATCGAGTCGATCGCCCGGGATCACCGGCCGGCGAAATTTCGCTTTGTCGATGCCGAGGAAATACATGAGCGAGCCCTGCGGATCGAACGGTTCGCTCGCGTACGCGAGGATCCCGCCGAGCTGCGCGAGCGCTTCGATGATGAGCACGCCGGGCATGATCGGACGCGACGGGAAGTGCCCGAGGAACCACGGCTCGTTCATCGAGACGCTCTTGTGACCGCGAATGCGTTTGAACGGCGTGACGTCGTTGACGCGATCGACGAGCACGAACGGATACCGATGCGGAAGGATTTGGAGGATGCGATCGATTTCGAGCGTCGTCATTTCAGTCCGCGATAAGCGCGCGCGAGGGCGCGGAGCCAACGCATGCGAGGTTGCGCCGGATATCCTGCCACGACCGCGCCCGCCGGTACATCGCCGATGACGCCGCTCTTCGCTGCGATCCGCGCGCCGTCGCCGATGCGCACGTGATCGGCGATCCCCGCTTGCCCGCCGATCCAAACGTCTTTCCCGACGACCACCGAGCCCGCCAAACCCACTTGCGCCGCGAGGATCGATCCTTCGCCGACGTCGCCGTTGTGTCCGACGTGCACGTGCGCGTCGAGCTTCGCGCCGCGGCGGATGCGCGTCGGCGCGAGCGTGCCCGCGTCGATCGTGCAGAGCGGTCCGATGAAGACGTCGTCCTCGATGACGACGCCGCCGAGCTGCGGGATCGCGCGCGTCTCGACTCCGCTTCGCGTCGCGCGCGTCGCCCATCCGAAACCCGGTCGTCCGATCACCGCGTTCGCGTCGATGCGCACGTTGTATCCGATCACGACGCGCGGCCCGAGGAACACGCCTTGCGCGATCTTCGTCCCCTCTCCCCACGTCGCGCGGGTCTCTTCGACGATGCACGCATCGAGAAGCTCCGCGAGCGCCCACGTCGCGTGATCGTGCGACCACACGCGCCCGCCCGCGAGCGCCGCGTCGCCCGCGAGATCGCGCGCCGCCAAGATCACCGCGCCGCGATCGAGCGCGTTTTGCGCATCGCGCGTGTACCTCCGCGAGAAAAACGGCGCGACGTCCCCGACGCGCGCATCCTCCACGCGCGCCACGCGCGCCACGCGCGCCCCAGCGTCGCGCGCGCGCCCGCCGAGCTCGGCGCAAAGCTCACCGAGCGTCCGCGGCGCGCGCAGCGCGATCTCCACGGTTACTTCGCGCTGCTGCTCGTCACCGGCGACGGCGTCGTCGGGATCTGCCCGCTGTTGTACATCTGGATCGCCTTGTCGGTGAGATCCAAATCCGTGCGCACGTACGCGACGGTCGTCTTGTCCACGACGATGTCGTAGTTCTCCGTCGTCGCGATGCGCTTCACGATCGCCATGATCTTCTCGAAGATCGGCTCCGTCTTTTCCTTCTGCTGCTTCTCGAGCTCTTTGTTGTAGTCGACGAACAAAGTCTGGAGCTCCATCATCTGCTTCTGCAGCTCCTCGAGCTTCTTCTGGTACGCGTCCTTCGAGAGGACCTTCGACTGCTTGTCGATGTCTTCTTTCTGCTTTTGAAGATCGGCTTGCTTCTTGTTCAGCTCCTGCTGCTTCTTGTCGAACTCTTTCTTGAGCGTCGCTTGAACGCGCAGACCGTCTTCGGTCTGCATCATCGCGCGCTGCACGTCGACGACGGCGACTCGCATGCCCTGCGGTTGATCCGCGTTGGCAACCGCCGGAACCGCGAGCATCCCAATCAGGAGGCCGATCAAAAGGAGAGAGCGGAGCTTCATCGAGGCGCGTTCTAGCCGAGGAAGCTCGAGCCGTCCATGAGACAACACGACATGCCGATTCTGTGAACGCGAGACCACACTGCCCACCTGCACCCCTCGAAATCACGGATTTCAGCGTTGCCTGGACCTGGCACGGCATATGGATACGATGAGCCTTCGGAGAGTCACACCAATGAGCTTCAGCGCCATGAACAGCATCCGATTCGTCGCGCTTTCCGCCATCGCCGGGATGGGCGTGGCGGTCCTCGCCGAGGGCTGCGGTCCGGGCGACACGCGCTACTACTGCGACGACACCGGTTGCTACAGCTGCGACGGCTACGGCTGTCACAACGTTCCCGCACCAACGCCCATCGCGTGCACCGGCGATTCGCAGTGCTCCACGAATCAGATCTGCACCTCGCAGGGTTGCACGTCGAAGTGCAGCGCCGACACCGACTGCGCGCAAGGCGACGTGTGCAAGTCCGGTTTGTGCGTCGCGCCGACGACGAGCACGACGCCGACGCCGGTCGCGTGCACGAAGGACTCGGATTGCACGAACGGTCAGAAGTGCGTCGGCAGCGGAGCGGCTGCGATGTGCGAAGACCCTTCCGACGTATGCCAATACTCGAGCGAGTGCGGCGCCGGGAAAGTGTGCGCGGACGGCGAGTGCCTCGTCGACTGCAGCGCGCAAGGCTCGACGTGCCCGTCGGGCACGACGTGCGAAAAGGGCGTGTGCGAGCCCAACGCAAACCAATGCACGTCCGACGCTCAATGCTCCGGCTCGACGCCGAAGTGCGAGCAAGGTCAGTGCGTCGCCGCGTGCGACAGCAGCAACCCGACGTCGTCGTGCTCGAGCGGATACGTCTGCGAGAACGGCGCGTGCGTCCTCGACACGCAACCTGCACCGAACTGCGGGACGAACGGCGCGCAGTGCGCCGCGAACCAAGAGTGCCTCGACGGCTTCTGCCGCTACACGTGCACGACGCCGAACGGACAGCTTAGCCAGTCGTGCGAGGAGATCGACACGCGCATCGGTTACTGCGCGAAAGACGGCACGTGTCGTGACTCCGCCGAAGCGCAGGCACAATGCCTCGAAGCCTCGGACTGCCCGAGCGGACAAAGCTGCATTTCGAACACCTGCCAGTGAAATCCGGCCCTAAATTGCGCTAAGGTCGTCGATCGCGCGAGCGTGCGCTCGACGACCCAAGCCAATGTTCGAAGAGTTCGGAATCAACGCAGGATACGTAGAAGAGCTCCACGCGAAGTGGGTCCAGAGCCCGCTGTCGGTCGACGAAAAGTGGCAGCAGTTTTTCGATCAGAACGATCCGAGCGCCGCGACGCATCCACTCGTCACGCCACAAGCCCCGACGAACGGCACCACGAAGCGCACGAACGGGACGAACGGCGTTTCGATCCTTCCGTCGTTTCGCTTGGATCTGCCGCACGACACGCTGCCTCCGCCGAGCGTCGTCGCCGGCGCAGAGACCGCGGGACGCGTCTACGCGCTCATCAACGCGTACCGCGTGCGCGGTCACCTCTACGCGAACCTGAGCCCGCTCGAGCCGCCGCGCGAAGCGGGTGAAGAGCTCGCGCTCGAGACGTTCGGATTGTCGCAAGCCGATCTCGACGTCACGTTCCCCACGATCAACGTCCACGGCCTGCCCGAGCGCGCCACGCTGCGCGACATCATCGCCCACCTCAAGGCGACGTACTGCGGATCGATCGGTGTAGAATACACGCAACTCGAGCAGTTCGAGATGCGCAACTGGCTCCGCGAGCGCATGGAGTCGACGAAGAACCGCGGCGTGCTCGGCGAAGCGCAGGCGCTCCGCGCGCTCACGAAGCTCACCGACGCGGAGATCTTCGAGCAGTTCCTCCACAAGAATTTCGTGGGCGCGAAGCGCTTCTCGGCGGAGGGCGCGGAGAGCTTCGTCGCGATGCTCGACGTGATCGTCGAAGAGAGCGGCGCCCAAGGCGTCGACGAGATCGTGCTCGGCATGGCGCACCGCGGGCGCCTCAACGTGCTCGTCAACATCCTCGGCAAAAAGGTCCGCGAGATCTTCGCGGCGTTCGAGGACAAGCACCCCGATCGATTCCTCGGGAGCGGCGACGTGAAGTATCACCTCGGCTACTCGAGCGACGTCGTCACGCAGTCGGGCAGCTCCGTGCACCTCACGATGTGCTTCAACCCGAGCCACCTCGAGTTCGTGAACCCGGTGCTCGAGGGTCGCGCGCGCGCGAAGCAGGAGCGCGGCAACCGCAAGAACGTGATGCCGCTGCTCGTGCACGGCGACGCGGCGTTCATGGGGCAAGGCGTCGTCGCCGAGACGCTCAACATGGCGGGGCTCGAGGGTTACTCGACGGGCGGCACGATCCACGTCGTCGTGAACAACCTCATCGGATTCACGACGCTCCCGCAAGACAGCCGCTCGACGCGTTACTGCACGGACATCACGCGCATGATGCGCGTGCCGGTGTTCCACGTGAACGGCGAGGACCCCGAAGCGGTCGTGTGGGTCGCGAAGCTCGCCGCGGAGTTTCGCGCGCGCTTCCGGCAAGACGTCGTCATCGACATGTACTGCTACCGCAAGTACGGCCACAACGAAGGCGACGAGCCGCGCTTCACGCAGCCGCTCATGTACGCGCTCATCGACAAGAAGCCGAGCGTGCGCGAGATGTACGTGAAGCGTCTCATCGACTCGAACAAGATCACCGTCGAGCAAGCGGAACAGATCGCGACGGCGCGCAAAGCGGCGCTCGCCGAGGCGCTCAACGAGGCGCGCAGCGGCGACTACCTTCAACCGCCGCGCGCGATGGAAGGCATCTGGAGCCCGTACAAAGGCGGACCCGACAAGCTCGTGCCCGAAGTCGACACCACGGTGCCCGAAGCGAGGCTCCTCGAGCTCCTCGACACGATGGCGAAGTTGCCCGAAGGGTTCGTCGCGAATCCGAAGGTGGTGAAGGTGTTCTCCGTGGATCGGCGAGACGCCGCGCACGCGGGGAAACCACTCGATTGGGGCGGCGGCGAGCACCTCGCGTTCGCGTCGATCCTCACGGACGGATTTCCGGTGCGCCTCACCGGACAGGACTCGCAACGCGGCACGTTCTCGCATCGTCACGCCGCGATCCACGACGTGCACACCGGCGCGGTGTACGTGCCGCTCTCGAACCTCTCGCCCACGCAAGCGCGCGTCGACATCTACGACTCGCCGCTCTCGGAGTCGGGCGTGCTCGGGTTCGAGTACGGCTACTCGCTCGACCGTCCCGACGGGCTCGTGATGTGGGAAGCGCAGTTCGGCGACTTCACCAACGGCGCGCAGGTGATCATCGATCAGTTCATTTCGTCGGCGGAGGACAAGTGGCTGCGGCTCTCGGGTCTCGTGATGCTCTTGCCGCACGCGTACGAAGGCGGAGGACCCGAGCACTCGAGCGCGCGCCTCGAGCGCTTCATGCAGCTCGCGGCGGAAGACAACGTGCAAATCTGCAACCTCACGACGCCCGCGCAGCTGTTCCACTGTCTGCGCCGCCAAGTGCTGCGTCCGTGGCGCAAGCCGCTCGTCATCATGACGCCGAAGAGCTTGCTGCGTCACAAGGAAGCCGTCTCGCCGCTCGCGGATTTCGCGCACGGAAGATTTCAGCGCGCGATCCCGGACGAGCTCGATCCGAAGAACGTGAAGCGCGTGCTCCTCTGCAGCGGAAAAATTTATTACGACTTGCTCGACGCGCGACGAAAGCTCGAGCGCAACGACGTCGCGATCGTGCGCCTCGAGCAGCTCTATCCGCTCAACGAGGAGCTGCCGCACGCGCTCGCGCCGTACGCGACGGGCACGCCGCTCGTCTGGGTCCAAGAAGAGCCGAGCAACATGGGGGCGTGGTATTTCCTCAACGCGCGGCTGCGCGACGTGATCGGCGATCGACTGCCGCTCTCGCTCGCATCGCGCGTCGAGAGCGCGAGCCCCGCGACGGGGAGCGCCGCGAGCCACTTCCTCGAGCAGAAGATGCTCATCGAAGTCGCGTTCGGTGCGACGTGATCTGACGTGCTCGAGAACATTCGCGAGCACTGGAACTTCGCCGCGATCGTCATAGGTCTGCTGATCGTCGCGGTGCTCGTCAACGCGCTTCGGCGCGGTCGGCGCACGCTGCGTCGCACGGTGATCCTCTTCGTGTTCGCCGCGCTGCTCGAGATCCTCTGCGCGCTCGCGCGCTGGGGCCACTCGACGCCGTGGGAGTTCCGCCTCGAGTTCGCGCTGCACTTGATCGAAGGGCTCGTCACGGTCAACCTCTTCGCGATCCTGCTCTTCGATCTCGCGCTGCCCGCGATCTCCGTCACGCTGCCGGACATCGCTTCGGATCTCGCGATCGGCGCAGGTTACATCGCGGCGACCATCGCGGTGCTCAGCAGCGCGAACGTGAACGCGACGAGCGTGCTCGGCGCGTCCGCGATCGCGAGCGCGGTCCTCGTCGTGTCGCTCCAGTCGACGTTCGGCAACGTGATCGGCGGCGTCGCGCTCCAGCTCGACGGATCGTTCCAAGAGGGCGACTGGCTCCAGCTCGAGAACGGTCGACAAGGCAAGGTGAAGCGCATTCGCTGGCGCCATACGGTCCTCGAGACGCGCGACTGGGGGACGCTCATCGTGCCGAACGCGGTGCTGCTCCAAGGGCAGATCCTCGTCCTCGGGAAACGCTCCGGGCAGCCGCGCACACAGCACCGCTACTGGGTCTACTTCAACGTCGATTTCCGCTTCGCGCCGTCGCAGGTGATCGACGTCGTGAACGAAGCGCTCCAGATCGCGCCCATTCCGAACGTCGCCGAAGATCCGAAGCCGCACGCGATTTGTTACGACTTCGCGAGCCCCGGACGCGACAGCTTCGCGTACTACGCGGTGCGCTACTGGCTCACCGATCTCGCGCAAGACGATCCGACGAACTCGGCCGTGCGCACGCGCATCTACGCCGCGCTCAAGCGCGCGAGCATTCCCCTCGCGATGCCCACGCACACCGCGCTCTACGCGCCCGGCGGCGACGACGCGCAGGCCGCGAAGCTCGCGCGTCACCGCGAACGAAGACGCGACGCGCTCCGCAGCGTGTCGCTCTTCGCGCCGCTCAACGACGAAGAGATCGATTCGCTCGTCGATCACCTCCGCTATTGTCCGTTCACGAAGGGCGAGACCGCGACGAAGCAAGGCAACGTCGCGCACTGGCTCTACGTGCTCGTCAGCGGAAAAGTGGAGGTGCGGGTGCGCGGGGAGAAGGCGTCGAAGGACGTCGCGTGCATCGAGGCGCCGGGGTTCTTCGGCGAGATGGGCTTGATGACGGGCGAGCCGCGCCAAGCGGACGTCATCGCGCTCGTCGACATCGAGTGTTACCGGCTCGACAAAGACGCGTTCAACCACGTCATGCAGAAGCGACCCGAGGTCGCCGCCGAGTTCTCGCGCACGCTCGCCGAGCGGCGCGTCGAGCTGTGGTCGGTGCGCGACGATCTCAGCGAAGAAGAGAAGGCGAAGCGCAGAGCCACCGAGCAAGAACGCATCCTCGGACGCATCAAGGAGTTCTTCGCGCTCGACGACTCGCGCGTTTCGCGAACGCCGTGATGCGCCGGCGCGATCTCCCCGTGACGACGGTGGACCAAGCGCTCGCGTTCGTGCGCGCGATGGGCAAGCACAGGTACGTCGCGGGCAAATCGCATTTCGTCCACGCGCTCGCCGCGTGCGATCTCGAAACGGACGGGGACCTGCCGCGCTGGGCGCGCGCCGTGATCGCCGACGACTCGATCGACAAGGCGTCGCGTGACGAGCGACTCGTGCGCCGCGCGACCGAAGAGGAAATCGCAACGGTGCTCGATTGG
>Ga0335078_10001344_pt1 | contig 37359 bp, 34 predicted proteins | sample Lox_Sample_32_FD_206711 | JGI IMG/M metagenome (GOLD analysis project Ga0335078, IMG submission 206711) | Soil microbial communities from Loxahatchee National Wildlife Refuge, Florida, United States - Lox_Sample_3.2 | ecosystem: Environmental > Terrestrial > Soil > Wetlands | place: USA... | reverse complement strand
GCGCCCGGTCGTGCCGTGTTCAATGTCGCGATCCGAACCATAACGCTGCGCGGTCACTCGGGCACGATGGGCATCGGCGGCGGCATCACGCATGGCTCGTCCGCCGCAGAGGAGTGGGAGGAATGCCACTGGAAAGCTGCGTTCCTCACACACACGCAACCCGAATTCAAGATTCTCGAAACCATGTATTGGGACGGAGAATATCGCCACTGCGAAGATCACATTTCCCGCATGAAACAATCCGCGGAGTACTTTGGCTTCGCATTCGACGAGGCGACGACTCGTTCCGCGTTGGACAACTTGGCAGCCACATTCCCAGATAGCCCTCAGCGAGTCCGCGTGACGCTCGATGCCAAAGGAACTCTCGAAACCGAACATCGTGAATATAGGGACGAGCGGCTTGGCCGTGTGCGAATTTCGAGTCACACAGTTTCCAGCGCCGATCGTTTTCTCTTTCATAAGACGACAAATCGAGACCTTCGCAATGCGGAGACAGCAGCGGCACGGAAGGCCGGCTTCGATGACGCGCTGTTCTTCAATGAGCGCGGCGAACTGACGGAGGGGTCGATTCACAACATATTCGTAGTGAAGGACGGAGTTTGGCGTACGCCGCCCATTTCTTGCGGGTTGTTACCCGGAACATGCCGAGCACAGATCCTTCGAGACGAGCCGAATGTCCGCGAAGAAATCCTCACGATAGAGAACTTGATGCACGCCGACGCGATTTACCTTTGCAACAGCGTTCGTGGAGTCTATCGCGTGGATTTGGTGCTAGACGAAAATTCCGCGGCGGAACACGCCGAAGTTCCTGCAGGTTCGTCGATCAAGAACACTCGCCAGTAAATTTCACGCCGCGCCGTTCTTCCAGAAGCGCATCACTGCCGAAAAATCCGGGTCGTCTTTCGAGGCGTCTTTCACCTTGCCGTACGTGCCGTACGCAGCCGCGCCGGCGGGCAGAGTGACGCCGCGCTCGCGTGCCAGCTCAAGAGCCAGGCCGACATCTTTATGCATCAGCCGCAGAGGAAAACTCGCCGGGAATTCGCCCTTCAGCATGAGCGGCGCCTTGACGTCCAGCAACGGCGCACGGCCCATGCTCGATTGCATTACTTCGACGAGCTTTTCGGCCGCGACGCCAGACGTTGTAACGAGCGCCAGCGCTTCCGCAAACGCGTTCACCTCGAGCGCGAGCAGCAGATTCATCCCGAGCTTCACCGTTTGTCCGGCGCCGTTGGGGCCGAGCAGGAAGAATTTCTTACCCATGGCTTCAAGAACAGGCCTCGCGCGTTCCAATGTTTCAGCCCTGCCGCCTACCATGAAGACCAGCTCGCCCTTTTCTGCGCCCCACGTGCCGCCGGTGACTGGCGCATCCAGAAAATCAAGTTCCTTTTTCTCGCAGGCCGTCGCCACGCGCTTCGCCATGTCAGGCGATACCGTGCTCGAATCTACTAACAAGCATCCTGCGCGCAATCCATCCATCGCGCCATCCGTGCCAAACAAGACCTCCTCGAGGGCGGGAGGATCGCTCACAATCGTTACAAGAAGATCCGATTCCGCGCCGACCTCTCGCGGGCTACGAGCCAATTGCGCACCCTCGCGAACGAGGTCATCCGCCTTCGATTTAGTGCGATTCCAGATGGTCAGCGGAAAACCCGCCCGCAGCAGATTTGCGGCCATCGGCTTACCCATCAGACCAAGTCCGATAAATCCAATCTTCGGCTTCATCACTCCTCCGGATTTCGATGGGAATCAGATCAATGCAAATTCGACGCGATGGCGCAGAGGATCGATACGTTCGGCGCGCACCCGCACCCGATCGCCCAAGCGAAAGATGCGTTTCGCAGTGGCGCGATGCGAACCGCGGTGCGGTTCGGTGACGATCACATGATCTCGCTCGCGATAGACGCATCGCTGGCCCGTTGCTTCCTCCAGGCGGTCGATTCCGACGAGGCCTTCGACGAAAACCTCGGTCAGCTCCACAAAGAAGCCGAACTTCTGCACAGAGATAATGAGGGCGTCGTATTCCTCGCCAATATGTTGCTCCATGAATTGCGCCGTTTTCCAATCCATCAGATCGCGCTCGGCGAGATCGGCCCGGCGCTCGGCTTCCGAGCTTTCTGATGCGATCTTTTCGAGTTCGACGCGGCGATAGGGGCCCAGCGTCGGCACGGATGTCTGCTTGCCGCTCTTCGCGTGGTGGACGAATTCGCGTGCAGGCGGCACCGACTGGTTCTCGAGCGCCCATTTCAAGCATCGATGGACGATTAAGTCAGGATAACGACGGATCGGCGACGTGAAATGCGTGTATTCCTCGGCTGCCAGCGCGAAATGGCCCCGCAAATCTGCGGAATAGCGCGCCTGCTTGAGGGAACGCAGCATTAGATAGGACAGAATGCGTTCCTCCGGCTTTCCGGCGATCTTCTCGGTTAGCCGTTGGTATTGTTGCGGCCGGATATCGATTTCCGCGGTCGCTGGCATGATGACGCTCATCGGGCGCATGCTACCGCGTCTGCCGCTCGCTTTGGCGGGTGACTGCACGCGTCCGTGGCGCACCGCGACGCGTCGCTCCGTGAGATCTTCGACTCCCAATGAATAACCGAAAACATGGGCCAGTTCCTCGAATTCAAGAACTTTCTTGGGATCCGGTTTTTCGTGTACGCGATGTAACGATGCAATGCCGCGCTTTTCAAGATACTGCGCGACGGCCTCGTTCGCAGCGAGCATGAACTCCTCGATGATCCGGTGCGCGATATTACGTTCGCTGCGCACGATGCTTTGCATCCGGCCTTCGGCGTCGAACTCGATAATCGGCTCGGGAAGATCGAAGTCGATCGAGCCGCGCTCATGGCGCCGCTTGTTGAGGAGTAACGCCAGTTCCTTCATTTGCTGGAATTCGCCGACGAGCGGCGCATACTGGGTCGTCATCCCGGCATCGTTCTCAAGCACCTTGTTCACGTTGGCGTACGTCATGCGCTCGATTGATCGAATGACACCCGAGGCGAAATCGGCATGTGTCACCTTGCCGGTCGCATCCATTTCCATGATTGCACTCATCACGAGACGGTCCACGCGCGGATTCAGGGAGCAAATTCCATTGGATAGTTCTTCCGGGAGCATCGGCACTGCGCGGTTCGGGAAATAAACGGACGTGCCGCGGAGCCGCGCCTCGCGATCCAAGGGTGAATCGCGCCGCACATAATGCGCTACGTCGGCGATGTGCACTTGCAACTCGTAGCCGCCGTTAGGCAGGGACCGAACATATACGGCATCGTCGAAATCGCGTGCTGTTTCACCGTCAATGGTCACGATCGGCAGATCTCGGAAATCGCGCCGCCCATGCACGGCAGCCTGATCAACCTGTTGTGGGATGGCGCGAGCGTCGGTAAGCACTTCGTCCGGGAAAATGCGCGGCAGGTGATGCTTGCGGATGATGATTTCGACGTCGACACCGATCTCGCCGGGTCGCCCCAGGATCTCGATCACGCGCCCCGCCGGTGCAAGACCGCCTTTCGGATACCGCATGACCTCCACATTTACGACCGCCCCATCGAGCTCGGGCAGACGAGTGCGACGCAGGGCGACGGGATCAGGCTTTGCGCCCAGGCCCATTTTCTGCCGAAGCTCCGGGGTGAGCTCGTCTCCGGGCAGGATTAGGACTTCGTGATGAATGCGTGTGTCGTAGGGAAGAACGTAATTGCCGTGAGGACCGTAGCGAAAGAGTCCAACGACCGTCGGATGCTCGCGCTGAAGAATCTGGACGACGCGGCCCTCTGCGCGGCCATCGGGCCGGCGGCGCTCAATCCGCGCCAGGACGCGATCGCCATGCATGGCGTCGCCGAGATTATCGGGACCGATGAAAAGATCGCCTTCGACGCGGGGCATCGGCTCATCGGGTACGAGAAAGCCATATCCGTCGCGATGAGCCACGATGCGCCCTGAAACAAGATTGGGATCGCGCCCGCGTTTCGGCGCGATAGCCGCAGGAGAGACAGCATCGCCAGACTTTGGGACTGGTGGCGAGGGACCGCCCGCGGTCGATTTCTGCCCGGCCAAACGATAGCGGCCGCCAGGAACTTCCTCGATCTCGCCTTTCTTCTTCAGTTGTTGAACTACGCGCGGCAGAAACCGCCGGCCTCGATGTTTCAGGTCCATGCCATGTGCGATTTCACGAATGCTAGCAGGCTGAGAGAGTGTGGCCAAATGACTGAGCAGTTGCCTTGCGTCGACTTCGGGTTGTCGAGGTTCGCGGGGTTCGATCGTGTGGCGGCGTCTCATAAGGAAATGTCGGTCCCTACAAGAGGCTAGCGGAATTTCGTCTGGGTGGCAAAAGGCTGGTGAGAATTCCGACTCATGGTCCGGCGGGGCCAACGGTATCCATATCCAGGATGAAGATTCTCCCATCGGGAGCGCGTTCGAGCGGCGGCGAATAGTCGCCCAGCAATTCGCGGCGCCACCAAGCTCCGGTTTCTCGCTTCGTCTTCATGTCCGTGAACCAGTATTGATAGACCACGGTGCGAACCTGCATCGGCGGTGCACCCGGGAATGGATTGCTCGCGAAGAGTTGCAGCACATCCTTGTCGTTCTTGAGCAAACATTCCTGGGTGGATACGACGAACTGATATTCCGTCCATTCGCCGAGCGACGCGAACCAAAGATTCCATTCAAACCGCGGCTGATACGGCGCGTAGATGCCCGGAGCTGTGTATATGTCCTGAGGCTTATAGCGGAAGGGATATGGTGTCCACGTCTTGCCGTCCATCGAGCCTTGAAATTCAACCTCGCGCCGCTGATGCGTCATGTTTGCGAACAGGCCATACAACGTAGCCACATGGTAGAGCTCGGCGATCCGGGCAGGCCTTTGCCAGAGCGGAGCGCTCGGAACAATCCTCGATACAAGCCACACGGTCGTTGCATAGAAAACAAACGTAAAGCAGACTCCCGCGATGACCATCTTGGTCAGCCGAAAAAATCTCTGCCAGTCCGACAACTGAATCGAGCTCTGCGCCGAATCTACAGGGCCAGCTTCTCGTGTTCCAGAATCGAATAGGCCTCGAATCCCGGCTGGCACAATCCGTTCGATGTGCCGATCGTCGAGCAACAAGTACCCGAGGAAGAAGACAATGTAATTCAGGAACGCGTAGTTTCCCGTGAGTATGATGCTGATTTCGAAAGGCGCCACGATCCAGAAAATGGCGATTTTGAACGGTCGTGGCAGAAACACCATAAAGACCAAGGCGAGCTCGATTGCGAGCGTGTAGACGACGGCCGACGCGTGAAACCAATGCGGAAAATGCCCCACGTACCAGCCGATCCACGTTGGCAACGGAGCATTTTGGTAGTAGTCATCCATGGCGGTGAAATGCCGCCACGAGTAGTCGCCGCTCAGCATTTTGGCGAGGCCGGACTCGAAATAGATTCGGAACCATTCCCATCGCAGCAAGAACAGGCTCGCGCGTGATGACGGGTGTGAGCGGCCAAGGCCGGGACGCAATCCTGGTGGCGCGAAAAACATCGCGACAAAGCCAGCTTCTGGAAGCATGTAATCCGATTGATACGAGGCAAAATCGCGGGCGACGGTCACAAACGCGAGAAAGCAAACAAACGAAATCAAGAGCCCCGCACGCGGCCACACATTAAAAAAGACCATCAGCGACGCAATGAGGCCGACCCAGGTGACAATCATCAGCGCGCGATCGCTCGAGCCGAGCCAGAAGAGTGACGGGATGTAGAAGAATCGCCAGCCGTGCAGGCTTGCCGCGAGGGCTTGCAGATAGTCTCCTGCCGGCAATATTCCCGTCGGGCCGATCATTCCTCGGATCTGAAACAGAAAGGAATAAAACGCCGAGAAGTAGATCATTCCAAGCGCGCGGAGAAAAATCCAGCGGGGCCACAAGTGTCCGGGATGCGCCTCATCCGGCAGATCAGGGCCGAGCAGCCACTGGATGAGTCGTTCCAGCCAACCTTCCATCGCAGAGGATTATACAGATAGATGCGGCAAACGTTATCGAATCGGGCCGCGAAGCACTAAGCCGATTTCTCGGCCGCCTCTGGTTTGGGCTGAACTTTCATAAATGAAGGAAGACCGGGGAGAGACTCGGCGGTTTGGCGCCCTTCGACCAGTTCGACGAGGAACTCTTGTACGTTGAAATGGTGGCCGTTCCGGAGGCGTGCCAACGGGCGCGCGGCGTGGAGGCGCATATACTCGCCCGTGGGCATCAGGATGCGCGTCTTCACGGTGTCTGCCAAATAGGGCGCCACAATCTCACTGAAGATTTGATTGCACAAGACCGGGTCTTTCACTCGAAAGATTACTTCCACCCGCTCGTAGATGTTACGCTGCATCCAATCTGCGCTGCCTAAGTAGACCTCGGTCCTCCCGCCATTGCCAAAAACGAAAATTCGGCTGTGCTCCAGAAATCGTCCGATCACGCTACGCACACGAATCCGGCTGCTCAATCCACGCACGCCAGGCCGTAAAGCGCATGCCCCACGCACCACCAATTCGATCCGCACACCGGCTTGCGATGCGCGATAAAGTGCCTGAATGATCTTCTCATCGAGCAGGGAATTGAATTTGGCAAAGAGGAAGGCAGGTCGCCCCGCCTTCGCGTGAGCAGTCTCGCGATTGATTAAGCTCAAGAAACTTCGGCCCAGGTTCAATGGGGCAACAAACAGCGGTGTGTAACTGCGTCGCTCCGAATGAGCCGTCAGATAGTTGAAGACGTGGTGAACGGCCGACGTAAGGCGGCTATCGCTCGTGAGTAGGCTCAAATCAGTGTAGAAGCGAGCAGTCGAGGGGTTGTAGTTCCCCGTACCCAAATGCGCGTAGCGGCGAATCTGGCCATCCGTCTCGCGGCGTGCAACGAGCGCCAATTTGCAATGGGTTTTCAGCCCGACGACGCCATGAAAAACTTGCACCCCTGCTTCCTGCAGATTTCGCGCCCAGCGAATATTGGAAGCCTCGTCAAAGCGAGCCTTCAATTCGACAACAACGGCTACTTCCTTTTTTGCTGCAGCTTCAATCAGCGCCCGAACAATCGGTGAATTCTCACTCGTGCGATAGAGCGTCTGCTTGATCGAAAGAACATCTGGATCCTGCGCCGCGCTTTCGATGAAACGCACAACGGAGGAATACGAATCGTACGGGTGATGGAGCAGAATGCTTTTTTTTCGAATTTGCTCGAACAGCGATGAGAATCCAGGCTTCAACACCAATTCGCGAGGAGCGAATGCAGGGTATTTTAGATCTGGCCGCGCCGTTTCATCATAGAGATGCGAAACACGCGCCAGATTAATCGGCCCGTGGATGCGAAATACTTGTGTGGGTGAGAGCCGAAAGTTCGCTTGGAGCCGCTCGATAATCTCAGGTTTGGCCGATGACTCGATCTCCAGCCGTACAGCCGCGCCTTTTCTGCGACGGTGAATTTGCGTGTCGACCGACTCGAGAATACTGCGCGACTCTTCTTCCTCGAGATACAGATTGCTGTTTCTCGTGATTCGAAACGCCGCGGCAGAAAGGATGTCGTATCCGTGGTATAGCCTCTCGGCGAAGGCTCGAATCACATCATGCAAGAAAATGTATTCGTACGTTCCTTCGCTCGACGGCAGCCGCACGAGGCGCGGCAAAGCTCGTGGGACCGTTACTACTCCAAGATACGTCTGGGCATTGCGCCGCATGCGGCGCACCAGGAATGCCAGGCATAACGCCTTGTTCAGCACGTGAGGGAACGGGTGCGCTGGATCGACTGTTACCGGCGTCAGCAGCGGCTCGGCCATCTTCACGTAGAAGTTTTCGATGTATTCGCGTTGCGCAGAGCTGAGTTGGCTGAGCCCGAGTACGCGTATCGCTTCCCCTTCCAGCGCAGGGATTAGTTCCTCTCGCCAGCATTCGTACTGCTCGGCGACAAACAGATGCATTCGCCCCATCAGTTCGGTGAGGACTTCCTTCGGCGTCCGCCCATCCGGGCTCAGTTCGTCGCTACCGTGCTCTGCCTGTTGCATCAAGCCGGCGACGCGCACTTCGATGTATTCGTCGAGATTGCTAGCGGTGATCGCGAGGAATTTTACGCGTTCGAGTAGGGGATTATTCTCATCGCGAGCTTCCTCTAGGACGCGCTGATTGAATTGCATCCAGGAGAAATGCCGATTGAAAAACTGCTCCGAATCAGGAACTCTATCTTTGCCCATGGCTGTCTCTGAGGCTGCCGAGCGTAGCCTGTATCTGTTACTGGCGTGTTACGGCTATATCGCTTCCGACGTGCCTACTGACCTTGAGGATACCCGCCAGGCAACGACCGAAGGTAGGCGATCACAGCTTGCGCATCTGCATGGTTCATATGATAGATATGCATCGGGGGTTGGATTTCGAGACCGTTGGGACCCACGCCCTTCTCCAAAATCGCTTCGCCCTGCTCCTCCGTGAACTCCTCAAAACCCGCCAGAGCAGGCGCGCGATTGGACCAATTCGTCATGTGATGGACAGGCGTGATCCAGATCGCAGCTCCCTGCAGGCGCCGGGATTCATCGAGGTGGCCGTTGGCATCGCGCGGCGTGTGGCATTCCTCGCACATGGCAACGTCCTCGACAATGTAGCGTCCGCGTTCGACAGATCCTTCAGGCGCTGCCGCTCCTTTTTGGGGCGCAGCTTTTGCGGGTGCCTGAGCGGGCGTCTCCGGCGAGAAAAGAAGCGACGCACCGAAACCAGCGGCGAGGAAAATCGCTGCACACACAATCCATCGATAGATAGCGTTCATGAAGTCTATTCCTGTGTGATGAAGTTGCGGCGTGTCACCTTCCGAACTGCGCCGCTCGAACGTGAAAGTATCGCAAAAGCCGCGTTTCGGTGTCTACGGAGTTTTTCGTTTGAGCAATCTTGATTCGTCCTCTTCATGCGAGCTGCCGCGCCGAAGGCGTGCCAGCGCCCAGTCGGCGTGTTCTGCGATCAATGAATCGCCGGACGCCGCGAGTCCGCGGAGGGTCCGAATCACCCTCGGATACTCTGGGTCGTGCGGCTGGATGCCCGAATTGCCAAGCGCCAGGCACGCATTGCGGACGAGCCCGCGCCACTTCGCTCGTTTCACCGCGCTGCCGCGAAAGAGAACGCTGAATTCCTTCTGTGTAAGGTTGGCCAGGGTTCCGAGTTCAGGAGCAACGAGCGAGGCGCGAGGCTGGAAGGCAGCGAACTTCGTGATGGGAGACTTGCGGTTCCAAGGGCAAACATCCTGACAGATGTCGCAACCAATCGCAGCGTTGCCGATCTGCGGACGCAGATTCTCAGGAATAGGACCCCGCAATTCGATCGTGAGATAGGAAATGCATCTGCGCGCGTCGAGCACATAAGGTTGCGGAAAGGCTTGCGTGGGACAAGCATCCAGGCAGCGCGTGCAAGCTCCACAGAGATCGGGCGGAGGTACCTCAGCGCCCGAAAGAGTCGGTTCCAGTTCGAGCGTGGTGATGATCACTCCCAGGAAAAGCCAAGAACCAAGGCGCGAATTGATGAGGAGCGTGTTTTTCCCGAGCCATCCGAGTCCCGCATATTTCGCCGCGACGCGCTCGAGAATTGGTCCCGTGTCCACATATGCGCGCGCCTCAAACGGTTCTGCGAATTCCGATCGCATTTCTGAGATGAAGAGACTCAGCTTCTCACCGATCACATCGTGATAGTCATCGCCCCACGCGTAACGCGAAATCCGGCCGCGCGGGCCCCCTTGTTGCTCTTCACGATCTCTTACTTCCTGTGTGGATGGCTGCGAATTGTAGTTAATCGCAACGACTACGAGGCTCTTCGCGCCATCCAGAATCCGAGCCGGACCGCTGCGCCGCGAATCGTGCAGATATTCCATTTCGCCCGCATATCCGTTCGCAAGCCATTCGGGCAGATGAGCTAGCTCAGGAAAAACTGGACGGTCCTCCGCTGCGTGGGCGATGGAAGCGATCCCGCAAAGATCAAATCCAAGACCCATCGCGCGCTGGCGGATCCATTCGGCACATTCGCCTGGAAGCATGATTCCAATCATGCCTCACGCAGCCTCGCTGGCGAAACGTTCATCCTTCTGGATTGCCTTGTTTTGCTTGTAACCTGAGAGAGTGATCTCATACAATCGCCGACTGTTGATTTGCAAAGGAGACAGATGAGCAGGCCAATCGCCGCCAAGATTACCGGAGTGGCTGGGTACGTTCCGCCGCGAGTTGTCACGAATGCTGACCTGGAGAAGATTGTCGATACAAGCGACGAGTGGATTCGCACGCGGACCGGCATTCGCGAACGGCACTATGCCGATCCGGGCGTCGGCTCGTCTCATCTAGGCACAGAGGCCGCGCGACAGGTTCTCGCAGAGACGCGTACATCGCCCGACGAAATCGAAATGATCATCGTTGCGACCGTCACTCCCGATATGCTCTTTCCAGCTACGGCCTGCCTGATTCAAGACCGCCTCGGGGCCAGCCAGGCTTGGGGATTTGACTTGTCCGGCGCCTGTTCGGGCTTTGCCTACGCGCTGACCGTCGGAGCGCAATTCGTCGGCGCGGGTTCGCACAAGAAAGTACTCGTGATCGGCAGCGATGTGATGACCTCGATTCTCGATTTCAGAGACCGCGCGACTTGCGTGCTTTTTGGCGATGGAGCCGGTGCAGTTTTGCTCGAGCGCTCCACGTCCGATGCCGAGGGCATTATCGATTTTTCTCACGATATCGACGGCTCTGGTGGTTGCAATTTGTATATGCCCGCGGGAGGATCGCTGCACCCCGCTTCCGCCGAGACGGTCGAAAAGCGGATGCATTACGTTCATCAGGAAGGTCAGCAGGTTTTCAAATATGCTGTGCGGCGACAAGCCGAGCTCGCCTGTCAGATGCTGGAGCGCAATGGCCTCACGAGCCGCGATCTCGCGATCGTGGTCCCTCACCAGGCGAATTTGCGCATCATTCGAGCCATGCAAGAGCGCCTTGGCGTCGACGATTCAAAAGTGCTGGTCAATATCGATCGCTACGGCAACACCACAGGCGCAACAATTCCGCTGGGCTTGGTCGACGCGGTCGAGCAGAAGCGTTTGCGTAAAGGCGATCTTGTTCTCCTGGTTGCGGTGGGGGCGGGCTACACCGCGGGATCGGTGCTCATGCGTTGGGCCTACTAGAGCCCCGTCGCCTGCGAACTAGTCCTCGCCGCAGGCCACGGCGCAGTTCCCAAGGAAAATGACAACGGGATTCGTGTCCCCGCCTGTGGTGGACAAGACGACGATCTTCGTTGGCGAGACCACAAAGAATTGCCCGCTGAAGGTAGTGGGTGCCGTGAGCGAAGTGACTCCCGCACCCGTCGAAGAGTTCAATCCTGAATAAGTTCCAGTGACGGTAGCCGCTGCAGTGTTCCCGTTCGACGCGCTGATATCCTCAGTTCCACTGATCGAGCCAGCAGTCGAAGAAGAATTTGCGAGCGTGACGGCGCCTGACAGATCGCGCACCGGCGCGGTGGCGGGGAAAGATGTCCCGAGCACGAAATTGCCGTTGAGTGCCGACGCCGTGAATGGGCCGGTCGATTGTGGCTCGATGATTCCAAAGAACGGATCGTTCAAGGTATCGCCGATGCAGAAGCCCATATTGTCGTTGACCATGTAGAACGTCGGGTCGATCGGCGTAATGTCAGTTTCGAGTCGGCCAAATTGATCGGACTGCGTGAATGTCAGCCCCGGCGAACTCGCCGTCGTGACGATACCTCCCTGATTCTCGACCGCGGAGATCGAGTAGGTGGCGTTACCGACTCCGCTCACAGAAATGATCGCCATATCCGGAATGTAGCTCGTCCCATTGAAGAATTGCCCCGTAAGTCCGGCAACCGAGGCCGTATTGGTGGGGAATTCGCCGCCGCCGAAGAATGGATATCCTGTTTGCAGGATCATCTTGCCAATGGTCAGGAAAGGCTCGTTCGAATTCACAGCGTCCGTCTCGACCAGAAACGCTTCTGACGTCGAGATCGGATAAACGCTGTAAGTGAAGCCGTTCGTCGGCGAGAGGCTGGGATCAAGATTCATCGTACAGCGCGTGCTTTGGACCGTCGTTTGAAACGATCCGCCCCAGCCGACGTTTTGCGAGATCACATTTCCCGGAGCGCTCGCGTCGTCCTCTGTATTGCCGATGCTCCCAGGCGTTGCGCCGGCGCCAGGAGTCGCGCCAATGCTACCGACGATCACGACGGGACCCGCTGTCGAGACGCCGTTGGCAATCACCTGTCCCGTCACTCCGAAGACGTACTGCCCGTTTAGGGTGGTGGCCGTACAGGTATTAAGGCTTCGTTGCTCGATTTGCCCCGATCCACGAATCCCAGATGAATCGAACTCAATCATTCTTCCGTGTTCGCCGAGAGAATCTATGGCGAATGCGAAGGCGGGGGATCCGGCCAAACTCGTGAAAGTCAGCACACCGCGATTATCGGCGCCAAGCGTATAGCTGCCGGTAAACGTTTGGTTCTTGGGCGAGCCGGTCGTCGAATTGAAATCCTCGACGCCGCTCGTCAGATCGCCTTTGCCATCAGCGGTAAAACTGCCTGCCATCGCCACGAACGTCGTTCCAGTGAAACCGCTCAGTTCGAACACGTAGTTCCCGTTCAGCGCGTTGCTGTTGCTAATAACGATGCTGAGATTTGCAGGCGCGTGTTGCGCCGGAGTCTCGGAATCCGTCACTTGAACGGTGAAATTATAGGTACCCGCCGTGGTCGACGTTCCCGTGATAGATCCGTCGTTGTTGAGCGTCAGGCCTGGGGGGAATGTCCCGGCAGCAGAAGTTACCAGCCATGTGAATGGAGGGATGCCGCCAGTCGCTTGAAGTGTCGCGCCAGGATATGCCGCGCCCACGATGCCGCCTGGCAGAGTTGTGGTGGTTACTGAAAGCGGAAGCGGTGCCCCAATCGCGATGCTTAGGGCTTGGGTTCCGGACGCGCCCGTCGAATCCGTAATCTTGATCGTGAAATTCGCAGTGCCCTGCGCCGTAGGTGTTCCGGAAATGGTCACGGATGCCGTGGTGCTCGCTGAGAGCGATAATCCAGCCGGGAGTGCTCCGTTCGAGATGGACCAAGTGTAGGGGCCGACGCCTCCGCTTGAGCTGACTGCCTGGTTGTACGCGGTGCCTTCGTTGCCGCCCGGCAAAGACATCGTCGAGATGATCGGCGCTCCCTCAACCGTGACCGAGAGAGTGGAACTCTGGTTTGGGAACGTGACCGATGTCGCCGTCACCGAATCCGTTATCGAGGATCCCGCTGCCACGGCCGGGGCATGGTAAGTCGCGGAGGTGGTCGTGATATTGGAAAGCGTTCCGTGCGCCGGAGTCGACCAGGTCACACCGGCGCCCGAGGTGTCGTTCAGGACAGCTGCGTTGATCGTTTGGGTACCAGAGCTGCCGAGAGTGATGGGACCGTTCGGCGTGAGCATTACCTGGTTGAATGTCGGAGGTGTGCCCGTGCAGGCCGCGCTCAAGATGCAGCCGAGCATGGCAATGCCCAAAGAAAATCCCGTCCGCTTGCCCATAAAGCTCCTCGGTTCGCGCTCTGAGAGCGACTGAGTATCCCTTGGTATTTTGAACATGAAACGACGGGAGAGTCTGCGGAAATGAGGCAGTGCATTAGCGTATCAGGCAACGGAACAAGGCAAATCTCCGAATCGGAGGCGAAAGTGAGCATCAAAGCCGCTTACTGCGATTACTAGTTTCATAGATAATAGACAAGCGGGGTTCGTATCTATCTCAAGGGGAAAGGGCTTATTACTTGCGCGCGATCCTAACAGGCGGGGCGGGGTTTCTTGGTTCTCACCTATGCGATCTTCTCATCGAAAAAGGATGGGATGTCGTTTGTGTCGATAATCTAGTCACGGGTGCTGACTCCAATGTGTCGCACCTGATGTCGAATCCGCGGTTCAAATTCGTGAAGCACGATGTTTCGGAGCATATTGATGTGGACGGGCCGGTTGACGCCATTCTCCATTTTGCCTCGCCAGCAAGCCCACCGGACTATCTCAAGTTTCCGATTCAGACTTTGAAAGTCGGAGCGCTTGGTACGCATAACGCTCTGGGACTGGCAAAGGCGAAAGGCTGTAAGTTTCTCCTTGCCTCGACGTCGGAATGCTACGGCGATCCAGATGTAAGCCCTCAACCCGAGACCTATTGGGGTCACGTCAACCCTATCGGCCCGCGCGGAGTCTACGACGAAGCGAAGCGATTCGCCGAAGCGATCACGATGGCGTATCACCGCTACCACGGCGTCGATACGCGTATCGTCCGAATTTTCAACACGTATGGACCGCGCATGCGCCTGAATGATGGCCGCGCTCTGCCAAATTTTCTCTATCAGGCACTCGTTGGTCTGCCGATCACCGTGTACGGAAACGGTAAGCAGACGCGCAGCTTTTGCTACGTGTCGGACTTGATCGCGGGAATCTACAAGCTACTTGAATCAAACGAGCATGAACCGGTGAATATCGGTAATCCGCAGGAGATTTCAATCCTTGAGTTTGCGGAACGCGTTCGAGCACTCGTCGGGTCAAAGGCGCCGATCATTTTTGAGCCTTTGCCGGTCGATGATCCGAAGCAGCGCTGCCCTGACATCGCCAAGGCTCGCCGCGTATTGAACTGGGAGCCCAAGGTCGAATTAAAAGATGGCCTACAGATCACATACGACTATTTCAAGAAGCGTGTCGCCGCAACAGGACAAAACGCGTAATTTCCTGATTTCGGTTTCGGCTGGAGGAAAAAAAAACGAAAAATCACTCCGCTCGGCCAAACGAGCGATACTCGAAGCCAAGCTTCTTGATTTCGCGCGGCGAGAGTAAGTTTCGCCCATCGATGATCAGCGGGCGGGACATCGCCTCCCGAACGCGAGTCCAATCGAGCTTGCGGAATTCGTCCCACTCCGTCGCGATCAAGACTGCTTCCGCGTCTACCACCGCGTCGTAGGCTGACTTCGCATATTCGATCTGCGGGAGCACCGCTCGGGATCTCTCCATCGCCTGTGGATCGTAGGCTCGCACCTGAGCGCCTTCCGAGATCAAGCGGTTCACCAAATCAATTGCGGGCGCAAAGCGAATATCGTCTGTATTCGGCTTGAACGCGAGTCCTAACACAGCTACCTGCTTTCCTCGCACAACCCAAAGGGCACTGCGTAGCTTCTCAATGCAGCGATCGATGCGCTGTTTATTGATTTTCTCTGCCTCGCGCAGCATCGAAAAGTCCACACCTGAGCGTTCGGCTAGATGCACAAACGCCTGCAAGTCCTTCGGCAAGCAGAATCCACCGAAGCCAAGACCCGCGGACAAAAAGCTTCGACCGATACGCGGATCAAGCCCCATGGCGCGGACCACTTCGTCGATATCGGCGCCCAGTTTTTCAGCGAGCTCGGAAACCATATTCGCGTACGAAATCTTCAGAGCGAGAAACGAATTCGACGCATGTTTGATGAGTTCGGCGCTGTTGATCGTCGTAACGAGCCATGAAGGTGCCGCCCCATCTGGGCAAGATTTCGCGTGAACGGGGCAGTCGAACGTTCGATCAAGCACCGGCTGATAGATCTCCTTCAATTGCCGTTCAGCCCCTTCGCTCTCTACGCCGACGACGATGCGGTCCGGATGCAGGAAATCCTCCACCGCCGTGCCTTCGCGGAGGAACTCAGGATTCGAGGCTACCTGAAAGGTGACATTGGCTTTGCGTCCGTACACCGACAGGGCGCGCTTCAATTCCTGTCCGGTTCGCGCCGGCACTGTACTTTTCTCGACTACAAGCTTTGGTGAAGTTGCCTCCGTCGCGATCATCCGTGCCACGTGGTCGATGGCGCTCAGATCGGCATCGCCATTGGGCAGGGGAGGCGTGCCCACGCAAATGAAGATCGCGTCACCTGCATTGACAGAGTCCTTTGGGTTTGCGCGGAAGCTAAGGCGCCCCTCCCTACGTGCCTTCGGAATTACGTTTTCAAGGCCGGGCTCGTAGATGGGGATGCCGCCCAATTCGAGCGTCTTTATCTTTTCTGCATCGTTATCAGTACAAACGACTTCATGACCGATTTCCGCCAGGCAAGCGCCTGTAACGAGTCCGACGTATCCGGTGCCGATAACTGAGATTCGCAAGGGTTCTCCTGGAAAGATGAGCTAAGTCCGATCCGAGGCTACTGGGACTTATATTTTCATACAATCTCGCATGGCAGGCAAAGCGCTTTTCCAACTGTGTCCATTATGTAAGAAGCCGCACTCAGCATTCCAATCTTCCTCTGCGCCGAGGCTTAATTTCCCGATACTCTTTCCTCACACTAGCTTGACGGCCAGTAGAAGTCCGGCGATTTCTTCCGTATTCTACAAGGGCGGTACTAGAACCATGTCCCAACCCGACAACCGAAGCCCCGAATCGCCCTCCTCTTTGGGTCCGCCCGTCGAGCACCAGGATACGGTGCTTTTGAGTGTCAGCGACGTCCCTGAGCCGTCTCAGGCTGCACCTGACGTATCTGTCGCCGCACCCGGGTCGACTGATTTGCCCCCGCACCTCAGTTCCCAGGCTCTGGCAGTCCTCTCTCAGCGCTACGACATTCTGGGCGAGGCTGGGCACGGGAGCATGGGGAATGTCTACAAGGCCCGCGACCGCGAAACCGGCGAGGTTGTTGCCCTGAAGCTCTTAAAGCCTGAAATCGCCTCCGATCAGGCCATGATGGAGCGCTTCAAGAACGAGCTCCTCTTCGCACGCAAAATCACTCACAAGAATGTCTGTCGCGTCCACGAGTTCAACCGTATCGGCGGAATCGCCTACACCTCCATGGAGTTTGTCGAGGGCGAGAGCTTACGCCAGGTTCTAAACCGTTTTCGCGGGTTACCCGTTCGCAAAGCGCTCGATCTCGCGCAACAAATCTCCTCGGGCCTTCAAGAAGCGCACGCGCAAGGAATCGTTCACCGAGACCTAAAGCCCGAGAACGTCATGCTCGATGCGCAAGGCAACGTCAAGATCATGGACTTCGGCATTGCGCGTTCGATGGAAGCGGGAACCCGGCTCACTGGCTCCCTGGTGGGAACTCCTGCCTATATGGCGCCGGAGCAGGTGGCTGGCAAGCCGGTCGACTATCGCACGGACGTGTACTCGCTCGGTCTTATCCTCTACGAGGTCTTTACAGGCACTCCCGCATTTCATGCAGAGAATGCTGTCGCTGTCGCCCTGAAGCAAATGCGTGAGGCGCCAACTCCTCCTCACGAAATCGAATCCACGATTCCCGTGCATATCGAACGTGCGGTTCTGCGCTGCTTGGAAAAGGAGCCCGCAAAGCGATACCAATCTGTTACAGAACTCCAGAAGGCTCTGAAGTCTCCAGCCGGCTCGGATATGGCGCTCGCTTCTTCTCCCGTGATTCTCTCTGGAACTCAAGCAGTGCGCGTACCGCAAGCGCCATCGCATCCGCTTTATGGGGCATCCGCCTTGTCCGCGAGACAACCCAGGCGTACATCGCCGGCTTTCTGGGTTTTCCTGGTTTTGGTTCTGGCTGGCTTTGCTGCCGCGGCCGCGAATTGGTCGGAGCTCAAACAACGCGTCCAACAATTTGACACTCCTCCAACGCCCGATGCCCCTGTGCCTCCCGATTTCGCTTTGAATACAACTTCGGATCCTTCGCCGGTGCCCGAAGTATCGATCCTCGATCCGAATGCCGCCTCTCCGGCACAGGTTGCACCTACCAAAGCAGCTGAGAGTAATAGCTCAAGCGACCAAACTCAACCGACATCCAACAGTCAGAAAGCTGCGGCGCAGCCGAGCCGTGCTTCTGAGGCGCCCGCGAAGCGTCTTGCCGCCGCCGAGAAAGCTGACGCAAGCACTCCCCCACCCGATACCTCGACGCCCGCTCCCGAAGATGTGCAGAAGCGCGCCGACAAGGCCTTTGGCGAAAATGAACCGGTCGACGCGCCCCCGGTGAACGATCACACACCAAGCTACGTTTGGGTCGGGCGCTACGAGCGCGAGGATCGAGCGCAACAAACCGCAAAGAAAATCGAAGAACTCGGATTGCCAGTAGCCGTAATGCCACGCCAGGGCTTCGGCAACAGCACATTTTACGTCGTTGTCACCGGTCCATTCGGATCGGAAAGAATCTCAAGCGTGATGGACTGGCTGAAGACTCAAGGCTTTCTCGGCGTGCGCCTAATCAAGAATCCTCTGGCGCCGGGACGTCCGGGCTCAAATTGATGGTGAGCGCAAGCCGCGCAAATCTAGTTTTGTAAGTGTGCAGCGATGACTTCATCTGAGGCGCACATGGAAATGGACTTCGGAGCAAGGAGCGACGTCGGCTGTGTTCGTGAGAACAACGAAGACAGCTACCGTGTCGCGGCCGAAATGAATCTGTTCGTCCTGTCGGATGGGATGGGGGGCCTCGACTGCGGAGAGGTCGCCAGCCGGATTGCCGTCGACACGATTCTAGAACACTGCCGCCTGGGCGACACGAATCCCGCGATACCACTTGCCGGTGGCCGAATCGACGGCGTCTCGGAGACGACAAACCGCCTTGCCAGCGCCGTCCGCATCGCGAATTCCATGGTTCATCAGGCGGCTCAAAACAGTGTCAGCGGCCGTGGAATGGGGGCGACCGTCGCTGCCATTCGTCTAAAAAGCGAACGGATGAGCATCGCCCACGTAGGAGACAGTCGCGTCTACCGTCTGCGCGGAGAAGAACTTGAGCAACTCACTCGCGATCATTCCTTCGTTGCCGAAGAAATGCGCCAGGGTCGAATGAGTGCGCAAGAAGCTGATCGCAGCGGCCTCCATAATGTTCTCGTGCGCGCTCTCGGTGTTGAACCCGAGGTCGACGTAGACGCGAGTGAAGAGCTGGTGCTCGAGTCAGACACGATTTTGCTGTGCTCGGACGGACTGACACGTGAACTATCGGACGAGCAGATCGCGGCTGTACTACGCGAAACCGACGACGCGCAGGAAGCTACGGAGCAATTGATCGAATTGGCGAAGCAAGCCGGCGGCGGAGACAACGTGACCGCGATTGTCGTGCATCCTGTTGCGCGGCCGGTTGGAGCCTTGGGAAAAATCAGCAAGTGGCTCAAGGACACAGTCTAAAGAACTGGGAATTCATTTGCGAGGAGAGCGGAAATGCCAAAGCTCGTGTTGAAATTCGAAAACTCAATCCTGAAAGAAGTCCCTGTCGGCATAAAGGAAGTGAGCATTGGCCGGTCCCCGGAGAACGGCATCATGATCGACAATCCCGCTGTGTCGCATTTCCACGCGCGCGTCTTCAATGAAGAAGGCCGCCTAATGCTCGAGGATTTCGGCAGTCTGAATGGCACCTTCGTCAACGGTCAGCGCGTGAAAATGATCACCCTAAAAGCGGGCGATTCCGTTGCAATCGGCAAACACACGATCGTGATTTCGGAGTCGCGCGACCTCGACGGATTCGCAAGCGGAAATGGCAACGAGAAACCTATACCCCCTGCCCCCAAACTCAACGAAACGGTCATGCTCGATACGAAAGCGCGCCGCGATTTCCTACAGAGAGTGGCGGCCGTCGGGGAGAGCGCCCAAGTCGCCCCGACACGCGTGAAGATTGCCACTCTCGTGGTGCACAGCGGAAAAACAGATCATCGCGAATACACGCTCAGCGACAAACTCACCGTCATTGGCAAATCCGCCCTGGCCACGGTGAAGTTGAAGCGTTGGTTTGCACCAAAAGCGGCGGCCCAGATCAATCGGCGCGACGATCAGTCCTACTATGTCGGCGCCGCGGACAAAGTCCCCACCGTGAACGGCAACCCGATTTCACAGCCGACGAAGCTTTCTTCCGGGGACGTCATCGAAGTCGCCGGCATCCGCCTCGAATTCGTCTATCGCGACTAAGCGACAGACTCGGCCCAGATCGAGTGCGCTTCAGTATTTCCAAAGGGCCGCGCCCAAGTCTGCCCGCATGGTCTGCTCCATTGCAGCCTTAGCCAAAGCTCCGTACGATAGTTGTCCAATGGATGGCATCTCGGACGCTCAGACTCCGACGGAACGGCTCTCTCCGGCATCAGCCATCGAGAGCGCAGTCGAAACCCGGGCACTCACCCGACGATTTGAATCGCTCGTTGCCGTGAATCAGCTCACCTTCTCGTTCCCGCGCGGTTCGATCTTCGGCCTCCTCGGGCCCAACGGAGCAGGGAAGAGCACCTTGATCAAAATGCTCACCACACTTTTGCCGCCGAGCGGAGGAACCGCACTTGTGGCAGGCTTCGACATCGTGCGCGAGCCGCGTGAAGTCCGCCGCCGCATCGGGTACGTCTCGCAAATGCTTTCAGCGGATGGAGACTTGACCGGTTACGAAAATCTGCTCATTTCCGCGAAGCTGTATGGAATTTCCCGTGCGGAACGTCCGCGCCGAATTGCCGAAGCTCTCGAATTCATGGACCTTGCAAATGCCTCGACGCGCATGGTGAAGCATTACTCCGGTGGGATGATCCGGCGGCTCGAAATCGCGCAATCCATGTTGCATCGTCCTAGCGTTCTATTTCTGGATGAGCCGACGGTCGGCCTCGATCCGTTTGCCAAACAGGCCGTCTGGAAGCACATTCGCGATTTGCGTCACGAGTTCAACGCCACAATTCTGATGACCACCCACGACATGCAGGAAGCGGATGAGCTGTGCGAAACGATCGCCTTCATGCATCAGGGAAGGGTCGCCGCAATCGGTTCCCCAGCACAGCTCAAGACAGCTGTCGGGCCCCAAGCAACGCTCGGCGACGTGTTTATTCACTACACCGGCGCGGAAATTTCTGATGGAGGTGATTTGCGCGATGTCGCACGCACGCGGCGTACCAGCCAGCGTCTCGGATAGCGCTTTCCCGGGGATCGATTACGCTCGGCAGACCCTCGCTGTAGCCGAGGCGGATATCCGCAAGCTCATTCACGACCCGGTCGAACTTCTGACGCGTATGATTCAACCCGTTTTGTGGCTGCTGATTTTTGGCCAAGTTTTCACGCGAACTCACGCGATTCCCACCGGGGGAATCAGCTATCTCGATTTCATGACTCCCGGCGTGCTGGCACAAAGCGTTCTCTTCGGCGCGATTTTTTACGGAATTTCCCTGATTTGGGAACGCGACCTCGGCATCGTTCACAAATTTCTCGTGAGCCCAGCCGCGCGCAGTTCGCTCGTGCTGGGGCGTGCTATTTCGTCCACCGTGCGCAGCCTTTGCCAGATGGTGTTGGTCTACTTGCTTGCGCTTCTGCTGCAGATCCACCTGCACTTGAGTCCTTTGGCCATTGTGGGCGTGGTAGCGGCGGTGATTTTCGGCTCGGCTGTCTTTTCGACGTTTTCTCTCATTGCCGCCTGCATCGTGAAATCCCGCGAGCGGTTTATGGGCATCGGCCAGGTACTAACCATGCCGCTCTTTTTCGCAAGCAACGCGATCTATCCGCTCGCCTTGATGCCCATCTGGCTGCGCAATCTCTCTCGCGTGAATCCGTTGACATACCAGGTAGACGCTTTGCGAAGCCTGATGATCGTTGGCGGCACCACATCATTTGGTCTTGCGCCCGATTTCGCATTTATGGCTGCCGCGCTGGCTCTTCTGGTTGCCATCGCAACGCACCTTTACCCGAAAATCATCACGTAGTCGGCGAATCCGAATGTGATCCTCGACAGGCGTCTGTCGACGAGTGGTATTATTTTGCCTGGATATTTCGAGAGGGAGCCATATGGCAGAGCCAACAAGAGAAGAATTGCTTGCTCGCATCGCGGAATTGGAAAAACAAGGGGGCACGCGCCAGAAGGGCAGCCTCGAATTTCGCGTCGGAGAAAAAGGTGGAGTGAGCGTGTACGGCCTAGGCCGTTTTCCGGTCACACTCTATTACGAGCAATGGATTCGCCTGCTCGATGTCTCAAACGATCTCCGTGCATTCCTGGAAGAAAACAAGAGCAGACTGAAGCTGAAGGAGAAGTAGAGTCTCAAAAATCCCAACGGCGATCAGCCAGCCTTGGTCTTTTCGAGTTCTTCGATCATTGCTGGAACGATCTCGAAAAGATCGCCCACGATTCCGTAGTCGGCCACCTCAAAAATGGGTGCGTTCTGATCTTTATTGATCGCGGCGATCGTGCGTGCTCCCTTCATGCCGACTACGTGCTGAATGGCGCCGCTGATCCCCAACGCCAAGTACAGCTTCGGCATCACCGTCTGGCCGGAACTGCCGATTTGACGATCCATCGGAAGCCATCCCTCATCGCAAATCGGCCGCGACGCCGAGACTTCGCCCCCCATCAACTTCGCCAACTTTTCTGCCATCGGAATATTCTCAGGGGCTTTGATTCCCCGGCCTACAGAAACCAGCACCGGGGCTTGCGTAAGATCGACGGCTTGTTTCGCTTCGCGGAAAAGTTCAAGAGGCTTCGTGCGAATCTGCCCGGATTTTAGATCAACCGCTACGGACTGAACCGGCGCTTTCCCTTCCGCATGTTTGGCTGCGAGATCGGCACGAAACGCGCCTGCTTGAAACGACGCGATCCAGGGCGGCTCGCCCGTGAACACGACATCCGCCGCAGTCCGGCCTTGAAACATCTGGCGCACAAAGATCAGCTTTCCATTTTCGTACCGGTGCCCGGTGCAATCTCCGATCATTCCTTTCTGCATGGATGCAGCCAACTTTGGCGCGAAATCGCGCACCTGGTACGTGTGTGGAAACAGGACGAGATCCGGTTTCGCACTCTCGATCACCTGTCGCAACGCAATGGAGAATCCGTCCGGTGTGTATTGGGCGAGATGATCGTGCTCGACGGTCAGCACTTCGTCGACTTGATGTCCGGCCAATTCATCTGCGAGCGCTGCGATATCCCTGCCGATCACTACGCCCGAAATCGTCCCCTTGGTTTCCTGCGCGATCTGCTGCGCGGCCACGAGCGTTTCGAAGCTGACTTTGTTCCACTTGCCTTCGCGCTGCTCTGTGATGAGGAGAATTTTCATGGTCTAGATCACTCGCGCTTCATGTCGCAATTTCTCGATCAGCTTGGCGGCAGTTTCTTTCGGTGTGCCCGTAAGGAATTCAGTCTTCTTTGCCTTCTGCGGAACGTAAATTCGCTCCACGCGCTGCGTCTGTCGATCAGCCACTCCAAGCGACGCGCGATCAAGCGTAGCAATCTCCTTCTTCTTGGCCGCCATGATGCCTTTGAGCGTCGCGTAGCGCGGCTTATTGATTCCGGATTGAATGGTGAGCACGGCAGGCAGCGGCACTTCGACCCATTGAAACCAGCCCGCCTCGAGCTCGCGTTTCAGTTTCATGCGATCGCCATTGACTTCGATCGCCATGATGATCGTTGCGTGCGGACGTCCCATCAGCTCGGCAAGCAATACGCCCGTTTGCCCGAATCCCTGATCATCGCTTTGTAGGCCTGTCAGAATCAGGTCGAAATTCTCTTTGTCGATTGCTGCAGCGAGGGAACGAGCGGACGTCAGCGGATCGAGCTTGAAGAAATCTGGATCGGAGATATGAATCCCGCGCTCAGCGCCCTTCGCAAGCGCCTCTTTGATTGTCTGCTTGGCACGCTCCGGACCCATCGAAATCGCGACGACTTCGCCGCCATGCTTTTCCTTCAGCCGCAGAGCTTCTTCGAGCGCAAAGCCGTCCGGTTCGTTGGTTTCAAACCCGATGTCGGACTCACGAATCCATGTGCCGCCGTCGACAATCGCAAGCGGGGCATCCTTGGCGGGAACCTGTTTGATACAAACACCGATCCTCACAGGCTAGCGGCCTCCCCACTTCTTGAATACGAGCGACGCGTTCGTCCCGCCGAAACCGAAGGAATTCGAAACCGCATAGGTCAGTTCCGCTTTTCGCGCCTGATTGGGAACATAGTCGAGATCGCAGTCAGGATCCGGGTTCTCTTGATTGATCGTTGGCGGCAGGGTCTGATCGCGCAGCGCAAGAATGCTGATGCCAGCCTCAAGTCCCCCCGCGCCGCCTAGAAGATGCCCGGTCATCGACTTCGTCGAGCTGATCGGTACTTTCTTCGCCCTCTCGCCGAAAACGCGCTTGAGCGCCTGGGTTTCGAGCGCATCGCCCATCGGTGTCGACGTTCCGTGGGCATTCACGTAGCCCACGTCATTCGGCGAAATTTGTGCGTCTTTGATCGCTGCCATCGTCACACGATATCCGCCGTCGCCACCTTCCGCCGGCTGCGTGATGTGATAAGCATCCCCGGACATTCCGTAGCCGACGAGCTCGGCAATAATCTTTGCCCCGCGGCGCTGTGCGAATTCGAGCGCCTCAAGAATTAGAATTCCCGCGCCTTCGCCCACAACGAATCCATCACGTTGCGCGTCAAATGGACGGCTCGCGCGCTCCGGCTCATCGTTGCGCGTCGAAAGAGCGCGCATGGCTCCGAATCCACCAAGGCTCATCGGGGTCACCGCCGCTTCCGAGCCGCCCGCGATCATCACTTCGGCGTCGCATCGCTGAATAATTTTGAATGCGTCGCCGATCGCGTGCGCACCCGCTGAACACGCCGTGGCTGTCGCCGAATTCGGCCCCTTCGCTGCGTAGCGAATCGACACGTTACCCGCCGCTAAATTCACGATTGCCGAAGGAATGAAAAAGGGAGAGATCTTGCCCGGGCCGCCATTCAGATACTTCGAATGTTCGCGTTCGATTACATCGAATCCACCGATACCGGATCCGATGTAGACACCGATGGAGTTCGCGATTTCCGGTGTGATTTGAAGGCCGGATTCGCGCATGGCGAAGTCAGCCGCCGCCATGGCAACTTGAATGAACCGGGCCATCTTCTTGACTTCTTTTTTCTCGACCCAGTTCAGGGGATCGAAATTCTTGATTTCGCCCGCGATTTTGCAGTCGAACGCGGCGATGTCAAACGCGGTGACGCGGCCAATTCCGCTTTTTCCGGCAAGCAGATTCTTCCAGGTCTCTTCGGTCCCGATACCAACACTACAGACCAATCCAATGCCCGTCACAACGACTCGGCGGTTCAAAAGAAACTTCTCCTGTTCGGGTGGGATGGTTCAGCGGGCGTGCTTATTTCCCCTTGGAATGCTTCTCGATGTAATCGATTGCGTCCTTCACCGTTGCGATTTTTTCCGCATCCTCATCCGGAATTTCGATGCCAAACGCCTCCTCGAAGGCCATCACCAGCTCGACCGTGTCAAGCGAGTCGGCGCCTAGATCGTCCACAAACGAAGCGCTGGGGGTCACTTCGCCTTCATCCACACCGAGCTGCTCGACAATGATCTGCTTCACGCGTTCTTCGACGCTGGCCATTCTGGTTGCTCCTCCGATTTCAAACGATCTTGGATTCTTGGCTTTTTACGCCAGGGAAGTTACGCCCGTTTCTTAACCTGCCCATTCTATGCGTGGCCTATCGCCGGGTCAACCTTGAGCGACGATTTCGATCCGATTTTCCGCGCTTTTTCACGGCGATCAAACAGCTAGAAAACGTTAGCCCATGTGCATTCCACCGTTCACATCGAGCACTTGTCCTGTAATGTAACCGGCCTCATCGCTCGCCAAGAACACGATCGCCGTTGCGATCTCGCGATCCTTGCCGAAACGCCCGAGCGGAATCAATGACTTCATCTTCTCTTTCAATTCCGACGAAAGCGGATCCGTCATCGGGGTTTCGATGAATCCGGGTGCGACCGCGTTCACGGTGATGCTGCGCGACGCCACTTCCACCGCAATCGCCCGTGTAAGGCCGATCAGGCCCGCTTTCGATGCCACGTAGTTTGCCTGCCCGGCATTTCCGGTCTCGGCAACAACGGAGGTGATGTTGATGATTCGCCCGGACCGCTGACGCAACATTGCTCCCAGGGCTTGCTGAATGCAGAGATGCGCTCCAGTCAGATTTGTGCGCAAGACCGCATCCCAATCCTCGAGTTTCATTCGCAACGCGAGCGTGTCACGCGTGATCGCTGCATTGTTGACCAAAATATCCAGCTTGCCGAATTTTCCGAGCAGTTCCTGGAAGCCATTCTTGACTTGCCCCGCGTCCGCCACATCCATGGGCAGGGCGAACGCTTCGCCGCCGGCGGCCTCAATGTCTCCAACGAGGGACGCGAGCTTCTCCGCATTTCGTGCGGCTACCACAACCTTGGCGTCTGCCTCAGCGAGCGCCACGGACGTCGCGCGTCCGATCCCCTGAGACGCACCCGTAACGAGCGCAACTTTATCTTTGAGTGAAAACACGATTAGCTGTCCGCCCCCTCAGCGCGAGCCTGCGTGATTTTGTCGATCGTGGATTTCAAGCTGGCAGCGTCTTCCACATTCAAACAACGGACCGAGCGGTCGATCTGCCTCAGTAAACCCGACAGAACTTTCCCCGGCCCCACTTCAACAAAAATGTTCACGCCGCGATCGATCATCTCGCGCACTGATTCGTGCCAGCGCACCGGGGATGTCACCTGCCGAATCAGCGCCTCGCGCGCTTCTTCGCCGGACGTGACGGTCTCGGCATCGACATTGGTGATCAATGGAAAATGCAGGGGAGCGAACGCGGCCTTGCGCAAATCCGCCTCCAGCCTTTGCTGTGCCGGCATGAGAAGCGAGCAATGGAAGGGAGCGGACACCGCGAGAACCACCGCCCGTTTCGCGCCCGACTGCGACGCGATTTCCACCGCGCGTTTCACCGCGCCGGCATGTCCAGCGACCACGGTTTGCTCGGGCGAGTTTAGGCCAGCCGCGGAAACGACCTCGCCTGCCGCCGCCTTCTTACAAACCTCGTTTATGTCCGCCGGAGAAAGACCCAGGATCGCCGCCATCGCGCCTTCGCCGGCGGGAACCGCTTCCTGCATATAGCGACCCCGCTCCCGCACGATCCCTACGGCCGCAGAAAAATCAAGCGAGCCCGCGGCGACCAGCGCGGAATACTCTCCGAGGCTGTGACCCGCGACGAAGTCCGGCACGATCCCGCGCTTTTCCAGCGCGCGATACGCTGCGATCGACACGGTCAATATCGATGGTTGCTGATTTTCCGTCTTCTTGAGATCGTCTTCGGAACCCTCGAAGCACAGCTTCGAAAGTGCGAATCCCAGGGCCCGATCGGCCTCCTCGAAAACCACGCGGGATTCCGGGAAATTCTCCGCGAGGTCTCGGCCCATTCCAGGAGATTGCGAAGCTTGGCCGGGAAAAAGGAATGCGAGCTTGCTCATGGCGGCGATGGGTCTTTCGGGCTTATCCGCGGGCGGGAACGGCTGAAGCTGCGGAAAGCTCCTGTTCGATTTTTTCGTTCACGCGGGAACGGCAAAGTTCTGCTGCTACTCGAATCGCATTCTTTATTGCATTTGGATTCGAACGCCCGTGACCGATCACGGTGATTCCGCGAATGCCCAACAGCGGCGCGCCGCCCGTTTCCGAATAGTCCGTGCGGCGTCGAAAATCGTCGAACGCGCGCTTGGAAAGCGCGTATCCGATCTGTGAAGTCAGGCTGCTCTTGATCGCTTTCTTGAGCATTCCGCCGATGTGTTCCACAAGCCCTTCGCTAAGTTTGAGCGCAATGTTGCCGATGAATCCGTCGCAAACCACCACATCCACATTGCCGCGAAACACGTCCCGCCCCTCCACATTGCCCACGAAATTCAACGGCAGATTCTTCAGCCGCGTTGCCGCTTCGCGCGTCAACTCATTGCCTTTGGCTTCTTCTTCACCGATCGAGAGCAAGGCGATGCGCGGGCGTCTCACTCCCCAGATAGCACGAAAATAAATTTCGCCCATCACGGCGAACTGTTCGATGTGCTCCGGCTTCGAGTCCACGTTCGCGCCGACGTCGAGGATCACCGAAATCTTTTCCTTCATGTTCGGGAAAGCAGCCGCTAGAGCAGGGCGATCGACCGATGGTAGCGTGCCGATCACGAATCGCGCGACCGTCATCACCGCGCCCGTATTCCCCGCGCTAACCAGCGCCTCCGCTTTGCCATCGCGCACGAGGCGCGCGGCCACGTGCACCGAGCTTTCCTTTTTTCGTCGGAACGCTTGCGACGGCGCGTCGGTCATCGCAATCACCTCCGGAGCGTGGACAACCTCGATCGGAAGCCCTTCGTGCTTGTGTCGCCTCAGCTCTTGCTGGACCCGTTCCTCGATTCCCACGAGGACCACATGCACCCCTAGCTCGCGCGCCGCGAGGATCGCTCCTTCGACCTCGACGCGAGGCGCATGGTCGCCCCCCATTGCATCCAAGGCAATCGTTGTCATTTGATCACCAGCTTGACGCGGTCAGGCGAGGGAAAGTTAGGCCGACTTTGCTTCGGTGTCAATCACTTCGCGGCCCTTGTAGTAGCCGCACTTCGGACACGCGCGGTGAGGCAGCTTCCGTTCGTGGCAATTTGGGCATTCGCCCAAAGAAGATGCGCGAAGATGATCGTGCGCGCGTCGGGTCGACGTGCGTCGCTTCGAGTGTCGTCTTTTCGGATTCGGCATTCCAGCTCCTCTTGACAGGCCACCACACAATCGGGCCTTGAATGGAAAGGATATTTTAGCGTGTTATTGCTTCTTGAACCAGTCCTGCTTCAGCCGCGCGAGCGGGGCCATTCTCGGGTCGGCGCCACTCTTTTCGCAGCGGCACTCCTCGTTGTTGAGGTTGGCGCCGCAATGGGGACACAATCCGCGGCAGTCGCTTGAGCAAATCACCTTCATCGGAAGAGCAAGATTCACCTGCTCGGCCAGAATGTCGGCCAGAAAAAGCCCGTCGCCTTCAAAAAAAGCGATCTCTGTGTCGTCCAGATTCAGCTGGACTTGTTCATCCGATCCGATCGATAGCGTTGGCCGGTAATAGAGGTCGAAGTCTCGGCTGATTTCCTCGACTACGGTGTCCAGGCACCGTGCGCAAACAAGTTCCACGCGCGTATGCAGGTTGCCGCACACGCGGATCTGCCCATCGATAAGTTCTGCCGTTGCACGGACTTCCAAGGGTTCTACCTGGCGGAACTCGCCGGAATGAAAGTCGAGGGTCCCGGGAGCATAACTCTTCCGAATGCGCGCCTTGCGGAGCGCGAGTTCATTCACATCCAAAAACATTCTATGCGCCTCCGTTTAGCGGTCCGATGAGTTCATTATAGGCCCCTTCAAGGCGCTGTCAAGAAAGCGGGCCCCGAACGTAGAGGCACTGATACGAGGTAGGTAACCGAGAGACTTAACAGTGGGGGCGAAAAGAAATTTTGCGCGCTTGGCTGTCTCGTGAGGGACGTTTCGCGAGACAGCCACCGCTGCAATGTGGATACGGCTAGGACTGGATAAAGCGTTTCCGCTGACCGATGCCCGTCGCGATAGCGCCGAGCCCGAGTATGAGCATTGCTAGTGTCGAAGGTTCAGGAGCGGGAACTGGTGTGCTTGGACCTGTCGGTGGCTCTCCGGTGCCATCGAGATGGGGAACACGAACGAAATGGAACGTGTGGCGGGTGTAGGAATCGAGCCCCGACGGTTTCGAGTCAGCGGTGGAAAAACGATCGGACGGAATGTCGTGCTTTTCAAGGAAAGTCTGCGACGCCGAGTCTTGGCCTTGATTGAGCTGAAAATCCGCATCGTCCGAGCCGCTGCGGATGCTTGCGCTCAGAGAGTCGGACGCACCCGAATTGCACGCACTGTTTTCGCAAAAGATTGCACGGACAGTGCCGACGGAATCCGCAGAAGCGAGAGATGGCGCGAACGCCGCAACTCCCGCCAGCACCAGTGGCATGGCTAGTTTCTGGAACATCCTTATGTTCAAAACCCACCTCGCGATACATATGCCCGCATCCACGGCCGAACCGCAGACCCGGGTGAGTTATCCTGTCCGAGGATGCGAGAAGGAACTATCGGCTGTTGGCCCTAAGGCAACGAGCACATGTTCCCGTAAGGGAAACCCTTAGTACAGGTTCGGTAGAAACTCGTGGCTCAATCGAAGAAGGAAGTGATCCGTCATCCCGGCAATGTAGTCGCAAACCACGCGATGCTTGGGCTCTCGCCGGGACAGCTCCGCATAATAAAGAGGCATACGATCTGGATGTTCCAGAAAGAAACTGAACAGCGCGTCGAGGGACCGGATCGAATTCTCTCGTTCTTCTGAAATCGCAGGATGCGAATACATGCGCGAATAGAGGAAGTTCTTCAGTGAGGCGTTTTCCTCGGCAGCTTGGGGCGATAGCCCTGCCAGCCGCTGAGGCTGGTGCCGGATATCCTCGACTGTCCGGGCACCGCTTTCGCGGACTTGGCATTCCGTGTTTTGAATCGCATCGGTCACCAGCCGATTCAGAATTCGTTTGAGTGCTTCGTTGAATTTTAGTTTTCGTGGGCTTTGCAGATAGCGGCGATCCACATCTGCATACGCCGCCCCAAAAACTGGAACTTCCTCCCGAAGCCGCTCAAAATCGAGGATCCGTGCCTCAAAGCCATCGTCGAGATCGGCCGTGTTGTAAGCGATCTCGTCGACGATATCGATCAGCTGCGCTTCAAGGGGTGGCCGCTGATCGAGCAGATTCTCGGCCAATTCCGGAAATTCCACGGCCGAATAATCCCGAGAGTGCTTGATGATCCCCTCGCGCACTTCGAATGTCAGATTGAGTCCCGGGAAATCCAGGTAACGCTGTTCGAAGCTTTCGACGATTCGCAGCGCGTGCAGGTTGTGATCGAATCGCTCCCCATACTCGCGCATCCGCGCGTCGAGCTGACGTTCGCCGGCATGTCCAAAGGGTGGGTGCCCAATGTCATGAACCAGCGCCAGCGCCTCCGTGAGATCTGTATTCAAGCCCAGCGCGTCCGATACCGTCCGCGCAATCTGCGCCACTTCGAGTGTGTGCGTCAGCCGGTTGCGAAAATGATCGGAAAAGCGCGTGCTGAAGACCTGTGTTTTCGCTTCGAGTCTTCGAAATGCGCGGGAATGAATTACGCGATCGCGGTCGCGCGCGTAATCGTTGCGGTAGGGATGCTGAGCTTCGGGGTATCGCCGCCCGCGCGACTTTCGAACATCCATCGCCAGGCCCTGCAGCGAGCGCAAATCCATGACTGCATTCTAACTGAAGAAAAGGCTACGACTTGCCAGGTAGGAGCGCGAGGCCTTGATCGGCCTGCTGCGCCAGCGGGGTGTCAGGATAGTCGGCCTTGATCTGCTTATAGAGATCCGCAGCCTGCGACGGGTTCTTCGTGCTGTAGTGGTCGGCAAGCGCCAGCATCACGAGTCCCTTGGGGACAAGCACCGTCGGTTTGGCGATCAGCTGCTGATAGATCTTCGCCGCTTCGTCGCTTTGTCCCGTCCGGTCGTCGAGTGAAGCCAGTTCGAACTGCGCCATGGACGCAACGTCCTGATCGCTGCTGCCCGAAATCGTCTGAAGCCTCTTCTTGGCATCATCGTACTTGCCGAGCTTGTCCAGCGTCAGCGCCACATAATACGCGGCGAGCTGGCCGGCGCGCGTGTGCGGGTATTTCGACGCGACTTCCGAGAATTTCTGGTTGGCTTCCGTATATTTCTTGGTGTCATCGGGGTAGGTCGTCTCGCCTGGAGCTGTCGGCGGACCGACGGGTGTCTGGAACACTTTCATCGCGGCATCAAAGTCCGCGAACGCCTTCACCGTCTGGTGCTCGGAGTACGTCCGCCAGCCGAAGATACCCAGCGCGATTACGGCGGCTGCGATCACCACGTAAATCGTAAACTGCTGATGCGAGAGGAGCGCCTCCGCGCCGTGTGCGATGGTCTCGCGTACTTCGTCTTTCTTCAGCTCTCTGCGTGGAATATGCTGCGCCAAATCTTAAGCTCCAAAGGAAAATTTGCTTGCCTCAGATCGTATCACAAGCGTGCGCACACACGAATTCCCGGCGGTTTTCTTCGCGGTCCCTCGTGAAAACGCAAGGCACAGAAGGAGACTCCGTTCCATTCCCCTAAAACGGAGCCTCTTCTGCGCAATCACACCTTCGTTACATTCTCGGCTTGAAAACCCTTCGGTCCTTGGCGGACCTCGAATTCTACAAGCTGTCCTTCGTTCAACGACTTATATCCGTCCATTTGCACGGCCGAAAAGTGAACGAAGACATCTTCCCCCGACTGGCGCTGGATAAACCCATAGCCCTTTGCTGCGTTGAACCACTTCACCACACCCTGTTCTCGAGCCAACGGACTGCTCCTCTAAGTGATGTCCCGATTCGTGTGCTTGCAATGCCAGTCGGCAACAGACCAAATCCCATCCGACCGTGAGATTTGGAGACACCTACAGGACTACAAGACCGCTTCGGCGGCGGGATTCTTGCACAAACACTTTTGAGTGTCTAGGGCCACGGACAAGGAGTTGCGCCGATGGGTCTTATTTCCAGTAACGCAGACTCTATTGGCAAAATATGGATACTTTTCAGTCTCGAGATGTCGTGTCTGGCGGCGGCAAAATCGGCGAGCGTTCCGTATCCTGTCGCCGTTCGATGGCCAGTGCCATCGCGGTGTTCTTCGGGAATACAACGTCGTGTCCGCGCGCGATGAAGTTCGCGTAAATTGCCCGTCCGGCTCCGAACGTTCCCATCGCCATGCCGAATGGCTGCGAGTGAATCGTGAGACCGAGCGCAATTCCGATTAGCTTGTAGCCTCCCGCTCCTCCCGCCGCACGCGGGCCTGTCTCGCCGAAACTATCGCCCAGAAATGAGGCTCCGGCCAAAGCCACAGACGCCCCCACCGTAAGGAATCGCGTGGGCGGTGCGGTAGCCTTGGCGCCGCCCTCCGAGTCCAATTTCACATTATCGCGCTTCGCGGACTCGATGCCTTCCAGGCTCGCCGCGATTTTTTGATCGACTCCATCCGGCAGATGTAGATCGCGAAACACAATCCGGAGTTCGCCGTTGCGACCCGGATGCCGCGCCGGTTCCACTTGCACGACGGTTCCGGTGATTCGGCTGCCTTGTGGAAGAATCAGACGATCGCCGTCAAAGAGTGGCCGCGAAACAACCGCCTCGACGCTCTCGCCCACTTTCGAATCCCCTGAGCTTAGAGGCGTTACGAGCCGCGCCTGCACCATGCTGCCTTGCGGTGGCTGCGAACCAATCGACTGCGCCATTTCGCGCGTCAGTGGCTCGCTTCCGAAATCGAGGGGCTCGTCGAGCTCCGCAAAATAAACAGTGCCCGCATCGATATATTGCGGATGAATCGGAAGCTGGCCCAACACATACTTTTCGGCACGGCGAAGCTTTCCCGGTTGCTCAGCGCCCTTCACTGTGGCGTTCCACTCTTGCTTTGCCTCTTGCTTCGCTTCCTTGACCTTCTCCGTTGCCGCGTCCTTCGGACCTTTCTTCTGGTTCTCATCTGCGGCGGATACAAATTCCAGCAATTGGCCCGAGCCTACGGTAACAACGGTCCGCATCGCCAGTGGTTTGCCGTCGGGCAGGTAGAGATGATCAAACTCGACTTTCGTCGCTCGCTCCGGAGAGAAATCGGCGTCCAGCGCCGCCGCCGTCCGCTTTACTTTCGACGGCTCCTCAATCTGAATGATCCGGCCAGTAACGCGTGTCCCCGTCGGAATCACCAGTTTGTCGAATGCATACACCGGCTCCACGATCCGCCCTTCGATCGGCTGCCCTTCATGCTTCACGCGGACATCTTTATCGAGCGCCACCTGAAGCGACGCGCCCTTCGGCACCCCAAGCGAAACAAAAGGAGTCGGCGCCACGGAATTCTCGACTGGCCTATGCGCAGGATCCGCCGCTTGCGCCGGCGACCCGTCAAGCGACGCGGCCGGTGCCGTCGCCTCTTGCCCGCACGCCCAGCCCGCGCAGACACAAAGAGCCACGGCGGCCCAAATTCCGCGTCTTATTCTCATTGGATTCTCCTTGCCCTCACGAATGCGGACTTCGATCTGTTAGTTCCGCAGTTGGTCTTGGCTGGATCGCGCTGCTACATTCTAGGCCTCTGACCCTGGTCCCGGCTAGATATAAGTGAAATTCCAGCGAAACTCCGTCTCGCTCAATTGCCCCAGTATTTCGGCCGATCGCAGCCCGGCGGGCGGAACGTACTCCGCAGCCCTTCCGCTCCAATCGAGATACAGCTGATCCATGTGAAACGCGACGACGGGCGCGTCGCCCGTAGGGTTCAACGAGAACGCCTTAAGAAGGTCAGCTTCGGGAAAGGCTGCGGCCAAACATACTACGCCCAGCACGCGCAGGAACGTCCTTCGCGGCGCAGCCGAAATTTTTGTCGTCGATGGGCGCGCCTTCATTTCCCTCTCACGCAAACGGCAATTCGCTTTCATCGACCCATCGCCCGTGCACCTGCGCCGTCGCCCGAAACGGCAGCAGCACTCGGGCGACGTCTCCTTCTTCCATTCGCTGTGCATCGGTGATGACCAACTCCGACCTCATCTCCGCATAGTTCGACGCCACGCCCATGATGTAGCCGTCGCCCTCCGCGCCATTCTTGCGCGGCACAAAACAAACTTCCTGCAGGCTGTGCGTTTTTCCGGCGAAGTACGAACTCATCTTCCCCGTCGCGATATCGAATCGTCCGTAGCAGTTATTGACGCGCCCTCCCAGAGTTCCCGCCTTCCACTCTTCGAAGGGTCTTTGCTGGTCGGCGTAGGCCGTAAACGCGTAGCGATAGGGCTGCGTCAGATAACGATCGTCCACGCGTCCGAGATCGCTTACGTTCATCGCGAAAAGTTTCTCCTCGGTATAGCCATCGTCCTTGGAGTTCAGATTGAATGTCTGTCGCCGAATGTACGCCTTCGCCTTCGTCGGATCCCATGGCGAGCCATCAATAGGCGGGAAAAACGGAAACGGATTCGAATCGTAAATCGGCGCTTCAAAGATCACTTTGTTTCCTTCTTCGCGTGCGTTCAGTGTGTGCACAGTCGCCCGTGAAGGCCCCTTGAACCAACGAATGTCCTTCGCCTCTCCGTCGCGCGGCACAATCGCAATCATGGCCGGCTTTGTGTCGTCCCAGCCCCAGTGAACTTTTCCTTCTTTCAGCCGTTCCATGCTTGAGACGAACCCGAAAATCGGGATGATCACATAATTCTTCGTAATACTAATGTCGTGAACCATCGAGACGTACGGCACCTTGAATCGCAGCTCGCGCGTTACCTCGCCCTTCTTGTTGATCGTGTAAAGGAACACGTCGTTCGTTTCCAGTCCCTCAGCCTCGTAACCGTAGCAGATCATTTCGCCTGTGGTCGGATCGACCTTCGGATGTGCGGTGAACGTCAGGCTTTTGTATTTGCCGTGAAAGTTGTATGGCCCGATCGTTTCGAGCGTGTTGCAATCGATCTCGTAGGGCAGGCTGTCTTCCTTCAACGTGAACAGCTTCCCGGCAAAAGCCAGCGGCGTCGTGTTTTGCACCGAGCGATCCAGTCCATGCACGCTCGGATCGTCCGTAAACGGATTGCGATATTTGCCGAAGAGCTGCTTGTGCGCCACGCGATCTGCTTTGAATCGCGGCGTCTTCACCCATCGCCCTTTGTAATCAACCACGCCATTCTTGAACCGGAATGTATTGATGTAGCCGTCCATGCTGAACGGCGAATCGTCCTCGAATTTCGGCGGGTAGAGCCAGTCCCCGCCCAGCCGTACGAACGCGCCGTTCAAATCGCTGGGAATTTTGCCGATCACCTCGCAATCGTAGACATCTGCCTCAAATCGCGTCGGCGCAAAAAATCCCTTCATCGTCGGCATATTCGAGAAATCAACCATGCTACGTCTCCTTACTACGTCTCATCCCATCATCGGCCTAATTCCCGCTCTTCACCCACGGCGACGGCATGTTGTACGGCACCGTAATAAATATCGCCTCCGCGTGCCGGATCTTCCCGTCGATAATCTTGAACGTCTCGAGAAAGCAGAACGAATGCGGCGACTTCATCGGTGAATCGTGCTTCACTCCGTCCGTCGTCGTGTACGTTCGCAGAGTTCCTGCGTGATCGATGAATCCGCCGGCCAACACCAGTCCCTTTTCCTCGTCGACGAGCGGAAAGCGCCGAGCCCGCAGCCGGTCGTCCCAACGGTAATTTCCGAGCTTGAATCCCGCTGCGCACGAAATCTTGCCGTACGTCAGATAATTCGAATTCGGATCCGGGTGCGGATCGTTCGCCGTCCAAATACCGTTTTCCCGCCGGCTGCAATCGTCTGCGAACTGCGTGAAAATTGCCCCATCGTTCAGCTGCAGTGTGTTGAAGTATCCGTCTGCCAGCGCAATCATTCTCTCGCGCGGCGTTTGGTGCTCTGGCGCGATATCCTCGAGCAGGACGGGTACAGGCTTGAGCGCGCTCGGATCGCCAAACGGTCCGGGTCCGTAACCTTTGCGATCCACAATCGTTTCGACCTCGCCAATTTTGTGATCCCGAATCTTCATCCGGAGCGCGAGAAACGACTGCATGTCGCGTTCATCGATCACGCCGTAATACGCGACTTGCCCCGTCTCAGGATCGGCGGCGCGAAAATCCTCAGCGCCCAGGCCCGTAATCGTGCCCCACAAGCCATCGCCGATCTCGAGCACTACATTGTTTTCTGTGCATTGAACGTCTTTGGCCCAAGGCAATCGCGCCGGGTCGTGCCCCACAAGCGCCGCGAGATACTGATCGACGAATCCGTAAAGGCATTTGCGATCGCAGTCCGTCATTGCGCGGACGCCGTAATCGGCGGGTTTGCCTGCCGCATTCGCGCGCAGAAATCTAGGGGTGAGTAGGCAGCTGGCCATCAGGACGGCAAGAACAATGCCGTGTTGCTTCACTCGGATTCCTCCCTATTCGACGACGCTCTCGAATACGCGCGCATCCTAACAGAGGTATCCATCGAGGGGGTAGCCCTTCGTTTCTGTGGCGGGTCTGAGCGTACGGATTGGCCGCGCGCTCGATTAAGCGGGAAACTTCAGTAGTACGCGATCAGGCGTGGCGTCGAGTGATGCTTAGAATGTGCTCAGGTGATCTGCTTCAGTCCGGTGGCTTCCTGTCCGCTCGATCCAGTTTCCGAAGCGATCGTATTCATACTGGAACGGTAGATAGATCGAACTTTGCGAGATCGCCAGATGTGGTTTTGACTTCCGGCGATACGTCGCCGTACTCGCTGTATGTCTTCTTCGCAACTACTGCTTCCCCACCTCAGCTCTCGTCGATCTCGACGACCCGGCCCTGCTCGTCGTAAGTCGGAGCTTCCGCGCTTTTTGCTTCCCCGCGCCGTTTGTCAGGAGCTCCGACATGCAACCGGCGCAGCGCGCCGTTCCTCAGCTCTGGTTTACCGGCAGCAAGTATTCGGAATTTGCGGGGGCCGCCGTTCGTTTCACGCCTTCCACTTCTCCGAGGAAGTGAACGGCAAGAGCGGATATACATCCTTGAAAATCTTCGCGATTTCGGCATCGAATCCGGCCCGCATCGCCGCCGCATGGGGCATTTTTCGCCGGACTACCCATCCTTGCAGCTTCTTCCAGTCCTCGGCCTTCACCGGCCAGCCCCGGTGCTTCGTCCATTC
>Ga0335078_10001343_pt1 | contig 37377 bp, 24 predicted proteins | sample Lox_Sample_32_FD_206711 | JGI IMG/M metagenome (GOLD analysis project Ga0335078, IMG submission 206711) | Soil microbial communities from Loxahatchee National Wildlife Refuge, Florida, United States - Lox_Sample_3.2 | ecosystem: Environmental > Terrestrial > Soil > Wetlands | place: USA... | reverse complement strand
CTCGATCCGGGATATCCCGCTTACTACGTTCGTGGCGCCGCCGCAGAATCTCCCGGGCCACGGTAAGCCGGTGTGTGGGGCGGACACTCATGTCCGCCGCTTTTGATATTTCTCTTATTTAAGACATGGCACTTTGGCTCCGATTGCATATTTCCGTTCTTGACCCGAGCACAAACATCTCCGGCGGCGCGCGAAAATCAGGGGAAGGTCACGGCGGCGGACAAGAGTGTCCGCCCCACACCGGGTTGCGACTCCCCGGCCCGGCGCGTAGCATCTAACCAGCATGGCACCAATTGCCACCGACACCAGGGCGGCGCGCCCGCCCAAAGTCGTCCTGAGCGAGATCATCAGCTTCGCCTACGATACTTTCTGCTCTAACAAAGTACGCTTCGCCCTCACCGCATTGGGAATGGTGATCGGCACCGCCTCGCTGATTCTGGTCGTCACTATCGGCATGACCGGCAAGCAGTATGTTCTGAATCTGATTCAATCGATCGGCGCCAACCTGATCGACGCCGAATATCAAGGCGGAGCGGAGCGCAATACCACTCCCGATCTCCTCACCATTGATGACATGCGGGCGGTTCTGGAGCAGGTAAATGGAATCGTCGCCGCATCCCCCGTGGTACCGCTCGACGACCATATTCCCATCGGAGGCGGCAAGGAGCGTGACCTGCGCATTCTCGGTGTGTTCCCGGAATATAGCCAGGTGCGTAATCTGGTCGTGCTATCCGGTAGGTTTTTCGACGCCGAGGACGAGCAGGCGCGCAACAAGGTCGGGGTCATGCAGCAGAAGCTGGCGGAAGAAGTCTACGGCTCAGTCGACAACGCCGTAGGCAAAAACGTAAAAGTCGGCGGCCTGCCTTTTACCATCATCGGAACTTTCCGCGAGCGAGTGAACACCTTCGGGCAATCCGAAGTTACCGACAACTCCATGGTGGTTCCCTATACCGTCGCCCGCTTTTTCACCGATACGCCGGACGTCCGGCAGCTCTATTTTTCGGCGGCTGAACCATCCATGGTGATCCCGGTGACCGAGCAGGTCCGTAAAGTCATCCAATCCCGCCATCGCCCGGAGTCGGTCTATGTAGTACAGAACCTCACCGAACTGGTTGCGGTCGCGGACCGAACCGCCAACGCCCTCACTCTGGTTCTGCTGTTGATCGCGACCGTTACCTTGTTGGTCAGCGGCATCGGGATTATGAACATCATGCTGGCAACGGTGAGTTCACGGATTCGCGAAATTGGAATTCGCAAGGCGATCGGCGCCACCAGCCGCGAGATTCGTTTTCAGTTTCTGTCCGAAGCAGTCCTGATTTCCCTCGTAGGAGGTTTCGCCGGCGTGGTTATCGGCCTGGCGCTGCCCTTCTCCGTCCGCTTCCTCACCGAATACCGCATTCCGATTTCCGGACTCTCAGCAATCGTGGCCATTGGCGTCTCTTCGCTGGTGGGAATTCTGTTCGGCACCGTCCCCGCTGCTCGCGCCGCGAAACTGGATCCGGTAGAGAGCCTGCGCTACGAGTGAGATTCACCCATGAACAAATTCGCTCCCATTCTCAAATTGTGCGTGGGGTTTCTCCTACTCTTCATAACCCATAAGCCTTTCGCCGAAAACCCGCCTCGATCGTTTCCTGCGTACCTCGCAGAGGACTTCGATTATGCGAATTTCTCCCGTCTTGACGCGCCCGGTCCGCCCAAGGATTTGATCTACCAGTCCAACGGATTCATGGCGCTGCAAGAGAAGTCGTTTGGTGGACAAACCGTAATTATCCCGGTTGCGGGTGATGGAGCACCCACCAATAGCAGCGACCGTCTGCTGGCGCTGGAAATCGATGCGCCCATCATCACGGATTCCTCGGGGAGGGCCTACAATTTCGCCGAGAGTCCCGCCCAGCGCCATCTGACGTATTATGCGGATCGCACCGTCTATCGTGCCTCTTTCGATGGTGGCCCGGAAGTTTTGCTGACGGTGTACCCCGTTTACGGCAAGCCCGCTTCTGTCCTGAAAATAGATATTGAGAAAGCCAACGGGCCGGTTCACATCAACATTCAAACTCGCGGGACAGGATTTCAATCGTTGCAAAATGCAAGAGCCTTGACCTACGGCTCGCCTCGATGGCCTTACCGTTTGCAATTGGGATCTCGGCCTGACGCCAAGGCAGAAAACGGCATTTTGCAATGGGATGTCCAAGCCGGAGGCGAGGTGGCAGTCATCGTCGCTCTAGGTGAAAACGAGAAAAGTGCAGCCGCGGCGCTTCAGGACGTGAGCTCGTCCGGAGATCTTTTCAGTGAAGCCACGCACAAATCCTGGAATGACTACCTCGCATCAGTTCCATTAGTGGCGCCAGCCGAAGCGATGCAGTTTACGATTGGAACTTCAGGTAAGACAGAAGCAATCACGCCAGAGGAGTTAGTCCGCAGCGAACTCTGGTTCTGGCGCGGAGTGCTGACGACCACTTGTCAGGTGTCCTATTTGCCGGCCTGCCCGCTGACCATCGCGGATTGGAACGTGTTCATGGGCATGTGGGGCAACGACGGCATAGCGGAATCTATCGCCCTCTCGGGAACGTCGCGAAAAGATCTGGCGCGGGCCGCGATCCTGAATTGGTTTAAGTACTCTGTGAACGCCAAAGGCGACGGAACTGCTGCCTGGACAATATTTCCCTCCGGCAAAAACACATTTGAGGCTAAAGGGCCTGAACGCGATACCCAGAGTGTTCCGGTGCAGGCTTCGGTGGTCGGACAATATGTGCGCCTCACGGGCGACAGGACAATTCTGGACGAAAAACCTGGCGGAGCATCCGGCAATCGAACCCTTTGGCAGGCGCTCGTCGCCTACCAACAAAATCTGCTCAGGGTTCGCGATTCCAATCATGACCATCTCATTGATTGGCTGCACACCTACGAGACCGGTTGGGACGACAAGAACTCCCCGTTCATTGATCTCAAAGGCGTTCCTACCAGCGCCATCAATGAGCAGGTCTTTAACCTCTGGAGCCTGAAAGAAATGGCCTACCTCTCCAAGATACGGGGAGAGGATCCAACAGCCTGGCAGAACGAATTCGCCGTTGCCAAAGAGGCGGTTCGCAAGAAGCTGTGGGACGAAGATACGCAGCGCTATTGGGACCTGGATGTGGTGAGCGGGAAATTATGGACCCAGGGAGAAAATCTCGATGCCTATTACCTCCTCTACTATGAATCGGACCCGCAACGAATCGCCGCGATGATGAAGCGCTTGAACGATCCAGAGAAGTTCAACGGTGCTCTTCTGCCGACCATGGCCTTTGATACGCCTCACTGGGGAGGATACTGGCGGGGACCGGCTTGGCCGCGCGTATTTTCCTACGTCGCTTTGGGGCTGGACCGCGCTGGGGAACGGGCGAGGGCTTTCGAGTGGCTGGCCCGCGCCGTCCAGTCAAATCTAGGTCCGCTGCTTCCGGAGAATGTGGATCCAAAAGCGTACCCGCCCGGCGAGCACGCGATTGGCTCGGTGCGAATCATGGGTTATGACGCGTTGGATACTTTGGTATTTCCCGACATTGCCGGCTTGCGCACCTGGGCCGGCGAGGATCTCACAGTGGTGCCGAGTGCCATGCCCGGCAAAGTCTACGTGAAAAATCAGAAATGGATGGGCGACAGCTACGACGCGCTGTTGCAGGCCGGGCAACCTACGCGCATTTGGCGCAACGGGCAGGAGTTGCAACCTCTCGCGTCAAATCAGAGCTGGCGCGCCACGAAAAACGGGAACCGGGTTTCGTTCCAGGCGGTTGAAACAGCCACTCAGCGGAACTAATCGTGGGCACTCCTTGAAGCCCCCTGGAAACCAGCAGTTGGAAGGTTCAAACGCACAAAAGCCGGACTGGTTGGCCCGGCTCTTACTTCCCCACCTTCAGGGATCAACTTGTTTCCGAAGTCCCTGCAGATCTTTTCTGTTCTGTGCTCACATCACCATGGCCAGGTTCTCCAGTTCATGCTGCAGCACGGGCATGGAACAGCCAGACATCTCCACTCGGCCAGCGGCATCGATGGCAGCCTGGGGCGAAACTCCGTAGCCCCGGCCCATCAGGAACACCTGCAGAACCTCGGCGGCTTCGCGGGAATCGGCCAGCCCACCCTGGAGCAGGTCATTCCGTAAAGCCGCTAATTCCATCACCGTAAATCGTTCTCTCATGTCTTTCATGGCCGTTTCACCTCCGACCCTGAACTTTTCTTACCGACTTAGATTCCACCGATGCCCTCTGCGTTACATGCAATTTGAATGCCGCAACAGCAGCCAGCCCCACAGCTTCTTATGGTGGAACCTGTTACTCCATTAAACCCCTTATTTTGACGGAAGTTGTGCCGGTAGCTGCGGCATACGGAGCAGCCCGTATGGCACGAAAGTGGGGTAGCAAAGCGCGGCAGAGAATGACAAAGTCCGTCCCCTTACAGCGACACTTGGCACAAATGAGCCACAATGGGATCAGGCTGTGCCGTCTTGAGAATGTCTTGAGATTCAGGAACGATCGCTCGTAGCTTCGTCGAGCAGAAGGATTGGTATGTTGTCGCGGATGGGATAAACCCTCAGGCAATCACCGCACTTGAGGCTCTCGCCGTTTTCCTTGAGGGCCAGCGGTTTCTTGCAGGCCGGACATACGAGGATCTCCAGCAGTTCCTTGGAAATCATGCGATATTCTAGCGCGTTTTTTTCCTGTGTGCGCGGCCTACCTGGCTCCCGAGACGAAAGGCCACATTGACTTCGCCATAATTTCCCATTAGATTCCTCAGGCGAAACTTGCCCGCCCTTCGCAGAATTCGTTCGCGGCCAGCCCGCCCGCCGCGCCGAGAGGAATCCCCGAGAATGACCAGAGGGAGTTTGACTGCGGTGAGAACATCCGGAATATTTTTCGCCACCCTGCTGTTGTGGACCGGCCTGGCTTCGGCGCAGAGCTGGACGCCGCTGGCCCATCAACCTTCGTTCAATGCCAATACCGCATTGTTGCTCACCGACGGAACCGTGATGGTTCAGGACACCGAAACCCCGAACTGGTGGCTCCTGACCCCGGATGAAACTGGTAGCTACGTCAATGGAACCTGGAAAATTTTGTCATCCATGTCGCCCGATTACGGTCCGCTCTATCACGCTTCTGCGGTGCTTCCCGACGGGCGAGTCATCATCGAAGGCGGGGAATACAATCTTGGCAAGGAAACGCTTACCAACCAGGGCGAAATCTACGATCCCACAACCGATCGGTGGGTTCCAGTCTCCCCGCCCGCGGGGTGGGCCTTCATCGGCGACGCGCAGAGCGTCGTTCTGGCCAACGGCATCTTCATGCTGGCCGACTCGCAATCCAGGCAGCAGGCATTGCTCGATGCCAAGACTCTGGCCTGGACTCCAACCGGAACCGGCAAATTCGATATCAATGACGAAGAGGGATGGAATTTGCTTCCCAGCGGCAAAGTGCTGACCGTGGATGCGTATGTGGACCACTACGATGCCACAGGTTCACACTCAGAAATCTACACCCCAGCGAGCGGTGCCTGGGTGAGCGCCGGCAGCACGGTTGCACAACTCTGGGATGCCGCCTGGCCCTGCGGTGGGTCCCCCTCGTACGAGGTAGGTCCCGCGGTCTTACGACCCAACGGGACGGTCTTCGCCACCGGCGCAAATTCATGCGGCGCGGGACATACCGCCATCTACAACCCTTTTAAGAATGCTTGGACCGCCGGCCCCGATATCCCGAACGGCGACGATATCGCTGACGGTCCCGCCGCGCTCTTGCCCAACGGCAATGTGCTGATCGATTCGAGTCCTGGCATTTATCAGCTGGGAACCACGTTCTACATCTTTGACGGCAGCCGCTTCAATGAAGCCCCCGGGCCGCCGAATTCCCTGGTCGACTCCTCTTACAATGGAAGCATGCTGGTACTGCCCACGGGACAGATTCTATTCACCGATTGCTCTTCGGATGTAGAAATCTTCACTGCGAAGCACACCTACAACCCGGAATGGGCGCCGGCGATTGTCACCGCGCCGAGCACGGTGGTGCGCGGCAACTCCTACAAAATCTCGGGTACGCAATTCAACGGTCTCTCCCAGGGAGCGGCCTACGGCGACGATGCCCAGGCCGCCACGAACTATCCGTTGGTGCGCATTACCAATAATGCTACCGGTCACGTCTTCTACGCCCGCACCCGCGGCCACAGTTCGATGGGGGTGGCGACCAAAGCCAGGATCGTCAGCACTCATTTCCTGGTGTCGCCATTTATGGAGACAGGACCCAGCACTCTGGTGGTGGTGGCGAACGGGATTCCTTCCTCGCCGGTTGCGGTTACCGTGGATTAGCTTGGTTGCACCGCACTTGTTTTGACTCCCGCAGCGCAGAAGCCTAAACTTTCGTCAGGGGTAAGCGCGTAATTTCTGCCTCTCGCTGAAAACCGGCAAGCCCCGCAAGGAGACTTTATGGGCGGCAAATTGGGTTTGCCCGAAATCCTGGTGATTCTGGCGATCGCGCTTCTGATCTTCGGACCCAGCAAGCTGGCCGACCTGGGCAAGGGCCTGGGTGAAGGCATCAAGAATTTCAAGTCGGCTGTGAAAGATGGAGAAGAAGGCCAGGACAAAAAATCCTAGGTTTGGATGGTGTGGCGCGGGCGCCCTCGCCCGCGAGCCGCTACTGCAATCTTGCGAACTCCGCCTTGGCGTCTTTCAGTACCGGGATATCTGAGTCAGCATCCTTCCACAGCGTAAGAAAGTCCTGATACGCACTCTTGGCTTTCGCCTTGTCGCCCGCCATCACATAAGCCCTGCCCAGCTCGAGCCGAGCCAATGTGCCGGTGGAACAATTCCACACCAGGCCGCGGTGATCGATAACCTTCTGGAATTCAGCCGCTGCAGCGCCTCCCTGGCCGGCTGCCAAGGCGGCTTCGCCGCGGAGGTAGATCGGAAATAAACACGAATAATAGCTGTTGGAAGGTACGCTCAAGTCAAGCGGGGACGTGACCGCTCGTAGTTTTTCAATGGCGGTTGCGGAATCCTTATTAGCCAGCGCGTTTTGTGCTTCAATCACCGGCAGCCAATAGGACTGCACCAGCGTGTGCAAGGGAAAGCGTTTGGAGAGATCCTGAGCCAGGGCAAGAGGCCGGGTTTTGTCCCCAGCCCGGGCCAGCACCAGCGCCGCTAAGGCGGTATCGTCATGGCTCTCCGGAGCCAACGCTAGCCCTTCGGTCGCTGCCTGTTGCGCTTCGGCGAGATTGCCAAATAGCGCTTCCCGCCATGCTCCACTCAACTGCCAGGCTGCCGCCGCTTCCTTGTTATCCGCTCGCACCGCCGATTGCACAGCCCGCGCGGTCAGCTCACGCGCCGCGCGCAGATGTCCGGAATAGCCTTCGGTATCCGATTCCAGGGTCAGAATTTCGTGCTCCAGCTCTGGCCTGCCCTCAAACCAAGCCGCCTGTTGGGCCATGCCTTTTGTGTCCCCCTGCAGAAACGCGACCGCATAGAGGCTAATATGGGGCTGATCATCATCGAGCTTGCGGCCCATCGCGTCCTGATAGGACTGGCGCGCTTCATCGTAGCGGTCCAGATTCACCAGGTCTCCGATCAGATTCTCATAGCCAATCACATTGTCGGGATTCAATTGCAGGGCGGTGCGCACTTGCTCGACGGATTGTTCATACTTGCCTTCGGTCCCGTAGAGCGAGCCCAGGTTGGTGTAGGCAATGTCGTCCCGGGGATAGTTCTCTTGCCACTCCCGGAAGTTTTCCGCCGCCCGGTCCAGCTCGCCGGTTACCGTCATGTAGTACATCGACGTAATGTGCAGTTTTTCACGCTCGCTGGCGTGATCGCGCAAATTGAACGCCTTGGTGAGATATTGGTCAGCCCGGGCGATTTCGTTCAGGTTGTTGTACATGATGCCCACGCCTTCGAGAGCGGTAGCGAAGTTCGGATCCAATTCGATGGCGTGCTGAAAGAACGGCAGCGCTGCAGCCGAGCCCTTCTCCTGTTCCGCTTTTCTCGCCAGGCTCTGGGCCTTGAGCGCTTCGAGCGAAGGGGTGGTTTCCTGCGGCAGCGGGGCATCGAACCTTTGCACGGAAGCCAACGACTCGCCCAATTCGCTGCGCAACTTGGTTGCGGCTTCTCCCAGCGCGTCCAGCACCTTCTCTTTTCCCGTGGCCGTAGCCTGCTCCTGGGCCAGCGTGTCGCCGCTCATGCAATTCACCGCCTTCAGTCCGACCACAAACTGGTTCCCGATATTGGCGATGGAACCGGCGATGAACGCACTGCTGTTGGCGCGCTGGCAAAGCTCGCGGGCCACATCCGGCGTAAGCGGTGTATTCGCAGGCCGGGTCATCAGCCGCAAAACCGCAGTGACCTTATCGTCGGAAAGCACATTCAAAAACGGCGACTGCCGCAAGGAGACGCTGAGCGCCTGTTTCAGCGCGTCGTCAAACACCGCGTCGCTGGTGAAGTTAGCAAAATCTCCCACCACGATCGTATCTTTTTCCGTCAACTTCGGTGCTTGCCGCGATCGCCAATACAAACCTCCCGCCACCAGCGCGGCCAACACCACCAGCGATGCCACAATCCACGCCGTCTTTCGTCCCCTGGCTACAAACGGAGCCGAGGCCGAAGAAGTCGTCACCGCACGCCCCGTCTCCGAATCCCGCTTCACCCGCTGCAAATCCGTCCGCATCTCCGCCGCACTCTGGTAGCGCAGGTTGCGGTCCTTCTCCATCGCCTTATTGATGAGATCTTCCAGCTTGCCGGGGACTCTCGGATTCAATCGTATGGGCGGCGCGGCCGGCCGATTCATGATCCCATCGAAGATCACACCGGAGGTGTCGCCGGGAAACGGCAGGACTCCGGTCGCCATTTCATACAAAACCACGCCGAAGGAAAACAAGTCGGTGCGCGGGTCCAGCTCCTTGCCGCGAATCTGCTCCGGCGACATGTAGGCCACAGTTCCCAGCGCCGTGCCGGGGCTCGTGAGGTGAGCCGCGCTCACGCCGGCGGTTTCTCCCTCCAGAACCGGGTCCACCGCCGTGGGCGCGAGCTTGGCCAGGCCGAAGTCGAGAATCTTGGCGTGACCGCGGGCGGTCACAAAAATGTTTGCCGGCTTGATATCGCGGTGAATAATGCCCTTGGAGTGCGCCGCATCCAGCGCATCCGCAATCTCGACCGACAACGAAAGCAGCGTCTCCAGGTCCATGGGCCGGCCGGCGATGCGGTGCTTCAGCGTCTCCCCGTCCAGAAACTCCATGGCGATAAAGATGTGGCCATCCTGCTCGCCCAGATCGTGAATAGTACAGATATTCGGGTGGTTCAGCGCCGATGCAGCTTGGCCCTCCCGCCGAAACCGGCTCAGCGCGAGCGCGTCCTTGGCAACATCATCGGGAAGAAATTTGAGAGCAACGAACCGGTGCAGGTGGGTATCTTCGGCCTTGTAGACCACGCCCATGCCGCCGCCGCCAAGTTTTTCCAGGACGCGGTAGTGGGAGATGATTTGGCCGATCATGTGACGCAGACAAAAGCGACGCGGGTTCCATCTTAGGGATGGGGTATGGTCAAGTCAACAGTGCCGCACTCTTTCAACATTCGAAACACCAGCGCCACCGGCAGCCCCACTACATTGCTGTAGTCGCCCTCAATGCGCGAGATCCAGCGCGAAGCCATGCCTTGAATCGCGTAGGCTCCGGCTTTATCCATCGGCTCGCCGGTTGCGACATAAGAATGAATATTGCTCTCACTGAGCGGATCAAAACTAACCAGCGTGGTTTCCGAGCGCACGTCGACAAAACCTGCGCCAGCGAGGCAAACTCCGGTGATGACGAGATGCGCACGCCCGGACAGCAGACGCAGCATCTGCGTGGCATCGACTGCATCGGCCGGTTTTTCCAGGATGGTCTCATCGACCACCACCACGGTGTCGGCTCCCAGCACAACGTCGCCCGGACGCTGCCGGAACACTGCCAACGCTTTTTCCCGCGCCAGCCTTTCCGCGTATGCCTTCGCTGCCTCGCCCGGCTGCGGCACTTCCGGGACGTTCGCGGCCTGCACCGTAAATTGGATCCCTGCGTTGCGCAGCAGTTCCTGGCGGCGAGGCGAAGCCGAAGCGAGCACCAGCATGCCGAAATTCTACTGGAACTCAGAACTTCGCATCGGTCGCCGGGAACTGGTTTTTTCCCCTGTTAGAATCAAAGTTCAGCCTTCGCCATGGACGCAGCTTTTCTCCGCAACTTCGCGATCATCGCGCACATCGACCACGGGAAATCCACCCTGGCCGACCGCCTGCTCGAGCTCACCGGCTCGCTCACCGCGCGCGAGATGCAGGCCCAGGTGCTCGATTCCATGGACCTGGAGCGCGAACGCGGCATCACCATCAAAGCCCACGCCGTGCGCATGATGTACACCGCGAAGGACGGCCAGACTTACCAGCTCAATCTGATCGACACCCCCGGCCATGTGGATTTCTCCTACGAAGTTTCGCGTTCGCTGGCATCCTGCGAAGGCGCGCTGCTGGTGGTCGATGCCTCGCAGGGAGTTGAAGCCCAGACTCTGGCCAATTCCTACCTGGCCATCAATCATGGCCTCGAGATCATTCCCGTCATCAACAAGATCGACCTGCCCAGCGCTGATATTGCGCGCACCAAAGAAATGATCGAAGGCGCCGTGGGCCTGGATGCATCCGACGCGGTCTTGATCAGCGCCAAAACCGGCCAGGGTGTGCCCGATGTTCTCGAAGCCATCGTCAAACGCATTCCGCCGCCCAAGGGCGATCCCGAGAAACGGCTGCAGGCCCTGATCTTCGACTCCTGGTTCGACCCTTACCGCGGCGTCATCGTGCTCACACGCGTCTTCCAGGGCACGCTGCGCAAGGGCCAAAAGATTCGCCTGATGTGGAACGGACGCGTCCTGGACGTGGAAACACTCGGTGTGCTGACGCCGAAACCGGTGGAAATCGACGAGCTGCGCGCCGGCGAAGTCGGCTTCCTGATCGCCAACATCAAGAATGTCGCCGACACCAAAATCGGCGACACCATCACCGACGACACTAATCCCGCCATCGAGCCGCTGCCCGGCTTCGAAGAAATCAAGCCCATGGTCTTCGCCGGCTTGTATACCGTCGATGCCCACGAGCACACTCAGCTTCGCGAAGCCCTGGAAAAATTGCGCCTGAACGATTCATCATTTTTCTTCGAGCCGGAAAGTTCGGTCGCCCTGGGATTCGGCTTCCGCTGCGGCTTTCTCGGCCTGCTGCACATGGAAATCATTCAGGAGCGGCTGGAGCGCGAGTTCGGTCTGGAGCTGATCACCACCGCCCCCGGCGTGCGCTACAAGATCACCAAGACCGACGGCGAACTCATCGAAGTTGACAATCCATCGCGCTGGCCGTCGCCCAGTGAGATCGCCAAGGTTGAAGAACCGGTCATTCTGGCGACGATTCTCTCCAACGAAGAATATGTTGGTGGCATTCTTGCTTTGGTGGAGGAGAAACGCGGCCGTCAAAAAACTTTCGAATACGTAAGCTCGTCGCGCGTCATGCTGCACTACGAGCTGCCGTTGAACGAGATCGTTCTGGATTTCTACGACCGCCTGAAATCCGTTTCCCGCGGCTACGCTTCGCTCGACTACCATCTCGCTGACTACTGGGAATCCCCCATGGTGAAGCTCGATATCCTGGTGGCCGGCGAGCCCGTGGATGCGCTCTCCGTCATTGTGCATCGCGACTTCGCCTATGAACGCGGCAAGGCTCTGGTTTCGAAGATGCGGGAATTGATCCCTCGCCAGATGTTCGAAGTCGCCATCCAGGCGTCGATCGGGGCCAAAATCATCGCCCGCGAAACCGTACACGCCATCCGCAAAAATGTTCTTGCCAAGTGCTACGGCGGCGACATCACCCGCAAACGCAAGCTGCTGGAGAAGCAAAAAGAAGGCAAAAAGCGGATGAAGCGCATCGGCCGCGTCGACATCCCTCAGGAAGCCTTCTTGGCCGTTCTGAAGGTCGGCGAAGGCAGCTAGCGCCCCTTACCGCTTGTCATCCCGAACCCGCGTTAGAATGCCCCGTACCAACCGCTGGAAAGGCTAATGCTGGTGGGCCAAAGCGCCTCCCTCGCGATCTGAGAAACGGAAGGACATGACCTTGAGAATGTGCAAATCTCTCGGGATGCCCGCCCCGCGCTGAATTTACAGAGGCAGCGCAGATTGAGGACAGCAAATGACTAACATCACACGCTGGTGTGACTTACAGCCAATAAATTACCCAGGAGCAAACCGACCGCACGGTATGTACGAGCAACACGAGTCGCACCGGAATTCGCTTCCACAATGTTTTCCACAGGTTGAGGTCTTTCCATCCCGTGAAAATACGACCCTCGATTTCTCCTATTCATAGGACTCGCTCCCACCGCCCTCGGCCAGCGACTCAAACCGGGTGGAATTCTTGAGGAATGCCAGATTGACCCTGCCGGTCGGCCCATTGCGCTGTTTGGCGATGATCAGCTCGGCCCGGCCCTGCAGTTCGGGATCGTCCTGCTTGTAAACCTCTTCCCGGAAGATGAAGGCCACCACATCGGCGTCCTGCTCGATGGAGCCGGATTCGCGCAAGTCCGCCAGTTGCGGCCGGTGGTCGCCGCCCCGGCTCTCCGGCGCGCGGCTCAGCTGCGAGAGGGCGATGACCGGGACCGCCAACTCCTTGGCCAGCCCTTTCAGCCCGCGGGAGATGGCGGAAACCTCCTGGGTGCGGTTCTCAAAACGCTTGCCCCCGCCCGACATGAGTTGCAGATAGTCCACGATGATCAGGTCGATCTTGCCGTGCGCCTGCTTCAGACGGCGCGCCTTGGCTCTCATCTCGCTAAGCGCTATACCGGGAGTATCGTCGATGAAAATGGGAGCGTGCGCCAGCTCCTCCATGGCGTGAACCACCTTCGCCATGTCATCGCGCCACAACGAACCGGTGCGCATCTTGTGGGAGTCGACTTTGGCGCGCGAACAGAGCAGGCGCAGCAGCAGCGCTTCGCGCGACATTTCGAGCGAGAACACGCCTACTACTTTCTGATCTTCAATCGCCGCATTCTCCGCGATGTTGAGCGCGAACGCCGTCTTGCCCATCGATGGCCGTCCCGCGATGATGATCAAATCCGATTTCTGCAGGCCGCTGGTTTTTTCGTCGAGATCGGCATAGTGAGTCTCGAGACCGGTGATGCGCTGGCCCCTTTGCAGCAGCGCGTCGACCGACCCGAACGACTCCTTGACGATATCCTGCACGCCCATGAAGCCGCGCCCGATGCGCTTTTCCGACAACTGGAAGATGGAAGCTTCGGCATCGTTCAGAATCTCCTCGGCGGGATCGCTCTGCTCGGCGGCGCGCGCAATGGCGGCGTTGGCGGCGTGCATCAGCCCGCGCAGCAGGGCCTTGTCGCGGACGATCTTGATGTAGTGCTCGATGCTCGGCCGGTCGGGAACACCGTCCACCAGGCCGGAGATGTAGCCCACATCGCCGATCGCTTCCAGCTCTTTATGCCGGTCCAGCTCCTCGACCAGCGTAATCATGTCAATCGGCCGTGAAGACTCAGCCAGATCGATCATCCGGGCATAGAGCCGGCGATGCGAGTCGAGGGAAAAGTCCTCGGCTTTGAGATGCTCCGCCGCTTCGTTGTAGGCGAGGTTATCGAGCAGAATCGCGCCCAGGATCGAGCGCTCGGCTTCAACGTTAGCCGGCAGGGTGTGCGCGAGAGTGTAATCAGTGGTGGCCAAGGTTGTTAGTCGGCTGGATATTACCCGTCAGAAATGCGAAGGCGATGGTACTCGCAATCTGCTTGTGAATGGTGGGTAGCATCTTCGGAAAACTGCGCCCAAATCAGTTTCCATTGGCCGCATGGTTGCTCGAACGCAGTATAGGCGAAGACAAAGCGAATCTCAATGTTCTTGCCGATGACACCATCGCGGATCGCAATCACCCTAGAATGTTCCAGAGCTCACGTAGTCTCGCCGCGCCGACGTTCCCACCAACCACCGAGCAAGTACCACCAGAGCGTTCCAAGAATTCCCCATGCCGCCAAGGCAAAGGGAAAACGCGCGTCGGAAGTGAACATCACCCCAAAAGCTACTAAAGAGATCGGCAGGTCGGCGACGAAGAGCACCCGGAAGGGCCAATCCGCCGGACCATTGGCCAGCGGCTGGGATTGCACCCAGTAGAGACCCCACGTCAGCGCGAAAAGACATCCATGCAGCACCGGGGCAGCCACTCGTGGTCGCCGGAGATCGAGCACCGAGCGATGGTAGCACCAACCGCCGACGTCCAAAATAGATACGGCCCGAGGCCAGCCACCTCGGGCCGTATTGCTCGTAAGTTGTCTCGCCTGCCCTCACCGCACGAGGCAGAGAGGCGCACGCTTTGAAACCACGCTCACGAGGAGCGCTCGTCTCTCGACGCACTCTGCCCATCGCGACCGCAAGCCGAAGCCAGCGGCTCACGAGGGCAGCGATTGCTTGAGGCAGCGGCTCAGTCCTTCCGTGTGGGGAAGGACTTCTGAGGAGGCCGCAACGCCTAAGGTTCCCCGCAACGCGCCATGACACGTTTTGCGAAACCCTCCGGCAACTCACCCTCGAGAATTGCCGAAAACCGCACGCTCAGCAACCAGTGGCAGCGCTCTTAAGACAACCCACGCATGCACTGGCGGTTACTGTGCGGGAAGCCCAGTCAGGCTGCAACAAATTTTCTGCGTGGAGTTGTGCAGAACCTGTGGAGGATGGAAATTGTTTGTGGAAAGGGAAGGAAAAAACAGGAAAAAATTGGCCACGGATTGGAACGGATCTTCACTTTTACATAACGGGACTTCAGTGAGATCGGTGTTGATCCCTCAATCCGTGGCTTGCTTTTCTTAGTCTCTTACACCATCCATGAAGGCCCGCAACTTACGCGAACGTGATGGGTGGCGCAGCTTGCGCAGGGCTTTGGCTTCGATCTGGCGGATGCGTTCGCGAGTCACTGCAAATGACTGGCCCACTTCTTCGAGGGTGTGCTCGCTGCCGTCTTCCAGCCCAAAACGCATCTTGATGACTTTTTCCTCGCGCGGGGTGAGCGTGCGCAGCACCTGGGAGGTCTGGTCTTTCAGATTGACGTTGATCACCGCTTCTGCCGGAGAAACTACGGCACGATCTTCGATGAAATCGCCAAGGTGCGAATCTTCCTCTTCGCCGATGGGCGTTTCGAGCGAGATCGGCTCCTGCGCAATCTTGAGCACCTTGCGCACTTTGGCCACCGGAATATCCATGCGCTTGGCGATTTCTTCCGACGTGGGTTCTCGTCCCAATTCCTGGACCAGCTGCCGCGAGGTGCGGATCAGCTTGTTGATGGTCTCGATCATGTGCACCGGAATACGGATGGTGCGAGCCTGATCGGCGATGGCGCGAGTAATGGCCTGCCGAATCCACCAGGTGGCGTAGGTGGAAAACTTGTAGCCCCGGCGGTATTCGAACTTGTCGACGGCTTTCATCAGGCCGATGTTGCCTTCCTGAATCAGATCGAGGAACTGCAGGCCGCGGTTGGTGTATTTCTTGGCGATGGAAACCACCAGGCGCAGGTTGGCTTCGATCAGCTCCCGCTTGGCCTGCTCCGCATCCATGTCGCCCTGGATGATCTCGCGCTGGGTGCGCTTGAGCTCCTGAAACGACACCCCGGCTTCGATCTCGAGCTTCTCCAGTTCGGCATGGATGGCACGCGACTGGCGCTTGTATTCTTTCCGCTGTTCTTCACTGCGGGTGGCGTCAGCTTTTTTTTCGAGGTTGTTGGCCTGACGGTCGAGCGAGCGCATGCTGTCGACGGTTTTGTTTACGCGATCAATCAGACGCTTGCGTTCGGTGTTGGTGAAACCCAGGTTACGCACGCACAGCGACACGGCCACCACGGCTCGCGCCAGCGCCAGCCGGTAGCGCCGGTAGTCCTTGGGCCGCTTCTTCTGATTGACCGCGGCAAACTTTTCGATCAGCCCGTTGGCTTTCTTGTAGGCCTTGGCCAAGTCGTCGATCTTGCCGGTAAATTCTTTCAGGCGGTTCTGCAGGATTTCGTCGGTGATCTCTTCTTCGTCGAAGGTCACCACTTCCTTGATGGAGCGAACGCTCTTCTTGAGATCCTCGCCCAGAGCCAGAAGTTCGTTGATCACGATGGGCGAACGGGAGAGCGCCTTGAGGACGCGGATCTGCCCGCGCTCGATGCGCTTGGCGATTTCAACTTCGCCTTCACGCGTAAGCAGCGGAACCGTGCCCATCTCGCGCAGATACATGCGGACCGGGTCGTTGGTTTTTTCCAGTGCGCCGGGAGTGAGGTCGAGTTCGACATCCTCGCCGACTTCGTCGTCTTCGAATTTTTTGTCGAGCGTGGCGGAAGGAAGCTTCGGCCCCTCCAGCACATCGATGCCTTGCGTACCAATGGTGGTGAGCAGATCGTCGAGGTCTTCGGGAGAGTGCACATCGTGCGGGATCAGGTCATTGACCTGGTCGTAGGTGAGATATCCCTTCTCTTTCCCCGTATCGATCAGCTTTTTAATATCGTCGTACTTGTCGTCAAGAGCCAAGACGGATTACCCTCAGTCGTCCCAGTGGCAGGACGTTGACCTTTTTAAGATTGGTGGGAACTTAAGTTGGCGGAACCTAGCGCCGACACAAACTTTCAGAGTATAGCACAAACATCACACTACCGCCCGAGCTTTATCCCGAGCCAGGTTTCGATTTCCGCCCTATGTTCCTCGCCGCTAATAACTTAGATGGCGAAATCAAGCATTTAGTTTCAAGGTTCACGCTGGTCCAGTTTCACGCCGGCCCAACCGAGAAGCAGCGGCTACAAAGGGCGTGGCCACGGTAAATGCAGCCGATCAAGCTGCGGGCGGCGCTGAGCCCTCGTTGGCGAGCGTGGGGTCCATCAGAGCCCGCTTGACCCGGATTCGCTCTTCCGCCAGCGCCAACCGCTCCCGCCGATCTGCAATCGGGGCCGCACCCTGCAGCGCCCGATCAATCTCCTTCAGCCTCCGATTCAGAGACTTGCGCCGCAACGCCCGCACTGCACCCTCCACCCGGTCCGCGGTGAGTTCCTCTTCGTCCTTCATCAGAACGGCGGCGAGCATGTTGCGGTCTCCTTCAGTTATGGAAAGTGACAGGACGTCGGCGGACTCCGGCGCTGCCAGCAGCGCCTCGATGAGAGCCTCGGTGGCCAGGCCCAGGTGGAGCTGTTCGCTACGCAGCGCGAATTGCGCCTGCCGGGCGGGATCGAACTCCTCCTCAGCGCCGTCGCGGGCGGAAAGCCGCTCTTCCGAGGCTTGCATCTCCCGCCCTGAGGTTAGCGCCCGGATCAGTACCTTCTCCGCGTCCGTGACCTGGGACTCAACCGGCGCTTTCAGGGCAGCGGACGAGCGGCTGGCCGCCGCATGTTTTAATTCCTGGCGCAATACCGCGGAATCGATATTGAGCTTCTGGGCGATCTCGCGGGACAGCTCGTCGCGCACAATGCGGCTGGGAACGCGCTGGATATGCGGCAAAAGATAATTCACCGCCTTCACTTTGCCTTCCCCGCTGCGCACCGGAAACTGCGCCCGGGCGCGGTCGATCAAGTAAGTGAAATATGGATGCGAGTTTCGCAGCGCTTCGGCATAGGCGTCTTTTCCCTTGCGGCGGATGAAGAGATCGGGGTCAAAACCGGATTCCAACGTGAGCACCTTGATTTGGAATTCCTCCTCGACCAGCAGGCTCAGGGTGCGCTCGGTGGCCTTCGCGCCAGCCGTGTCCGGATCGAAGTTGACCACGACGTTCCGGCTGAAGCGTCCCAGCAATTTCGCCTGAGCCTCGGTGAAGGCCGTCCCGGAACTGGCAATCACGTTGTGAAACCCGGCAGCGAAAACCGAAATGCAATCCATCTGGCCTTCGACGAGAATGGCGTAGTCGAGCTTGCGGATGGCTTCCTTTGCCTGGTCCAGATTGAACAACACCCGCGACTTGGAGTAGATCGCGGTTTCAGGGGAGTTCAGATATTTAGGTCCAGCTTTCTCGTCGGTGGAAAGTGTCCGCCCGGTAAAGGCAATCACGCGCCCGGTTTCGTTGCTGATGGGGAACACGACGCGGTTGCGGAATTTGGAGTAGATGGCGGAAGCGGCGGCTTCTGGCTTCTGGCTGCTGGCTTCTGGCGTGGCTGCGCTTTTTTCGGGATAGTCATCACGAGCGGAGTTGAGGGCGTTGAGGTTTGGCTGGGAGCTGACAGCTGGAGGCTGAGAGCTTTCCTTCCAAGAAAACAAGCCGCTCTCGCGCAATACTTCTTCCTCGTAGTCCCCGCGCAGCCGGTCACGCAGCAGAAAGCCGGAATCCGGGGCATAGCCGATGCGGAAAGCCTTGATCATTTCCTCGTTCAGGCCCCGTCCGCTCAGATATTCGCGCGCCCTCGCGCCCTCTGGCCTGCGCAGGCATTCCTGAAAAAAGGCCACGGCCCGCTCGTGCACTTCAAGCAAAACCGTGCGCAGTCTCGCGTCCCGCGCCTCCGCGGGACTGTTGTAGCTGATCTTAGGCAGCGCGATTCCCAGCTTTTGCGCGACTGCGCGGACAGCTTCGGGAAAGCTGATGTTCTCGATTTTCTGCACGAAGGTGAAGACGTCGCCGGAAGCGCTGCATCCGAAGCAATGAAAGAACTGCCGCGTGGCATGAACCGAGAACGACGGCGTTTTTTCGTTATGAAACGGGCAGAGGCCGGAGTAGTTTTGCGCCCCGGCTTTTTTCAGTTTGACGTACTCGCCGACCACGCGAACGATATCGGCTTGCTGCTTGACGATATATGCGAAGTCGCCGGGGTTGGCCATGAAGAGAATTGCCGTAGGAATTGTGCGCCAGAGTGGGGCTAAAAGGAATATAGCAGGGGCGGATTGTTGTGGAGAAGCTGTGGAAGTTGCGACCTATCCGTTGATGTCGTTGGAAAAACAATGGGCGATCGATGCGTGCACATCGCCGCGGAGCTTTGCTCCGCTGGACAGCCGGGGGGCGGCTGTCCCCACGTGACCTTTTTCGCTGCTGGCTTTTCGCGGGCGAGGGCGGCTGTCCCGACGCGGTTTATGCTTATTCGGGCTTTTTCTTGCCGATACTGGCCTGGATGGCGGCGAAGCGGGGGTCGGAGCGGAGAGGATCGAAGGCTGGCTCGACGCGCAGCCAGTTGATCTGGACGTCTCCGGGCGCGGACATCTTAAGCCAGCGCAGGGCCTGTTCGCGATTCCCCAAAGCGAGATAAAGGGCCGCCAGTTCGGTGCCGAAGCCGCCAGGCTCGGACGACATAGCTTCCATCTGAGCCAGGATTCTTCGAGCTGCCGGGGTGTCGCCGGAAAGCGCCTGGGCTCGGCCCAGCCCACACTGGTAGACGGACGCGCCGCCGGAGAGTTTGGTGGCAATCTGCAATTCGGAAATAGCCTCGGGGTACTTCTTCTGTTCGATGTCTGCCCAGCCCAACACCGCGTGCGCCGCCATGAAGTTGGGATTGAGTTGCAAGGCGACGTGAGCCTGGGCGGTCGCCTGATCGTAATCGTGCGCGAAGTAGCTCATGTAGGCGAGGCCGGTATGCACCGAAGGGGATAGCGGGTCCAATTTCTGGGCATAGCGCATCTGCCCCAAAGCTTCATTGAGGCGGCCGTCGCCGGCGAGGTAGAGGGCGTACCACTGGTGGGCGGGAACATAGTTGTCGTCGAGCTGCGCCGCGCGGCGAAATTCGCGCTCCGCCGCCTCCCAGTCTCCGCGCCACATGAACTCGGTGTAGCCGCGGGCGGCGTGGGCGGGGGCGAGGGAGTCATCGAGCTGCAGGGCCTTGTCGGCGAAGATCTTGGCTTGACTGACGGCCTCCAGGCTGGGATCGAAGCCATAAAACGCGGTGAGATTATAGGCATCGGCTAAACCGGCATAGGCTGCCGCGTATTGCGGGTCTTTGGCTACCGCCTGGGCAAAACTCTGAATGCTGCTGGCCAGACCTTCGCGGGAGCGTTGATTGAAGTAATAACGACCACGCAGATAAAGCTGATGAGCTTCGGGATCGACGGGCGGCGTTTGGCCGGCCAGTACGCGGGAGGGAGTGACGGGTGCTGAGAGCTGTAGGTGGATCTGCTGCGCGATGTCGATGGTGACTTCGCTTTCGAGCGGCAGAAGATCGCGCATTTCACGATCGTAATTCTCCGCCCAGAGGTGCGTCTGGTCGCTGCTGCGCACCAGCTGGGCAGTAATGCGCAAGCGGTCCCCTTCGTGGCGAATGCTGTTTTCAAGGATATAATCCGCACCCAACTCCTGCGCGATCTGCTTGGCGCTTTTCCGGGTGTGCAGGTATTGCATGGCCGAGGTGCGGGCAATCACTTTCAGATCGGGGCTGATGCGGGTCAGCTGGGCGATCATTTCTTCTGTCAGTCCGTCGACCAGATACTCCTCGGGCTGAGGACTGAGATCGTCGAAGGGCAGGACCGCCAGTACGGCGGTGTGTGGTGGCTTGGGGCGGGGCCACGCCAGATAGGCTGCGATGCCTGCCGCCAGCACGACGGCCAAAATAGCCACACCGACAAGCCAGCCTCGGGATGACTGCTTGGCGGAAGCCGGCGACGGGATGTGCTCCACGGATGCGATGAAACGATAGCCGCGCTTGGGGACGGTCTCGAGAAAGCGCGGACGGTCGGCATCGTCGCCCAGGGTGGTGCGAATCTGACGGATGGCGAAGTTCAGGCCATGTTCGAAGTCGACGAAGGTCTCCGCACCCCAGACGGTTTCAGCCAGCTCATTACGCGGGACGATTTCGCCAGCGCGGCTGACCAGAAGCGCCAGAAGTTTGGCAGGCTGAGGCTGGAGTTTGAGAGGAGCACCGTCGCGGCGCAGTTCCCCACTCTCCAGGTCCAGTTCAAAGCCGCTGAACCGGGCGACACCTCCGGTATTCAAGGCAGTAGGCAAGGAAACACCAGCAGACACGGCCCGAGCAATTGCCGTGCATTATAGCCGAGATTGGCGCAAAGCCGTACGGTTCCTGGGTTTGCCAAGCTTACAAAAAACTCACCGACAACTCAGCTCCAACTGATTGACTCTCGACGCGCCTCTCGCGCATACCATGCAGGACTTAAGTCTTTGTCCCCCAGGCTTCTACAGGCGAATCGTCGTTCACAGGCTGGAAATGCGAAGTCAGGTCACCGTCATCGGGGACGGTCGGGGGATGGGGCTGAGGGTCAACCCCTGGGTCGTATGGGATCCAGAATTCAACCATGAAATGGAGTAAGCCATGAAGCTGATCAGATTCGCTCTGCTGCTGGGGCTCGCGTGTTTTGGCGGGCTGGTTAACGCCCAACAGCAATCCTCTCCGATGCCAGCGGTCACACCGGTACCGCATCTGGTGAATTTCTCCGGGCGGGTCACGGATGCGCAAGGCAAAGCGGTGCCCGGAGTTTCCGGCATTACCTTCGCGATTTACAAAGAGCAGTATGCGGGCGCTCCGTTGTGGATGGAGACCCAGAACGTGCAAGCCGACGCCCGGGGAAATTACACCGTGCAGTTGGGTGTAACGCGGTCGGAAGGACTTCCCCTGGAGGTGTTTGCCTCAGGCGAAGGCCGCTGGCTGGGAGTACGAGTTCAAGGCCAGGAAGAACAGGCACGGGTGCTGCTGTTGAGCGTACCGTACGCCCTGAAGGCGGCGGATGCGGCGACCATCGGCGGATTACCGCCGTCGGCGTTTGTTTTGGCAGCGCCGCCAGCCGCTCCGCGAACCGGCGCTGCGGAAAATTCCGAAGCCAGCACTCCTCCACCCTCCAGCCCGATCACCGGGACCGGGAGCTCAGGCTCTCTGCCACTGTGGGACTCTGGAACCGACATTGTGACTTCGTCCGTGTCGCAGACCGGCAGTGGCAGTACGGCGAAGATCGGTATCAACAACCCCAGCCCGTCGACTACGCTTGACGTGAAAGGGGCGAGTACGCTTCGAGGAGCCCTCACTTTGCCGGCGGCCGGCACGGCCACCGCTGGCAGCGGGAAGAGTTCGCAGCCGTTGAACCTCGCGGCCTCGGTGTTCAACAGCGGCACCAGCACGGCGGTGAAAGAGAGTTTTCAGTGGAAGGCAGAGGCGGTGGGAAACAATACGAGTACGGGTACGGGATCGTTGAATCTGCTGTTCGGGCAGGGCTCGGCGACGCCGTCAGAAACTGGGTTGAACATTGCCAACAACGGCGTAATCCATTTTGCTCCGGGGCAAACCTTCCCTGGCACGGGCACCGGCAATGGCTCCGTCACCAGCGTGGGCAGCGGGCTGGGCCTGACCGGTGGACCGATCACGACCAGCGGCACCCTGGCCATCAATACGGCGGTCGTGCCGCAACTGGCGGCCAGCAACACTTTCACGGGCAGCCAGACATTCAATGGCAACAATACATTCAACGGCAACCAGACGGTCAACGGTAACATTGGCGCCTCCGGGTCGATCTCCGGAGCTTCGCTGAGTGGCAACGGAGCATTGGTGACCAATGTGAACGCAGCTTTGCTGGGAGGGTCAGCGCCGGGCGCGTTTGCGTCGATCGGCAGCAATAATTTCACCGGAAGTGAAAGTATCGCCGGCAATGCCACCATCGGCGGGACGGCCACCATCGGTGGCAATACCAGCCTCGGCGGTAAGCTCACAGCGCCGAACGGCGTGTCCCTTCCGATTGCCTATGGCTTTATTAACAGTGACGGCAGTGTCGCCAAGGCCACTTCGAATGTGACCTGCACATTTGACGCAACAAACAAGTGGTACGTCATAACGATCACGGGGGTAAGCTACTTCTTCTCCAGCTTCGTCACGCAGGTTACGCCGACGTACAACAGTACTGTGTTTAACATTACGGGGAACACAGGAAGCGTGTCTGGCAACCTGCTGGTGCAAATCTACAATAGCGCAGGAACTCCGATACAGAACCCCTTTCAGTTCGTAACGTTCGCGCCGTAACCGGTTGAGCTCGACCCACCCGCCGCTTTCTGCGGCGGGTGGGTTCACCGCAGTTGCCTTTCGCTGGCGCGGGCGCCCGCGCCACACTTGCCGGGTTGTACCATGGACGGGTGCAGACCCTGGCCCGAGCCGTTCTGTCATTTATTCGCAAGCATGGCCTGCTCAAGGCGGGCGACCGTGCCGCTGTGGCCGTGTCTGGCGGAGCGGATTCTGTGGCGCTGCTCCGGGTTCTGCTGGAGCTACGCGGCGAGCTCGGCATCGTGCTCTCGGTGGTTCACTTCAACCATCAGTTGCGGGGAGCAGAATCAGATCGTGATGAAGAGTTCGTTGCTCAGTTAGCCAAGCAGAACAACTTGGGCCTGCACTGCGATCGCGGTGACGTCGCGGACTTCGCCGCCCGCAATCACTGGAGTCTCGAAGAGGCTGGCCGCAAAGCGCGTTATGAATTCTTTCGCAAGCTTCTGGTGGACGGCCACGTCAACCGGATCGCTACCGCTCACACTTTGGACGATCAGGCGGAGACTGTTCTGCTGAGAGTCGCGCGTGGCGCCGGGAGCCGGGGGTTGGCTGGAATCTATCCCCGGTTGTCAGTTGCCGGTTCTCAGTTCTCAGTGGTGCGGCCGCTTTTGAGCATCCGAAGAAACGCACTCGTGGCGTATCTCGGGGAACTCGGCCAAGAGTGGCGCGAAGACGCCAGCAATCGCGATCTGCGGCACGCACGCAACCGGGTAAGGCACGGCATTCTGCCGCGGCTGGAAGCGAATCTGAATCCCCGGGTTCGCGAGGCGCTGGCGGAAACGGCGGAGATCGCTCGGGCCGAAGAAAATTACTGGCAGTGGCTGGTACGGCGGAAATTGCCGCAGTTCTGGGACGAGGAGAGCAAGAGTCTGGGAGACTTGTCGCGCCTGCCTCTGGCTCTCCGCCGACGTATGGTTCGCGCCGCCGCCGATTCGCTCGGCTTGCAGCTCGAATTCCGCCATGTCGAAGATGTACTGGATGCCAAGTCGGCCGCTTTGCCGGACGGGTGGGTGGTTGCGCTCTCCAAGACCAGACTACGATTCTGTCCTCCGGACTCTGCAGCGATACTCTCGGACTACGAATACCGTTTGCCGATTCCCGGGGTTGTCGATATTCCGGAGATCCGTCGCCGTTTCGAGGCTGCTTTGGTTTCGGGTGGGAGAGCCCAGGAATATAATCCCGAGGCGTTGCTGGACCGAGTATTGTTAGGCGAGGACCTGGTTGTGCGGAATTGGCGACCGGGAGACCGCTTTTGGCCATCGCACAGCAAGGCGCCAAAGAAAATCAAGGAACTGTTACAGGAGCGCCACTTGACCGGAATTGAACGCAAGTGTTGGCCGGTGATGGTGAGCGCCAGCGAGGTTGTCTGGATGGCAGGTTTTGCCGTACCTGCGCGTCTCCAACCGAAGAAGCATACTGCAACGGCAGTGGCCATCCGGGAAATTCCTCCCCGGCCAGGCCGGTCAACACGATGACTATGACGACCGCCAAACCAGAACAGCTACGCATCGTAATCTCCGCCGACCAGGTGCAGAAGCGCGTCAAGGAGATGGCTCGACAGATCTCCAACGACTACAAGGGCAAGACTGTCCACGCGCTGGCGCTCCTGGAAAATGGATTCATCTTTATGGCCGACCTGGTCAGGGCGCTGGAAGTACCGGTGATCTGCCAGTTTATCAAGCCTAAATACCTGCGGGAGATGGAGGGCAAGCCGGAGGGATTTCTGGAAATCTTCTTCAGCCATGATGCCGATATTCGGGGCCATCACGTGCTGCTGGTCGAGGGCATGGTGCATTCTGGAGTGACCACGGAATTTCTGGTCTCCGATCTCCGGGCTCGTGGCGCGGCCTCAGTCAAAGTGGCGACTCTGCTCGACCGCCAGGCGGCGCGCCGGGTGCAACTGCAGCCCGACTACTTCGGCTTTCTGGTGGACGAAGCCTTTCTGGTGGGATACGGGCTGGGTTCTCCGGAGCAAACGCAGCGAAATCTTCCCCACCTGGCAACTGCCTGACAACGCTCGCGTGACTTAAGTTACGGCAAGAAGCCGGTACTCTTTGGTGGCGGATAGAGTTAGAATGAAGGGGCTGGCAATTTCCCCTATCCAATCCGCTCGTGGGGCATCTAATACTGTTGGACGGGATCCCGGTTGCAAGTCGCTGGTTTTTCAGGAGCTCTTAGGTGAATTCGACAGTTAAGACAGTAGTTTTCTGGTTGGTGATCGTTCTTTCCGCATTCCTGCTGTGGCAGGTGGTCAAGCAGAGCGGATCGGCTCAGAAGGATAAGGAGATCAATTTCTCCGAGTTCCTGAGCTATGTTGACCAGGGAAACGTCAAGGAAGTCACGATTACTGGCCAGGAAGTGCAAGGCAAGTTCCAGAACGACAATTCGACTTTCCATCTGACCGCCCCGGCGAACTATCCCGACATGATCAAGATGCTGCGGGAAAAGGGCGTGGTCATGAAGTACCGGGACATCAACAGCGGCAGCTGGCCGAGCTGGCTGCTGAACCTGGCACCGCTGGTGCTGCTGGCTGCGTTGTGGTTCTTTATGATCCGCCAGATGCAGACCGGCGGAAATAAGGCACTCTCTTTCGGTAAGAGCCGGGCGCGCCTGCTTTCCATGCAGCAAAAGAAGGTCACGTTCAAGGACGTGGCGGGCGTGGACGAGGCCAAGGAAGAGCTGCGGGAGATTATCGAATTCCTGCGCGAAGCGCAGAAGTTCCAGAAACTGGGTGGACGGATTCCCAAGGGTGTTCTGCTGGTTGGGCCTCCTGGAACGGGTAAGACTTTGCTGGCGCGGGCAGTGGCTGGCGAAGCCAATGTTCCTTTCTTTTCCATCTCCGGTTCAGACTTCGTAGAAATGTTCGTCGGCGTGGGCGCCAGCCGGGTGCGCGACCTGTTTGAGCAAGGCAAGAAAAACGCGCCCTGCATTATCTTTATCGACGAAATTGACGCCGTAGGACGCCACCGCGGAGCTGGGCTGGGCGGCGGGCACGATGAGCGCGAGCAAACCCTAAACCAGCTGCTGGTCGAGATGGACGGCTTCGAGTCGAACGAAGGCGTCATCCTGATGGCCGCAACCAACCGGCCAGATGTGCTCGATCCGGCGCTGCTTCGTCCCGGACGTTTCGACCGGCGCGTAGTGGTCAACCGTCCCGACGTGCGCGGGCGCGAAGAAATTCTGCGCGTCCACACCCGCAAAATTCCTTTGGCCGACGACGTGGATCTCTCGGTTCTGGCTCGCGGCACCCCCGGTTTTTCCGGGGCCGACCTGGCCAACATGGTGAATGAAGCCGCGCTAGGCGCGGCGCGGCAAAACCGCAAAGCCGTACTGATGTATGACTTTGAAATCGCCAAAGATAAAGTTCTGATGGGCGTAGAGCGCAAGTCTCTCTTACTCTCTGAGGAAGAAAAGAAAGTCACGGCATATCACGAAGCCGGACACGCGCTGGTCGCGGCCAAACTGCCGAACTCCGATCCCTTGCACAAGGTGACCATCATCCCGCGGGGCATGGCCCTGGGCGTGACCATGCAGTTGCCTATCGACGACAAGCACAACTACACCAAGGACTACCTGGAGACCGAAATCGCCATCATGATGGGCGGGCGCATCGCTGAAGAAATGTTCCTTAAGCAGATGAGCACCGGCGCCGGTAACGACATTGAACGGGCCACCGAAATGGCCCGCAAGATGGTCTGCGAATTCGGCATGAGCGACCTGGGACCGCTGACCTTCGGCAAGAAAGAAGAGCAGATTTTCCTGGGACGTGAAATCGCCCAGCATCGCGACTACAGCGAAGCTACGGCGATCAAGATCGACGACGAGGTCCGCCGCATTATCGGTCAGGGCTATGACACGGCGAAGAATATTCTGGGCAGCAATCACGACACATTGGTGCGGATCGCGATGGCGCTTCTCGAGCGCGAGGTTCTCGATGCCAACGAGATCAAAATGATCATGGAGGGCAAAGAGCTGCCCAAGATGACTCCGCCGCCAAGACCGGACGATGGGGTACAGCAAGTGCTGAAGCCGGAACCGGGAAGGCCGGGGATTGCCAAGGGCGGAGAAAGCCCGGCGAGAGCATAAGAATCAGTTTCGGCTTTTAACAAAAAGGGCGGCCTCAATGGCCGCCTTTTCCTTTGTGTGCAGCGGATCTGAGTGTCCGCCCCAGACTAACGCGGCAACTGGCTGGTTGCCGTAAACCCGCGATAGATGGCGAAGAGCACGTAGGCGTGGAAGGCGACGCCGAGATAATCTTTCACACTCACCAGCAGCAGGCCATCCAGGAGATAGAGCGCCATTCCCACCACGAACGCCCATTTCTGCGCTTTGACTGCGAAGGTGCCAAAAAGGACGAATACGCCGGCCACAAAGCCGTTGATGATGATGTCGAGAACGCCGCCCGCGCCGCCTGCCCTTTTTGCCAGGGCATCGACCACTGAGGAAATTCCCAACCCCACAACGAAGCGAAGATTGGCACTGAAGATCGCCGCCAGAGAATTGACGAGCGAGAGACCGGCGATCCAGTAGAACCACTTGCCGCCGGCGCGAACCCGCCCGGCTGCCACCATTCTGGAAACTGCAATGCGCTCATTGACCTGCTGGGCGCGTTCACTAGCTGGTGCGGGGGCCATTCCTGCGCTTGCCATAAGCTCTCCTTATTCCAAGCGAGGGAGGATCCGCCTTCCCGAGGCGGGCGAAATCCGGAATTGGCACAGAGTACGACGACTGCTTTGCATCATCCAGATACCCGGCGGCCATGTCCGCAAGAACCACGTAGGCCCAGACGTCCTCGTTTGGGCGCAGTGCGAAAGCACCGCCGAGGGTTTTGGGGGGAACTGCAAGCCCTGCTGTATTTTGTCGAGCGAAGGGCGGAGGAGGAGAGCCGCCATCCGCCATCAATTGGCCCGGAAGTAATCTCCGTGATGGTTACCCGTTCACGATGCGCATCCTATGGCAGCAAGCGATCAGGGCACGATGCTGACTTGCGGCTTCGAGCCCGGCAGCACTTCCCCGATTTCGACGGCGGGAACTCCTGCCCCATTCAGCGCTCGCGTTAACTCCGCGGACTCGTCCGCCGCGACCGAGATCAGCAATCCGCCAGCGGTTTGCGGATCGAAAAGAATCGTCTTGATCTCGTCACTGATGCCGTCTTCATACCCGACCGTGCATTCGGCAAAGTCGCGATTCGCCTTCAGGCCTCCGGGAATGTGACCAGCCCGCACGCAGTCGAGCGCGCCTTCCAGCAAAGGGACGCGCGAAGCAAAGAAGCGCAAGGAAACGTTCGAGGCCAGGGCCAGCTCTCTGGCGTGGCCGATCAGGCCAAAGCCGGTGATATCAGTCATGGCATGGACTGCGGAGCTGCGCTCGGGACGGCCGGGGGCGGCCGTCCCCAGGTGAGCAGTGATGGTTTCAACCGCTTTCTTGTTTAGCGTCGTCATCGATGCCACCGCGGCGTCGATCCAGGATGTTTGGGCCACGCCTTTTTTTATGGCCGTGGAAATCACTCCGGTCCCCAGCGCTTTGGTGAACAACAACCGATCGCCCGGTCTGGCTCCGGCATTGGTTAACACTTTGCGCGGATCAATCAGCCCAGTCACGCTGTAGCCGAACTTGGTTTCTTCATCGCGGATGCTGTGCCCGCCGATCACGGTGCATCCGGCTTCGATCATCTTGGAGAGGCCGCCGGCCAGAATTCGCTCCAGAATTGCCAGATCGCCCTTCTCCGGGAAGCAGACCATGGCCAGGGAAGTCAGCGGACGTCCGCCCATGGCGTACACATCGCTGAGCGCGTTGGTGGCGGCAATCTGGCCGAAGGTGAAAGGATCGTCGACGATGGGAGTAAAGAAATCGACGGTCTGCACCAGCGCCGTGTCTGAAGTGAGTTGATACACTCCGGCGTCGTCGGCGTGATCGAAGCCGACTAGCACGTTCGCGTCCTGTTGCCGGGCTAATTTCCCAAGCACCGCGTCCAGCGCCGCCGGACTCAGCTTGGAAGCTCAACCCGCAGCTTTTACCGACTCCGTCAGCCGGAACGGCTTGGTTTCAGGCATGCAAGTATTGTAAACAGAAAGCGAAACCCCTACACGTTGCCATCCTGAGAGAAGTCGTCGTCCGCGTAGCGGATGACAAGTGGTTGAGTTTTACCTGACCGTGACATCCGTGATTCGCAACTCGGGATACGCCTGGTTCCAGTCCGCGCTGACGTGCTCGAACGTCAGGCGGAACGGTTTGCTCTGCCGGGGCGCAAGCGGCGAGGCACTGAGGTCGACCGCATCCGGATACGGCCCGGTGGTCTGCAAGACGTGCAGCGGGATGTCTTCGGTTTGCACCACCTGGTCGAGAGAGTTCTTGAACTCCACGTGCACGATGGCGTGGATGACGGTCTGGTCACCGTCGTTGGTCACGGAGCCGTCAATGTAGGTGACGCTGGCGCCGACGAAGTTTTCGGCCGCGCTCATCTTCAAATCGGAAAGCTTGAGGTTGGCCGCGTAGGGTGGCGGCGCAGTCGGACCCTTGGGGGTCGCCCGATTGAGCAGCACGATGACGGTGACCACAACCACCACCAGCGCCACGCCCAGCAGAATCGGCCGCATGTTGGAGCCGGACTCTTGTTCCCCTGGCGAAGATGGCTCAAGCAGGCCGCCCATGAAAGGATTGTAGATGGTTGATTTTTGAATGTCGATTTAGGGGCCGGGGGTGGCAAGTTGCGGCCTTTCACTTATGATGAAAGGTTTTAGAAAGCAGGAGAAACTTGATTCGAAAACTTCCTCATAAGAATCTGCTCGCTTTGCTGCTATTGAGCTTGCTCCTCTTTTGTACGTGCCAGCCGCTTCTGGCGCAGCAGGATTACCCGAGAAGGCCTTTGCAGGCGAAGCTCGAAGACGGAGCAGAGTATCGCTGGCTGAACAAAAAAGTGCTCGATTCGCGCCTGCTGGACAGCATGGAGAGCCTCTCCAATTGGTCGTTCAAGGGCGAGGGAGAGATGGCACTTTCCGATGCCTACAAAAAAGATGGCCAGCACTCCCTGAGAATTCAGTCGACCTTCAACATCGCCCGCGTAGACGGCGCAGGAGAGTGGGAAGATCTAGTCGCTACGCGAACGTTCCCCTCGGAAGACTGGACGAAGTACAACCGCATCTCTCTGTGGGTCTATGCGGATGTGGCCGGCGCTCCGGCGCTTTCTGCCTCGCTCACACTTCACAATGAGGGCCAACATCTGTTGCCAGACGACTCGAACGAAGGCCGCGACGAGTCGCTCCTGCTGAAAAACCACGCCTGGACTCATCTCATATGGGAGATCGCACCGCTCGATCGAGATAGGGTTACGGCTCTTGATTTTGCCTACAGTCTGCCCAAGATGTTCCCGGATTCTGGCGACCATACGATTCTGTACATCGATCAACTCGAATTGCAGACTGTAGTTCCCGATCACGTGGAAGGCTGGGATGTAGCGGAAGGCAAAATCGCTTTCAGTCACGGCGGGTACACCGTTGGCTCATCAAAATCGGCTATTGCCAGCGATCTCGCCGCCCGCACATTCTCCGTGATCGAACAAAGTTCAGGCAAGGTAGTCCTTACCAGGCCGGTCGAAGAAAAGAAGACCAGCCTGGGCAGCTATCAGTTATTGGATTTTTCGAGTCTGCGGAAACCGGGAAGCTACGAGATTCTAGCCGGAGGCGAAGTCACCCGGCCGTTCGCCATCAGTGACAACGCGTGGGACGACAGCGTTTGGAAGGCGATCAATTTTATGTACAGCGAGCGCTGCGGAACCGTGATTCCCGGAATCCACGGAGTCTGCCACCAGGACGATTACACGGCCCACGGCGACAAGCGCATCGTCATCAATGGCGGATACCACGACGCGGGAGATTTAACGGCCACGGGAAACATCACCGGGATGACCTACGCCTTGCTCTCCTACGCGGAGCGTCTGCAACAGCAGAAGGAGAATCCTGAGCTTCTTAACAGGCTGCTGGAAGAAGCAAGGTGGGGGCTTGCCTGGATTCTCAAAACCAACTTCGGCGACGGATACCGGAGCACGGGCCAGTTGATCAGTTACTGGACCGACGGAATCATGGGCGATGCCGACGACCGCTTTGGACAAGCTGTGAACAATCCGGAATGGAATTTTCGGGTCGCGGCCGACGAAGCTCTCGCCGCACGCGTTTTGAAAGAGAGCGATACTGAGCTGGCGAATCGCAGCCTGGCCACAGCCAAAGACGATTGGAAATACGCGGTCGAAGGCTTGAAGAAGGCGCCACCGCTTGCCGAAGTCTACGGAGCACAAGATGAACTGGAACGCATTTCCTTTGGCGTAATCGCGTCCGTCGATTTATTACGCGCTACCGGCGAGCAGCAATATGCCGACGAAGCCGTCACGCTGGGCGGTCTCATCCTGCAATCGCAGGAGCGTAAGCTGCAACCGTGGAACGTTCCTCTAACCGGCTATTTCTACACCAGCCCTAAGCGTGAAAATCTCTTCCATCGATTTCACATCGGACAGGAGGAACAGCCGATCGTCGCACTGGCGCACCTGTGCGAAGCGTTGCCCGACAATCCGGACTGGATCAAGTGGTATGCGGCGATCGTTTTGCATTCCAAGTATTATCAGCAGGCGGTCGCAGGGCTCGACGCGCCCTACGATATGCTCCCGGCGGCAATTTATCGCGAAAGCGAAGTACGCCTGATTCCCGAAACAGAGAGCTGGAGAGCGCTTCGCGCGGCGGACCGCAACAGATATCTTGAACAAGTGCGGCGCGGCGTGCCGCTGGGCGGGGAGTATTATCTCCGCCGGTTTCCGGTCTGGTTTAATTTTCGCGGTAACTCCAGTGTGCTGCTTTCCGAATCGAAGGCGCTGTCGGTGGCGGCGAAGGTGCGCGGCGATCTTGCCGCTGATGACCTGGCACAAAAACAAGCGCAATGGTTCGTGGGACGCAATCCATTTTCGGCAAGCATCATGTACGGCGAAGGATACGATTGGGTTCCGCTCTACAGCGTTCGATCCGGGCAGATGGTGGGCGCTCTTCCGGTGGGCATCGAAACCAAGGGTGACAACGACGCGCCGTACTGGCCAATGCAGATTTGCTGGACTTACAAAGAAGTCTGGTCGCAGCCCGCGGGCGAGTGGATATGGCTGATGCAGGACCTGAACGGTCCCGCCGTAGTTCGTGGGATTGCGGATAGAGACAACCATGCGTCCATAGAGTTTCGCGATCAGCGAGCGGGGCTCGCCAAGGCGGTGAGTCCTGACCCTCGCGACGGCGCATTCCGCATTCTTTTGTCGCAAGGCAGTTATGTTGTGCAGCAAGGGGCAACGCATACGACGCTCGCTGCGCTTTCGGGTGGAACCTATGACATCGACTTGCGGCGCGACAAGGTGCTGGATTTCAAAGTCATCGCCGAGACAGAGGATTCCGGCGACATTGCTTTGCGAGTCTCCGCCCGAGGCGCCGGCCAACATGAATTGTCGATTCGTGCCGACAATCTTGCGATAAAAGATGGAGAGCGGAAAAGCGTAGAGCTGAGTTCAGAAAAGGCCGGAGAAGCAGTCTGGCACGCTCATATCATTTCTCCGGAGGTACCCTGGGTCGCCGTGGTTATCCCCGACGGTGCCGTCAACCGCCGCCTGGAAATCACGGGCACGGCGAAGCCATAACTACGCAACCTGGTTGTGAAGGACGGGCCGAGATCGAGTCAGAATGGACGGCACGAAAACGCGAACGAGCGGCGGGAACACTTTGTCCAACGCTAGAAAAACAGAAGGCCGCACAGCGCGAGTGCCCTCATTCCCAGGTTAGCGTTCAAGGAACGGACGCGAATCTTAAGCACCAGGCGACTGGCAAAGTCACGTAGGCCCAGACGTCTCGTCTGGGCGGGCAGGTGAGGACACCTGCCCCTACGCGTGTGTGCGTTACTCGCCGCCCACCGTCAACCCGTCAATCCGGATCGTAGGGCAAGCCATCGCCCCGCGGAACTCCAAATCGTTCCCGATCTCCGTGATGTTGAAGAAGATTTCTTTCAGATTGCCGGCGACCGTAATTTCCTCCACCGGATAGGCCAGCTCTCCGCCGGAGATCCACATGCCGGAAGCGCCGCGCGAGTAATCGCCGGTGACCAGGTTGGCTCCGTGGCCGAGGAACTCGGTGACGTAAAGCCCGTCTTTAATTTCGGAAATAATCTGCTGCGGCGTCTTCGTTCCCGGCTGCAGGAAATAATTTCCCGGCCCAATGCCCGGCGTTCCTGCCAGCCCGCGCGATGCGTTGCCGGTGGTCTGCAAGCCCAGCTTCTTGGCAGTGTAGGTGTTCAGCACGTAAGAATTGAGCACGCCGTTTTCGATGACCACGGTGCGCCGCGTGGGCACGCCTTCGCCGTCGAATGGGCTGGTGCCGAAGCCGCCCGGCATGGTGCCATCGTCGATGACGTTGACGCGGTCGCCGGCAATCTTCTGTCCCAGCTTGCCGGCCAGGAACGAAGCGCCGCGATACACCGAGTCTCCGTTCACGCCCTCGAAGATGTGGTCCAGCATGGAAACCGCGACTAGAGGATCGAGCACCACCGGCACATGCGCAGTCTTGACTTTGCGCGCGCCCAGGCGGCGGAGGGTTCGCTGCGCGGCAATTTTGCCCACGTTCTCGGGCGAATCCAGCCGGCTCAAACTGCGTGCCACCGAGAACCAATAATCGCGCTGCATGGCGCCGTCCTCGGTCTGCGCGATGGGCACGGCCGCAATCGAACAATAGGAGCGACGATATTCGCCAACGAATCCGTGGGAGTTAGCCAGAACTTTGTGCCCGGTGGCGGCGTCGAACGAACCGCCATCGGAATTCCTGAGCCGGGGATCGTAATCGAGCGCAGCTTTCTCGGTGCGGCGGGCATAGCTGATGCGCTCTTCGCCGGGTAGCGAGTAAACGTCGGCCGAGTAAAGATCGAGATCGCCGGAGATGGAGCCCAGTTGGGACGCGTCGGGAATTCCGCCGAAAGGATCTTCGGAAGTAATTTTGGAGAGTTCCAGCGCCGACTTCACCATGCGGTCAAGGCCCGCGCGGGAGAAATCGCTAGAGTAGGTGCTGGCAGCGCGTTGGCCGTTGAACACGCGCACCCCGATCGCTTTCGACCCGGACTCTTTCAGCGTCTCGACTTCGCCGAGGCGAACCAGCGTGGAGAATTCATCGCCCTCGCGGACTACGCATTCTGAGGCGGTGGCGCCGCCGGCCATGGCGCGGCGGACGATGTCCTGAGCGATTTCTTTGAGATCAGTTTGAGTTTCTGCGCTGCGAGTTTCGAGTTGAGTAGATGACATATTGGGAGTCACAATCTGAAAGCAGATTCCTCGACACATTCTCGGCGCTTGCCGCGCCTGCGAATGGCTCGGAATGACAAATTATAAAGAAGCTCTCACTGCATGAAGCCGCCGGGATCTTTCCGGGCAGTTCCGCCGACGGTGAGCCGATCCACTTTGATTGTAGGAATACCCACGCCAACTGGTACCGCCTGCCCGTCTTTTCCGCAAGTGCCGATGCCTTCATCGAGCTTCAGATCATGCCCGACCATGGACACGCGCGTCAGCACATCGGGGCCGTTGCCGATCAGAGTCGCGCCTTTAATTGGGGCAGTGATCTGGCCATCTTCGATCAGATAAGCCTCCGACGCCGAGAAAACGAATTTGCCGTTGGTGATGTCCACCTGCCCACCACCGAAGTTCACCGCATACACACCGCGCTTGACCGAGCGCAGAATATCCGCCGGGTCGTCCTGCCCAGCCAGCATGTAAGTGTTGGTCATGCGCGGCATGGGGATGTGCTCATAGCTCTCGCGGCGGCCATTGCCCGTGTTTGCAACTCCCATGAGCCGCGCAGAAAGCTTGTCGCTCAAGTAACCCTTCAGAATTCCGTTCTCGATGAGCACCGTGCTTTGGGTGCTGTTGCCTTCGTCATCCACGTTCAGCGAGCCGCGGCGCCAGGGCATGGTGCCATTGTCGACTACGGTGCATTTTTCGCTGGCCACGCGCTTGCCAATCAATCCGGCAAACGCAGAAGTCTTCTTGCGATTGAAGTCAGCCTCCAGGCCGTGGCCGACGGCTTCATGTAAAAGCACACCGGGCCAGCCGGGACCGAGGACCACCTCCATCTCGCCCGCCGGAGCTTCGCGCGCATCGAGCTGGAGAATCGCCTGGCGGGAGGCTTCTTTCGCAAAATATTCCGGAGTCTTGTCGCCGAAAAAGAAATCGAGCGCCACCCGGCCGCCTCCGCCCGCGCTGCCGCGCGCCGAGTTGCCTTCAGTCTTCGCGATGCAAGAGACATTCAGGCGAGCCAGCGGCTGGGAATCTTCCGCGAACGTTCCATCCGAGCCGACGACCAGAATATTGCGCAGCTCGTCGCCGTAGCTGGCCCGGACTTCTTTTATGCGGGGATCAAAAGCTCGCGCCGCCTGATCCGCCCGCATGACCAGCTCAACTTTGGCGGTAATCTCCGCGTCCACCGAGGGCAGGGTCACCGGATAAAGGCTGCGCGCCGGTTTCTCCTGAAATCCCATCGACGGCGTCTTGGCTGGGCCACTCGCGATCAAAGCAGCGGTGCGCGCCGCGTGCAGAATGCGCGAGGCAGACAGATCGTCGGTGTAAGCATATCCGGTGCGCTCGCCGGAAATCACGCGCACGCCGCATCCCGCCGAAATTCCCTGCGAGGCCGACTTCACCATGGACTCATCCACCATCAGCGAAGTCGAGGAAAGATATTCAAAGTAAAGGTCAGCGTAGTCGCCACCCGCCGAAAGCGCAGCCGCCAGGTAATGCTCCAGGTCGCGCTCGGTCAGGCCATAATGCTCAAAGAAGAATCGGTTTTTGTCCACGTTGATTTAGATGCCCTTGCGGTTAGAAGGACTCCCCGTCACGTTTATTATCCCACAGCGCCTGGTGTGGCGAGGGCGTCCCCGCCGTCCCCACACAATGCTTGCTGATGGTCGGTTGTCACAGACGGGACTAGGACCAACTGCAACAATCTCGTTGTGACTCCTGAATCCCTGGCTCGAACGGTAGGCGACTTCCTGGCCCTGGCATCGGATGCTCTTATTCTCGAGGACGGCGCTGTCGTCTTCGATCTGAGCCAGTCGAAATATTCGATCTCCGGAGAGCACAACAAGTGCCTGCTACACGTCTGGTCGGCGGAACGCAACGTAGTGCGGCGGGTGCTGGACGCCGAAGTTAAGAACGAAAGACTTTTGCTGGCAGTGCAGCGGCTGGGACAGTCGAAACCTACTAAGCTTGAAATATGCCGTGAGCGTGACCGCCGCGCTCCCACCGCAAGGCGAGCGGCCCGGCTGGCATATCAGCGCGCTTTGCAACGAGTGCTGGCACGGAAGTTCCCGGCCTGCAAAGCTGCTCCGCTAAATTCGTCGATGGATCTGGAGCATTCATTCGGCCCCATTTACGCGCGCGGACTCTTGCGGCAAGGGCAGTCAGGATTCGCCGTTCTCGGAGTCAACGGACAGGAGACCCAGGCTTCGATCGACGCGGCACTCACTTTCGGAATTCTGTGGCTCGATTCCTGCCGCCAGGCGCAATCTGGAAAGCTGCTGGTGGAAGGCCTCAGGTTGTTCGTGCCCGCTGGGGCGTGCGGATTGATCCGCGAGCGTATGGCGCATCTGAATCCGCAGGCGGCGAAGTGGCAGCTCTACGAACTGGACGAGCGCGAGGACGACCTCAGGGAACTGGATGCCAGCGATTGTGGCAATGTGGCTACCCGGCTTGTCCACTGCCCGGAGATATCGGCCACGCAGGAGCGCTTTGCCGGTTCGATTGCGCAGGTCCGGGCGGTGATGCCGGAGGCTGAGATTTCAGTTCTGTCCCCAGCCGACGTAGTCTTCCGCTGCCGTGGCCTGGAGTTTGCCCGCGCCCGGCTCTCCCATGATGCACAATCGTTTCACAGCACGACCGAATTGTTGTTCGGACTCGGCCGGGAAGAAACCGTGGTGAGCGAGGGCAATTTTGCGCGGTTCGCGCAACTCGTGTGCAGCATCGGCGAAGTGCGACACTCTGAGGGCCCGCGCGATCATCCTCTATGGCGGTTGCAATCGGAGGGATGGCTGGAGTCGTTGGTGCTGCGAAATCTAGGTGCGGTTGATGAGCGTCTGGATGCGGCGTGCGTGTACTCGCAGGTTCCGGCCTTCTCTGCCGGCGATCGCGCCATGATCGACGTTCTGACGGTCACGCGCCCGGGACGGTTGGCAGTGCTCGAATTGAAAGCCGACGAAGATATTCATCTGCCACTGCAAGGATTGGATTACTGGTCGCGGGTGGGATGGCATCATGCCCGTGGCGAGTTTCAGAAGTTCGGATATTTTCCCGGACGAGTTCTCAGCGAAGAAAAGCCCTTACTGTTGTTGGTGGCGCCCGCGCTGCATGTGCATCCCGCCACGGATACCCTGC
>Ga0335078_10001342_pt1 | contig 37402 bp, 30 predicted proteins | sample Lox_Sample_32_FD_206711 | JGI IMG/M metagenome (GOLD analysis project Ga0335078, IMG submission 206711) | Soil microbial communities from Loxahatchee National Wildlife Refuge, Florida, United States - Lox_Sample_3.2 | ecosystem: Environmental > Terrestrial > Soil > Wetlands | place: USA... | reverse complement strand
GCACAGGCCACGAGCGCCTCCAGCAGCATGTCGCCCGAGCAGAGCTCGAGTCCCGAGCCGCCCGTCGCCGGATGCAGGCCGGCCACGGCGAGCGCTCGGCCGGTCTCGACCTTGCAGGCGACGCCCGAGTCATCGAGGGTGCCCGCCGCCCGCAGAGTGATCTGCGCCGCCCGTCCATCGCTCCTGTAGCGCTCCTTGATCGGAGCCTGTATCGCCCGCAGCGTCGCGGCATCCATGACGGTCAATTACTCCGCGGTGGTGGGGTCGATGATCGTCATGACGCGCACGATGCGGTTCGCGGGGAGGCCGCCGAGCTCGGCGTGGCGGCGCACCAGCGATTCGTCCTTGGCGTTGTAGACGCAGTAGACCTTGTCCTCCGTGACGTAGCTCTGCACCCACTGGATGCTCGGCCCGAGGCTCGAAAGTACTCCGCAGGACTTCTGCGACACGCTCTTCAGCTCCGCGGGGGTTAGCTTTCCGGCACCTGGAATATCTCGCTCAATCACAAACTTAGGCATGTTTTGTGTCTCCTGGTTCAAGTTGGCATGCTCGTCTTTCGACCCTGGCTCATGATGGCGGAGCCTTGGAGCGCCGTCTTGAAATCCGTCTGAAACCTTTCTGAATCCGCCGCCGTCCAAGGGGGCGGCAGGAGGCTCAGGTGATGAGCCCCAGGGCGAGGGCACAGGCGCCGCGCTCATCAAGCGGCGCGCTGGAGTCCAGCGACTCGCGCCACGAGGCCCCGAGCTCCCTCTCGAGGGCGGCCCCGATCGTTCCGCGCAGCCGCGCCTCGGTGAGGCGTCGCTCTCCCTGCCCGTGCTGCGCATGGGCGGCATCCGCGCATGCCGTGATGCGCGCGGCGGCGGCGAAGTGCTTGTCGGCGCAGGCGAGCTGCGCCATGGCATCGAGCGCGGTGTAAAGCCGCGCCGGCTCGAGACGCGTCCCGACCTCGAGAATCTCGTGAGCCACGGTGCGCGCTTCCTCGAGCTCTCCGCACTCGAGCAACGCCTCGAGGGTCACCACCAGGAGTCCGAAGCGCACGCCGCTGCGGCTCGAGTGTCGCAGCCTCTGCACCAGCGGACGGGCCAGCTGCAGCGCCGCGGCGGGCTCGCCGCACGCCAGATCCAGCTCGACGATCTCCGCGGTCGCGGCGAGGGCCTGGCGCTCGCTCACGGTGAGCGAGGCGCGCAGCGCGCGCTGGTACGCCGTGCGGGCCTTGGCGAACTCGCCGCGCGTCAGGAGCAGCGCCCCTTCGATGAGGGCGCCGAAGCCGAGGAGGCGCGCGGGCCAGGTGGGCTGCTCGAGCGCGTGCGCGGTGTCGAAGGCCGCACGGGCGGCTTCGTTGTCGATACGCCAGTTGCTCGCGAGCAGCATCAGCGAGTAGTACCGCGCCGGCTGGTCGCCGGTGTCCGCGTGCATGCGTGCCGCGAGCTCGGCGGCAAAGCGCGCGCGATCGCACTGGCGGGTCGATTCGAAGGTGGCGATTGCCTCCCAGAAGCGCGCCACCCGCGCGCGCGGCAGGCCGTCGGAGAGGAGCCCGACCGTGTCGTGGTAGCCCCGCCGGCCCTCGGCATTGAGATCGGCCTCGAAGAGCAGCGGCCAGGCGGAACCGAACAGGTTGACCGCGAGCCCGGGATCGTGGGCCGTCGCCCAGGCGATCCCGCTGCGCACGTTCTCGAGATCCGGCTCATAGCGCGCGAGCCACAGGGCCTCGTCCTCGGACCAGTACTGCTGATAGGCGCGGTCGAGGAGCTCGAGGAGCGCCAGGCCCAGGGCGCGGCGCGCGGCCTGCTCCTCACCCGCCTCGTTGAGACGCGCGAGCGCGTAGAGGCGCGCCGTCTCGGGGAGCGCGTAGCGCGGCGGATCGCTCGGCAGCGCATTCACCAGCGAGCGGTCGACGAGGCGCGAGATGAGATCGATGGCATCGCAGTTGTCGGTCGTGCCGTCGGCGACACAGCGCGCCGCGCACTCGAGCGAGAAGCTCCCGGAGAAGACGCCGAGCCGGTTGAATACCCGTTGCTCGGCGGGCGTCAGCAGCTGATAGCTCCAATCGAAGGCCGCCTGCAGGGCGCCGTGGTGGGCATCCTCGACCGCGGCGCTCGATTTCAGGAGCCGCAGTCGATCACCGAGATGCTCGAGGAGCTTGGCGACCCCGAGCGCCGGAACCCGGGCCGCCGCGAGCTCGAGTGCCAGCGGATTGCCGTCCAGGCGGCGACAGATCTCGGCGACCGCGGCGTGGTTCGCGTGGGTGAGCGCGAAGCGGCGATCGGCGGCGGTGGCACGTTGCACGAAGAGCGCGACTGCGCCCGAGGCGGCGGGCGCGCCCGCGTCGGCTCGCTCGTCGATCGCAAGCGGAGCGAGGCGGAACACGGTCTCCCCGGGTACCCCGAGCGGCACTTGGCTGGTGACGAGTGCACGCAGGTCGCCGGTGCGCACGAGGAGCGGTGCGAGCGCGGCGGCGAGCTCGGTGGCGACGTGCTCGGCGCCATCGAGGATGAGGAGCAGCGGTGCCTCGGCAAGCGCCTGCTCGAGTGCCGCGAAGCCGTCGCCGCGGTCGGGCAGCGTCACACCCACCGCGAGCGCGATGGCGCTCGCCACGTGCCGCGGCTCCGCGAGCGGCCTGAGATCCACCCACGCGCCCTGGCGCTCGGCTCCCGCGACCGTGCGCGCCAGTACTTCCTGTGCGAGGCGCGTCTTGCCAACGCCGGCGGCGCCGGCCAGGGTGACGCAGCGCGCGCCCTCGAGCGCGCACTCGAGCCCCTCGAGGTCGCGGTCCCGGCCGATGAGCGGGGTGAGGCGGCTCGTCACGGCGCGCACGGGGAGCGGGGCGGGCGCAGCGGCGGGAGCGGGCTCGGCCGGCGGTGCGGGTGTCGGGCGCCCGACCTCGAGCTCGAGGCGGTAACCGAAGCCCGGCACCGTGCGGATCGCCGCGGCGCCCAGCACGCGCCGCAGACTCGCGATCTGCGCCGGCAGATTGTTCTCGTCGACCACGAGCTTCGGCCACACCCGCTCGAGGAGCGTCGCCTTGGTGACGAGCCGCCCGGCCTGCTCGGCGAGCACCAGCAGCAGGTCGAAGGCGCGCGCGCCGAGCTCGACCGGCTGTCCATCGCGCAGCACCTGCCGCTCCGATGACATGAGCACGAAGGGTCCGAGCCTCACGGCATCCGGGGCGGCCCGCGCCGGCGCGGAGTCAGGCGCCGGCGGCGCTCGCAGGAGCGAGGCGACGTGCTCGCGGAAGACCTGGGTCGCGGCGCCGCCCGGCAGGCGCGTCCATTGCACCGCGCGAAACGACTCCGGTACCTCGGCCTCCGTCTCCCGCGTGTCGTCGATGCACACCGGCACGATGAACGCCTTGCTGCGTGCCATGTGAAGCGTGCGCTGATCGGCGAGATGCCACTCGAGACGGAAGTAGGCTTCCGGGCGGCGGGTCGTGTGACGCGAGATCACCGGCATGAACAGCGTGCAGTCGCGCAGCTGCTGGCGGATCCGGTGGTCCCACGCATCGCCCCCCCGCAGCTCGCTGCGGTCGAGCCAGACCTCGACTCCCGCCGCGCGCAACCCGGAGGCGATGCGCACCGCCGCCGCATCGTCCTCGGACGCGTGGCTCAGGAAGACGGCGCCGGAAGGCTGAGTATTCGCCATTTAAACCCCTTGCGATGATGATAGCTTGGGAGCGGGGAGGGCGCATGAGTGTGCAGCGGGTACACTCCCGCCGTGACCGCGACCTCTCTCACGGCGCTCAGCCTCACGCAGGCCGCGCAGCTCGTACGCCAACGGCAGGTCTCTCCGGTGGAGCTGACCCGGGCGTGTCTCGAGCGCATCGCGAAGTTGGATCCCGGCCTCAACGCCTTCATCAGCGTCACCTCCGGGTCGGCCCTGGCGAGCGCGCGTGTCGTCGAGGAGGAGATCGGGCGCGACGGCTGGAGGGGGCCGCTGCATGGCATGCCGATCGCGCTCAAGGATCTCATCGACACCGCCGGCGTACGCACGACCGCCGGCAGCGCGCTGTTCGCTGAGCGTGTCCCGCAGCAGGATGCGGAGGTGGTGCGGCGCCTCAAGGCCGCGGGAGCCGTACTGCTCGGCAAACTCAACCTGCACGAGTTCGCCTACGGGGGCAGCTCGGCGATCAGCCATTTTGGCGCGGTGCGAAATCCCTGGAATCCCGCCCATTGCTCCGGCGGCTCCTCGGGCGGCTCGGCGGCGGCGGTGGCGGCACAGCTGTGCTACGCGGCGCTCGGCTCGGACACCGGGGGCTCGATCCGCGAGCCGGCCGCTTATTGCGGGATCGTCGGACTCAAGCCGACTTACGGCCGTGTCAGCACGCGCGGAGCGATTCCGCTCTCATGGTCGTTCGATCACCTGGGGCCGATGACGCGCACGGTGGGCGATGCGGCCGCGGTACTGAACGCGATCGCCGGCTACGATCCCGAGGATCCCGCGAGCCTCGACCAGCCGGTACCGGACTTCACGGCCGATATCGACGGCGCGACCACAGCGCTGCGCCTCGGGGTGCTGCGCGACTACTTCTGCGAGAAAATCGATCCTGACATCGACACGGCGATGCAGGCAGCTCTCGATGTGCTCGCGAAGCTGACGCGCACGCGGCGCGACGTGCCGCCGCTCGCCGCGGATGCGAGCTATGCATCGGTCATGGATCCCTACCGCGCGATCTTCGCGGCCGAAGCGTATGAGTTTCACCGGGAGTATGTGGCGAGAAGCCCGGAGCTCTACCAGGGAGCGACGCTGAAGCGCATTCGCGCCGGGGCGCAGGTGAGCATGTCGACCTACATCGAGAGCCGGCGGCGCCTCGATCAGGCGCGGCAAGCGGTGCGGCGCTGCTTTGCCGATGTCGACCTGCTCGTCACACCGACGGTGGCGGTGCCGCCCTTCGCCCTCAGCGAGCTCGCTGACCCGGACACCGCGCGCGCGCTCGAGCTGCGGATGCTGCACAACACGCGCCCGTTCAACATGCTGGGGCTTCCGAGCCTGTCCATTCCCTGTGGCTTCACCGGACAACGCCTGCCCATCGGTCTGCAGATCACCGGGCCCCCGGGCGGGGAGGCGGCGGTGCTGCGGCTGGCTCGTGCATACGAGCGCGCCACCGACTGGCAGCGGACTCCACCGCCCGCGGCGGCCCAGGCGCCAGCGCGCGGTTACAATCCCGGGCGAGCGCCGTCGGAGGCACAGCAAGCAAAAGAAGTACCTGAATCGGCGGGCCGGCGCTCTTAGCTCAATAACAGGGGGTGAATCCATGTACTGGCGTATCAATTCCCGGATGGCTTCGATCGCGGTGCTGCGCCTCGGGGCGCTGATGCTGACCGCGCTGCTCGCTGCCTGTGTGGCGCCGATTCCCATCAAGGACCAGGCGCCCAAGGCATCGTATTCGGTGAGTAACGGTGTGGCGATCGCGGTGCTCGACGCCCGGCAGGTCGTCACGGTGGAGAAGAAGAAGCCGACGTACATCGGACGCGCGCACGGCGTCTTCGGCATACCGCAGGATATTCAGGTCTATCCCTGGGTGGCCCTGAAAGAGGAGAAGGATCTGACGCTCGCGCAGGAGCTCGAGGCGCGCATGGCGGATGCGCTGGCTGGCATGGGCTCGAAGGTCGTGCGACTCGATGCGGGTGGCCACGCGGATGCAGCCTCTGCGAAGCGAGCGGCGCAGGCGCTGGGCGCCGATCGGCTGCTGCTGATCACGCTCGACGCCTGGGAGGTCAACATCAATCTCAACTGGGTGGGGTCGTTCGATTTCGACTGGGGATATACGGTAGAGATTTCCGACAGAGCCGGCGCGCAGCTCGCCACGTTCAAGGACTCCGGGCAGGACGTCGTCAAGGAGCAGGCCTCGGACTCGCCGCGCAACATGATTACCGCCGCGTTTCGCGCGCGTCTCGAGAAGCTCCTGGAGCGCCCGGAAGTCAGCTCGGGATTGTCGAAGTAAGGCGGCGCGCAGCCAAGCCGCCGGCCGTCGGGCCGGCGGCTTGCGGGGGTTACTTCCTGAGCGGTGAGTCGTGAGTGGCCACGCACTGCCACTTGCCGTCCGCGCCCTTCATCCAGGTGTCCGTGAACCGTACCCGCGAGTCGACCGGCTTGCCCGCCGCATCGGTTCCCTTGCCGACGAAGGTGCCGGTGGCGATCGCCGTGCTGCCAAAGACGGTGACCTTGAGATCGGTGTAGTCGACGCTCGTCCAGTGATCCGTTCTGGCGTCGGCCAGCACCGCGGCCTTGCCATCCAGCACGCGGCCCATGTCGGTGGTCTCCACGACTTGGTCGGCCAGTAACGGCGCCAACAGATCCGGGTTATTGGTCTGCTGCGACTTGAGCCACGTCTGTTCCGCGGCGGTCACGGCCTGCTCGTCCGCGCTGCCGGCAGCGATCGCCGGCGCCGCTGCGCCGCTCATCACCGCCAACACGGCGAGCGACCCCCACATCAGTTTTCTCATGTGCATCGCGGATCTCCTGGAAGACAGGGAAACTCTCCCGGGTTGGAGAGCCGCGAGACGGTAGCGCGCCGACCGGGGTGGCACAAGGCCCGCGCGCCGGCGTCATCACTCCTTCTGCCGTGCAGCGAGCCGGCGCAGCTGGGTGAGCAATGCGTCGGGCGATACGCGCCGGCCGAGAAACTCGTGCAGCAGCTGCGGCGTCGGGTGCTGCTCGCCGGAGGCGAGCAGGTGCGCACTCAGCCAGGGATACCAACGCGGGTCGCCGTTATCGAAGGCTCCGAGCTGCTCGCCGATCCGCTGGCGAATATCCGCGGTGATGACGCTGCCGAGACCATAGTTGACCATGTAGCCCGGGATATCGACGAGCTGCACGCGCACTGCCCACCAGGAGAGCTCGGGGTGCGCACGGATGTGCAGGTAGTGCGCGGTGATCCCGGTCCACAGCCGATTGGGGTCGGTGTCGGGGTCGCGCAGCATGCGCGCATCGAACAGCGCCCAGGCCACATCGAGCATCACGTTGCCGAACAGTGCGCGCAGCGAGTCGCGCTCGCTCGCGCCGCGGCCGAGGTATTTGCGCTGCCAGGCGGGCTCGTAGACGCTCCACGAGGGAACGTCCGCGAAGGCCTCGTAGAACACCGGGTCGCCGAGATCCATGAACGCCGGACGGGTGCGCAGCGCCAGCATGTGCGCCGCGTGTCCGTTCTCGTGCACCAGCTCGTTGAGCTCGCCGAGGCTTGCGTGGGTGTAGCTGGCGGAGACGCGCACGATGGTAGGCTCCCAGACAGCGCCGCGCTGCCGTCCGCGAATCACGAAGTCGGTGTAGGCGAGCGGCGCCTTGCCGGTGCGCGGCTCGAGATCGTTGACGACCTGCATGCCGGCCAGATCCACGCCGATGTCGAGGTAGAAGCGCTGCACCAGCGGCTGCATGCCGCCGAGCGGTATGAGCTCATTCAGCGAGCGCACGCCCGCGTCCGCCTGCGAGCGGTAGTCCCACGGCTCGATCTCGGAGTCGCCGCTCACCTGCCGCCAGGTGTCGAGGATGCGCTCGAGCCAGCCCTCGAGCTCCCCGGGAGACACATCGATGGTGCGCGCCGCGCGCTCGACCGGAGTGGGGCTGCCGTGCGAGTCCTGCACCGTGCGGCGGATCATGCGGCGGTACGGACTGTCCGCTTCGTCGTTGCCATTCAGGGCGTGCCACAGCGGCTCGAAGGCGAGCAACAGCGACTTGCGCCGCTGTGCCTCGGGCAGGCTCGCGAGGAGCCCGAGCGCGTCCACGCGGGTGAGCGTCGAGCCCTCGAACGGCAGCCGGTTGCCGAGCTCGGCAAAGCAGGCGTAGAGCGCCTGCTGCAGAGCGCGCAGCGCCAGGTCGCGACGCTGCGCGTCCGCGCAATGGCCGGCCGGGGCGAGCGATTCGGGTGTGGCCGGGGATTCTGCGAGCGCCTCGCGCATCAGCGTGACCGCGCGGCGGTCGGTGTCCGCCAGGCCCGACACCGGGAGTCGCTGCAGGCCGCTGCGCAGCTGCGCGCGCCGCGACTGATAGAGCTCCACCCATTGCCTGCGGCTCCGCCCCTGGTAACCCGGAGCCGCGTAACGCCCGGGGTCCGAGTCGATGAGACCCACGGCGCCCGCGGCGTCGTTGAAATCCGCGTAAGCCGACTCGAGTCGCGCCAGGGTTGCCCCTGCCGCCGGTTGTGCTGCGCGGCAGAGCTCGGGGGCGCAGCAGAGCACGAGGGCCGCGCACAGCCACGTTGCCCTTGAGTGAGATTGCACGGGATACACTATTGCGCGCAGCAGAGGAGCAGCTGTGCCAGCTCACGCGGAGCGGTGACCATGGCGTCGTGTCCGGTGCCGAGCTCGTGGTAGTCGTCGATTCCCGCCGCCTGGGCTGACCGCGCTCCGCCCCGAGGCTGCTCTCCGATGCAGTTGATGTAGGTGCGCGGTACGGCGGTTCCCTGCCGAAGATCGACGCGATCGCAGAACGTCCGATAGGGATGCGGAACGAGCCGCGGCATGACCCAGTCGATGTCGGATGCCTCGAAGAGGCCGAGCGACTCCGCTCGCGGCACGGGAATCTTCCAGCCGTCTCCCCGGGTCCTCGCCTGCTCCTCTATATGGCTGCGGAACCCCGGGCCGGAGCACTCGAGCAGCGACCGCCCGCTCTGCGGCACGACGGCGTCCAAATACACGACTCGGGCGAGCCTTTCTGGGGCGCGGTCGGCGGCCGCCGTGACGACGACACCGGCATAGCTGTGGCCGACCAGCACCACATCCCTGAGCGCCGAACGTTCGAGCTCGGCCAGTACGTCATCCACATGTGTGTCGAGCCCGATGGCGGGACTCAGCAGCGACGCCCGGTCCCCGAGTCCCGTCAGGGTCGGTGTGTACACGCGGCTTCCGCGTTGCTCCAGCAGCGGCCGGACGCGATCCCAGCACCAGCCGCCGTGCCACGCGCCGTGGACCAGGACGTAGGTCGACATGGTGGTCCGATTCTCGTCGATTAGGGTCCTCACGGTGAAGCCGCACTTCGGACAGCGGCCGCTGGTAACGGTCGGCTCGCGGTCTTTGGCATACTGCACGCGAATCAGGCTGCATGTGCCGCCGCCGACGATTGCCACCACCGGCATGAGGGCAGGCAGCGATGAGCGAACCGACCAGGGCCGTCTTTCTCAGCTACGCCTCGCAGGACGCCGAAGCCGCCCAGCGCATCAGCGATGCGCTGCGGGCCGGCGGTATCGAGGTGTGGTTCGACCAGAGCGAGCTGCGCGGCGGGGACGCCTGGGATCAGAGAATCCGCCGCAAGATCGGCGACTGCGCGCTGTTCATTCCGATCATCTCCGCCAACACCGCCTCGCGGCATGAAGGGTACTTCCGGCTGGAGTGGGATCTCGCCGATCAGCGTACCCACCGCATCGCGCGCGACCGGGTGTTTATCGTGCCCGTATGCATCGACAGTACGCGCAGCTCGATTACCGATGTGCCGGAGTCCTTCGGGCGCGTGCAGTGGGCGCGCCTCGCGGAGGGGCAGACACCGCCGGCTTTCGTCGAGCGTGTGAGGTCGCTGCTGTCGAGCGAAACGGCTCCGCCCGCGCAGGCGCAGGCGCCGGCGCCGGCCAGCGCACCATCGCCCGCGGCGGCGGCAGCCGGTGCGGCCGCCGGCGGTGCGCGCCGGGCGCTGCTGCTACCACTCCTGATCGCGATGACAGTTGCGACGGTCGGCCTGGGCTATGTGGCGCTCGACCGGCTTGTGCTGTCGAAGCGACCCGCGGCAGGGACGGCGGCGCCGCGGGCGGCGGATCGGCCGCCCGCGGCCGGTGAAGGCGCGATCCCCGAGAAGTCGATCGCCGTGCTGCCGTTCGTCGACATGACTGAGAAGAAGGACCAGGGCTATTTTTCGGACGGACTCACCGAGGAGATGATAGACCGGCTCGGTCAGGTGCCGGATCTGCGCGTGCCCGCGCGCACCTCGAGCTTCTACTTCAAGGGAAGGTTGGATGACATCGGCACCATCGCCCGCAAGCTCCGCGTCGCGAACGTTCTCGAGGGGAGCGTGCGCAAGTCCGGCAGACGGCTGCGCATCACCGCGCAGCTGATCCGCGCCGACAACGGCTACCAGCTCTGGTCGCATGCCTACGACCGCGAGGATACCGACGTGTTCGCGGTTCAGGACGACATCGCCAGAGCCGTTGTCACCGCGCTCAAGGTCACCCTGGCAATGAGCGGGCAGGAGAGCGGTGCGCGCGGCACGACCAACACGGAAGCCTATTACCACTACTTGCTGGGCAGGCACCTGGATCAGCGCGCGAGCCTCGAGGGCTTCCGTCAGGCCATCGACGCCTATGAGCAGGCGGTCGCACTCGATCCCAACTACGCAGCGGCCTATGCCGGCTTGGCGATTGCGCAGGCCTCGGCAGGCGACCTCTCCGGCGATCCGGGCGGCATCGAACGCGCGGCACGCAATGTCGACAGGGCGCTCACGCTCGCGCCCGGTGCCGCCATCGCCTATGCGGCGCGCAGCTATCTGCGGACGGTCTGGCAGTGGGATTGGCCTGGCGCGCAGGCCGATATCGAGAAGGCGCTGGCGCTCGATCCGCGCAACAGCGACGCCGTGCGGCAGTACGCGCGGCTGCTCGCGGTCCTCGGACGCCTGCCCGAGGCAATCGCCGCGCAGCGCAAGGCGGTGGAGCTCGACCCGCTGTCGAGCGCCGCCTGGGAGAGTCTCGGGTTCTATTACACGGCGCTCGGGGACTTCGCCTCCGCGAACGCCACCATCGCGCGGGCCATCGATATCGAGCCGACGTCGGTGCTGGCCCACAGCGATCTCGGCGTCGTGCGCCTCCTCCAGGGCAAGGGCGAGGAGGCTCTCGAGGCGTTCCGCGCGATAGACCTCGAGGCGATCCGCCTCATGGGGATCGCGATGGCCGAGCACACACTCGGGTCCTCCAGGGAGTCGCAGCAGGCGCTCGATGAGCTGATGACCCGGCACGCGCAGGAGGCGGCGTACCAGATCGCGCAGGCTCTCGCGTGGCGCGGCGAGAAAACCAAAGCCTTCGAATGGCTGGAGCGGGCCTACAACCAGCGCGACGGCGGGCTGGTGGAGATCGAGACGGCGCCGATGCTGAGATCGCTCCACGGCGACCCGCGATTCAATGCGCTGTTGCGCAAGGTGAAGCTGCCGGAGCTGCCGGCCGGACAACTCACCCGCGCAGCAGCCCCGCCGCGGACGCCGCCGTCTTAGCGCCGATCAGGGCCCCTGATCCTTCACGTCCCAGATGTAGTCCTGGTGTGAGCCGCAGATCGAGGTGAACACATCGTTCAGAGGGTCGTGCTCGGCTGCATTGACGATCCCCTCGCGCGCCGTCATCAGGGCATCCACGGTCGGCGCCGTCATGGTCGCGAGACGCCGGTACTTGCCGCCGACGATATGCTCAGCCCACCCCCAGGAGGTGAGCTTGCCCTCGGCAACCAGGCGATCGTACATGGGCGCGAACACCCGCTTCATCAGTGCATCGGCCTGCTGCTCGCGGCTCTGGTCGCAAACGTAGTAGACCGAGAACGCAGCGTTGCCGCGGTGCGCATGCGCATCGTTCCCCGCCAGCATGTGCCAGATGTAGTCCTCACTGGAACCACAGGCCTGGTCGAACTGGATTTTCGGGGGCGGACGGTCGATCTGCTGCTGAACATTCAGCGTCGCCGCCAGTGCGGCGTTGACGCCCGGTGTGGCGATGTAGGCGGCACGTCCCCAGTCACCGCCCGTGTTGTGCCCGAGCCAGCCCCACGAAAGCACGGTATGGTCGGCGATCAAACGGTTGAGCACAGGCTTGTAGAGTCGGGTGAAGGTCTCGTCCGCCTTCGGCAGCGTTGCGTTGTCGCAGTGGTAGTAGGTTGTGTACACGTAAACCGGATTCGCCTCGGCCTGTCCCGCGGGCGGACTCGCGCCGTAGCAGCTCAGAGTGGCAACTCCGGCCAGGGCCGCGAAAAGCTTGTTCTTCATTGGAACCCCCTTGTGTCGGGACGCCTGCGCCCCGACGCCGTTTGCCGGGGAGTATAGAGCCGCAAACTCCGGGAGGGCGATTGCTGCAGCGCGAGCGGTCTGTGGACGTACCACCAGAGGGGCGACAACACGTGCCTAGCCCTTCAAGCGCTCCAGGAGGTGGCGGCGGATCTGTCGTGCAAGCTCGGGCGTGAGGTCGCCGAGAACGCCGCGCCGCTGCGGCGGGATTCGTCGCGAAGCAGAGGTAGCAACCAATCCGTCAGTGGGCTCGCTCGATCAGAGCAAGCTCCGAGACCACCTGTACGCGATCGAACACGACGGCCGAGCCATCAGCAGATACGTCGAAGTCGCGAGTGATGAACTCAGCGGGAAGATCTGCCAGCAGGCGCTGTTCACCGCTGCGAAGATCGAAGAGCCAGAAATTCTTGTGGCCGATTTCGCCACCCAGGAAGACCAGTGCCTGCGTGTCGCCGAGAAACGCCACCCGGCGCGCGCCTCGCGTCAGCTGCAGGCTCGGCAGCGGATACGGGCGGCCGTCGGCCGCCGCGGCTCGCAGGGGAAAGGTCGTGCCGACGTCGGCGCCTGAATAAACGAGGAATCGGCCATCCGGCGACCACACTGCATCGAGGGAATATTCCGACACCAGGGGAAGCGGCGCGTCGCCGTTGAGGAAGATGCGCGTCAGACGTGGCTCGCCGTTGCGCACCACGGCAGACACCACCGATTGGCCGTCAGGCGCCCAGGCCGGATCACCCCGCAGCGGGAGCGAAGCGTCGGCAATTTTTACGTGCGAGCCATCGTTGTCCATGACGTACAGCAGCGTCTTGCCGCCATCGTCAACCGCCAGGGCGATGTGTCGCCCATCCGGGGCAATTGCCGGACCTCCGACGATGCGGGCATGTGCGCTGCTCCAGATCTCGCGGGGGAGGCCGTGCACCAGCGCCACGAGTGCCTGCGTCTCGCCACGCCACGTCAGATACAAGAGGGTGTCACCACTCAGTCGCGGCGTGTGAGCGTTGGCTGCGACCAGTGATGGGCCCTGTACGGCAGTTACCGCGCCGCGCCCGCGGCTGGCCAAGGGCATGCGCCAGACGCTGGTGCGGGCGTTGGCGATCGTTGTGACCAGGCGCGTGCCATCCGTGCTCGCTGCAAGTGACGTGTAGCTCTCGAGCCCTGAGCTGATGCGATGTGGCCGCCGCCGTTCGACGTCTACGGCATACATCCAGGGTCCGGAGCCGTCCGCCTCAGTTGCCAGGTAGACGAGAGTGCGCCGATCCAGCATCACGGGATAGGTCACGCGCGTGTTGTGCGTCGTTATCCGCTCGAGGCCTGCGCCGGACGGGCGTATGCGCCAGATATCCCAGTTGTCGGGCGGCACGCCGCGGCTGAAATAGATGTATTCGTCGCCTGGCGACCAGATCGGAAAGTGGCAATGCACCCCGGCCGGTGCCACATAGATCCTGCGGTCGGCGGTGTTCGTGGACTCGCGCACGAATAAGGGATCGCCGGGTGCGGTCGTGTGGTAGACGAGGCGCTTGCCATCGTTCGACCAGGAGACCTCGCTCGCCCCGGGGAGGAGCGTCCGCAACGGGCCGCCGGCAGGCGGCACGGCCACGATGTTGATGTCGCCGGCGCGTGAGCCGTCTGAGCTGCGCGACCAGATGGTCACCAGCGAGCCATCGGCGGAGAAGCCGAGGGTGCGCAGCAGCGGATTGACGAGCTCTCCTGCCTCGCCGTGGGTCAGGTTGCGGTATGAGCCGCTGCCGACCTCTCCCGCCCAGGCGTCGACCCGCCCGTCCCGTTCGGCCAGAAAGGCCACGAATTTCCCGTCACCGGAGATCGCCGCCGCCTGCTCGGTCCCGGCGAATTCCGGCAGGCGGGTGAACCGGGCGTTGGCAATAGGATTGCGCCAGAAATAATCCGCATCGACCGCGAACCAGGCCAATGCGCCCGCGGCGAGCGCCAGCGCTGCCGTAAGGGCGAGCCGCGGTACGGCTCGCCCGAAGCGCGATGCAGACGCGGCGGGCGAGTCCTTTGCAGCCTGCGGCGCTGGTGCGGGCCGCTCACTCTCTTGTGTGAGTCGCGCGCGCCGGGTCTCCCACCAGCCGTCCAGTTCCGACCGATAGGCGAACACGGATCCCAGCTTGTCGTGCAGATGCCGGTGGACCGGCATGGCCTCGCGCCGCTCCCAGCGCTGCACGGTGCTGACGTCGCGCTTCAGATACGAGGCGATCTTCTTCCATGAGTCGAGGCGGTCCTCCGGCTGACCGCGAATGGATGCGCCGCTTGCGCCGGCCCGGGGATCGTCCAAAGCAACGCTCCAGCCCATAGAAAATGAGCGTCGGGGATTCTGGCACGCGGCCAGGGGAGCGGCAATTTGCGGCATTGCACGGCGCGGTGCTGATTTCAGTCGCGTGCCGCACTTTGCCGCTTGCGAGGGTGCCTGTCTTGCTGCGACCGTGCGCCCGTGGGTGCGCGGGGTCGCACCGGCAACTTTTTCCGGGAGAAGCAATGATGAACGTCAAACAGGCACTTACGGCCCTTGCCACAGGAGCCACATTTGTGCTGCTCGTGGGTGGCGGGTCCCTGGCCGCAATCTCACGGGCGCACGCCGATGGCGCAGCAACGTCCGACGAGCAGTCCAGAATCCGCCGGGGCTTCGAGATCGCGCCGGTCCCATTGAACCTCGAGGGGAAGAATCGGCAGCTGGTAGGACTGGGCAGTTATCTGGTGAACGCGGTGGGCTCCTGCAACTTCTGCCACTCTGCGGGTCCTTCCACTGAATACGCGAAAGGCGGGAATCCCTACTTCAAGGGCAGTCAGCCGACGGTCGTCAACCAGGCCACTTATCTGGGGGGCGGCAGGGTGTTCCCGCAGCAGGCGGCAGGTGCGCCGCTGATTGTTTCCAGGAATCTGACGCCCGACAAGACCGGTCGCCCCGAAGGCGGGCGCAGCTTCGAGGAGTTTCGCTCCATCCTCCAGACCGGCACGGATCTGGATCACGTGCATCCGAATTGCTCGGACCCGACGATCACGGCCAGCACGACCTGCTATCCGGCCAACCTGCCGTACAACGGGGACCTGCTGCAGATCATGCCCTGGCCGGAGTTGCAGCATCTCACCGAGCACGAGATGCGGGCCATCTACGAATATCTCAGCGCCGTTCCCTGCATCGCGGGCCCGGCGAGCGGCGAACTGCACAACGACTGCAGCTGAAGTTGCTGCCCTCAGGCCGGGGTTGAGCCAGAGGCATGGAGGAAGCCATGAACATGAGGCGCCATCGCTCTGTGATTCTCTGCCTCGGCCTGCTGGGCGTGCTGCGAGTGCTGGCGGGGTGCGGCGGCGGGAGCGGCGGGGTGAGCAGCGAGGGCGCCGTGTCATCGCCTGCGCGATCGGGCGCGCCACCGGCGTTGTCAGGCGACGCCTGGCAGGGACGCTATGTCGGCACGGTGACGATCGGCGGCGTCCAGTACTTTGGCGACGCACTGCTCACGACCGATAGCGCGATTCGGCTCTACCTCGGGGGCCCCTATGCCGGCGACGGCACGCTGCAGATGAGCGCACCTGCCGGCTCCGCGCAGCTGGTCGGCACGCTCCGCGGGCAGGCGAACCAGGTGGTGGGAACGGCTGTCATTTTCGGCCAGGACTGTGCCGCGGCCCCGTCCTTCCGATTCTGCCGGCAGACGGGGCGCGGCGAGATCAGCGTCACGCTCATCTCCGGCAACATCCAGGGCGACATCGCGGTAACCACGGACGACGGCGAGGAGACCTGGTCCCTCAAGCTCGGTAGCTGGAGCAACTACTACGTCCTGCACGCAGTCACGGCGTATCTCGCAGGCCATTATCAGGAGACGCTTGCCGAATTCGCACTCGACGGCGACACCATCGTAAGCGTCGATGCGAACGGGGCGCTGTCTTTTCAAAGCGCGAATTCCGGCTGCACGGGTAATGGCACGCTGCGTTCGCATCTCGACGGGGCGGTCAACGTCTACGACGTCTCGCTCGTCATCGCGGGTTGCATGGCACCCTATGAACATCTGAACGGCACTTATGCCGGCCTGGCCACCACCAGCCCCAGCTCCTACTGGGACTACGACGCAGTGCTGCGGGTATGGTTATCGCCGCCGAGCCCGGACGTTTCGGGCTCGGCACCGCAACCGGCCCTGATGATGTCGGGGAACCCCGTGTAGTTGCCGCGCGGCGGTGGCGGGCTCAGCGCCGGTGAGGTCGAGGAGGGCGTTACGCGGGTCTTGGGGCGTCGTGCCACGAAAGCTCTATGCAGCAGGCCGGAGAGGAGACTAATGTATCGGGCGCCGCAGAATTAGAACCAGGAAGGCGCGCAGGAGGGGGCCAATATGGACAGGAGAGGACTGTTAGCGGCGGTGCTGATGCTGGCTGCCGGGATCAGGGTGGCGGGTGGCGCGGAACTGATGGTCCAGTATTCCGCCGAGACGGGCAACCCGGTGGCGGGGGAGCCGGTCGCTGTTAGCGGGACATTTTACTTCAACACCCTGGCCGGCGCGGCAACCCAACTGCTGTGGACGCCCCAGGGCAACCTCGCGCAGTTTTTTTATACGGCGCCCGGGACCGGTACGGTCACGGAGTACTTCGCGAACGGCACATCCGAGACGCTCACCGAGTCGACGACGTTCCGCTCATCGGCTGGTGCCGGCGTCGACGGCGCCTTGATATTCTCGTTTACGCCGCCGTCCGTAGGCCCGTTCATGCCGGACGGTGAGACGATCTATACCACTCTGACCGAGGCGCAGTTCCTTGCCAGCTCCGACCCCTGGGCGCAGATCCTCCCGACAGCGCAAGTCAACGCCGACGAGGGTTACTTTTACGGCAGCCAGTACTTCCCCGACAACACCGCGAAGCTCACGATATCACCCGTGCCGACACCGCCAACCTTGTGGCTGATGCTGTGCGCGCTCGCGAGCCTCTTGTTCTTCGGACGCAGGCGGCTCTCGGTCTAAGCCGGCCCAGCCGGCGCCGCGTCCTTGTCCGCAAGCCACGCATTGATCCAACAACGACGCCGCACCCTGCATGGACTCGGGGACTAGGTAGTTCCCGCAACTGCTGACGGACACCGTTGGGTGCGATGCTCATCCCGTATGGGATATATGGGGCTGAGTGCGCGTCCCGAAGGTTCGGGCTGGGTTCCAAACCCGATGCGATTCGTCGTGGTCCTGGCCCTCGCAAGTGCGGTGGGCGGCTGCTTTACCGTCACCACTTCGTCCTCCTTCACACAAAAGGAATTGAGGAAGAAGGCCGCGGCCGCGGTAGCGACCCCGACGACGCAAGCCGACGTACACAAGTTACTTGGTGAGCCGTGGATTGCCAGTGAACGCTGGCGGGTCGAGGTCTATCGGAAGACAGGGAACTACCGCGAATTGCTGGTGATGTTCGGTCTGCTGCCATTCCCCATTCCCGCGCCGATACCGTTGCCTAAGGAGGATCTGACCGGCTACACGCTCGTGACTTACTCGGCCGCCGGTGTCGTCGAAGGGGTCGATACGACGGTCAGCAAGTCCCCGGACTCCCCGGTCGCCGACATCCAGGCCGGGGACTATGCCTTCATGGAGAAGCCGCAAGCGCCGCTGCACACGACATCGCAGGCCTTGATCGTCTCTCACGAGCGCTTCGCGGCGATCGACGTCCACTCCTGCACGGTTCTCGTTGGCTGCTCGGAGATGCGGTGCAGGAGCGACTCGCCGATCGAAATCCAGCTTGATGGCGACCCGTCGCCGAAGTACGTGCTGGGGACATTCGGACAGGCGCTCGTGCCGCTGATGGCGGAGCCTGGCGCGCATACGCTGCACTTTTCGGCAGCGGGTAGAGCGGGCTGGGGCGAGCTGAGCACACGATTCACCTGCCCGGCATCGGAACTGCGCTATGTGATTCCGTCGGCTGTCATCCGCAGAACCTACCGTCTGGAGAACCTGTTTGCGCCACATTCCCGGCTCGAGGGCACGGTACAGATCCAGAACGAGGTGCCCGCCGAGCTCAAGGATTCCGGCGTACTGCTCTGGACCAACGGTCGATGGCTCGTCGAGAGATAACCGGTCGCAGTGCGGCGATCGCCACCATCGCCCTGGCATGCCTTTGCCTGACACCGCCCGGTCTGTCCGGGTGCGCCGTGTACAAGACGGCGGCCGCGCCGTCGCAGAAAGACCTGACCGTTCTGAATCCCGGCACCTCGAGAGACCGGGTAATCGCCGAGCTGGGTCCTCCAGTGAGGACTGAGAACATCGGCGATCATCGAAAGGACGTCTTCACCTTCATTCAGGGGTATTCCAAGGCGTTGAAGAACACCCTTGCGTCCGTCATCGCGGTCGAGGACATCGCGACGCTCGGGGCTGCGGAGCTGGCTTTTCAAAAGAGCGGCGACGAGCAGGCCGGCAAGAAGATCACGGTCGCGGTGTACTATGACGCCTCGGACGTGGTGACCAGGAGCGAGACGATCCTCGTTACGCGGCCTTGAGCCGTGGCGTTCCCGGAATGGTTCGCGGGTATGCTGGCGGCTTGCGACTGCGCGACAATCGGCCATACGCACGGCTGGCGACGGGTGACGGATGGAATCGGCAGTTGAGGTCTGCGACGTAGCAGTGATCGGTGGCGGCCCGGCCGGGAGTACCGCAGCCGCGCTCCTCGCCGGCCGCGGTCACAAGGTGATTGCGCTCGAGAAGGAGCACCACCCGCGCTTTCACATCGGCGAATCGCTCCTGCCGATGAATCTGCCGGTGTTCGAACGCCTCGGCGTGCTCGAGAAGGTTCGCGCACTGGGGGTGTACAAGGCGGGCGCGGACTTCGAGGCCGACAACGAGCGCGGCTACACGACGTTCTCGTTCGCCAACGCGATCGGCGAGAGCCCGCCGCACGCTTATCAGGTCTGGCGGCAGGACTTCGACCAGATGCTCTACCAGCACGCGCGCGAGTGCGGCGCCGACGCGCGCGAGGGCCACGAAGTGCTCGCCGCCGAGCAGCTCGGGCCGCACGACACGCGCCTCGAGGTTCGCACCGACAACGGCGGCGTCTACCGGATTCAGGCGCGCTATCTCATCGATGCCAGCGGCCGCGACGCGTTCCTGTCGACCCGGAAGCGCTTGCGCCGCAGAAACAGGCAGCACCAGAGCGCGGCGATCTTCGGGCATTTCCGCGGCGCCGAGCTGCGCTCCGCGGGCGACTCCGGCAACATCAGCATCTACCGCTTCCCGCACGGCTGGATGTGGATGATCCCACTGCCCGATGGCGTCATGAGCGTCGGGGCGGTCTGCCGCCCGGATTACCTGAAGCAGCGCAGGGGACGACCGCGCGAGTTCCTGCTCGAGACACTCAGGCGCAGCCCGGCGCTGTGGCGGCGCCTCGAGCACGCCGAGCTGATCGGCAACGAAGTGCGCGTCGCCGGAAACTACTCGTATGACTCCAGGCAGATGGGCGGCCGAGGCTGGGTGCTGATCGGAGATGCATTCGCCTTCATTGATCCGGTGTTCTCATCGGGCGTGTATCTGGCGATGAGCGGCGCAGAGCAGGCGGCGAGGCTTGTCGACGTGGCGCTGCGCGATCCGGCCGGCGAGCGCAGGCTCCTGCGTCAGCTCGAGCGGCGCCAGCGTGCCGGCATTGAGCGCTTCTCGTTCTTCATCTACCGCTTCAATGGGCCGGTGCTCGGGAACATGTTCCGCCACCCGACGAGCCGCTTCAAGCTCGAGCAGGCGGTGATCTCGATGCTCGCCGGCGACCTGTTCGACACCCCGGGCGTGCTCGCACGTCTGCAGCTCTTCAAGCTCATCTACGGCTTCCTTTGTCTGCGCGACTGGCGGGAGTACCGCGCCGAGCGCAGGTGCCGTCTCGCGCAGGCGCGCGTGCAGCAGCTCGAGGACGGGTAGCGCGACAGCCGACGCGGAAAATAAAGAGTGGTAGCGGGGGCGTGCTACCCATCGATCTATCGCCTGACCTCCGCCGCACCCGGCGAGCGCACACCGCGGTAACAACCGTGGCTTCGCGTGGTACTGTGAAGCTTCAGGCAATGAGGGGTGTAATGGGTGTTTCGAGACGACCAGAGGATGCGCCCTGGAAATTCTCACGCAGGCGCGGTCCCTCGCGTGGGCGCAGCCCACGGGTCTTGGGCGGCGTGGCTCGCAACCACGTCACTGATCTTCGCGGCGCATCCCGCATGGTGGTCGATGCGATCACCGGCATTACCGGGCTCGCAGAGGCGATGCATGCCGGCATCGCGGAGAAACCGACCAGGCTCGCGGGTGCAATCGTGGGTGGCGCAGTGAACGGCACAACTGCGATCGTCTACAGGAGCATCCGCGGTGTCACGCGTGCGATCGGCGGAGGCATTGACCTTGCACTCGGCGCCGTTGCTCCCGCGCTGGGTCATATCGAGTCCTGGCCCGCGCGCGATTCAGTGGTCGCGGCGCTGAACGGCGTGCTGGGCGATTATCTCGCCGAGACCAGTAATCCGCTCGAGATCACGATGCATCTGCGTCGCGGGGGGAAGCCGCTCGAGCTGACACGCGAGGGGCTCGCCGCTGCGATTCACGCTCCGACCTCCAGGGTGCTGGTGCTCGTGCATGGGCTTTGCCGGGATGATCGGCGCTGGGAGCGCGACGGGCATGATCATGGCGCCCATCTCGCCCGCGATCTTTCCTATACCGCCGTTTATCTGCACTACAACACCGGCCTGCATATCTCGACGAACGGGCGCGCGTTGGCGCAGATCCTCGAAGCCATGGCCGCTGCCTGGCCCGTCCCGCTCGAGGAGGTATCGATCCTCGCGCACAGCATGGGTGGTCTCGTGGCGCGCAGCGCTCATCACTGTGCATCAGCGGCCCGTCACTCGTGGCCCGACAAGCTGCGCAAACTTGTGTTTCTCGGCACACCGCATCACGGCGTCCCGTTCGAGCGAGCTGGCCATCGCCTGGACCTGCTCCTCGAGAAGACACCCTACGCGGCGCCGCTCACCCTTCTCGGGAAGGTGCGGAGCGCCGGCATCACGGATCTGCGGCACGGCTACGTCCTCGAGGAGGACTGGAAGGGGCACGATCGCTTTGCGAAGCGCGCCGATTCACGCCGCGCGTTGCCACTCCCCAAACGCGTTCAGTGCTACACAATGGCCGCAACTCTCGGGCGCGCGCCGACATCCCGCTTCGACCAGCTGATCGGCGACGGGCTCGTTCCCGTCCCAAGCGCGCTCGGGGACCATCGTGATCCACGGCTCAAGCTGATCTTCCCGCGATCGCACCAGTGGACTGCCAGGGGCACGAGCCACCTGGGGCTGCTGCAGGCCCAGACGTACGGGCGGATACGCGAATGGTTCAGCGAGTGACCTGGGACCGGCTTGCTCGCCCACCGCGGGGCTAATCGCGGCGCAGCTCCTCGTGCAGCAGGTCCGCTGCCTTCTCCGCGATCATGATCGTCGGCGCATTGGTATTGCCGCCGATGAGGCGTGGCATGATCGAGGCATCGACGACGCGCAACCCCTCCACGCCGCGTACCCGCAGCCGCTCGTCGACCACTGCATCCGCGTCGCTCCCCATACGGCAGGTGCCCGCGGGGTGATAGATGGTCTCCGCTTTGCGTCGCACGCTGGCGGTCAGATCCGGCGCGGCGAGGAGCTGCTCCCCGGGGAACACCTCGGCGCCGCGAAACGGCGCGAACGGCGCTGCCTGAATGATCTGCCGCGACAGCCGGATGCCCTCGAGCAGCACCGGCAGATCGCGGGCGTCGCTCAGGTAACGGGCTTCGATGAGGGGCGGGTCCTGCGGACGGCGTGAGCGCAACCGCAGCCGGCCGCGGCTGTGGGGACGCAGGACGCACGCATGTATCGTGAACCCGTGACCCGGGAGGCGGTTGCGCCCATGGTCGTCGAGCTGCGCCGGAACGAAGTGCAGCTGGATGTCGGGACGCGCGTCCGGCGCGAGCGGGCTGCGGACGAACGCGCCGGCCTCGGCAACGTTGCTGACACCGGGGCCGGAACGGGTCAGCAGATACCGCAGCAGTACCCCAGCCTCCTGGCGGCGGGTGAAGTCGTAGGTGTCGGGGCGGCTGCACTTGTAGAGCGTGCAGAAATCCAGATGGTCCTGGAGATTGCGGCCGACGTCCGCCCGGTCCGCGATGACGGGTATCCCGAGCGCGCGCAGCTCATCCGCCGGTCCCAGACCTGAGAGCAGCAGCAACTGCGCAGATCCAATGGCGCCGCCGGCCAGCAGAACCTCGCGCTCGGCGCGCGCCCGGATGCTCGCTCCGCGGTGCAGGTAGTCGACGCCTGCCGCGCGCCTGCCCTCGAAGACGATGCGTGCGGCGAGGCAATGGGTGCGGATCTCGAGATTGCCACGGGACCGTGCCGGCCGAAGATACGCCGTGGCGGCACTGCAGCGGCGGCCACGGCGCTGCGTGACCTGGTAGAAGCCGGTACCTTCCTGGCGCGCGCCATTGAAGTCGTCATTGCGGGGCAGACCGCAGGCGGCCGCGGCCTCGACGAATATCGCGCTCAGCGGATTGCGGAAGCGCAGATCCTCGACCGCCAGCGGCCCGCCGACCCCGTGAAATTCGCTGGCGCCGCGCGCCTGGTCCTCGGCTCTGAGGAAATACGGCAGCACGCCCGCGTAGCTCCACGCCGCCGATGCCGCCGCGGCCCATTCGGCGTAATCGAGAGCATGGCCGCGCGTATAGCACATGGCGTTGATCGAGCTGCTGCCGCCGAGCACGCGGCCGCGCGGCCAGTACAGCCGCCGGCAGTCGAGCTCGGGCTCAGGTTCCGTGTAATAGCCCCAATTGATACGCCGGTTGTTGACCAGCCGGGCGAGTCCGGCCGGCATGTGGATGAAGGGATTGCTGTCCGATCCGCCCGCTTCGAGCAGCAATACCCGCAGGCCGGACTGTGCCGAGAGCCGGTTGGCGAGCACGCATCCGGCGGAGCCCGCGCCCACGACGATGTAGTCGTAGCTAGCCTCGGGCATCGACGGCCCGCTCGCATGTGAGGAGGCTGCCGGCCGCGGGGTCAGCGCCCAGCAGCTTCTGCATGAGATGTGTCTCACGCTCGCGGATCGCCTGCAGCAACGCCCGCGCACTGCCCATGTGGGTGAAGGCGGCGAAGCCACGCTCCAGGAACTGCTGCAGCACGCCGAAACCGGCGGCGCGCGCCGGCACATGAGCCGCGCGCAGCGCGATTCCTATCCAGCGGTGGCGCACCAGCCGCTCGAGATCGGCCCCGATGCTGGCCGTGAGATCGATCTGACGCTGGCGCTCCGCGCCCCTGCCGAGGGTGCGGTAGGCCAGTGCGTACGAGGCATCGGTCAGCGGACGCTGCTGCAGCTGTCCGAGCATGGCCTGATCGAGCTCCGCCGTCAGCACGTCGAGCTCGACTGCCTTTGTCAGAACTTCGAGCAGCGCCGCGGGCAGTGCGCGCCTGAGGGGGACGATCGCGCGGCTCAGCTCCCGATCGCGGCGGCTGAAGTCCTGCGGACCGTAGAGATCATTCAGGAAGAACTCCACCGCCTCGGTGTAACGGGGATTGCGGCGCAGTTCTTCGTAGGTCCTGGCGAGGCGGCGCGCCTGCCATGCGCGCAGCACGCGCAGCCGCTCAGGCAGTCCCGGGGTCTGCAGTGCGCGTGCCTCGAGCGCGCGCCGGCGGGCGAGCAGGCGCTCGACATCCTCGCCGGGCGGCTGTTCGTTCATGCTTGCGCGAGCGCCGCAAGGGTCTGCTCGATCGCGCGGCGCGAGCTGAGCAGCCCGAGGTGTCCGAAGCCGCGCAGCTCGTGAGCCGGCGTGCCTGCGAGCCGGGCGCTGCGCGGCGGCACGACGAGGTTGTCCTCGAGGCTGTAGATGCTGGTCAGGGGGGCGGCGAGATGGCCTTCCTGGGCGGCGTTGAGCGCCTGCAGCCAGGCAGAGTCCGGGGACATCTGCCGCATCGTCGGCGACCATGGAAAGCCGCGCGCCAGGCGCGTGCCGTGATGAGGCGAGGCGATGGTGACGATGCGGCCGACGCACTCCGCAGGCAGCAGGCGCAGCGCCGCGCGCGCCACCAGCCCGCCCATGCTGTGGGCGATGATCGACACGGGCGCGCCGTGGGTCTCGCGCTGCAGGGCGCGCAGCTCCTGCGCGACTCGCGCGGCATGGACTTCGATGTCGGCGGACAGCGGCTCGAGATTCAGCGCCCGCACCGGGCCGAAGCCCGCTGCCTGCAGGCGCGCGATCCAGGGCCGCCAGATGTTGTAGTTGCAGACGATGCCGTGAAGGAGCAGCAGCGGCCGAGCGGCGCGCTTCCCGGGCACGGCCGCGCCCACCTCGATAGCCGGCGGTCGCGACTCGCGCGGCACGGCCATCGCGAGGACCGCCAGGTTGAACTCGATGGCTTCGCTGAGGAGCGCCCGCCCCCGGTAGAGCAGACCGCCGCCCTCGCCGGGTGCGAGCAGCGCGGCGATGACGAACGAGGTGGCCACCAGGGCGCCCGGCACGAGCAACGATAACGCCAGTGCGACCGCCAGTGCGGCGCCGAGTGGCAGGGAGAGGCCGGCTGCAAGCAGCGCGGCGAGCGCGGCGGCGAAGGCGAGCTCACCTCCAAGCATCGACCGCCAGAATCGCGCCGCCACGGGCGACTACCCGCCGTAGCTCGCGGGGCGGACGAGGCGCTCGAGCCGCCCGAGCGCCTGATCGAGCCGTCGGCAGGCCCGACGCGCGCGCTGCGCGCGCTCGCGCGTGGCGGTGGCGAAGCTGCGCTGCCGATCGCGCAGAATCTGCGTGTCGAGACGCAGGCCGTGCCGTCGCAGCAGCGGCACCAGCGCCGGCGCCTGCGCGAGCAGGTCGCGCCGCGTCTGACGATAGGCATGATCGACCAGGCGATGCCGGCCGCTGTAGCGGAAGACATTGGTGAAGAACAGCGTCTCGTCACGCCGGTCGGGCTCGAGCAGCAGCGTATCGGCGTGCGGAAAGCGCGCGCGGTAGCTGGTCATCCCGACCTGCATGCGCGAATGGATCAGAGCCCGGAAGGTCTGTCCGAGAATGGCCGGCAGGCCTTCGTCGGCCAGGTTGCTGTAGCTGCGGCCGTGCGCGCGCGTGGCGTCAAACGGCACCAGCGGGTTGACGCAGATCACGAGGTCGCAACCGGCCTCGAGCGCGAGCGAGGCGTGCATGGTGCGGATCAGGGCACCGTCCACGTAGTCGCGGCCGTCGATCTCGACGGCAGGGTAGAGACCGGGCAGCGCGGCGCTCGCCACCACGGCTCGCGAAATCGGCACATGGTCGTATCCCGTGTCGCCGAAGGCCACCGACTCGCCAGTGCTGAGGCGCGTGGCGATGACGTACAGCCGGGCGCGGAGCTTGCGGAAGTCGTCGCTATGTCCGCCGCTGCCGTAAGTCTCGTGCAGGTAGCTCTCCAGGGGCCGGTTGTCGAAGACGGCCGTCGGGGCAATCTTCGCCAGAGCCCCGAGCAACGTCTGCCAGCCGCTGCCGAGCGGGTCACGCGCGTACTGCCACGCGGCCGCCGCGAGTGCCGCGGGCAGGCGGGCGATGCGCCGCGCGTAGTCACCGAGGGCCGGCTGCAGGAACAGCTCCGGTGGCAGCACGCGCGAGCCCTCGTTGTAGATGAAGCTCGCCCCCATCGAGGTCGTATCGATGCCGTTGGCGAGACTGGCCGCGAGAAACGACCCCGAGCTGACGCCGACGTAGACGTCGAGCTCCGTCAGCTCGCGCCCCACCAGCGCCTCGCCGAGCGCATGCAGAACGCCCAACTCATAGAACGCTCCGAGCGGCCCCCCACCGGCGAGGGCCACCCCAAGCTTGCCGCCCGCACGGCGGCGCCGTGCGGACTGGATGGTCAGCATTGCCGCCTAGTGCGCGGCCGGCGCAACGGACGGCTTGCGTCCCACGCTGCCGCGTGCCCTGACCTTACGCGCGACGGCGAGCTTGTCGATGTTGTCGTTCAGCATGTCGATACGCTTGCTGAGTCCCTCGACCTCGTCGGCACTCGGTACACCCAGCTGCGTCAGCGCCCGGTGCACGCGGGTCTGAAAGATCTTCTCCAGGCTGTTGAGCGTGTCGGCCGCCTGGCCGCGCACCTCATCCACCCGTGAGCTCACGGCTTCCATCAGACTCTTCATGGCCTTCTCAGCAGCGCCGCGCTGCCTGGCCTGTACACGTGCACCTTCCACGACCAGTTCCTCGAACAGCCGGGGAGCTCCGTCGCTCGCCCTGGAGGCCGCGCCGAGGCCTGCCAGCCAGATCTGATGCACCGTTCCGAGCAGCCGCTGCTGCGCGGTCCCGGCCGCCGTGGGGCGGGCCGTCTTGCGGGATTTCCTCTTGCTAGCCATCTCATGTCCCCTTCGCTGTGACCCCAGACTCTATATATCGGTAACTACGGGCTCATCGCCCCAATCCACGCACCTACTATAGGAAGGGGGCGGGGCTATGTGGATGCGTACTTGCCGTATGAGCGTCACGCGCAAGATCAACGAGTCGGGGGCGGGCCGCTATTGCTACGCGGGCAGGGAGCTGCACGTGCAGTGGGAGCGGCTGCACCGCGGGGATTGCGAGCCCTGGCCCGACGCGCCAGCCGTCGCCGCTCTCGCCCGGCAGCAGCGTGAGCTTGCGGACCGGGTCGCTGCGCGGGGTGGGGCGGGGCCCGTGGCGCAGCAGCTGCAGCAGGCGTGGCGGGAGTTTCACGCCGGCGATTTCGCCGCCGCGGTGGAGCTCGGTGACGGGCTCGGCGCCCCGGGAGCGTCGGTCGCGAACAAGTCCGTGGCGATACAGGCCCTGTACACGCTGCGCAGCGAGTCGCAGGCGCTGCGCCTGCTCAGCGCCGCCGTAAGCCGTGGCGAGGCCGCGGTGGCGCAGCTGCCCGACTATCCCAATGCGCACTACATGCTGGCGCTCGTGCTCGGACGCTACAGCCAGCGCATCTCGATTCTCAAGGCACTGGCGCAGGGCCTCGCGGGCCGCGTTCGCACGCATCTCGAGCGCACGCTCGAGCTCGAGCCACGCCATGCGGAGGCCCACGTTGCCTTCGGTCTCTATCACGCCGAGATCGTGAGCCAGCTCGGCAGGCTGGCCGCGAGCCTCACCTACGGCGCGTCGCCCGACGCGGCGCTCGGGCACTTTCGCCGTGCGGCGCAGCTCGCGCCCGCCTCGGCCATCGTGCACATCGAGCATGCACGCGGCCTGCTGCTGCTCGATGCCGATCGCAACCGCGAGCAGGCGCAGGCACTCTACCGGCGTGCCGCCGCCTGCGAGCCGCGCGATGCCATGGAGGGTCTCGACGTCGGATACGCAGAGCGCAGCCTGGCGAGCGCCGCCAAAGACGGCTGAGCTCGGCGGCAGGCGGGCCCCTATCCGAGGAGCGATGCGCCACCGAGCAGAACCAGGTACACGAGCCGCTCGAACTCCGCGGCGATCAGCGCAACCAGCTCGTCCGGCCGTGGAATCATCTCCCGGTCCGAGATGACGCCGAACTGCACGCCGCCACGGTAGGAGAGGATGCTGACACCGGTGCCGATACTGCCTGCCTCGGGCACCCAGAAGAGCACCTGGGTGATCTCGGCGCCGGCGAGGTGCAGGGGTTCGCGGGGCCCTGGCAGATTCGAGACGACGAGACTGCCCTTGGCGCTGAACAGCGCCGTCGTCGGCTCGGCCACGGCAGAGGGCAGGGTACCGACGATCGACAGCAGTCCCAGGGTTGCCGCTGCCTGCGAGGAGCCTTTCAGCTCCTGCATGGCGGCGCGCACCGCGTACAGGCGCTCGAGCGGATGCTTGAGGCCTATGGGCAGCTCGGCAAACACCAGGCCGAAGCGATTTCCCAGAGTCGCGGGCTCATCCTCCGCGCGCAGATTCACCGGCACGACCGCACGTATCTTCAGGTCGGTGGAGTCATCGCCCTGCGAGGCGAGATAGCGGCCCAGGGCGCCGGCGAGGATCGAAAGCAGCACATCGTTCACCGTGCAGCCGAGAACCTGGGCGACGGTGCGCACCTCCTGCAGAGAAAGCGGCTCGGCCCACGCCGCACGGCGCGCGCCCGAGAGAGGCTGCTTGAGGCGCGTCGGCGGATCATCCGACAGCCCCGCGATGTGCAGCAGCTCGCTGCTGTACGCGAGTGTGTCGCGGGCGAGCGTGGCGGCCTGCGCGGGGTGCAGGAGGTAACCGACACCCGACCCCAGGAGGTCCACTCCCTCGCGCAGCGCCGCCGCCATCGGCAGCGGCACGAGGTCGGTGAGACCGCGCAGAAACCCTGTCGGGGGCGGCTCGCCGCCATCCTTGTGTTGCGCCGCGCCCGCCTCGTCGGTGAGCGACATGAGTACCCGCATCAGAGCGACGCCGTCGGCGTAACAATGGTGGATCCGCACGATGATCGCGCTACCGCCCCGATAGCCCTCGACGACGTGGAACATCCACAGCGGCCGTCCCGGATTGAACGGTGTGCTCGCCAACTCGCCGAGCAGCGCCTCGAGCTCGCGCTGCGTGCCCGGCCCCGGCAATGCCACCCAGGCGATGTGATCGTCAAGGTCGAATTGCTCGGCTTCGAGCCAGCGGGCCTCGAGCGCGTCGGCGACCGGAATACAACGGAAACGCCGGTGCGCGAGGAAGCGCCTGGCGATGATCTCCCGATAGCGTGTCCGATCGAGGCCGGGACCGAGAACGATGAGCCCCACCACCACCATCAGGTTCGTGGGCCGCTCCATCAGCAGCCACGCGCGATCCGCACCCGACAGCCGCTCGACGCTGCTCATGGGCACACTCTGGCGCATCGCCACCCGTTTGTGACCCTCGGTTTGCCACGATAGGCAAAGCGGGGCGGCAGCGTAAGTTAAAGCGCATCGCGTCTGCGGGATGTGTGGCTCAGATGGGATACTTCCTGACCGGGGGGACCGGTTTCATCGGCCGCCATCTGGTTGCGGCACTTGCCGGGCGGGGCGAGCCCATCCATGTGCTGGTGCGAGCCGGCTCGCAGGCACGCTTCGAGCGCTTGAAGCGTGACTTCGGCGCGCGCAGCGAGTTGCTCGTAGCGGTCGAAGGAGACCTCGAGAAGCCCCTGCTCGGGGTGTCCGACCCCGCACGCCTGCGAGGCAAGATCGGCCATTTCCTGCACCTCGGAGCGCTCTATGACCTGGGAGCCGGCGATGCCGAGCTCGAGCGCGCCAATGTCAACGGCACGCGCAACGCGCTCGACCTCGCGCACGAAGTGCGCGCGGGCTGTTTCCACCTCGTCAGCTCGATCGCCAGCGCCGGGCTCTACCCCGGAACCTTCACCGAGGCCATGTTCGAGGAGGCCTGCGGGCTGGACCATCCCTACTTCCGGACCAAGCACGAGTCGGAGGCGCTGGTGCGCAGCTCGTGTCGCATCCCGTGGCGGGTGTATCGCCCCGGCATGGTCGTGGGTCACTCGCAGACCGGCGAGATGGACAAGATCGATGGCCCGTACTACCTGTTCAAGCTCATTCAAAAGCTGCGCAACGCGCTGCCGCGCTGGGTGCCGCTCATCGGCTTCGAGGGCGGGCACATCAACCTGGTGCCCGTGGACTTCGTCGCGGCGGCCATTGCGCACCTGGCACACGTCCCCGGACAGGACGGGTGCTGCTTCCACCTCACCGATCCGCGCGACCGCCGCATCGGCGAGGTGAACAACATTTTCGCGCACGCGGCGCACGCGCCGACGATGACGTTGCGGCTGGAGGCGGGCGCCGCCGAGGCGCTCGGCTCATTCGGGCGGGCCGCGCGCGAGCGGCTGCAGCCGCTGCGCCGCCTCGGCGCGCAGATCCTGCGTGAGCTCGCGATCCCGAGCTCGCTCATCGAGCTGCTGAATTACCCGACCCGCTTCGACAGCACCCAGGCGCAGCGCCTGCTCGGGGATGCCGGCATCCACGTGCCGCCGCTCGAGGACTACGCCTGGCGGCTGTGGGACTACTGGGAGCGGCATCTCGATCCGGATCTGTTCAAGGCGCGCAGTCTCCAGCAGGCAGTGCGCGGCAAGCGGGTGCTGATCACCGGCGGGTCTTCCGGCATCGGCCGCGCCACCGCGCTGCAGCTCGCCGCGGCCGGGGCGCGCGTGCTGATCGTGGCGCGCGACCCGCAGAAGCTCGAGGCGGTGCGCGCGACTATCGAGCAGCAGGGAGCTGTGGCCACTGTCTACCCGTGCGACATCACCGACGAGGAATCGTGCGCCCGGTTGATCGGGCAGCTGCTGGCGGAGCACGGCGGCGTCGACATTCTCATCAACAATGCGGGCCGCTCGATCCGGCGCGCGATCGAGCATACCTACGATCGCTTTCACGACTACGAGCGGGTCATGCGCCTCAACTACTTCGCGGCGGTGCGCATGACGCTCGGGCTGCTTCCGGGAATGGCGGAGCGCCGCGCCGGCCAGGTGATCAACATCTCCTCGATCGGGGTGCTGAGCAATGCGGCGCGCTTCGCCGCGTACAACGCCTCGAAAGCCGCCCTCGAGGCCTTCACGCGCTGCGCGGCAGCCGAGTACAGCGACAGGGGCGTGCAGTTCAGCGTGGTGAACCTCCCGCTGGTGCGCACGCCGATGGTGGAGCCGACGAAGATCTACCGGCAGTTCCACCTGATCGCCCCGGAGCGCGCCGCCGACATGGTGTGCGATGCGATCATCGAGAGGCCCGAGCGGCTGGCAACCGGGCTCGGCACGCTCGCACAGGTGCTGGAAGTGTTCGCCCCGCGCCTCGGCACGGCGATCATGAGCGAGAGCTTCAGGGTCTTTCCGGACTCAGAGGCGGCCGGCGCGGCGCAAGGCTCGGATACCATGCCGACGCCGGACATGCTGGGGTTTGCGGCCCTGATGCACGGCATACACTGGTAGGCGGCTCAGGCGGCGCGCGAGGCCTCTTCCTGCGCGAGCTCGCGGCGCAGGATCTTGCCGACGTTGGTCTTCGGCAGGCTCTGGCGGAATTCGACATATCTGGGCAGCTTGTAACCGGTGAGGCGCAGGCGGCAGTGCGCCTGCAGCTCCTCCGCGGTGAGCACGCAGCCGGGCCGCGGCGTCACGAAGATCTTGATGGCCTGCCCGCAACGCTCGTCGGGAATCCCGATGCAGCCGCACTCGAGCACCGCGGGGTGCTCGCCCACCACGGCCTCGATCTCGTTGGGGAATACCTTGAATCCCGAGATGATGATGAGGTCCTTGATGCGGTCGACGATCCTCAGGAACCCGTCCGGCTGCGCGACTGCGATATCGCCGGTGCGCAGCCAGCCATCGGCGGTGCGCGTCTTGGCGGTCTCGTCGGGCCGGTTCCAGTAGCCGGGCATCACCTGCGGCCCGCGCACGCACAGCTCCCCCGGCTGCCCGGGCTGCACTTCGCTGTCACCGTCGCGAATGCTGATGTCGGTCGAGGGCAGGGGAACGCCGACCGTTCCGACCTGTGGCGCATCGAACGGATTGCAGGCCACTACCGGCGAGGCCTCGGTCAGACCGTAGCCTTCGACCAGCGGCTTGCCCGTGATCCGCTGCCACCGCTCGGCAACGCTCGGATGTAATGCCATGCCGCCCGCCGCGCCGAGCTTCAGGTTGGAGAAATCCAGGTGCGCGAAGCGCGGATGGTTGAGCAGCGCGTTGAAGAGCGTGTTGACGCCGGTGATCATCGAGAAGCGCCACTTGCCCAGCTCGCCGATGAAGGCGGGAATGTCGCGCGGATTGGTGATGAGCACGTTGAGCCCGCCGTGCCGCAGGAACAGCAGGCAATTACACGTCAGACAGAAGACGTGATAGAGCGGCAGCGGCGTGATCATCACCTCGCGTCCGGGCTCGAGCAGGCCGCCCCACAGGGCCCCTATCTGCAGCAGGTTGGCGACCATGTTGCGATGGGTCAGCATCGCGCCCTTGGCAACGCCGGTGGTGCCGCCGGTGTACTGCAGGAACGCACAGTCCTCGGGCTTGATCGCGGGCGGCTTGAATTGCAGCCGTGCCCCCTGCGCGAGCGCCTGCCGGAACGGGACGGCGCCCGGCAGATCGAAGCGCGGCACCAGGTGTTTCAGGCGCCGCGCCACGAAATTGACGGCCACCCGCCTCGGGAACGGCGCGAGATCGCCGAGCGCGGCCGTGACGATGTGCGTCACCTGCGAGTCGGCGCGCACCTGCTCGAAGACGTGCGCGAAGTTCTCGAGGACGACGATGGCACGCGCGCCCGAGTCGCGCAGCTGGTGGCGGAGCTCGCGCGGCGTATAGAGCGGATTGGTATTGACCACCGTGAGCCCGGCACGCAGCGCCCCGAACAGCGCGATCGGATACTGCAGCACGTTCGGCATCATCAGCGCGACGCGGTCGCCGCGCGACAGTCCCTGTGCCAGAAGGTGCGCGGCGAAATCCCTCGATAACTGCCCGAGCTCACGGAAGGTGAGGGTCACCCCGAGATTGTGGTACGCGGGGCGATCGGCGAAGCGCCGACAGCTGTCCTCCAAAAGCTCGGCCAGCGAGCGAAATGTGTCGACGTCGATGTCAGAGCCTACGCCCGGAGGATAGGCAGTCAGCCAGTTCTTATCCATGGTGGTATGTCCAAAAAAAGACGTCGGTACGACACACCCGCCACTCATACGCGCTTCTGCGACCGGAAGCGATTCGTGGGTGTACGGACGCCTGCCACAGCGCGCCGGTGAACGCTTCGAGCCGGCCTCCGGTTGGGCGATCGATGCCGGCTACGCGTACCTGTGGGTGAAGAACGGGACCAGTGAGCTCGCGACCGCAGGGCCGCCGTTTCCGGACAGCCTGATGGGCACCTACCGCGCGAACGTCAGCGTGCCGGCAGTGCAGGCCTCTTGCCACCTCTAACCGGGCTCATAACCGGGCTCACGCGCCTGTCATGCGGTCGAGCAGCGCACGCAGGCGGCGTGTCCAGGGTGGATGGAGGCGGCGAACGAAGTTTAGGCGGCTGGGGACGCAGACGGCGCGTTGGTTGGAGAAGCTCCTGAAGCCTTCGATGCCGTGGTATCGGCCCATGCCGCTTTCTCCCACCCCGCCGAAGGGCAGATCGTCCTGGGCAATGTGCAGCAGCGTGTCGTTGATGACGACACCGCCGGAATGACTCTCATGCAGCATGCGGCCGATGCGGGCGCGATCGCGATCGAAGTAGTAGAGGGCCAGGGGGCGCGGCCTGCTCGCCAGGAAGCCAAATACCTCTTCGAACGAGTCGTAGGTGACGATCGGCAGGATAGGCCCGAAGATCTCCTCCTGTAGCACGCGCATATCCGCGCTCACACCCGCTACCAGGGTAGGGGCAAACCTCAGGCCCAGATTGCCCGTCGGCCGGGCGGGCTGGCGCGTGGTGGGCTCGAGGATGTCGGCGCCCTTTGCGCGGGCATCCTCAATCAGCTCGGTCAGTCTCTGATGCGGCTTCCTCCCCAGTATCGATGTGAACTGCGGGTTGGTCTGCGCGGCCGGATACATCTCCCGCAGCGCCTTGCCGAGCTCCTCCAGCAGCTCGTCACGCCGCTCGCGGCTCACCAGCACGTAGTCGGGCGCAATGCACGTCTGACCCGCATTGAGGAACTTGCCGAACACGATGCGGCGCGCGGCGTCGCGATGGGGATAGCTGCCGTGAATGATCGCCGGCGACTTGCCCCCCAGCTCCAGGGTGACGGGCGTGAGATTTCCCGCGGCGCATCGCATCACTTCCCGTCCCACCGACGTCGAGCCGGTGAAGACCAGGTGATCGAACGGCAGGGTCAGCATCTCGGCTGCCACCGCCTGCTCACCGCAGAACACCCGCGCGACATCGTCCGGGAGTGCCGCTTCGACTATTTCTCCGAAGATACGCGCGGCATGCGGCGTCCGGCTGGACGGACGGACGATGATCCGGTTGCCGGCGGCCAGTGCGCCGATCAGCGGCCCCATGGCCAGATAAAACGGGTAGTTCCACGGGGACAGGATTCCGACGACCCCGAGCGGCTGACAGACGACGCGATTGGATGCGAACCAGAAGGGGAATTCCGCGGCGCGCCGCTGCGGCCGCATCCAGCGCGCCAGATGCCGGCGGTAGTACTTCAGAGACGAAAGCGCGGGGAAGATCTCCGCCTGCAGAGTCTCTTCGACCGCCCGGGCGCCGAAATCCTGTCTGATCGCCTCCGCAACCGCGAGCTTCGCTGTCGCGATCTGCCCGGCGAGCGCATCGAGCATGCGTAGCCGCCGCTGCAGCTCGGGGTATGGGTCCCGGCGGGCGGCCTGACGCAGAGCATCGAACGCCTGTGTGAGCGAGGTGGCCAAATGATGCTACGTTACTCTCCCGGGTCGAGCGCGCATCAGGGTTTTTCGCCAGTGCTGCGGCCAAAGCGGCAGCGTTGAGCGCTCGGTGGACACGTTCGCGCTAAGCACATCCCCTTATACCGCCCTCATCGCAGGAAGCGCGAGCATGTCCCTGAGGAGTAGTTTTATGAATATTGCCGAGATCTATAAACACGCACCGGTCACCATTCGCGAGTCCGAGGATCTTACTGCCGCGGCGCGATTGATGCGCGAGCGGCACATCGGCTATCTGGTGGTGGTCGAGCCGCACCTGTCGGGCGCGCTGCAGCCGATCGGCGTACTGACGGATCGAGATATCGTTGTCAGTGTAATCGCCAAGGGTGCGGATCCCCGCGAGCTGCGGGTGGGGGATGTGATGACCCGCAAGCCGGTGATGATCGATGAGAGCGAGTCTCTGGCGGCGGCACTCGGCGAGATGCGGCGGATCGGCGTGCGGCGCATGCCGGTGGTGGGCGCCCTGGGACAGCTACTGGGAGTGCTGTCGCTCGATGAGGTGCTCGACGCGCTTGCGGAGGAGCTCCTCGCGGTTGCCGGCTCCATTCGCAGCGAGCTGCGCGCGGAAGGAGCCTTGCGTCCCTGACGCATCGCAGATCTTGCCAGACTCGGTGCCGGAACATCTTCACGCCCGAGCGTGACGACTGTCAGCTTGGAATCGCCGCGACCTCGCCAATGTGAACAGATTGTGCAGTCGGGGCTCAGCGATTGCGCAGGCTGAAGATGTAGCGTGAAACGGCGTCCGCTTCCGCCTTATTGAGCTGCGGATTCGGCATCGACATCGGCAGCTTGTCCACATCCCAATGCGTCGTGATGGTGAAGCCCTGCGGGTATCCGGCGTTTACACCCGGGCGGTTGGCGATGCCGGCGAAGGTCGGCGACTGCTGGTTAAGGATCGGCGGTATTCCTGATCGCCGGCGACCATGTGACACCCGGCACAGGCCACGCGGGCGATGTGCTCTCCGCGCGCGACCTCCGGCATCCTGGGTACGCCGGCAGCCGAGACGCGCGGGGTGCAAAGAGCGCATAGCCCCGCTACCGCGAGCGCCAGCAGTGCGGCGCGCAACACACTCTGCCTCGCTATCATGGGAATTCTCTCTTTAGAAAGTCTTTGCCCGTGGATCGTGCGCGGAACGTCGTGCGCCGCGCCATACGCACTTGTTACGACGCGCGCGACCCTCGCTCCTGGGGCATCCTCCGCACATGCCTGCCAGTCTGCCGAGCGAGTTGACGGGGCTGCTCGACCCCGCAGCCTATCCCCATGCGGTGAGCACCGTACGCGTGGTCGAAACGCATCTCTCCTGGGTGTTTCTTACCGGCGAACTCGCTTACAAAGTGAAGAAGCCCGTCCGCTTTCCGTTCGTGGACCTGCGCTCGGCTGAGCGCCGGGGGTTCTTCTGCGCCGAGGAATTGCGACTCAACCGCCGTTTCGCCCCGGAGCTTTATCTCAAGGTGTGTCGGGTAAGGCTCGCAGGGGGACGGGCGCGAATCGAGGGCCGCGGGAAACTCATCGACCATGCTGTCTGCATGCGCCAGTTCCGCGCGGCAGATGAGCTTGGGGCCCTGCTGGCAGGCGGCGGCCTTGCGCCGCAAGCACTCGCTGTCTTCGGACACGAGCTCGCTCGGCTGCACGAGGAGCTACCGCGGCCGAGCGAGGATCAGCCCTGGGGGCGGTCGGAGAGCGTGCAAGCGCTGTTGCTGCGCAATTTCGCGGAGTGCCTGCACACTTCCGGGGAGCTCGGCACGGGGGAAGCGCTGCGCAGCCTGAGCAGCGCTTACGCGGCACACATCGAAGCAGCCGCACCCTGGCTCGCCAGGCGGCGCGCGGCCGGCCGGGTGCGCGAATGCCACGGCGATCTGCACGCGGGGAACCTCGCGCGCTATGGCGGTCGTCTGCTCGCCTTCGATTGCATCGAATTCGAGCCGGCCTTCCGCTGGATCGACGTGGCGGAGGAGATTGCCTGCCTCTACATGGATCTGCACGCGCGGCAGTGCGCTGCTCATGCGCAGGCATTCATCGCCGGCTACCTCTTCGAGAGCGGCGACTACGGAGCCACACGCCTGCTGCGCCTGTATGGCACACATCGGGCGCTGGTGCGCGCCAAGGTTGCGGCACTGCGCGCGGCGCAGGCGTCGCCGCCGGACCGCGCGGCGAGCCGCGATGAGCATTGCCGTTACGTTGATGTTGCGCGCGAGCTGCTTGCGACGCAGCGGCCACGTCTCATCTTGATGTGCGGCCTGTCGGGCTCGGGCAAGAGCTGGCTCGCGGAACGGCTGGCGCCACCGCTTGAGGCCGTGTATCTGCGCTCCGACATCGAGCGCAGGCGCCTCGCCGGCCTCGGTGCGCAGCAGCGCTCGGGATCGGCGCTCGGGCAGGGCCTGTATTCGGGCCCGCTGAGCGCGGCGACCTATGAGCGATTGCGGCACTGCGCCGCCGAGGCGCTCGACGGCGGCCTCTCCGTGATCATCGATGCGACTTGCCAGCAGCGCCAGCAGCGCGAGCGGCTGAGCTCACTCGGCGCGGCGTGTGCGGCCACTGTGCGGGTCGTGTACTGCCACGCCCCGCGCGAGGTGCTCGAGGCGCGCATCGCCGCGCGGGAGCTCGCGGCAACGGATGCCTCGGAGGCGGATAGCAGCGTGCTCGCGCTGCAGCAGGCGCGCTTCGAGCCGATCTCGGCGGCTGAGCAGCTCAGTGTGATCGATGTTGACACCACCCGTGCGGATGCCGCGGCACACGTACTAGAGCAGTTACGGTAGGCGGCGGCCGAACATGCAAGCACAGCACCCGCGCCTCATCGCGAGCTGCTCGATCGACGAGCCGGTAGGTTTTGCGGACTACATGGCCCCTCGGCCGTGCAGCGCCGTAGTAGCTTACGGACGGATGGGAGGCGGGAGTTTGAGCAGTACGCAGACCTCGCTGTCCTCGACCTGGCTGAAGTCCAGGTACCATTCGCCGATGGCGCGCAGCGAGATCGGAATCTCAAGGGTCACGAGCTCATCGCACTCGGCACCCATCCGGGCCGCGGCCTCATCGGAGGCCACCGGCGCTGCCGCCACCACTGTTGCCGCGCCTGCTTTGCGCGCTGCACGGACCGCTGCCAGCATGGTTGCGCCGGTTGCCAGACCGTCGTCGACGAGCACCACCGTCTTGCCCGCGAGCTCGAGCGGCGGCCGGCCCGCACGGTAGAGCTGCTCACGCCGTACGAGCTCGCGGCGCTCACGCTCGGCCAG
>Ga0335078_10001340_pt1 | contig 37429 bp, 36 predicted proteins | sample Lox_Sample_32_FD_206711 | JGI IMG/M metagenome (GOLD analysis project Ga0335078, IMG submission 206711) | Soil microbial communities from Loxahatchee National Wildlife Refuge, Florida, United States - Lox_Sample_3.2 | ecosystem: Environmental > Terrestrial > Soil > Wetlands | place: USA... | reverse complement strand
CGCTGACCGACGGCGACGAGGTGTCGGTCACCATCGAGTCGATCGGCACCCTGACCAACCGCGTGGTCATCCGCGACTAGGTCAGGTGCTGGCGGAGGTGCGCCAGCTGGCGCTCGGTGTGCGCGGCGGGCCAGTTGTGACCGCTGTAGGGGAAGACGGCGATCTCCTTCTCCGCGCGTATCTCGTTGTACGCGGCGAACACCGTTGACGGCGGGCAGATGTCGTCCATCAGGCCCGCGCTCATCAGCGTCGCCGCGGTGATCCTGCGGGCGAGCAGCGCGCAGTCGACATACCGCAGCGTGTTCAGCGCGGGCTCGATGAGCTGGACGTTCTCCGCGAGGAACTCGGGGATCTCGGTGTACGGCGCGTGCGGCGCGAGCGTGATCGCCCGCTGGATGTCGCACAGGAACGGAACGTCGGCGTGGCACACCCGAACGGCATCCGGGCGCAGCGCGGCGGCGGCGAGCGCCAGCGCACCGCCCTGGCTGCCGCCGGTCACCGCGATGCCCGGCGTGCCGTCCGCCGCCGCGGAACAGGGGCCCGCCAGCTCGATCGCGGTGTCCACCGCGCGCGCGGCGTCGGTGAACATCCGGGTGTAGTAGTAATCTTCTGGGCTGGTGATTCCCCTGGTCATGACGAGGGAGTTCTCCGGCCCGGTCCCCGCGGCCCCGTCCGGGGTAGCGCCCGTCGCCCACCTGCCGCCCTGACCGCGGCTGTCCATCACGAGCAGCGTGTAGCCGAGCGCGGGCAGCAGCACGTGCTCGGTCGGCGTGCCGCGGCCGCCGCCGTAGCCGATGAACTTGACGACCACGGGCGCCGCGGGCGTGTCGCGCGGCCGCAGGTACCACGCCCTGACCCGGTCGCCGCCGCCGCCGGAGAACTCGACGTCGTATACCTCGACCGGGTCGTACAGCCGCGGCCGGTGTGGCGTGAGGACGGGCGGCCTGGCGAGTGCCCGCGCGGCCTCGATCCGCCCTGCCCACCAGTCGTCGAGCCCGTCCGGCTCCTGCGTGCTCGTTCGGTACTCACGCAACTGCTCAACCGGCAAGTCGTACCAGGGCATGGCCAGCCAATCGTCGGGAAGCGGTGACGGTTGCCGTCAAAGCGTACGCGTGAAGGAAGAGCCGCGCGGTGCCAGGGCCCGACTTGGCCATGCCTCCTGGTGGGCGCGGTGCCTGGCGCGTCAGGCACCGCGGCCGCGTGCCCCTAGCTCTCGGTAATCTTGAAGACCTTGACACCGAACGGAGGCAGGGTCACCCTGTCCACGATCTCTGTCCCGCCGAGCGCGGTCAGCCCAAGGGGCGCGTCCCGTTCCGCCGCGCAGCCGAGTACCGGCTTGACGGTCACCTCCTCGGCGGCGTGGCTGGCAATGACCGCGAACCGCGTGCCGTCACGGTGGACAAGGACATCGCAGGCGACGCCCGGCTCGTCGACGTTCACCGGCCGCCGCACGCCCGCGTGCGTGGCGAGCGCACCGTAGAGTGCGACGGTCGCGTCGGGGTTGACCCGGGGCGTGGCCGAGGCCATGTACTCGAGCGGGTAGGTGCACAGGATCAGCGAGCCGCGGCCCGCCTGCCGCCGCAGCAGCGCGGGGCGGCCGTGGGCGTCGGTCGCGATGACCTCCGCGGTGGCGGGGCTGACCGGCAGGTAGGCGCGGGCGTGCTCGTTCCCCGCGACGGGGAAGGTCAGCGTGGTGCCTCGGCTCAGCCCGCCGAAGTCCCTGGTGAGGGTGAGCTCCACCACGTCGTCGGTCACCGGGTCGACCATGCCGACGTCGAGCTGGTGCCTGACGCCGAACAGCTCGTTCATCGCGCCGTAGGACGGCCCCCGGTGCCAGGGCACATCGCCGGCGCAGTAGGAGACGTAGACGGTGGCGCCGTCGCTCGCCAGCCGCTCGAGCGCCGCGGCGGTGGGGGCGAGGAACTGCTTGACGGACGGGGCGAGGTAGAGCCGGGCACCGGGCTCGATTCCGTTCGTTTCCCGCGTCAGCCCGGGCGGCAGGTCCGCGAGCCGCGCGGAGATGTACCCCTGGTGCAGTGCCCTGGCGACCGCGGAGTGGCTGTCCGGCGAGTCGAACGGGTACCGGGTGTCCAGGTAGCTTGGCACGACGAGGGCGGTGTCGGTGTCGGCGCGCTCGCAGTTCGGGTAATCGATGGCGGCGAGGGTCTGCGCGAAGGCCTTCATCTCCCTGAGCGTGGCCTTGGGTGCGCCGCGGTAGTCGGTGAGGCCGAAGTTCTGCTCGAACGCGTGATGCCGGTACGGGTCCTGGCGCGGGAGCGCGAAGTCGGTGTTGTTCCAGGCGATCCACCCGGTGGCGCCGGCCAGCAACGTGCTGTGCAGCACGTGCCGGTAGTACGTGGCGGCGTTGGCGTCGGAGGCGAAGTCGGAGCTTACGCCGAACTCTTCCATGATCACGGGCTTGCCGAAGGTGCCCGCCAGCTCGCAGGCGATGGCCGCCGCGTAGCGCTGACGGACCGGGTCATCGCCGACGGGGTAGACGTGCGGGCCGAGGAAGTCGGTGATCTCGGATACCTCGGCCAGCAGGAACCCGTTGTCTGTGCCGGTCACCTCGATGCCCCAGGCGCCGTCACCCAGTGAGAACGGCTGGTGGCCACCGGCCGCGCGTACCGCGTCCCTGATGATCCGTGCCCAGGCGGCGACGACCTCGTGATCGGTGTCCGACCCGCCGTAGAGCGGCATCTCGTTGGAGACCAGCCAGCCGGCGACCGCCGGGTGCGCGTGGAAGCGGCGGACCATCTCGGCGGCGAACCAGGCCTGGCGCCCGACCAGCCAGACGTCGTTGTAGAGGTGGCGCCCGTTGCGCCAGGCCGGATCCCAGTTCTCACCGGACATGTGGCCCACGATGAAGGTCGGGATGGTACTGAGTCCGTGCTCGGCGTGCCTGTCGAGGAAGTCGGCGAACCGCGCCGTCATCGTCTCGTCGATCTCGTACGGGCCTGGCATGAAGTCTGGCCAGTAGAAAAACGACCTGGTCATGGTCAGCCCGTGGCGCCTGAGCACGGCGAGCTCCGCGCCGACGACCGCCGGGTCGTAGCGGCGCCACATCAACGGGCCGCCGGCCCGGGACCAGAAATTCGCGCCGAGCCAGTTCGCCGGCTCGCCGCCAGCCGTAACCCGTGATGTGTTCCTGCGCACGCGGTCTCCTCCGCCGGTCTGGATGAGTCTTCCCCGTCGGGTGTGGCCTAGACGAACCGGGACTATACCGGTTAAGTCTTGGATAGTCCATGGTGGGGGCGGCTGTCTAGGGGGGCCTGATTTGTTGCGGGACGCGTCCCGGACTTACCGCGGGATTTTCCCTGGACTTACCGGGACGCGTCCCGGACGCATCCCGGTTATGCTTAACCGGGATAGCGAGCCGCTTGGTCCGGCACCGGACGAGGGGGCTCGGACGCACCGCCAGGGGGGCCGATGAAACGCCCGACCATTACCGACATCGCGCAGCGGGCCGGCGTGACCAAGGCCGCGGTCTCCTTCGCGCTGAACGGCCAGCCAGGGGTCTCCGCCGCGACCAGGGAGCGGATCCTGGCGATCGCCGAGGAGATCGGTTTCCAGCCGAGCAGCGCCGCTCGCGCCCTCTCCGCGGGCAAGACCGGGGCGTTCGGCCTGGTGATCGACAGGCCCGCACGCACGCTCGGCATCGAGCCCTTCTTCATGCAGCTGATCTCCGGTATCCAGGCCGACCTCGCCGCGCACCAGGTCACGCTGCTGTTCACGATGACCGAGGACACCGACGCGGAGATCGAGTTGTACCGCCAGTGGTGGGCGCAGCGCCGGGTGGACGGCGTCTTCGTGGTCGACCTCCAGGTCGATGACCGCCGGATCCCGGCCATCGAGAAGCTCCGGATGCCCGCCGTGGTGATCGGCTCGCCCCGCGGCGCGGGGACGCTGCCCGCGATCGGGCAGGACGACAGGCGCGTGGTGGACGCCGTGGTCGGCTACCTGGCTGGCCAGGGTCACCAGCGGATCGCCCGGGTGGGCGGCAGGTCCGCCTACTGGCACTCGGTGCTGCGTCGCGACGCGTTCGAGGCGGCGGCCTCGATCGCCGGGCTCACGGCGTTCTCTGTCGAGGCCGACTACACCGCGGAGCACGGCGCCCAGGCGACGGTCAGCCTGCTCGGCTCGGCCGAGCCGCCCACCGCGATCCTCTACGACAGCGACGTGATGGCGGCCGCCGGGCTTGGCGTCGCGCAGCGCATGGGCGTCAGCGTGCCCGGCGGGGTGTCGATCATCTCCTGGGACGACTCCGCCCTGTGCGAGCTGATGCACCCGGCGCTGACCGCGTTGCACCGGGACATCGCGGATGTCGGCTCGACGGCCGCGCGGATGCTGCGCGAGATGGTGGCCGGGGGTCACCCGGAGAGCGCCATGGAGGCTCAGCCGCTGCTTGAGGTCCGGATGAGCTCCGGGCCTGCCGGTGTGACCGAAATCACATCGCCCGCCCGTTCCCGCCGGACGGCCTAGCGGTAGCGTGCCCGTCCCCGCGCGCCCGCGAGTTGCCGGCGCGCGGCCCTGGGCACCGCTAACCGCCGCCGTGACCGACGTTTCGTAGTGGTATGTGCCGGTGGTCCCGGTTCGTGATGAGCTCGGTCCCTAGCGGCTTGAGCGCCGCTGAAATCTGATTGCTATGTGAGCGATACGCAGACGGCTCTTTACGCGGATGCCGCTTTGGGTTAACACTTAACCGGTATAGCCCACCTGTTCAACGGTGACACCGAAGCGGACCGGACGAAGCACTCTCTAGCCCGCGAAGGTGACATCGAACCCAGAACGGAACAAACACCCTGGAACGAGGGGACCGTCAAGTAGGTGGCCGGCGCGCCTTACCCGCGCGCCGCCGCCGTGCCCCTGACAGCCGCCCGTACCAGGGTCATCACAGGATTTGCTAGTGAGGAGGCAAGAGCAGGTGAGATCTACAAGGATTAGGACGGGCAAGCGGTTGCGGTACGGTACCGCCGCCGCCGCCGTCCTGACGCTCGCAGTCGCGAGCGCCTGCAGCAGTTCGTCGAGCACCCCGGCGGCGCCCGGTTCGTCGGCGTCGGCGTCGGGTTCAGCAAGCAGCGGCACCCTGAGCTTCCCGAGGAACGAGACGCTCTACACGAGCGGCACCGCCTACGGGCCGCCGGTGAACTGGAACCCGCTTGACACCGGTGCGTACGCGACGGGTACCCAGGGGCTCATCTACGAGCCGCTGTACCTGTACGACCCGATCAAGAACGCGTACGACCCGTGGCTTGCCACCGGCGCCGAGGCGTCCGGCTGGCAGGGCAACACGTACGTGATCAACGTGCGGTCCGGCGTGAAGTGGAGCGACGGTCAGCCGATGACCGCCGCAGACGTCGCCTACTCCATCAACCTGGCCGTCGGCAACGCGTCCGACCCGTACTCGGCTAACGTGGCTACGGTCGCGAAGGCCACCGCGAGCGGCAGCACGGTCACCGTGACCTTCAAGGGCACGCCCGGCTACACCGAGTTCACGGACTACCTGTGGAAGGCCCCGGTCCTGCCGGAGCACATCTGGTCCAAGATCCCGGCGAGCCAGATCGCGACCAACGCGAACACCCACCCGGTCGGCACCGGTCCGATGACCCTGGACACCGCCAACACCCAGGAAGTCGCTTACCAGACCAAGTCGGACTGGTGGGCCACGGCCGCGCTTGGCTACTCCTTCAAGTTCAAGTACCTGGTTGACGTCGTCAACGGCTCCAACAGCGAGGAACTCGGCCAGCTGAACGCGGGCAACATCGACTGGTCCAACAACTACCTGCCGGGCATCAACATGCTGGCGTCCGCGCAGGGCGGCAACGGCGGTTACACGCTCAAGTTCTTCTACCCCAAGACCCCGTACATGCTGTCGGGAAACACGGTCTGGCTTGAGCCGAACACCACCAAGGCCCCGATGAACAATGTCAACTTCCGCAAGGCCCTGGCCGCCGCGCTCAACCCCGCGGCGATCGCCCAGTCGGTCTACGGCGGCATCGCGTCCCCGGCCACCCCGACCGGCCTGCTGCCCACGCTCTCGAGCGCCGGGTACGTCGACCAGTCGGTGGTGTCGCAGTACGGCACTACCTACAACCCGTCGTTGGCCAAGTCGCTGCTGGCGAAGTCCGGCTACAACGGGCAGACCCTGACCCTTGAGGCCCCGCAGGGCTGGTCCGACTGGAACACCGCGCAGCTGGTGATCCAGCAGGAGCTGGCGGCGGTCGGCATCAAGATCCAGGTCATCGAGCCGTCGGCGAACACGCGTACCGCTGACCTGACCAACGGCAGCTACGACCTCGCGCTCGACAACAACGCTGGCCTGGACTCCTCCCCGTGGTCCTACTTCCAGCGCGTCTACCAGCTCCCGATCAACAAGGCGCAGTCGGCTCAGGAGAACTGGGAGCGGTTCAGCTCCCCGAGCGACTGGGCCCTGGTGCAGCAGGCGGCTACCATCGCGCCTTCTGACACCACCCAGCTGGACCAGATCTACTCCACGCTGGAGAAGGACTTCCTGCAGCAGCAGCCGGAGATCCCGCTCTGGTACAACGGCATCTGGTTCCAGGGCAACACACAGTACTGGCAGGACTTCCCGTCCAGCACGGGCAGCGACCAGAACATCCCGGCCATGTGGGCCGGCTACATCGGCGCCATGACCACGGTTCCGGCCCTGGCGCAGCTGACGCCGGTTCCGCAGAAGACCAGCTGACTCAGCCTCTCGCTGGTTCAACTGATCAACCACTAGCGGTCCTCAAGCGACCCGCTCCCCGGCCTCCGGTGAGCGGGTCGCGGGGGCCGTTTGAACCACTTCCCGGGGAGCCTGGCCGTGCGGCGCTATCTCACAAGGAAACTGATCACCTACGTGCTGGCGTTCTTCGTCGGCGTTTCTATCGACTGGGGCATTCCCCGTCTCATGCCGGGTGACCCGATCCAGGGGCTGGTCTCCCGGTTCAACGTCGGTAGCTCCGCGGCCTACGCGGCGCTGTACAAGCAGTTCGCGCAGTCGTTCGGCCTCAACGTGCCGCTCTGGCAGCAGTACCTCGACTTCTGGAAGGGCGTGCTGACCGGCAACATGGGCGGCAGCATCTACGCCCCCGGCGCCACGGTCACGCACCTCGTGTTCAGCGCGATGCCGTACACGCTCGCGCTGCTCGTCCCCGCCATCCTGCTCTCCTACAGCCTGGGGAACCGGCTTGGCGCCGCGGCCGCCCGCCGCAAGTTCCTCGACAACAGCATCCTGCCCTTCGGCTACCTCCTCCAGGCGACCCCTTACCCGTGGCTCGCCCTGGTGGTCCCCTACCTGTTCGGCAGCGTGTGGCACCTGTTCCCGACCGCGTACGGCTATGATCCGGGGCTCGTACCGCACTTCGACTGGACGTTCATCGCCTCCCTGCTCGACCACTGGTTCCTGCCGTTCCTCACCGTCTTCATCGTGAGCCTCGGCGGCTGGGCGATCGGCATGCGGAACCTGGTCATCTACGAGCTTGAGAACGACTCCTCCCGCTACCTGCGCGCGCTCGGCGCGAGCGAGCGCGTCATCCGCCGCTACGCGTACCGCAACGCGTCGCTGCCCCAGCTCTCGGGGCTCGCGCTGCAGCTCGGCGTGGTCATCGGCGGCAATATCGTGACCGAGATCGCCTTCAATTACCCCGGGCTCGGCAACCTGATCTTCCATGCGATCAGCAACCAGGACTACTTCCTGCTGCAGGGCATCTTCATCTTCATCGTCCTCGGCGTGCTGATCGCCAACTTCGTCATCGACCTGGTGTTCATCGCGGTCGACCCGCGGACCCGGCTGAGCATGCAGGGGGCGACAGCATGAGCGAGCCCTGGTTGGTGAGCGAGCGGGAGGCAGGTGCGACAGCATGAGCGAGTCCATCAGCGAAGCGCCGGCCCCCGCGGTCGCCGCCACCGGCCTGCCCGCCGGGCCGGCCGGCACGGCGGTCCACCGTGGCCGCAACGACATCCTCCACTACGGGCTGCGGAACAAGAAGCTGCTCTTCGGCCTTAGCCTTGAGCTCATCCTGGTGCTGCTGGCGATCATCGGCCCGTACCTCGCCAAGAACCCGCCAATGGAGATCACCCCGTACCCGCTGCAGCACCCCGGCAGCAAGTACTGGCTCGGCACCGACCTCACCGGCTATGACCTGTACTCGCAGCTGACCAACGGGCTGCGTGAGTCCTACCTGGTGGGCGCGCTCGGCGCGGGGTGCGCCGCGCTGATCGGCATGGCGCTCGGCTTCATCGCGGGCTGGCGCGGCGGCTGGCTCGACGAGGTGCTGCAGATGATCACGAACATCATCGTGATGATCCCCAGCCTCGTCCTGCTCGTCGTGATCGGCTCCTACCTGACGTCAAGGAGCGTTCTGTTCGAGGGCGTGTTCATCGGCCTGACGACCTGGCCGTGGGTGGCCAGGGCGGTCAGGGCGCAGACGTTCTCGCTGCGCAGCCGGGAGTACGTGGACCTGGCCCGGCTGTCGGGCAAGCGCCCGACGTCGATCATACTCAAGGAAATCGCCCCGAACATGGCGTCCTACCTGTTCCTCGTCGTCATCCTGCTGTTCGGCAGTTCCATGCTGATCGCGGCCAGCTACGACTTCCTTGGCGTCGGCCCGAACAACGTGGCCTCGCTCGGCTGGACGATGAACCAGGCCAACGCGAACGCCGCGCTGACCTACCACCTGTGGTGGTGGTTCATACCGCCGGGTGCCGTGCTGTGCTTGATGGTCTTCGCGCTGCTGATCGCGAACGTCGGCCTCGACGAGGTATTCAACCCGAAGCTGAGAGAACAATGAACGAGCCTTGGGCAGCGCAGTTCGAGCGGGAGGCGCAGAGTCTATGAGCGTTAGCGTGGAGAACCTCTCGGTGGCGTACCGCAGCCACCGTGGCGACGTGACCGCCGTCGACAACGTCAGCTTCTCCCTGGCCGACGGGGAGATCATGGGCCTGGCGGGCGAGTCGGGCTGCGGCAAGTCCACCCTGGGGAACGCGCTGGTCTACCTGGATTACCGGATGAAGGCGAGCGGCGGCAAGGTCACCGTGGACGGCAAGGACTTGCCGATCTCGGACAGCAACGCCATGCGCAGCCGGCGGATGACCGAGGTCTCGCTCGTCCCGCAGTACGCGATGTCCGCGCTCACCCCGACGCGGAAGATCGGCAGGATCATCGACGACCTGCTCAAGTCCCACCGCGTGAAGGACAGGGACAAGGTCATGACGGAGCTCAGGCGCCGCCTTGAGCTGATCGGCCTCAAGGAGGACGTGCTCGGCAAGTACTCCTTCGAGCTGTCAGGCGGCATGCGGCAGCGGGTGACCATCATCATGTCCTCGCTGCTGAACCCGTCGCTGCTGATCGCCGACGAGGTGACGTCCGCGCTCGACGTGTCCACCCAGCGGGCGGTCGGCGAGATGCTGATCGAGTTCCGTGACCGCGGCTACATCAAGTCGGCCATCGCGATCACCCATGACCTGTCGATCCTCGCGCAGATCGCCGACTCCATCGCGATCATGTACGCCGGCCGGCTGGCGGAGCGGGCGCCGACGTCCGTGCTCGTGGACAGCCCGCTGCACCCCTACACCCAGGCGCTGCTCGCCTCGCTGCCCGAGGTGGGGGTGCGGCACGACCAGGTGACGCTGAGCGGCATACCTGGCCGCCCGCCGTCGCTGGCGAACCCGCCGGCCGGCTGCCGCTTCCGCGACCGGTGCCCGTTCGCGTTCGCGAAGTGCAGCGAGACCCCGCCGTTTGAGGAGATCAAGCCGGGCCACCTGGTCGCGTGCTGGAAGGCCAGCCAGGAGCACGCCGAGATGGCTGGCACCGGGCGGGGGCTGCCCCTGAAGGAGCAGGTATGACGACGCTGAAGCTAGACCAGGTTTCCAAGCTGTACCGGGCGACCACCCGGGCCGGCGGGCTCACCCCGGCGCTGCGCAAGGTCAGCTTCGAGCTGAAGCCCGGCGAGGTCATCTCGCTGATCGGCGAGTCGGGCAGCGGCAAGACGACGATCGGCAAGGTCCTGCTCCGGCTGACCAGGCCCACCTCGGGCACGGTGACCTTTGACGGCACGGACATCGCGACGTACAACTCGCGCGGCCTTAAGGACTACTACCGGCACGTGCAGGGCGTCTTCCAGGACCCGTTCAGCTCCTACAACCCGGTCTACCTGGCGGACCGGGTCTTTGCCCTGGTGCGTGAGTCGTACTTCCCGAAGGTCAGCGGCCTGGAATGGTCGGCCAAGGTCGAGGGCGCGCTTGACGCGGTCGCGCTGAACCCGGGGGACGTGCTCGGCAAGTACCCGCACCAGCTTTCCGGCGGGCAGCAGCAGCGGCTGCTCATCGCCCGGGCGCTGCTGCTCGACGTCAAGGTGCTCGTCGCCGACGAGATCATCTCCATGCTCGACGCGTCGACGCGGGTGGACGTGCTGAACCTGCTGGTCAAGCTCAAGAGGCAGGGGCTGGCGATCCTGTTCATCACCCACGACCTGTCGCTCGGCAACTACGTGTCTGACCGGACGATCATCTTGCGGCACGGGGCGATCGTGGAAATGGGCGCGACGGAGAAGATCTTCGGCAACCCGCAGCACGATTACACGAAGATGCTGCTTACGGCGGTGCCGGAGCTGCACAAGAAGTGGCAGCACGCACCGCTCGCCCCGCTCGCAGTGTCCGCGAACGGCGCGGGCACGGGCACCGCGGAGATCCTCTCAAGCGATGCGCCGGCCAGCATGCTGGCCCGGGCCAGCGTCATCGACGAACTCGCCCACGCCGAGCAGGTGGTCAAGCGCGACCTGCGCGCGGTCTTCGGCGGCGGCCGTGCCGTGGCAAGCGGCAAGTCCCAGGTGGCGGTGGCCCTCGAGCCGCCCACCCTGCACGAGTTCGAACCCGACCACCTGGTAGCGGACCCGGAGTAACCCGCCGGCGTCCAGGAAAGCGAAACGGCCCTTCGTGCTTGCCGCACGGGGCCGTCTTCGTTTCGCTGGGGTACCAGGACTCGAACCTAGACTAACAGAGCCAGAATCTGTCGGGCTGCCAATTACCCTATACCCCAATGGCCACGCGAAACGGTCGTCCCGTGGTCCACGGGCGTTCCGTACCGCGCCGATGTAGTGTATCGAATCCTTGGCACCAGAGCGAACGCGAACCCTCCGTCTCGCCGGGTTTGCCCGTTGCGGACTGGTCTGTACCCGACGGGCCTGCCGGCGTTCGGGATGCCCGAAGTGCGGGCATGCCTGGAGGAGCGGCGCTGTTCCTGGAGGCATGGTGCTCATTCAGGCTGCTCTCAACGGCGGGACAACGCGGGCCGGTCATCGGCGGGTACCGTTCAGCCCGGCCGAGCTGGCCGACGAGGCGCTGTCCGCGCAGCGCGCCGGGGCACGGGCGCTGCACCTGCACCCGCGCGATCCGGCGGGGGAGCAGACGCTCGAGCCGCGGCACGTGCTCGCGGCGGTGGCGGCGGTCCGGACGGCGACAGGGCTGCCCGTCGGGGTCACCACGGGGATCTGGACCGTGGACGGGAACGTTCAGCGGCGGCTTGACCTGGTGGCCGGCTGGACCGGGCAGGACAGGCCCGACTACGCCTCGGTCAACATGAACGAGCCGGGCACAGGCGAGCTGGCCGACCTGCTCACCAGCCTGGGCATCGGGATCGAGGCGGGCGTGTGGTCGGCCGCCGACGCCCGGCTGCTCGCCGCGAGCGGCTTCCGCGACCGTATCCTGTGGGTGCTGATGGAGCCAACCGACCGGGTGCCCGCCGAGGCCGTCGCTACCGCGGCGGCGGCCGCCGCGGAGCTGGCCAGGCTGGGCATCACGGACCGCCAGGTACGTCACGGATACGACCTGGCCACTTGGGATGTGCTGCGCGCCGCGATCGCGGACGGTCAGGACATCAGGGTCGGCCTCGAGGACACGCGGGTTCTGCCCGACGGCTCGGCCGCCGCGGGGAACGGCGACCTGGTGGCGGCCGCCGCCCGCCTGGCCCGCGCATACTGATATTCCCGGTGCTTCCGGCGGCACCTGTTCCCTCGTGTTGGCTCCACTCACCAAGAGGCGGTATGGTGTAGCTCGCCGGGGATGCGGAGCCCTCGGTGACCATCTCGGCCCCGTCGTCTAGAGGCCTAGGACGCCGCCCTCTCAAGGCGGTAACGCCGGTTCGAATCCGGTCGGGGCTACTCGGTCGAGGCCCCCTGCTCGCGGTTACCGCGAGCAGGGGGCCTCGTCGCTTTTACACCGGGGGGACGACCCCTCGCCGGTCTCGATGTCCCCTCCCTGAACACCGCGGGCACCGCGACCGCCGCCGCCCACCCGCCGAGAGGTCGCGGGCCGTGGGTGTGGCCGTGGTTTCGCGACGTCCGTGTCAGTGGCTGGGGTGGATGACGCCGAGGGTGGTCAGGCCGATCAGGAAGAGCTGGACGCCGACCGCGGCGAGCAGGATGCCGAGCAGCCGGGAGAAGACTTCAAGCACGTTGTCGTGCGTCCGGCCAAGCAGGGGGCCGAGCACGATTCCGGATATCGCGTTGAGTATGGCGATGAGCGCGAACGCGCCCGCCACCTCCCAGCGATCGCCCCAGCCGCCCGCGACCATCGACTCTTCGAGCACGGCGGCGACCGCGAGCGGGCTGACCACCCACGGGAGCAGCAGGGTGCGGACCCCGCTGCTTATCGGGTGATCCGGGTCGGCCTCGGCCCTCGCGCCCGCGCCTACGGAGCCGCCGTCGTCACTCTGGCCGACGCTGGACGACGGCGCGTGCGCAGGGTCGGCGAGGTCTATGTGGATGCCGAACACCAGGGCAAGGGCGTAGACGAAGAACGCCGCGCCGGCGGCCAGCTCAAGCGCGGGCGTGCTGATGTGGAAGAACGTCGCCAGCCAGGGCGCGGTGAGGGCGCAGGTGAAGCCGACGCCCGTGGACACCACGGCAGCGATCACGGCGACGAGCCGCACCGACCGGGCGTCGAGCACCTGGGCGATGCGCGCGAACGACAGGAGCACCTTCTGCGGGCCGATGATCGACAGGAACAGGGCCAGCATGTCGGCCAGGTTGAGGCTGGTCATGATCCGATGATGGCGGGTTGTGACCGCGACATCGCGCACCAACGCGCGTGCTGCCGCTTCCGCTCGGCGAGCGGTGCGGGCAGTGTAAGATCGATCGCGTGTCACGGTGGTATTGGCGCTTTACGACGGCTCCGGGTGGAGCCGTGCGTAGTCCTGCGCGCTGATAGTCACCCGGAGCCAGCCGTGGACGGGGTATCAGCCTCGTCCAAGTCAAAGGGCGTAGCTGGCTCGCGGAAGACCCCGGGCACGGCGCGCCCGGGAGGAGATAAGCCCGATGTCGCGCGTCAGTGATACCAGGATTGTCGGCTACGAGCCGCTGCTGTCCCCGGCTGCCCTGCTTGACGAGCTTCCGCTCGCCGCGGCGCAGCAGAAAACGGTTGAGCGCACCAGGACGGAGGTCCGCACGGTGCTTGACGGTGCCGACGACCGGCTGCTCGTGGTCACCGGCCCCTGCTCCGTGCACGACCCCAAGGCGGCGCTCGACTACGCCGCACGACTCGCCGGCCTGCGCGAACGGTACGCCGACGAGTTGCTGATCGTGATGCGCGTCTACTTCGAGAAGCCACGTACCGTGACGGGCTGGAAGGGCCTGATTAACGACCCGGGCATGGACGGCTCCTTCGACGTGCACCGCGGCCTGCGCGCCGCCCGCCGCCTGTTGCTCGACATCGTGGACTCCGGCATGCCGGTGGGCTGCGAGTGGCTTGACCCCATCACGCCGCAGTACATCGCCGACGCCGTGACCTGGGGCGCGATCGGCGCCCGCACCACCGAGAGCCAGGTGCACCGCCAGCTCGCCTCCGGCATGTCCATGCCGATCGGATTCAAGAACGGTACAGACGGTGACGTCCAGGTGGCGGTGGACGCGTGCCGCGCCTCGGCCGTCAGCCACACGTTCTTCGGCGTCACGGCGGCAGGCGCCGCCGCGGTGGTGACGACCGCGGGCAACCCCGAGACGCACGTGATCCTGCGCGGCGGCCGGAGCGGCCCCAACTACTCGTCCTCGCACGTGACCAAGGCACTCGACCTGATCACGGCCGCGGGCCTGCCGCGCCGCATCATGGTCGACGCCAGCCATGGCAACAGCGGCAAGGACCACACCCGCCAGCTTGCCGTCGCCGAGTCCCTCGCGAAGCAGTTGTCCGGCGGCGAGCACGGCCTGGCCGGCGTGATGCTCGAGTCCTTCATCGTCGCGGGCCGCCAGAACCCGGGCAACCCGGCCACCCTGACCTACGGCCAGTCCGTCACCGACGCCTGCATGGACATCGAGATGACGGCGTCCGCACTGGAAACGCTCGCCGCGGCGGTGCGGGCCCGCCGCGTCGCCGCATCAGAATGATCCAGAACGAGAGCGTGTTTCACCTGCTGGCGTCCCTTGTGACTGCGGTTCCCCAGACTTGGGAAAAACCGAGTCCGCACACCGTCCTGCCTTTCCCGCCCCGGCCCGCGCCAACAGCACCGCCCCAATTCGATCTTTTCCCGTGATTACCCGCGCGGGCGCCGCGACCTTTTCCCGGCAGTCACAGGTGTCGCAGCCCGAAAAGATTGGGGTACTTTGCACCCATATTTGGGTGCAAAGTACCCCCAATAATTCTTCCCACCCCATTATCGGACCTCAAAGGGCTGATAACAGCAAAAACCGGCCCGAGGAATCCGTCATTGGGTGTACTTAGGCTCTGTTTGGTGGTAACTACACCCAATAACGTGGCCGCCACACCGACCGGTTTAGGGGCGGCGGGTCTTCGCGGACTGGAGGAGGAAGCGGCCCGCGGCCTCGTAGTGCTCCTCGGAGAGGGCCAGGTGCTGGCGGGCGGCCAGCACGTTCCGCAGGTGACGCTGCATCGGATTGGACAGGGCAAGGACGCGGCCGCCGCCGTACCTGAACAGGTCGCTGACCACGTCCGTGCAGGTCTCCACGGCGTAGATGGACGCGCTTGTGACGGCCAGCTGGATTTCCTCGCCAGGGACCTTGCCCGCGACGGCGGCTTCCCATGCCTGCGCCATGGCCTCACGGTGCACCGCGCGAGCCGCCTTGATGCGGATCTCGGCGCGGCCGAGTTCCTTGTGGAAGACGGCGCGCTCGCTGACCGTGGGGCCGCCGGGGAAGCGGGCGGTATGCATCGCCAGCTCGGTCATGTCGTCGAGTGCGCGGCGGGCAAGGCCGATGGCTAGCGGGGGCACCTCGTTGGACACGAAGGCGGGCATGCCGAGCAGGAACAGGTCGCCGCCGCGGACGGCGGGCGCGCCGAGCCGGTAGGTCATCTCCGCGGGCACGAAGACGCCGTCCAGGGAGAAGTCGAGGCTGCCGGTGCCCTGCAGCCCGGCGACGTGCCAGTTGTCGATGACCTCCGCCTGGTCCTTGGGCACCAGGAAGACGATCATCAGGGGAAACCCGGCGGGCGCCGCGTCGCCGCCGCTTGCGTCGCCCTGTTCGCCACGGTCCGGCTTGAACGCGCCGATCAGCCAGTCCGCGTGAACGATGCCGCTTGAGAAGGCCCACCGGCCGCTCACCAGGTAGCCGCCCCGCACCGGGTGCCCGGTGCCGCGCGGCGCGAGCTGCCCGGCGACCACGGGGCGGACACCGTCGGCGGCACAGAAAATCCGCTGCGCGCCGTCCTCAGGCAGCCATCCGCCGGTGAGCCCGTTGCACCCGGCGCCAATCATCGCGGCCCACGCCGTCGAGGTATCGGCGTAGGCGAGTTCCTCGATCACTTCGCTGAACTCGACCGGCGGCAGCGGCGTCCCGCCAAGCTCCGCCGGGGTCTTGAGCCAGAACAGGCCGAGCGTCCGTAGCAGTGCCACCGCGTCGTGCGGGAGCGTGCGCAGCTCCTCGGCACGGTCGCCCGCGGACTCGAACTTCTCCCGGCTGGCCCGGATGCCGGCAAGCAGCTCGTCGCGCAGCCCGGTCATGCCGTGGCCTGGGGGCTGGCCGTCATGACACCAAGCGGGCGGAGCACGGGCATCACCTCGGTAGCGAACAGCTCGGCGCTGCGCATGACTTGTTCATGAGTGGACGTGCCGATCGCGAACAGCCCGATAAGCTGCCCGAAACCGCCAAGCTCAGCGTAGAGCGTGCCGAGCCGCTCCGCCACGGAGGCCGGCGACCCGACGACCGCCTGTCCCTGGGCGAGCAGGTCATCGTAGGAGAAGCCGCCGAGCGGCCGCATCCCGGACGCGAGGACGCCGCGCAGCGAACCGGGCGACATGTAGCCGGGCGGGGTCACCATCTCGGGTGTCTGCTTGAGTCCCTTGCGGTACAGCCACTCGATCGCCGGCCGCGCCTCGGCGTGCGCCTTCTCGTCGGTGTCGGCGACGTAGATCGGCACGGAGAACGCGATCCGCTCCGGGTCGGGCTGGTAGCCGAGCTCGGCCGCCGCGTCCCGGTACCCGTCGAACCAGCGCCGCACGATGCGCGTCGGCGCGTACACCGACATGTAGGTGTACTTCCGTTCGGCGCAGAACCTCATCGTCTCCGTCGATCCCGCCCCGGGGATGTAGATCGGCGGGTGCGGCCGCTGCACCGGCCTCGGCCACAGGTTCACGTACCGGTACTCGTAGTTCTCCCCGTACCAGGAGAACATCTCCGGCGACGTCCAGGCCTTGATGATCAGGTCGTGCGCCTCGTTGAACCGCGACCTCGACTTGACCGGGTTGACCGAGTGCGCGAAGTACTCCCAGCCGATGCCCCGGACGAATCCGGAGTCCACCCGCCCGCCGGACATCAGGTCGAGCATGGCGACCTCCTCGGCAACCCGCAGCGGGTTGCCGCGGATGCCGATGGCGTTGCCGAGCACCATGATCCGCGCACGGGAGGTGCGCCGGGTGAGTGCGGCGGCCATCAGGTTGGGCGACGGCATGAGCCCGTAGGCCGACTGGTGGTGCTCGTTGACCGCCACCCCGTCGAAGCCGAGCTTGTCCGCGTACTCGAGCTCGTCCAGGTAGCGCGCGTACAGCGCGCTGCCGAGCTCAGGCGAGAAGTTCGCGTTCGGATAGGTGAGCGCCGACGAGGCGTACCGCTCGTCGAAGTCGTCCGGCAGGTAGGGGTAGGGCATCAGGTGGAAGAAGCTGAACTTCACCGGCTGGCTCCGCTCTCGGCCGTGCGGGGGTGCGCACTGAGGCTGTGCTCGCTGAGATGGCGAACAACGATGGACGCGAACTCGGCCGGCCGTTCGACGTACATGGCGTGCCCGCAGTCGGGGACCTCGGCGTAGTCGGCGCCGGGGATCCGCGCCGCGTACCGCCGCGCGTGCTCGACAGGGATCAGCCGGTCATCGGCCGGCGCGACCACCAGCGTCGGCGCGGCGATCCTGCCGAGCCGCCGTTCCAGCTTGGGATCGGACAGGAAGGGAACCCAGCAGAACCGGGCGAGCGAGGTCGCCTCCCGGTAGGCCGCGATGATCGCGTCCAGGTCCGGCTTGGCGCCGGGCGGCGGCGGTGGCGGGGCCGGCGGCGGGTCGTGAAACAGCATCACGACCAGCTTGTCCTGCGGCAGCAGGAAGAGGTCGGTGACCGGGTGCTCGGGTATACGCAGCCCGGCCGCGGACAGCAGCGTGAGCGACCCGACCCGGTGCGGCGAGTGCACCGCGAGTTCGGCCGCGATCCAGCCGCCGAACGACCCGCCCACCACGTGCGGCCGGCCGAGCCCGAGCGCGTCGAGCACGTCCAGGTAGTGGTACACGAGGTCGTCGATCCCCTCGACGGCAGGGAAGTCGTCCGATTTCCCGAACCCAGGGTGATCCGGCGCGAGCACCGTGAACCCGGCCTCCGCGAGCAGCTGGTGAAACGGGTGCCACACCCCGGCGCCGCCGGCCGCGTGCAGGAACAGCACCGGCTCGCCGGCGCCGCCGCGCAGCAGGTGCACCCTCCCCCCGGCAAGCTCAACGAACTCCTCCGCAGGAACCACGTCTGCCACCGCGTCGCCTCCAACTCGGGTCGCGCCACCGCACGGGTGAGGCCAGAATCCTTGCCCGTCGGCACTGCCGTCAAGCCGCTCCGCGCCCTCCTGTGGACAGTAACGATCATCACGCCCGTCCTTTGGTCCCGCGGCCTCCAATCGCCGAGACGGTTCATCGCGTCCCGTTGTACAGAATGGGAAGTGACAGCACAGTGACGGAGAATGTGACCTTGCGGTCACCTGCCACCTGCGATCTTGGGAGGCAGGCGGCTGACTTGCCGTGAGGCACGCTGAGGCGGTGGGCAGGCGATGCGCGTTCTGGTGACCGAGGACGACGAGGTGCTTGCCACGGCGGTGGCGGCCGGGCTGCGCCGGGAGGGCATGGCCGTTGACGTGGCCTTCGACGGCATCGCGGCCCTGGAACGCCTCGCGGTCAACCGCTATGACGTGGTGGTGCTTGACCGGGACCTGCCCGGCGTGCACGGCGACGACGTCTGCCGGGCCCTTGTCGCCGGCCGGTCAGAAACCCGGGTGCTGATGCTCACCGCGGCGAGATCGGTCAGGGAGCGCGTCGAAGGGCTGGGCATCGGCGCCGACGACTACCTGCCCAAGCCGTTCGACTTCGCGGAACTCGTGGCCCGGATCCGGGCGCTTGGGCGGCGCGCCGCCACCCCGCTGCCCGCCACGCTCACGTGCGGTGACCTGAGCCTGGACCCGGCCCACCGGGTGGCGGTCCGGGCCGGACGCCGCCTTCCGCTCACCCCCAAGGAACTCGCCGTGCTTGAATACCTGCTCGCCGCGGACGGACGGCCGGTCCCCGCCGAGGAACTGCTCGAACGGGTATGGGACGAGGCGGCCGACCCGTTCACAAGCACGGTGAAGACCACGATCGGCCGGCTCCGGGCCAAGCTCGGCGACCCGCCGGTCATCCAGACCGTCCGGGAGGGCGGCTATCGCATCGGAGTGCCATGATGCGCGTCCACCGCTCGCGCCTCCGCGCCAAGCGCCCGCCGCGGCCGCCTCGTCGCACCGCCCGGCTACGGCTGACCGTCCTGTACGGCGCGGCGTTCCTGGCCTGCGGGGCATGCGGTGCTGCCATGTTCGCCGTCACCATCCTGCTCTACGGGCACCTGGCACCTCCCCAGGTGCACGAGGCCGGCAGGAAGCGCGCGGGCATTTCATACCCAACGCCGTCCACGTCGCCGTCCTCCGGTGAACCCGCAGGGGTCCACGTCACCGTGGCGGGCCTCGGCCAGGTGACCATCGACCGGCAGCAGCTGCTTGTCATCTCCGTTATCGCGCTGGCGGCCTGCCTGGTGGGCGCGGCCGTGCTCGGCTGGCTGCTCGCCGGCCGGGTGCTGCGCCCGCTGAGCACGATCACCGCCGCCGCCCGGCGGATCTCCGCGAGCAGCCTGCATGAGCGGCTGGCACTGCACGGGCCCGACGACGAGCTCAAGGAACTCGCCGATACCCTCGACAACCTGTTCGCCCGTCTTGAGGCCTCCTTCGACGCCCAGCGGCGGTTCGCCGCCAACGCATCGCACGAGCTGCGCACGCCCTTGACGCGGGAGCGCACGCTCCTCCAGGTCACCCTCGCCGATCCGGACAGCACCGCGAGCAGCTGGCAGGCCATCGGCAGGGAACTGCTTGCATCCAACGCCGAGCAGGGACGCCTCATCGATGCGCTGCTCACCCTGGCAAGCAGTGAAGCCGCCGACAGCGAGCACGAGCACCTCGACCTTGCCGCCATCACAAGCGCCGCGCTGACCGCCGTCGGCCCTGAGATCAGCCGCCTTGGCCTTCGGGTCGAGACCGCACTCGCAGCGGCGGCTCTTGACGGCGACTCGCTCCTCGTACAGCAACTGGCCGCGAACCTCATCGACAACGCCGCCCGGCACAACATCCCTGGCGGGGACATCCGCATCAGCACCGGAATCAGCGATGGTCACGCCTTCCTGTCGGTAGCCAACTCCGGGCAGCCCATACCGGCCGCCGAGGTCGAGCGCCTGTTCCAGCCCTTCCAGCGGCTCGGACCGCGCCCGTCCCGCCGCGACGGCAGCCACGGTCTCGGCCTGTCCATCGTCAGGGCGATCGCCACCGCGCAAGCCGCCGTCATCACCGCGCGACCCGGGCCAGGCGGCGGCCTGACCATCCACGTCACCTTCCCCCGCCGCGCGGGAACACGAACCGACGGCGCGGTTAGCGAGGCTAAGCGCGTTCGCTGAGCCAGCGGGCGATGGCCGTGTGGTCGGCGTCTGGCGACAGGTCGGCGAGTGCCGCCTCCCACGCGGCCACGCAGGCCTCGGACGCCACGGCGGGCGTGCCCGTGGCCTGCTCGATGCGGAGAGCGAGCCTGATGTCCTTGACCATCAGCCGGATCGTGAACCCCGCGTCGTACTTCTCCGGCAGCACGAAGTTCGGCCACTTCGTCTCCGTGGCGGTGGAACGCCCGCTCGAGCCGTTGATGATCTCAAGCATCACCGCCGGGTCGAGCCCGAACCGCCGCCCCGCGATCAGCGCCTCCGACGCCACCAGCAGGTTTGCCGCCGACATCAGGTTGTTCAGCGCCTTTACCGCGTGCCCTGCGCCGGTGTCCCCTGCGTGCACCACCCGCGACCCGATGGCACCGAGCACCGGCTTGAACCGGCCGAACGCCGCGGCCGGGCCGCCGGCCATCACGGTCAGCGTCCCGGCGCGCGCCCCGGCGACGCCGCCCGACACCGGCGCGTCGAGTAGCGTGACACCCGCCGCGGCGAGCACCGGGGCGAGCGCCTGGGTCCGCGCCGGGTCCGACGATGACATGTCGATGACGGTTGCCCCCGCGGGCAGGCTGGCGAGCAGCCCGCCGTCGGGGCTTCCCTTGGCCGGCTCCGGTTCGCTGGCGAGTCGGCCGAGCAGCACGCGCTCGACGATGTCCGAGTCGGGCAGCATCAAGATCACGGCGGCGGCGCCCTCGCCGACCGCGCCGAGCTCGGCAACGGGCGTGACCCCGCCGCCCGCGTCCGACGACCCGATGCCCGCGAAGTTCCGCGCCGCCTCCGCTGACGTGTCGAACCCGCGCACCTGGTACCCGGCCGCGACGAGCCGCCGCGTCATCGGGATGCCCATGTTTCCGAGCCCGACGAAGCCGATGACCTCGCCAGGCGCAACCCCGCCCGCGTCCGCCGTCATGACGCGTTCCCTCCCGCCCCTGCGTCCCCGTCCCGCATGCCGCCCGTCCCTTCCCCGCGGCAGGCCTGGTCATGCAGCCGTATACCGCCCGCCAGGTCGCCGATCGCGTCCGCCACCCGGTTGCTGATCAGTTCCCCGTAGCCCAGGTTGGCCGCCGCGCCGAACGATGCGAGCGGCCCCGCGGCGTTGAGGCAGGGCACCCCGAGTTCCCGCACGTAGTCGACGTATGCCAGCACGTCCTTGGTCATCAGGTTGCTCGTCAGCCCGCCTTCGAGGTAGTCACCGTTGATGATGTGCGGGAAGCGGTTCGTGCTCGCGTAGCTGACCCCGCTGGATGAGTTGATCACGTCGAGGACCGTCGCGAGGTCGAGCCCGGCCTTGCGCGCGGCGACCATCACCTCTGCCGTCGCGGCAAGCGTCACCGCGTTCAGGAAGTTGTTGAGCAGCTTGGTGGAGTGCCCGGCTCCGCTCCCGCCCATCAGCACGATCTTGGCCGCGATCGGCCCGAACACCCAGCGGACCGATTCAAGCACCGCCGCCTGGCCGCCCACCATGATCGTCAGCGTGCCCTTAGCCGCGGCCGCGGCGCCGCCGGAGATCCCGGCGTCCAGGTAATGGACGCCGCGCTCGCCGAGTGCGGCGGCGATGCGCTGCGTGGAGGACGGCGCGGAGGTCGACAGGTCGATGATCACCTGGCCCGGCCTGGCGAACGAGAGCAGCCCGTCCGCCTCGGGCCGCGCGCCGAGCACGACGGACTCCACCGCCCGGCTGTCGGGCAGCGAAAGCAGCACCGCCTCGGTCTCGTCGCACACCTCCCCGAGCCACTCGGCGGGGGAGGCGCCGGCCGATTCTGCCTGTCCCTGCCGGACGTCGTACCCGGTCACCCGGATCCCGGCCGCGACCAGCCGCCGCGTCATCCGCCCGCCCATGTTCCCAAGGCCGACGAACCCGATGGCCCGCCCGGCCATGCTCTCGGTCACCCCTGCCCCTCTCGCTGGTAGGTGCGCGCGTCGAGCGCGCCGAAGTCCCAGCCTCCCGCGCCGCCTGAGGCACGCACCGTGGACACGACGGCCGACCCGCCGTCCACGGACACGACCTCTCCCGTCATGTAGGAGGCCTCGTCAGACAGCAGGAACGCGACGACCGACGCGATCTCGTCCGGCGTTCCCGCCCGGCGCAGCGGCGCGGTGGCGGCGCGCCGCACCATGTCCTCCCGTCCCGCCGCGGTGAACAGCGCGGTCGGCACGATCCCCGGCGCGACCGCGTTGACCCGGATGCCGAGCGGCCCGCCGTACATCGCGGCGCCGTGCAGCAGCCCGAGCACCGCGTGCTTCGACGTCTGGTAGGCGATCAGGTCGGCGCTGCCGCGCAGCGACGCGATCGACGCGGTGAGCACCACGCTTCCCGCTGTGCGCTGCGCACGGTACCGGCGGAACGCGCCGCGCAGCCCGAGGAAGATGCCGCGCACGTTCACCGCCATGACCCGGTCGAACTCGGCGGCGGACAGGTCGGGGAAGCCGCCGACGGACCCGGGAATCCCCGCGTTCAGGTGGTGCAGGTCGATGCGTCCGAACGAGCGCGTGGCTTCGTCCAGGTACCGCTCCACGTCGTCTTCAAGCGAAACGTCCGCCGCGACCGCGATGCTCTCTCCCGGCAGCGCCGCGGCGGCCCGCAGCGCGCCGTCGCCGTCGACGTCCACCAGGACGACCCTGCACCCTTCCCGCGACAGCCGCAGCGCCGCGGCGGCGCCCAGCCCGCCCGCCGCGCCGGTGACGACGGCGACCCTGCCGTCGAGCCCGCTCAGCATCGGGAAGGAACGCCGTTGATCATGGACAAGATCGTCTCTCCGGCATTCGGGCGCTGTCCACTGTGGCGGAGCACAGGGCGGTCTGCGCTTGCCGTCGCTGGTCCGGCTTGCCGGCACCGGCTATGGTCGAAGGATCACGCAGTTCCTCAGGGAGGCGTCATGCAGGACGGCGGCACCGCGAGCGACGAGGAAGGTCAGCTGGGCGTTTCCGGGTATGACCGGGTCGACGCCACCGTCTTCCGCGACACGCTCGCCCGGGTGCCTACCCCGGTGACCGTGGTGACCTCGCACATCGACCGCAAGCCGCACGGCACCACGGTGAGCGCGTTCTCCTCGCTGTCACTTGACCCGCCGATGATCCTGGTCTCCCTCGACCAGAACTCGGACCTGCTCAAGATCATCCAGGAGACCGGCCATTTCGGCGTGAACGTGCTCGCGTCCGGCCAGCAGGCGCTCGCCACCACCTTCGCGCGGAAGGGCGCGGACAAGTTCGCCGACGTGGCCTGGTACATGGACCATGGAGCACCCCGGCTTGCTGGCAAGGGCCAGTGGCTAGTGTGCCGTACCGACCAGCTCGTCACGGCCGGCGATCACGTGATCATCATCGGCCTTGTGGTCCACGCGGACACTCACTCCTTCGAGCCCTTGCTATACCGCCAGCGCGCCTTCGGCACCGTCACCCACATGCGGTCCTAGCGGCCATACGGCACCGTCACCCACATGCGGTCCTAGCGGCCATACGGCATTGGCGGCCATGCTGTCTTAGCGGCGCAGCCGCGGCGGTCTTTCCCGGAGGCGATCCGCGCCGGTCTTTCCCTGGAGGCGATCTGGAGTGGACGACAGCGGGGCCATCAGGGCGGGGCTGCTCGCCGCCATCAGGGACCGGCGCAAGGAGCTCGAGGCGGCGGGCGAACGGGCCGAGGCGGAGCGGAACCTGCCGTCCGGCACCATGGGTACGCTCCGCGAGCTTGGCGCGTTCTGGCTCAAGACGCCCGCAGAGCTTGGCGGCACGCCGCTCGATCCCCTCGACTTCTGTGACGTGCTCGAGGAGTTCGCCTACACCGACGGGGCGACGGCCTGGGCGGTCATGGTCGGCAACGGCGGCACGGGGACGGCCGGCGGCTGGCTGCCCGACGCCGGGGCCCGCCGGGTCTTCGTTCCTGGCCGCCCGCTGCCGCTCGTGATGGGGACGCCGGGGCCACGCGGCACGGGCCGGCCTTCGGCCGGCGGGTACCTGGTCAGCGGGCAGTGGTCCTTCGCCAGCGGCTGCGGTCACGCCGACTGGCTGATCGGCGGCTTCCGTTCGGCGGGACCCGATGGCCGGCCGATGGTGGCGGTCGTGCCGCGCGAGCAGGCCACCGTGATCGACAACTGGCGGGTGGCCGGGCTGCGCGGCAGCGGCAGCTTCGACTTCCGGCTTGAGGAGGTCTTCGTCCCAGCGGAGCTGACGTTCGGGCGAGCAGCGAGCGCCTGCCGGGGCGGCGCGCTGTTCAACGTGGAAGCGCACGTGTTCCTGTCTAACGAGCTGCCGCCTGGCTCGCCAGCCTGCGCGACGGGCTGCTCGACCAGGCGCGGCGGGCCGCGGTTGTCGCCGTCGCCGCGCAGGCCGACGCCGACCCCGACAGCGCGCAGGCACTTGCCGAGCTCGCCGCGGACCGGCTCGCCGCGCTTAACGACCTGCTGCGGCCGTCGGGCGTCCACGTCACTCCGGACGAGTACCCGCTGCTGTACGGGCCGGTGCTTGCCAGGATCATCTTCGAGCGGGCGGAGGCCACCGACGGCTTCATCGCCTCCGTCGTCGCTCAGTGGCTCGTCGGCCGGAAGTAGCGCCCGCCGTACCGCCCGGCCCTGGCAAGCAGCGGTTGCCTTCGGTTCCCGCCGAGACCAGGGCCGTGGGCCGTCACCACCGGGCGGAGGTGACTAGCGCCACCAGGTGTGCTCGAGGGCGCGGTCGGTGCCGCGCGTCTTGTCGAGCGCGTCGAGCGCGGCCATGTCCTCGTCGGACAGGGTGAAGTCGAAGACCTGGGCGTTCTCGGCGATGCGCTCGCGGTGGGTTGACTTGGGTATGACCGGGACGCCGTGCTGCAGGCACCAGCGCAGCAGCACCTGCGCGGTGGTCCGGCCGGCCCGGGCGGCGATCTCGGTGACCCGCTTGTTGCCGAGATGACGGCCGGTGCCGAGCGGGCTGTAGGCCTCGGGCGTGACGCCGTGCCGCCGGCACGCCTCAAGCAGCCCGCGCCGGTACTCCATGGCGCTGAACTGGATCTGGTTGACGGCCGGCGCGACGCTGCCCGCGGTGATCACCCGGTCAAGGTCGGCCTCGCTGAAGTTCGACACGCCGATTGACCGGGCGAGGCCGCGCTCGAGCGCCCGCTCCATGCCTGGCCAGGCCCATGCCGGGCCGCGCTGCGGCCAGTGCACCAGGTACAGGTCCACCTGGTCGACGCCCAGCCTGCGCAGGCTCTGCTCGGCGTCCGCGACCGGGTCCTTGCCGCCCGGGTAGAACTTGGTGGTGACGAACACCTCGTCGCGGGGCACGCCGCTGTCCCGCAGCGCCTTGCCGACGCTGGCCTCGTTGCCGTAGGCCTGTGCGGTGTCGATGTGCCTGTACCCGAGCTCAAGCGCCCACCGCACGGCGTTCTCGCAGGCCGGCCCGTCGGGAACCTGCCAGACGCCAAGCCCGAGCATGGGCAGTTGGTTCCCGTCGGCAAGCTTCGCGAATTCCATGGTCATCCCTTCAGCAGGCGGCCCGTCCCGGTGCTACACGAGTGTGGCTTCCAGGGTGATCTCAGGAACGCTGGCGAGTGCCCTGCTCACCGGGCAGCCCGCCTTGGCCGTCGCGGCGTGCCCGGCGAACGTCTCCTGGTCGATGCCTGGCACCCGGCCCGTGGTGACAAGCGCGATCTTGGCGATCGTGGGAGCGCCGTCGACGAACCGGAGCGTCACCGTCGCGTCGGTGTGCACCGACTCGGGCGGGCTTCCCGCCTCGGCGAGGATGTTCGACAGCGCCATCGAGAAGCACGCCGCGTGCGCGGCCGCGATGAGCTGCTCGGGATTGGACCCCGGGCCGTCCTCGAACCGGGACTTGAACGTGTAACCGCCGCTGATCGAGTCACCGGCGGTGAAGGTGCCGGCTCCCGAGGGAAGGTCACCCTTCCATTCAGCACTGCCCTTAGCGGCCATCAGCCTCTCCGTCCTCAGCGTTGAGATTCCTGTGCCGAGCCTATCGGTACTTGAGCGCGGCAACCCAGGCGCCACCGCGCATCCGTCCGCCGGCCGCCCTTCCACCCGGCCGCGCCGCCGCTGGGGCGACGATCCGGTTATCGTGTGCACTTAACCGCGGAAAACGGGCATCAAGCGCACACGATAAGTTGATCTTGGGGCTCCCGTCCGTCGGCCGGTTCGCAGCCGGGAGCGGAGCACGAACGGAGGCGTGTAACACGCTCCCGTTCGGGCTGCTCGTGGACGTGCTGCTAGTGACCGCCGTCCTCGGACGGGACGGGGACCGCCATCACGTGGGTTTCCGTGAAGTCGCGGATGCCTTCCCTGCCAAGCTCGCGGCCGATGCCGGACTGAGCGAAGCCGCCGAACGGGGCGCGCTCGTCGACCGCGGTCGCGTTATGGTTGTTGAAGAAGGTGACACCGGTGCGGAGCCGGCGGGCGACGGCCATGGCGTGCGACGTGTCGCCTGACCACACCGACGAGCACAGGCCCGACCAGGTGGCGTTGGCCAGCCGGATGGCCTGCTCCTCGTCGTCGTACGGTATGACCGGCAGCGCGGGGCCGAACTGCTCCTCGGCCACGATGCCGAGTTCCGGAGCGGGGTCGAGGACGAGAGACGGCAGCACTGGCCGTGGTTGAAGAAGATCGCGTTCGCGGCGCCGGCCACGGCATCGTCTGGAGCGTCGTCGAAAACGATGTTCGGCGACTTGCCGCCGAGCTCCAGGCTGACCTTCTTGAGGTTGCCCGCCGCCGCCTGCACGATCAGCTTGCCGACCTCGGTCGACCCGGTGAAGGCGACCTTGTCCACCATCGGGTGGGCGGCGAGCGCCGCGCCCGCCGTCTCGCCGAAGCCGGTGACCACGTTCACCACGCCGTCGGGCACGCCAGCCTCGGCGAGCAGCCCGGCGAGGCGGACCGCGGTGAGCGGCGTCTGCTCGGCGGGCTTGAGCGCCACGGTGTTGCCCGTGGTCAGCGCGGGGCCGAGCTTCCACGCCGCCATGAGCAGCGGGAAGTTCCACGGGATGATCTGGCCGCACACGCCGACCGGCTCGCGCAGCGTGTAGGAGTGGAAGTTCGCGCCGGGCATGTAGGGCACAGAGACGTTGATCGTGTTGCCCTCGATCTTGGTGGCCCAGCCGGCCATGTAGTGGAACAGGTCCGCGGCCAGCGGGATGTCGGCGCCGAGTGCCACCGGGTAGGGCTTGCCGTTGTCGAGCGATTCGAGTTGGGCGAGCTCCTGGGCGTGCTCGAGGATCAGGTCGCCGATCCGCTAGATGATCCGGCCTCGTTCCGACGGCGTGATGCGGCCCCACGGGCCGTCGTCGAACGCCTTCCGCGCCGCCCGGACGGCCCGGTCGATGTCTTCGGCGTCGCCTTCCGCGACCCGCGCGAGGGTGTCGCCGGTCGCGGGGTTCGGCGTCTCGAAGGTCTTGCCAGAGGCCGCGTCGGTCCACTGGCCGTTGATGAAGAGCTGGCGGGGGGTGGCGGTGAACTGCTCGACGCTCTGCTCGACGGTCACTGTCATGAACGCTCATCTCCTTGCCGCGCGGCGCGGCCGGCTACCCCGTTGCAGCCAGCCGGGGGTGCTGCGCGCGGGCACCGTCGCTGACTGCGTGCCCGATCGGTAGGTAGTCACAATGAGACAACGACAGCGACCGTCCGCGCAAGGAGCGCCGACAGGGAAAGCGAGCTCAGTCTGCGACGCCGACGATGACGTCGGACGCCTTGATGATCGCGGTGACCTGGCTTCCGGCGGAGAGCCCGAGCTCGCGTGCCGCCTCTACGGTGATCGAGGCGACCAGCCTGGCGCCCCCGGCGTCGAGTTCGACGTTGGCGGTCGCTTCCCCGAAGGTGATGGCGGTCACGGTGGCCGGAATCTGGTTACGCGCGCTCAGCCTCATGAGTGGCACTCCCGCAAGGGTCGGCGATACTGAGGGTCAACGTTACCCGGCGGGCCTCGGCTGGCTCCAGTTGCGCCGGCCACACGGCCAGTCAGACTTGCGTAGTGCAAGCGGTATTTGCATGATGAGGGCATGCCGACCGCCGGAGTACCCGCCGCAGTGCAGGTGGCAATGGACGACAGCAGCCGGCACAGGTGGGAGCAGATGCTGGACGGCGTCGCCGGCCTGCTGCCGGCCGGATCGAGGCGCGTGCTCGTCGACGGGCCGGCCGACCGGGTGAGCCTCTTCGCTGCCCGGCTGACCGAGCGGCTCGCCGACCGCGGGCACCCGGTCCTGGTGACGGCGGACGCGGGCGCGGCCGGCGACGTGTCGATCTTCTTGCGGACCGCGCCTGGCGGGCGGCGGTTCGAGGCGCCGGGTGCGGGCGGAGCGGACGGGCCAGGTTCGGGCAGGCCCGAGGTGCAGGCCGGGGAACGAGGCGAGGGAGGCCGGCGTGAGCGTGAGGCGCGCGCCGATATCGTCATCGACCTGCACGACGTCCGCTGGCCGGTGATCAGGAGGGTGGCGGCGCCGCTGGCGGCGGGCGGGTCGTGGTACCTGACCGAGACCCGGGCGTTCTTCGCCTGCCGCGCCGCCACCTGGGACGCCAAGTTCGGCGACGACATCCCGGCGTACCTGGCGGCGGTCCGCAGTGCGGGGATCAGGCGCGGCGGCGTGGTCATCGACGTGGGCTGCGGCACCGGGCGTGCCCTGGCGCCGCTGCGCGACGCGGTCGGGCCCGCGGGCGCGGTCATCGCGCTCGACGTGACACCTGAGATGCTCGACGCGGCGGGCCAGGCGGCCGCCGTGGCTGGGGCGGTGAGCGTGCTCGCCGACGCCCGCGCGCTGCCGCTGCGCGACGGGTGCGCCGACGCCATCTTCGCCGCGGGCCTGGTCAACCACCTGCCAGACACCGAAGCAGGCCTCCGTGAGCTGGCCAGGGTCGTCCGCACCGGCGGCAAGCTAGTGCTCTTCCACCCGTCCTGCCGCGCCGCGCTCGCCGCCAGGCACGGGAACGCGCTGTCGCCGGACGAGCCGCTCGCGGAGGGCCCGCTGCGCCGGTCAACTCGGGTGTCGGGCTGGGTGCTCACCGCCTACGACGACGCGCCGCACCGCTTCTTCGCGCTCGCGGAACGCCGCTGACCGCGGCTACGGCTGCCGCGGTTGTGCGGGCGTGATGATGTCGATGAATTCCAGGGCGGCGACCGCGTTGGCGCGGCGCCAGGCGAGCAGGGTCGCGTCGAAGCCCTGGCTGCCGGCGCCGCGCGACTCGATCGCGCCGACGAGCGGTTCGAGCACCGCGCGCTGTGCGCGCAGCAGGCCTGCCGGGTCCACCCCGGCCCGGTTCAGCAGCGCGAGCTTGAGCAGCAGCTCGGAGCGGATCTCCCGTACGTGCTCGACGGGCTCGTGCAGCCAGTGCTCGGCGGCCGCCCGCCCGTCTTCCGTGGCGGCGTAGACGGTGCGCTGCGGGCCGAGACCTGGCTCGGTGCCCTCGGGCACGATCAGCCCGGCGTCGAGCAGGCGGCCGATCGCGCGGTAGACCACCGCCTTGGGTATCTGCCATACCCGGCCAAGGTCGCCGCCTGACGCGGTCAGCTGAGCGACCGCGAAACCGTGCGCGTGCTGCTGGCTGAGGATGGCGAGCACCAGCCATTCCGGCAGCGGCATCTCGGGAAGTGACGCCGGCCGGTACGCCGGCGGCTGGGCATTCATGGCACTTGAGATTAGCCCCATCGACGGGGCCACCGGTGCCTGGCACGCTGGAACCATGCTGGCAGACGTCTCCTTCGGCACGATCTGGGAGGCCGTCGCCGGCGCCCTGCCCGACTCCGTGGCGATCTCAGAGCCGGACGGCGGCCGGCCGTTGCGCCTTGTTGTACAACGACGTACGATTCCCGTATGGCAGTGATGACGGTCAGCGAGGCCCGGGCGGCACTCCCCGAGGTGCTGACCCGGGTCGCCCTGGGCGAGGAGATCACGATCACCCGCTACGGTAGCCCGGTCGCCGTAGTGGTCCGGCCCGGCATCGTATGGAGCCGGCCAGGCACGGAGGCCGTCATGGACGAGACCGAGGGACTGGTGAGGATCTTGCGGGAGCGCGCTAAGCGACACGGGCGTTCACTCGAGCAGGAGCTTCGCGCGATCCTTGACGTAGCTGAGAACGCCCCTGCCCCCGCACCGCTACCGCCGATCAGGCTCACCACCGTGCGAACCGTCGGCGGCTCGACGTGGTCGCGGGAGGAGATCTATGGCGACGAGGGCCGCTGACCTGGTCACCGCTCCCGACCGGGTCATGCTTGACACCAATGTGCTGATCGCGGCGACCGACGAGGGCAGGGCGGAGCACCGCGACGCGCTGATGGTCGTCAACGGCTGGTCGGCCGGGCATACCGAGTTGTGCACGAGCGGGCAGATCCTGCGCGAGTACCTCACGGTGGCGACCCGGCCCGCGGAGAAGAACGGCCTTGGGCTAAACCTGCCGGACGCGCTCGGGAACGTGCACGCCATCCGTGAGCGGACCACCCTGCTCGCCGAGGACGCCAAGGTCGCCGACCGGCTGCTCGGCCTGCTTGCCGATGTGGACTGCCGCGGCAAGCAGGTGCACGACGCGAACGTGGTCGCGACGATGCTTGTCTACGGCGTCCGCGCGGTGGTCACCATGAACATGGAGGATTTCTCCGGGTTCGAGGGGCATGTGAACCTGATCCGGCTGTAGCCGGATCAGCGCCGGAGGCCGGAGTCAGCCGGAGGCCGGAGTCAGCCGGAGGCCGGAGTCACCAGCATGGCGGGTGTCACACGTGGCTGCCGGTGCGTGCCCGGCTATCGTGCATTCAAGCACGCCGACCCAGGCGCGGCAGCACCGCGCGCGGAGGGTCGGCGGACTGCCCGTCGCTCGCTGAGGAGGCCCCCCGTGGCTGATGTCGCTGACCTCGATGACCTGGCCGCGCTCTACCGTGACCTGCACGCGCATCCCGAGCTCGCGTTCGCCGAGCGCCGGACCGCGAGCATCGCAGCGGAACGGCTGCACGGCCTGGGCTACCAGGTCACGGCCGCCGTCGGCGGGACCGGCGTGGTCGGCATGCTCGAGAACGGTGACGGGCCGACGGTGCTGCTGCGCGCCGACATGGACGCGCTCCCTGTGCTTGAGCAGACCGGCCTGCCGTACGCGAGCACCAGGCGCGCGCGGGACGCCGCGGGCACCGACGTCCCCGTGATGCACGCCTGCGGCCACGACATGCACGTCAGCTGCCTGCTCGGCGCGGCGGCTGAACTGGCCGCGCAGGCCCCGTCCGGCGCATGGCAGGGCAGGCTGCTGCTCGTCTTCCAGCCGGCCGAGGAGGGCGACGGTGGAGCGCAAGCGATGATCGACGACGGCCTGTACGACCGGTTTCCCGTGCCGGACATCGTGCTCGGCCAGCATGTCATGCCGCTGCCCGCGGGGGTGCTCGGGCTGCACGGCGGCCCGGCGATGGCCGCGGCGGACGCGATACGCATCGTGCTGCACGGCGAGGGCGGTCACGGCTCGCGCCCGGAGACCACGGTCGACCCGGTGCTGATGGCCGCGGCCACCGTGCTCCGCCTGCAGGGCATCGTCTCGCGTGAGGTGGCGGCGGCCGACGCCGCCGTGCTCAGCGTCGGCGCGCTGCACGCGGGCACCGCGGTGAATATCATCCCCGACCGGGCCGAACTGCTGCTGTCGCTGCGCTCCTTCGACGAGAAGGTGCACGACAGGGTGCGCAACGCGATCGACAGGATCGTCCGCGCCGAGGCGGCCGCCTCCGGCGCGCGTAAGGACCCGGAGATCACCACGACGATGTCGTTCCCCCTCCTTGTCAACGACCCGGCCGCGAGCGCCAGGCTCACCGAGGTGTTCAACGCGAGCGTCGGCCTGACCCTCGACCCGGGCCCGGTGACCGGCAGCGAGGACGTCGGCCTGCTTGCGACGGCCGCGGGCGTCCCGTGCGCCTACTGGTTCATCGGCGGCTCAGACCCCGCGCTGTTCGCAGGCGTCACCACGATCGAGGAGGCCAAGGCCGTCGTGGACGGCCTGCCGTCCAACCACTCACCGTTCTTCGCCCCGGTGATCGAGCCGACGCTGCGCACCGGCATTAACGCGCTGACCACCGCCGCCCGCAACTACCTCGCGCCGTTGCGCTAGCCGGGAAAGGCGTCGGCGAGAACCGCGCCGACCGGGGCGATCGCGGCCGGGTCCTCCGGGCCAACGATGATCATGCCGTCCGCGCCCGCGGCCGCCAGCGACCGGGCCGACGCCGCGAGGGCGGCCAGGTCCGAGGTGTCGAACGCGAACACGGTCTTGGTGATCTCCGCCGGGTCACGCCCGATCCGGTCGCAGTGCCCGGCGAGCACGTCGAACTTGCGCCGCACGGAGTCCGGGTCGCCGGCGAACACGTTGCACGCGTCACCGTACCTGGCGACCAGGTCCAGCGTGCGCTTCTCGCCGCCGCCCGCCACGAGCACCGGGACGGACCCGCGCACCGGCCGCGGCGCGTTGTAGGCATCACGCACCGCGTAGAACTTCCCCGTGAAGGTCGCCGGCTCGCCGGTGAACATGGCGCGGCAGATGGCCAGTTCCTCGTCTAGCCGGTCGAACCGCTCGCCGAGTCCGGGGAAGCCGATCCCGTACGCCTCGTGCTCGGCGACGTCCCAGCCGGCGCCGACGCCGAGCACGGCCCGGCCGCCCGATACCACGTCCAGCGTGGTCACCGCCTTGGCGAGCAACCCAGGCGCACGCATAGTCACCGGGCTGACCAGCGCGAACAGCGTCGCAGACGAGGTGACCGCGGCAAGCGCGCCGAGCAGCGTGTACGCCTCGAACATGGGGGAGGCGGGCCCGCCGCCCACCTGGTTCTGGTGCACGTGGTCCGGCACGGAGATCGCGTCGAACCCGGACTCCTCCGCGGCCCGTGCCGCCGCGGCCAGCCGGCCGAACACCGCCGCCCCGTCATCGACGCTGCCGTAGGACCCAAAGTGAATGCCACGCCTGATGAGCGCCACGAGACTCCTCGCATCGGTTGCAAAGCCAAGACCTACATGCCCGAACGTACGGTGGCTCCGCCTGCGCCGCCACCGTTACTCAGCACCCGTTCCTAACGGAGCGAGGCGATGATCGCCTCGGCCTGGCGGATGAGCGGGGCATCGATCATCTGGCCGTCGACCTTCACCGCGCCCTTGTCCCGCGCGCCGGCGTCACGCGCCGCCGCGAGTACCCGCCGTGCCCAGGCGACCTGCGCCTCGTCCGCCCGGAACGCCTTGCGGACGACCGCGACCTGGCTGGGGTGGATGCAGCCCTTGAGCGTGAACCCGGACGCGGCCGCGTCCTGCGCCTCGGCGGCGAGCCCCTCGAGGTCCGGGATGTTCACGTACACCGCGTCGATGGCCGCGCGGCCATGGGCGCAGGCCGCGAGCAGCACGGCCGACCTGGCGTGCAGCGCGACGTCCCGGTACCCGCCGTCGGGCCGTCGGCTCGTCCGGCCGCGCATCGCGGCGATGAGGTCCTCCGCGCCCCACATGACCGCGACGACACCGGGCGCGGCGGCGATCTCGGCCGCGTTGACGATGCCGAGCGGCGTCTCGCACAGCGCCACCGTCCGCCAGCCGCCGCCGAGCGCGTCGAGTTGCTCCCTGGTCTCCGTCTTGGGCAGCATGACCTGCCGGTACCCGGTCCGGCGCAGCGCAGCGATGTCCGCCGCGTGCTCCGCTGTCCCGGTGGCATTGACACGGACGATGACCCGCGCCGGGTCCAGGTCCGTGGCGACGAGCGCCGCCCGCGCCGCGTCCTTGCCGTCGGCGCCGACGCCGTCTTCCAGGTCGAGGATGACCGCGTCGGCGGCGGCGAGCGCCTTCGCGTACCGCTCGGGCCGGTCGGCCGGGCAGAACAGCAGCGCGGGCCCCGGCAGAGACGCCAGCTCAGGAGGCGTCATACTCGGCCTCCTGCCTGGCCGCGTTCTCCTGCCTGGCCTCCGCGTTCGGCTCGTCCGCGGGCTCTGGCCGGCCCGCGGGCTCTGGCTGGCCTGCAGACTCTGGCTGGCCCGCGGGCTCTGGCCGGCAGCGCATCAGCGTGGTCCTGGTGACCACGGCCACGACGTCGTCGTGCTGGTTGCGCGCGGTGTGCTCGAAGGTCACGATCCCCTGGCCGGGGCGGCTCGCCGACAGCCGTTTGCCGGTCACCACCGTCTCACCGTAGATCGTGTCGCCGTGCCGCACCGGCGCGGGGAACGTCGCGTCACGGAACCCGAGGTTCGCCACGATCGTGCCCTGGGTGAGGTGCCCGACGGAGAGCCCGACCAGGACCGACATGGTGAGCAGGCTGTTCACCAGGCGCTCACCGAACTCGGTCGACTCGCTGAACGCGGCGTCCAGGTGCAGCGACTGCGGGTTCATGGTCAGCGTGGAGAACAGCGTGTTGTCCGCCTCGCCGATGGTGCGGCCGGGCGAGTGCCGGTAGACGACCCCGGTCCGCAGTTCCTCGAACCACAGCCCGCGCTGCCTGACGACCTCGGCCGGCGACTCGCTCATGATCCCCTCCCGTCACGCGACTTCACGAACGACATTACCGAGCCCGGTGACGACCGTTCCTGCCGCCTGCCACGCTGCGCGACGTGCTTACTCGTCCTCCAGGTAGGCGGCGTACTTGGCCCGGGCAGCGGCCAGCTTCTTCGGCAGGTGCTCCGACGGCCACAGGTCGCTGGACGGCTGGTACCCGCGCAGCACCTGCCTGGCTACGGTGATCTTGTGCACCTCGGTCGGCCCGTCGGCAATTCCCATGACGAAGGAGCCGGTCACCATCCGGGTGAACGGCATCTCGTTGCTCGCGCCTAGCGCGCCGTGCACCTGCAGCGCGCGCGCAGCGATGTCGTGGTACACGGCGGGCATGATCGCCTTGATCGCCGCGATGTTCTTGCGGGCCCTCCGGTAGTCGTTGTACTTGTCGATCTCCCAGGCGGTGTACAGCACGAACAACCGGAACTGAGTGAGCTGCGCGTAGGAGTCGGCGATGTAGCCCTGCACGAACTGCTTGTCCGCGAGCGGGCTGCCCGCCGTGAAGCGGGACAAGGCGCGCTCGCACAGCATGTCGAGGGCCTTCTGGCACTGCGCGATGGTGCGCATCGCGTGGTGGATGCGCCCGCCGCCGAGCCGGGTCTGCGCGATCGCGAACCCCTGCCCCTCGCCGCCGAGCAGCGCGTCGCCCGGCACGCGCACGTTGTCGTACCTGATCAGCGCGTGCGAACCCTCGCCCGAGGGCTCCGCGCCGATGCCGATGTTGCGCTCGATATGGATACCGGGCGTGTCGGCAGGCACGAGGAACATCGACATGTTCTTGCCGCGCGGCGCGTCCGGATCGGTCACCACCATGACGATGATGAACGAGGCGGACTTCGCGTTGGACGAGAAGAACTTGTAGCCGTCGATCACCCAGTCGTCCCCGTCGCGCACCGCCCTGGTGCGGAACTGCGTGGGGTCGGAGCCGCCCTCTGGCTCGGTCATCGAGAAGGAGGAGAACACCTCGCCGTCAAGCAGCGGCCTAAGGTACCGCTCCTTCTGCTCGGGCGTGCCGAAGCGGGCGATGATCTCCGCGTTCCCCGTGTCGGGCGCCTGGCAGCCGAAGATCACCGGCGCCCAGGACGACCGCCCGAGTATCTCGTTGAGCAGGCAGAGCTTGACCTGCCCGTGGCCCTGCCCGCCGAGCGCGGGCTCCAGGTGCGTCGCCCACAGTCCCTGGTCCCTGACCGCCTGCTTGAGCGGGTCGACGACCTTGCGCACCGGGCCGCCCGGCGGCGTGTACGCAAGGCCGGGCCAGATCAGGTCGAGCGGTTCCACCTCCTCGCGCACGAAGGCCTCGGCCCAGTCCAGCTTCTCCTGATACTCCGGGTCGGTTGAGAAATCCCACGACATTGCGGCCACCTTCCGGCACGGTTCCGATAAGGACAACCTTGACCGATCCGGCGACGATTGACCACAGCCGTGGTCCCAGCCTTGCCTCGGGCGAACTGCGGGCGGCCGTCGCGATGACCGAGGCGATCCCTGGCACGCGAGGCAGTGGTGTGCCTGGCGTTGCCCACGGGCCGCGTGCGCTGCCTGTCCGGCGGGCAGCGCACGGCTGGCGGGCGGGCAGCGCACGGCTGGCGGGCGGGCACGGCTGGCGGGCGGGCAAGGCCGCGCCGTCGGGCTTACCGGTAAATAAATCACAACAGGTAAAGAAAAGACGTCTGGAACGCTTTTTCTTTACCGCGGGTGAAAAATTTACCTCGCGGGAAAAGTTTACCGGTAAACCTGCGTGCAACAGGGGCGCGTGACGCGCCGACCTGCCCGGTGGCTAGCTCTCGCGCTAACCCAATCGGCAATGGGCAGTCCTCGCGGGCTTACGGTTATCCCTTGTGCTTGTTGATCTCGTCGATGAGCTGGGGGACGACGGTGAACAGGTCGCCGACGATGCCGTAGTCGGCGATCTCGAAGATGGGCGCCTCGGGGTCCTTGTTGATCGCCATGATCGTCTTGGAGGTCTGCATCCCGGCCCGGTGCTGGATCGCGCCGGAGATCCCGACCGCGATGTACAGCTGCGGGGAGACCGTCTTGCCGGTCTGCCCGACCTGGAACTGGTGCGGGTACCAGCCCGCGTCGGTGACCGCCCGCGACGCGCCCACCGCCGCGCCCAGGGAGTCCGCCAGCCGCTCGATGACGCCGAACCCCTCGGCCGAGCCGGTGCCCCGCCCGCCGGACACGATGACCTGCGCCTCGGTCAGCTCCGGCCGCTCGCCCTTCTCCGCCACGACACGTTCCGACACCCGGGCCGCCTTCGCCGCGTCCGACGCGGCGAACGCCACCGCCTCCACCGCGGCCGCCCCGGGCGACGGCTCGGCGGTGACCGCGTTCGGCCGCACCGCGATGATGGGCGTGCCTGACCGCACCGTGGAGTGCACGGTGACCGACCCGCCGAAGTTCGGCTGCTCCGCCGCCGGCCTGCCGCCCGGCCCGGCGGTCACGTTCACCGCGTCGGCCAGCACCCCCGACCCCGTCTTGACCGCCAGCCGCCCGGCGATCTCCTTGCCCTCGGTCGTCCCGGCGACCAGCACCGCCGCCGGCGCCTTGTCGGCCACCAGCTGCGCCAGCAGCTCCGCCGCCGGCGCCACCGGGTAGTCCGCGAAGTCGGCGCAGCCCGCCGCGTACACCTGCTGCGCCCCGTACTCGCCCAGCCGGCCGGCCGCCGCCGCCGCGCCCGGGCCCGTCCACACCACCGACGGGGAGCCGAGCCGCCGCGCGGCGGTCAGCAGCTCCAGGGTGACCTTCTTGACCTCGCCGGAGGCGGTGTGCTCCGCGAGGACCAGTACCTCAGCCAT